>Ga0302250_1001073_pt1 | contig 22125 bp, 24 predicted proteins | sample AAG_RA_Asp_MG_FD_193536 | JGI IMG/M metagenome (GOLD analysis project Ga0302250, IMG submission 193536) | Enriched activated sludge microbial communities from anaerobic digester in WTTP, New Holstein, Wisconsin, United States - AAG_RA_Asp | ecosystem: Engineered > Bioreactor > Anaerobic >... | reverse complement strand
CATCAGAACAACTCCCAGAAGATCTGCGTTCTGTTGTGTTGCAAGCAATTCGGAAGTACCAAGGATGAGTGCCAACAAGGCCGCTGGACCTGACCGAAAAGCCGTCAGGTCAGCGCCCACACCGTTAGACCATGAAAGGTAAATACATAATGATAAAGTTTATAACCATCATCTTAAGTATCCTTATTATATTTCCGTCTATTTTATTTGCAGCTGACAACAACCTTGAACTGAAATCTAAAACAAAATATGAACATAATAATGCTGTAAGTGACCCCTGCGAAAGTACAAGTGGTTTGGGACAGCAGGAATGTGCCCAAAAGAAAAATGAGATTGCTGACAAAAAATTGAATGCAATTTATAAAGCATTGCTGAAAAAACTTTCAGAAGTCGAAGTTGTCGAAGGCGGTGAGACTGGAATATCCCCGAAAAAGAAACTTATCCAAGCGCAGAGAGCATGGATTAAGTTTCGAAATGCAAACTGCGAGTTTGTTGGTAATCTTTCTGGCGGCGTACACACATGGAAATCTGTTCACGAAGGATTTTGTTTTACTGAAATGACGGAGGAGCGTACCAAAGAACTGCAAAAATATTTTAAGGAATTGTAATTAACCCCGACAGATCATCCCAGTGGACTGGATAAGTCAGAGTTGTTTGCACTGGAAATGAGACAAAAGTGAATGAGCCGAATGAAAAAGAGATGCCTAACCAGCCGGTTCGACGCCGCCCAAAAGACGGCGGGTCAACCGGGCACCCCGTTGAACTAATTTATCCAATCAATAACATTGAGGGATGTGACACGTGCAAATTCGCGAGTGTTATTAGTAACCAGAGTGATGCCTAACGAAACAGCATGAGCAGCAATCAGCATATCCATGTCACCAATTGGCGTGCCAGCCCTTTCAAGATTTGCTCGAATTTCACCATAAACATAAGCTGCCTCTTCATCAAAAGAGACAACTTCTAATGGAGTAACAAACTCATCAAGGGTTTTGGAGTTTTTGTCTTGGTGTATACTCTTGGCAACCCCATTGTGCAAAGGATAGATAAATAATGCAGAAAGAGCCCGTCATCCTCAAGATTGCCCGCATTATTACGATAGGAACCTTCGTTATTGTATCAATCATGCTCTTGAGGGGAATTAATCAATCACCATCTCCGGTTTATCTGATACTATTGGCTTCAATATATTTTGTGCCGGCAGTCGGGCTTGCTCGAAGGCTTGCATGGTCGTATTGGCCGACTAAAATTTCACTATTGCTACTCGCATTCTACTGGAGCGGGAGTCTCATCGATCTCCCGGAGGGCGAACTGAATGGCATTCAAAAGATGACAGAGAGCATGTCGCAAATTGCTCTTTGGATCTTGTTCATTGCGATTTGGGCTTGCGCATTCATAATAGTATATATCCTCAATAAGAACCGTGACTACTTTCAGAGAAAATGGTTTTAACAGTCTCAAAAACAGCAACCCATTATTCGCAATGCCACACAGAAAGGGTGTCCCATGCATAACCAGGTACGTTTTGCCATGATCCTGCTTTTGTTGTTTGTAGCGTCCATATCATCCGCCGCCACTCCTGATGAGGCAGCATTGGCAATTACTGACAACTACCGCATCACAACTTTCGGTTTTTTCGGTGACTTCAAGGAGATCGGCAATGTGCTGATGCCGCGCCGCGAAGGACTGCGGGCGAACCGCCCCAGCAAGACATTCAAACCGAATGTGATCAAGAACCATCAACTGACTGAAGCGGGCGGAGGAGATCTTTCTCTTGGTAATGCCCATAGCGGCGCCCTTAAACCGGGCGAGCGGCTTTATCTGTACGGGGTCAGCACTGGCGAAGACTTTGTGCAACTGGACCTGCATACGGTTGCTGCCTATGTTGTACCCGGCATCAAAGGGGCTACCCCGCTGCAAGCATCTGTACGTTTCCAGTATGACGATGGTCTGAAAGCTGTGAACAGCAAACACATATTGGAGGATATTGGCAAGTGGCTGGACATACAGGAAGATTCTCGACCTGCCAGCAGAAAAAGCCGTCCTGCCATAACACCACCTGCCACAGATAAACCAGCCGTCACTGTCCGTCTAGGCCAGACAACCGAAGAGGTCAGTGCAATCTTGGGGGTGCCCGCAAAGCAGATCCTGCTGGGGGCCAAAACGATTTATATCTACCACAATTTCAAGGTAATATTTGTAAACGGAAAAGTAACAGATGCAGAATAACTGCAAAGCCTGAAGACGAATGGAGGTATCTATGAGCATTCGAGACACCCAAAGCAATCCGCGTATCTGGGAAAAACTGACATGGTCTGATATGACTACAGAGGAACAAGGGTACTGGGCGGTGCTGGGCTGGCAGCAGGCCCGCGGGGACAACAACGATGCGCCACCCAGCGCAGATAAGGAATGGTGTGAGCTGACGATGCAGGAACAACGGGCCGCAGCAGGGCTGGGTTTTACAGAAGCGGTCTGGAACGGCACAGAGGATGAGTAAACCGATTACAAAAAAGGCGGGGTTGCCCCCGCCTCTGCTAACAGACGATCTGTTTGATCTCTTCCGCCATCAAGCCAGCTTCAGTAAGCTGTCCATCGGCCATGCGCTTGATGGCCGCCCGATTTGAGGCGATCTCGTTGCTGCCAAGCACCACGCTGAAGCGCGCCTTCAGCTTGTCAGCGCGGCGCATCTGGCTTTTCAGGCTCTTGCCCTCGTAATCCATCTCTACCCATACGCCCGCCTGCTGCAGTTCCGCCAGCAGCCTGAAAGCGGCATCACGTTCGGCCTCGCCCATGGTGGCAATAAACAGGTCCGGCTGACGTGAGAAATCTCTCTCACCCAGCAGCAGAGCCACACGCTCAACACCCATGGCAAAACCGATGCCCGGCACAGCCGGCCCGCCCAATTCTGAAACCAGCCCATCATAACGTCCGCCGGCGGCCACAGCCGACTGCGACCCCAGCAGACCGGTGACCAGCTCGAAGGTGGTGCGGGTGTAATAATCAAGCCCGCGCACCATACGGGGGTTGATCTGGTATTTAGTGCCGGTCAGTTCAAGGTAGTGTTTGACCTTGGCAAAATGGCTGTCGCAATCACCGCAGAGGTGCTCGATCATGGCAGGGGCGCCTGCCGTGGCTTCTGCACAACCAGACACCTTGCAGTCCAGCGCCCTGAGCGGATTGGTGCTGAAACGACGCTTGCAGTCCTCGCACAGGCCTGAAAGCCTGGATTCCAGGAATTCCACCAGCGCGGCCCGATAGGCCGGACGGCATTGCGGGCAGCCCAGCGAGTTGATGTGCAGCTGCGGTTCAGTCAGGCCGATCTCGCGGAAAAAGCTGCAGAGCATATTCAGCACCTGGGCATCGATGGAAGGATCGTTGATGCCGGTCACCTCGGCGCCGATCTGGTGAAACTGGCGGTAACGCCCCTTCTGGGGACGCTCGTAGCGGAACATCGGGCCCATGTAGTACAACTTGGCCACGGCATCCTGAGCATAGAGTTTGTTCTCGATGAACGAGCGCATGACACTGGCGGTTCCTTCCGGACGCATGGTGACACTGTTGCCGCCTTTGTCGGTAAAGGTGTACATCTCCTTTTCGACGATATCGGTGGCGTCGCCGATGGAACGGCAGAACAGCTCGGTTTTTTCCAGCACCGGCACCCGGATTTCCGCGAAACCGTTCAGCTCGAAAACCCTGCGGGCAGTCTGTTCAATATACTGCCACCTGCCGGTCTCCTCCGGCAGAATATCATTAAACCCTTTGATTGCGGTGATAGCCATAAATACGTCCCTTCTGAATCAATTCTCAACCAACTGAACTTTTTACAGTATTTACTGCCGGACTGTCAAACTATTGTGGCCGCAGCAGATAGCTGTAAGCCGTTTCCACCCGCCATGAGACGCCGTCGCTGACCATCTCGATGGTGCCGCTGACATCGGTCCTGTATACCTTAACACCGTGCTGCTTCAATTGTTCAACTGTTTCCGGAGCCGGCAGTCCGAAGCGGTTATCCCTGCCGGCCGATATCAGCGCATACTGCGGCGCCACTTTTTTTAAAAAAGGCTCAGTGGTGGAATAACGGCTGCCGTGGTGCCCCACCTTGAGCACATTGGCCTCCAGCGGCATGTTCCGGGCCAGGATGTTGCTTTCGCTTTCTGCCCCGGCATCACCAGTAAAGAGTATCCGGTTTTTGCCATGCTTTACCCTGAATACCAGCGACTGTTCGTTCATGTCCGAATCGCCCGGGCTTTCCTTGCTGTTTTTCAACGGTTTTTCCGGCGCATAGACCTGCATGTCCACGCCATCCGCCAGATGCAGACTGTCGCCGGCGGATATGGTTACAACTTTAGTTCCCTGAGCCGCAAGCGCGCTAATCAGTTTGTCATATTCCGCTCCAGCCGGATCGGGACCGATCATCAGCCGCCCTACCCGCATGTTGCGGGCCAGATAAGGCAGCCCGCCGATATGATCCGGATGGCAGTGCGTCACCAGCATGGTATCAATATGTTTGACACCCATTTTGTAGAGCGCCGGAGCCAGCAGCCTCTCACCGAAATCCAGGCCGTTGTCATAAAGATATCCGCCGCCGTCAACCAGCATATTGCTGCCGTCCGGGAAGCGCAGCAGCATGGATTCAGCCTGCCCAACACTGAGCATGGTCAGGTGCAGGCGTCCATCGGCCTTGACCGCTGTCAGCCAATGAACAGAGGCCGCCGTGATGGCCATGATCAGGGTCAGCACCAGCTTTTTCCGGAATGAACCGAGCAGTGTCAGGGCGAGCATCAGGAGCAACAGCAGGGCAAAATCCAGTTCGGAAACACCGTAAAAGATGATTTGCGGCAGCTTTGCAAACATGCCGATAATCCAGTTGGACAGCAGCACGACCTTTGCCGTCAGCCAGAACAGCAGGTGAGCCAGCGGCGGTAACAGCACAACAAAGGGCAGCGCGCAAAATCCGGCCAGCACAGCCACGTACCCCAGCAGAGGTACAATCAGGAAATTGGCCAGGATGCCGTTAAGGGAGGTGTGTCCAAAATGGTACAGCACCGGCAGGGCAGTGGCCGTGGTGGCGGCACAGGAGGTTGTCAGTAGGATCAGCACAGCGCTTATCCAGCGATGTTTGACACGCCTCAGCCGCTCTGCGACTGGCGGGACCATCAGCACGATACCCCACAGGGCCAGAAATGAAAGTTGAAAAGAGACATCGAAAACCGACTGCGGATATACCAGCACCATCAGCAGCGCCGAGAGCGACAGGGCATTGATCGGGTCCGGCTCGCGTTCAGCATAGAGTACTGCCACAAACAGGCACAGCATCAGCACTGAGCGAACGGTGGCTGGTGCGGCGCCGGTCAGCAGCAGATAACCCAGCATCAGCGGCAGCGATAACAGCAGCACACTACGACGCAGATTGAAATGCAAGGCCAGGTATTCCACCCTGGTCAGCAGCATCAGCAGCGCCTGTGATGCAAACAGGGCAATAATACTGATGTGAAAACCGGATATGGACAGAATGTGCACCACGCCGGCCCGTGAGTAGGCATCGGCAAGGTCGGCCGGGATACGCTTCTGGTCACCGATGATCAGTGCGCTAACGATGGAGGAAAGCCGCTGGTCGGCAATAGAGCTGCGGATAAACTCTCCCAGCTGCCTGGCCATGATATCCGCCCGCCGCAAAATCGAATCGCGTGCACCAAGCCGCATCAACAGCACCAGCTGCGGCGAACGGGCGTAAGCTACGGCATGGATATCCTGATAGGCCAGGTGGCGTTGATAATCAAACTCGCCCGGCAGCCCCAGAGGCTGCGGCACCCTGACAACGGCCATCAGCCTGACCCTGTCGCCGCGGTCATACGCAAATTCACCGTTCACGGTAACCAGCACCCTGCCGTGCTGCGGCATGAAACGGCGTTCCTCCACCACACCTTCCAGATCAAGCACAAAGCTGGTCGTAATGCCGCTGTCCTTCTGCTTGGCTACCGGACGCGAATCAACCACACCTTCCAGGATGACATTTCGCGGCGTCAAAAATGAGGTGGCGTAATCCGGCAACTTCATCGGGCGCTGCCAGGACGCCGTGACATACAGCCCCCAGGTCAGCATCAGCAGGGAAACACACATGACGAATGGCAGCCTGGAACGCAGAAATACGGAGATAATCAACAGGCTGAAAGAGACGACTACCGCACTGAGTGGAACGGAATAACTGAAAGACACTGACAGCGCCAGACCGGAAATTAAGGCGATAAAGGGAATTAGCAACGGACGTTCGTAACTGGACTTTTCGACGCAGTTCAAAATTTTCGCGGTCATTTCTGTCATCCGGGAAATAAAGGGCTATCGAGGTGGGGCGGCTCCATAACAAAACAGGGGGGCATGAACATCATACCCCCCTGCAAATATTGCACAACATCAAAGTTGCTAATCATCCCAATCTTCATCAGCATCTTCATCGTCGTAACCGTCATCATAGTTCAAATCATCTTCATCCAGGTCATCATCGCCGTCATCACGGCTGATACAGCTGGACCTGTCCACATCGGCGATGCGCTCGAATTTTTCGAGCAGTTCCTGATTGGTGCAGAAGCGATCTTCCTTGAATGAACAGCGGTCCAGCTCGCAAAGGTCAAACAGTTGTATCTCGCTGCACAGCCTGCGCACCGGGTTGACCGTTTCGCCAGCCTCCGCCTGCTCATTATCCGTTTCTGTCAATTCTGAAACCATCTCAGTTGCCCTTTAAAAACTGCCCGGCCTTGGCCACATCTTCACGGCAACCGATATAGACCGGTGCGCGCTGATCCAGTTTCTCCGGCATGATGTCAAGGATCGGTATCTCACCGTTAGTAGCGGCGCCGCCGGCCTGCTCGATCAGGTAAGCCATCGGGTTGAGCTCAAACAGCAGGCGCAGCTTGCCGTCCGGGGCATCGTCAAGGGCTGGATACATGAACAGGCCTTTGCCCTTCATCAGGATCTGGTTGATGTCCGGCACAAAGCCGCCTGAATAGCGCAGCTTGGAGCCTTTATCTTCCAGATAGCGGATAAAGTTTTCGTTCTCCGGCAGGTATTTTTTGCGCAGGCCGCCGGGGGAATAGATGTCGCCACTGGGCTTCATCCTGATATCCTCACGGGTCAGGGTATATTCCATCAACTGGTTCATGGTGAATTCGTAAACCCCTTTGCCAATCGAATAAACCATGGATACGCGTGGTCCATAGAGGATATACATGGCGCCGACCATGTGACGGCCGGATTGCAGTATGTCACACCCCTGATAGATACCAACAATGGTGCCGACAGCCAGGTTGACATCCACCAGAGAAGAACCGTCCAGCGGGTCGTAGGCTACCGAGAACATGCCCTGGGGATTGCTGGTAACCTGGTATATCTCGTCCATCTCTTCGGAAACAATATTACAGACAACGCCGGAATGGACCAGGCGTTTGCGCATGATGCGGTCTGACAGTACATCCAGCTCCAGCTGTTCCTCACCGTACAAGTTGGAAGTACCGGCAACGCCCAAGTCACCGGTGCGGACGGCGTTAATGACATATTTGCTGGCTTCGGCTATTTCACAAAGCAAATGCACAAGATTGTCGCTTATATTCTGATTGCGCAGATGCTGGCGGAAATCAATCTGAAATTTGGTCTTGCCCGGTTCACTGTACATGTCATCCTCCGCTGTCATTGAAGTTGCATTACATAAGCACTTATAAACATATAGAATAAAAAATACATAAAGGCAACCACCTCACCTGGAAATAATCACTCCACAAGGCAGAAATTTTTTACCTTATATACAGCGGTTGTTGAAAAAGGGGGACTGAGGATGATTATAAGGCCAGCAATGAAATAGTGTAGGTTATCAGTGCGTCAAAAATAAAGACCGCAAATAGGCTCGACATGACCGCCCTGGTGGCGGCCTGCGGTACCTCAGTGGCGCTTTTGCCCACCCTCAAACCATAGCGGCAGCAGACGGCCGAAATAATCATGCCGAACACAATGCTCTTCACAAACGGGGCCAGCACTTCCTTGGGGCCCAGCGATGCCAGCACCCCCTGGATAAACTGGTCATAGGGGATGTGCCAGCCAATGGATGCGATCAGGAATCCCCCCAGGAAAGAAGTCAGGATGAAGTAAACTGTCAGCACGACCGATGAGGTGGTTACGCCGGCAATCCTGGGGAGAATCAGGTATCGGTCAGCCGGGATGCCCATCATCTCCAGGGAATCAATCTCACCATTGATCTTCATGGTGCCAAGCTCGGCGGCAATGGCCGTGCCGCTGCGAGAAATGATAATCAGCGCTGTCAGTAGCGGCGCCAACTCCCTCAGCATGACCCACACCAGGATCTTGCCGGTCAGGGAACCGTTGTTGCCCACCAGGCTGACCACCTGGGTGACAATGACAGTCCCGATGATCACCGCAATCGTGACAATAATTGCAATCGCTTCCAGACCGGTAAAATAGACCTGTTTGAAAAAGACCGTCCGCACCGCCGCCATCCCCTGCCTGGATACGGCAAGCAGGTTCTTCAATGCTGAAATGAGCAGCCGGGTAACTTCATCACAAATGATGAACCAGTTTATGGCAATGCGTCCAATTGCTGAGTACATAGCAAGTCCGCCTTCAGATAATGAAGGTCATACCGTCATGCAGCAGTTCAATGCTGTCAACACCCATCCGGGCCACTTCACTTCTGATGAGATCATAGTACTGCGGCTTGGGATGAGTGATCAGGATACGCTTGGGTGGCACGGCAATCTTCTGTAGTTCCTTTTTGAGGAGCGAACAGGTGAGATGTTTGGTCAGCAGGGCCAGATCCGTCATGCTGTCCGGAAAGGAAACCTCGGCAATCAGGGCATCCACACCGGAGGCATGATGCCAGAACTCTTCAGTAGGACCGGTGTCGCCCGTGTATGCCAGCCTGGCGCCGCTCTGTGAAACGATGTAACCCACCGCCGGCACCGTGTGGTCAACCTCAATCGCCATAACATTGTAACCGTTACAAGCAAGTTGATGCCCGACAGTTATGGTGTTGAATTTCAGCACCGGTTCCTGCGGATTAGGCAGACGGGTAAAATCAGGCCAGATAGCATCATTAAAGAGATGATCCCTCAGCGCAGAGATAACAGCCTCCGTACCGTAAACCTGCACACTATGACTGAGGTTTTTGATGATGATATTATCGGCCAGGGCCGGTATACCACGGATGTGGTCAAGATGAGAATGGGTGATGAAGATATGCCGCAAATTCCACTGTTCTTCTTCAGTAAGCACAGCGCCAATTGTGCCCGCATCCAGCAGCAGATGGTCATCGATGAGAAATGCAGGTGGCCTGAAATCTGGAAACTCCGCGCCGGCGCTGCCCAGAATCCTTAACTTCATGTTCCGCTCCTTTGATGACCATCAGCTTCGGGAGATAAATTAATCTGATACCATGTAACAACCTATCGCATTAATGTCAAGGAAGCAGGGGGTGACAATTTACAATTTTTTGATAAAAAAATCAGTGCAATAGAAGCTAACTCTTTTTATTTATGCTAACTGACAATCTGGACAATAGTGTGTACCGCGCTGCCCGACCCTGATTTTTTCGATACGGCTGCCACACTTCAGACATGGCAGCCCTTCACGGCCGTATACCCTGACCAGGTATCCCCCAGCCTTGAATACACCATCAATATTGGCCCCACCCGATCCTACCGCCTCATCAAGCACAGTCTTGACAGCCTGGTACAGCCGTGCAACGTCATTGTCGTCCAGCGATTCTGATCGTCTCAGTGGGTGTAGCCCTGCCAGAAACAGACTTTCATCGGCGTAAATATTGCCGATGCCGGCCAGAAAAGACTGGTCCAGCAGCAGTGTCTTCAGCTGACGCCGGCTGCCCCGCAGCCGTTGCCTGAACTCTTCCCAGCCCACAGACAGTGCATCAGGCCCCAGCCCGGCGATAGCATCAGCCGGGGTGTCAACCAGCCAGACCCTGCCAAATTTGCGCGGATCATCAAACCTGAGTGCCCTGCCGTTGTCAAAACCGATGATCAGACGGGTATGTCTGCCGGGTGCAGTATCGGCGGCACAGATATGCACAATGCCGGTCATGCGCAGATGCAGTGCCACAGATATCGCATGTCCATCAGAGATCAGCTCGAAAAACAGGTATTTGCCGTGCCGCGACACACCTTGCAATATCCGGCCGCACAAGGTTGCCGAAAAGATGTCGGGGGATGTTCCGGCAACCACCCCGGCCCAGACAGCGTCCACAGACACGACCCGGCTCCCCAGCAAGGGTGGCCGGGCATTAATGATGCTTCTTGCTACGCTTTCGACTTCAGGTAGTTCAGGCATGTGATCCCTTTACGCGTAATCCAGGTCTGTCAGCAGATTCAGCTTAACCTGTTGCTTGATATGTGAGACCATAACTTCATGTTCCAAAAGGATTTTGTTGCCAACTACAGACTCTATTTCAATACCGCCCTGCCTGAGCCGTTCAAGGTTGCGCCGGCCATGCCCGACAACATCAGAAACCCGCGAAGGATGGCAGGAGATTTGAAGCGCCCCGCCCCTCAGCAACTGAGGCTGAAGGCTACTCAGCAGATCAAAGTATAACTCGGCATAAACCAGCTGCCCCAGCGCCGGATGCCAGCAGCCCGCCAGCACGTTGTCTGCATTCAGTCCGTCATCGGCCTGCAGCCCAATGCGGATCACACCCACGCCGGCCTTGATGGCATACAGCAGCAGGCGCTTGCTGACATCAACCCCTGCTTGCAGCGACAAGGGGCGATAAACGCCATTGGTGTACATGTCGGCCAGTTTGGTACCTTTCAACACAACTGTCGGATAGATCCTGATCTGATCGGCGCCGGACCTGATTACTGCCTGCAGCGAAGCCAGCGAGCTATTCGCGGTATCACCCGGCAGACCAGGCATTAACTGGGCAACTACGGTTACCCCATGGCGCTTGGCACAGCCAATGGCAGCAGCAGCCACATCAGCGATATAACCGCGACCGCTCATTGTCAGCACGGTGCCATCCATGGACTGCACACCCAGCTCTACCGTCCCCACCCCCATACTGGTCAACCATTCCATGATGCGGTCTGAAATACAGTCCGGGCGTGTGGATACCCTGATTGACTCAACTGCGCCGGAGCGGATCAGTGGCTGGAGCGGTTCGAGCAGCATTTGCTGCGTCGTCTCAGGCAGGGCGGTAAAGGTGCCGCCAAAAAAAGCCACCTCAAGCGGACGTCCATTTGCGTAGCACTGCCACTGGGCAATTTTTGAAAGTATGGATTTACTGTCAGGCAGTTGGCCGCTGGAGGACGAAATGATACGCTGATCGCAGAATACACATTGATGCGGACAGCCCTGATGGCTGATAAAGAAAGGCACTGTGACCTTGCCGGATGTTTTCATAACTATCTGGCCTGCAGCCCCTTCAGGGCATCCGCTGCCGCTGTCTGCTGGGCCTGTTTCTTGGAACGGCCGCCACCTTCGCCGGCAACACGGCCATCCACCAGCACCTGAAAACGGAAACTGCGATCGTGAGGCGGCCCGGACTCCTCGACCATCACATACTGCGGCGCAGGCAAGCGGCATGCCGACAACTGTTCCTGAAGTGCGCTCTTGAAGTCGTTTACCCTCAGTACAGACTCATCAACCTGGAGCCTGTCGCGGAACAGTTCCAGAATCAAACGTTTTGACGCCTCCAGACCACCATCAAGATATACAGCGCCAATCAGCGATTCCAGCACATCGGCCAGAATGGAATCCTTGTCGTGTCCATGACTCTGTTCCTCACCACGCCCCAGTTTGATATATGGCCCCACACCCTGGAGTCGGGCGATGGAAGCCAATGTTTCCTGGTCGGCAATCTGGGAGCGGTAACGTGACAAATCTCCCTCTGTGGAGGCGGGAAATCGCTTGTACAGTTCTGCTGCCAGCACCATGCCCAGCACGGCGTCCCCCAGAAATTCCAATCTCTGATAGTTACCGGCAGAGCCGTCCGAATTCTCATGGGCATGGGACGGGTGGGTCAACGCCTGCAACAGCAGGCTTCGATCGTTGAAACAGTAATCGATCAGCTTTTCAATGTATTTGCAATCTGACAGCAATCAGGTATCCCTCCGCGTCCGAATATAATCATCCGGCGCAGCTTTGGCAATCGGAATCCTGAATGCGATAATAGGCAGAGCCGCTTGCAAAATGTCATGAGGAAGCCGGGATACAAGGCGCAAGCAAGTGAAAAAGCGAGGCTGCCCCTCACCCGGCCTTTGGCCACCCTCTCCCTCAGGGAGAGGGGACACTGTATACCTTCTCCCCTTGGGAGAAGGATAGGATGAGGGCAATACGTTGAGCTTTTGAGCGAGCGGCAACAAAGTAGACCGGCTCCGCAATAGTTTTGCAAGAGGCTCAGGCATTGTATTGACTTGGCTGCGGTTATGGTTACTATATATCCCATGACACCGTTAATCACCTTCAGACAAGTCAGCTACAGACACCATTTTGACAAGCTCAGCTTCGAAGTTGAGACTGGCAGCAGAACCCTGATCGTCACCGCTCGTATTGACGAGAATACGGATCTTTTCCAGATGATCTCCGGTCTGTTGCCGCCATCCAACGGTGAGATCCAGATCAACGGTCAGCCCCTGACAGAGTTTACACAGCCACAACTTGCCCGTTTCAGATACTCCACCGGCATTGTGCCCACCAACGGCGGGCTCATATCAAACCTGAAACTGTGGGAGAACATCACTCTGCCCCTACTGTATGCCCAGGGCAACATATCCCTCGAGCAAAAAGAAGAAGCCTACAATTACTTGAAAGAACTAAACTATTCTGGCAATATCATGGCACTTCCGGCCCACCTGACTACCATGGAAAAACGCATCGCTGCTTTTATCCGGGGGGCATTGAAAAAAGCTACCCTGATGATCTACAGTAATTGTTTTGACAGCAGTTCCCTGGCGGCCAGGAGCAGCTTCATTAAGGCTGTCAATGATTATCACCAGGCAGAGCCAGGGCGCACCGCCCTGTTTTTATCCACATCCGGCGACATTGCCGATGAACTACATGTCGATCGGATTATTCACACACACTGAAGTGCCACTCCACCCGGTACGGGAAAGCCCATGATACGCGAAGAAGACCCACGGTTTAAACATCTGGAGAAAAAAATCGGCCTCTTTATCGTTGTAGCGATAATAGGCCTCGCCGTCTCATTCTATCTGTTCGGTTCCCAGAAAGATTTTTTCACCACCAAGTACAATCTCAAATTTACTGTAGACCGGGGCACCGGCTTTACTAAAGGCATGCCGGTCAAGCTTTCCGGTTTCCGGATCGGCAGAATTACTTCCATCACCCTCAACGACCAGGCCATGGTCGATATCACCGTTGAAATAGACAAGAAGTACAGCCGCTGGATACGCAGTGATTCAACTGTAAAACTGGTCAAGGAAGGGCTGGTGGGTGACAACATTGTCGAAGTTGCGGTGGGATCCCCGGAAAAACCGGAGCTGAACGAAAACGAGGCCATCGTTTACATCAAGACCAAAGGTCTGGACGAGATGGCCGACGAGATCACCGAGAAGGTCAAGCCGGTGCTGATCGAGGTGCGCGATATCATCAGCTATATCAATGACCCGGAAGGCGACCTAAAAAAGACCATCCGCAACCTGGAGACACTGACACGCAACATGGAAACCACCCGCCAGAATGCCGACAAACTGATGCTGAATGCCGGCGGCAACCTGGACCGGATTACCGAACAGAGCACCACGCTGCTGAAAACAACCAACCGCAAGATCGAGAGTATCGACCTGACCCCGACACTCAACCGCCTCAATCATACCATCGAGCAGATCGACAGGAAGCTCCCACCGATCATGGATAATGTCAACGCCATCTCGCTGCAGACGCGCAAGCTTTCGGAAAAAGCCTTCCCGAAGGTGCCTGGTCTGCTGAACCAGGCCGAGGATGTCATGCTCAGCTCAGACAAACTGATCAATTCCCTCAACAACAGTTGGCTGTTGGGCGGCCCTGCGGACCAAAGCGGCGGGAAACGCATGTTCCTCAAGGGGGACAGTTATGAATAGGCAACCCTGTACATCAGCTTTTGCGTACATAAAGCTTTCAGCGCTGGCAATGAGCGCGCTGCTGCTGTCCGCATGTCTGGGGGGAGGACAGCCGGTGCGCCCGGAAGCACAGATAAGGGCTGAAAACCTGCTCAACCGCGGCGTCAAGGCTGGTATGAACAACGACATGATCGAGGCAGACCGGCTGTTTTCGGAATCAATGGACTTGTCAGCCTCCATCGAAGACAAGCCGGCAATGGCTATGGCGCTGATTAACAAGGCCCGCATCTGCAGACTGAATCAGGAACTGGGAAAGGCCGATAAAACCATTGATGCTGCACTGGCACTGATTGAAGCAGACAACGCCATATTTGCCGAGGCAGCCCATGAAAAGGCGCTTATCGAGCTGGCTCTGGAAAGAGTTGCTTCTGCAGAAAAATGGGCGTTGAAGGCGGTTCAGGCGGAAAAAGGCGATGAAACAGGCCGAAGGCTGAACCTGCTGGCCCGTATCAAGCTTGGCACTGCTAACAGATCAGGCGTGGAGACGTTGCTGAAAAAGGCGCTGGCCAGCAATGCTGGCCAAAATAACGAGGAGGCCGCCAACTCATTGCGCATGCTCGGCATCCTTGCCCGGGAGGAAAGTAACTTTAACGCCGCCAGCAAACACCTGACAGAGGCCCTTGAATTGGACAAGACAGCCGCTGTCAGCAGCAAGATCGCCCTTGACCTGGAAGAGCTGGCCCTGACCTGCATCAAGGCCGGCCAGGGAGCGGCTGCCGTCGGTTATCTTCAGAGGGCCTATAATGTCAACCTGGGAGCGGGTCGAACAGACAGGGCCGCAGACAATCAGCGGCAGCTTGCATCCATATTCGAATCAAACGGTGACAGGAAGAATGCGGACGCGGCGCTGAAGGCCGCGCAGGAATTGGAGCAAGGCAAATGATTCAGGCCAGCTCGGCCTCACCTCTGACAACCAGACCTTCCAGCAGGCCATAGTCACTGACCTTCATGTAGCTCAATGCGAACTTTTCCATGGTCTGCATGGTAATCAGCATACCGGCAATAATCAGGTCTTCCCTACCCTTCTCCAGACCCGGCGTAGTCGCCAGCCTTTCCTGCGGCGTAAGCGGCAGCAGCCTGGCGTAGATGGAGTCGATATCGTTCCTTGTAACAATTGAATTGTTTACCTTGCGGTAATCGTAGTCTACCATCCGCATGTTGATGGCCGCCAGCGTTGTGGCTGTACCTGCCGTGCCGATCAGCACGGCCTCCGGATGCACAGCATGGCCGGATCTTTCGATAGCATTAGCCAGCATGGCAAGCTCCCGACTGATCTTGTCGCGCATCGCCTCGACAGTCACCTTGCCCTCGGTCAGCCTGACCACCCCCAGTGGAAGGCTGGAGGAAAACTCGATCTGCCCCTGACGTACCAGAGAATACTCCGTACTGCCGCCGCCAATATCAAACAGCAGGATGTCCGGATGCTGCTGGTCCAGTCCGCACAACACGCCTGCCAGGGTCAGTCTGGCCTCTTTTTCACCATCAATCACATTGAGCCGGATGCCGGTGGCAGAAATAATATCCTCGACAAACGCCGCTCCGTTGACCGCATCCCTGACAGCGCTGGTGGCTACGGCATTGACAGAGTTGACACCGTACTGCTGCATGATGCCGGCAAATCTGGCGAGACAGGCCTTGCCCCGGGCCACGGCTTCGGGCGAAAGCCCGTTTTCCCTGCAGAAACCTCCCCCCATACGGACAATCTCACGTTCCACATGTACATGGGAAAAACAGCCGTCGGACTGTATCTCGGCGATCAGCAGCCTGGCCGTATTGGTACCGAAATCTATGGAAGCCACCATCCTGCCCACTATTGCCGTCTCCCCAATACAGCCAGAATATTCCAGCAAAGCTCGGATATTCGGGCGAATCCTATTGAAATATCGTTAAAAATAATCGCCGCCCTCGAATTGCATTCACCAGAACTCATGCGGTCGTAATGGCGCTGCTTTACCTCATCGAACAGGCCGCGCGTTTCCGATTTGATCTGGCGGAATTCCGGCTTTTCCAGACAGATCCCATCTCTGAAGCAGCTTTCCACCAACATAATGCATTGCCCCACCTTATCGGTCAGCAGTTTCAAGTCCGCCATGGCATCATCCGAGAAGAGGATGCCAACCTCCTTACGCGAAACAATGCAGGCCAGCACCCCCTCACAGCGGTCACCAATATGCTCCAGTTCAGTGACGGTCTGCAGAAGTTCCGGTATGGAATTGAGGATATCCGGCTGGCTGGACGAATTGGCAAGGGACAGCAAAAATGAGGTAATTTCATGGTTCAGCGAATCAAGCACCTGTTCATGCTGTCTGATAGTCTCAGCGCGGCGGGCGTCATAGTCAAACAACAGCTCCTTGGTATCCCCGAACATGAATGCGGTGACCGAGATCATGCGCACAATCTCTTTTTTAGCCTGTTCTATGGCCAGCATGGGGGTATTGAGGATTCTCCTGTCCAGGTATCCGGCGCAAGGCTGGGATACCGAACCGTTACCCATCTGCTCGGCAAACACGCCGATCAGTCGGGCAGCCGGGCTGGCAAAGGCCATAACTGTTAGTGCGGTGATCAGGCCAGAACATGAATATATCCAGGCCAGCGAGCTGTAAGGGCGCCCTCCGCTAAGTGAAACCGCCAGCTTCCAGAACAGGTCCATATCAAAGACAAAGTGGAAGACCGCCACCAACGTAAACACAACCAGAATATTGACCAGAAAAAAGGTCAGGGCCACGAAGCGCGAAACGGAGACACCGCCCAGGGAAACAAGCAGGCCGATCAGAGAGATGCCGATGTATCCCCCCAGCATCATCACGCTGGCGATTTCAGAGCTGACCGGATAGTTGGACATCAGGGAAGCAATGATGCCGGTTAGTGAGGTGGAGGATTGTACAAAACAGGAGATCATGCTGCCAAACATGGTTGCCAGGGCCGGATTATTAAAGAAAATACCGTTGAAGATATTGTAGAACGGATGGCTTTCATAGGGCCTGAAACTCCCTTCCAGCAGCGTCAGCCCCAAAAAAAGCAGACCGGCGCCCAGCAGAAGGTCGCCGGCATTGGCCAACCTGCGCCGACGTGCAAAGAATTTCAAAATCACCCCGACAAACAACAGCGGAGTAGCCACCAAACTATAGGGAACTCCGGGAACATGCAGGGTCAAAGCAGCTCCCAGCACTACACCACCCAGGACGCTTAAAGATTGGAAGGGATTCAGCACACCTCCGTTGAGCAGACCGATGGAAAATATCACTGCAGCATTAACGGAGTTTAGGGAGTAAGACAATAGCACACCAAACAACATGGCGGAAAATCTATTGGAAGTTATGGCGGAAACAACCCCACGTATCCGGTCATCAGCCACCTTTCGGATGCCGTCTGTCAAAATGCGCATACCGAGTAAAAAGAGGCCGATACCGCCCAGGGTTCCCTCAAGAAGGCTGAGAGGCATGAATATTTCTCCTGCTACTGAGAGTTGCCGTCACTCCAATTCCAACAGGACTAGTATCGCATCATCAAAAGAATTTGCGCTGGCCCTGGCAGCATCTGCAGGAATTGGCAAAACAGGGGAAGTGACCGGAAAGAATCTGGACTATTCGTCCACCATCTCTTTAAGTTCTTTACCGACTTTAAAGAAGGGGAGCTTCTTGGGGTTGACAACTATGGATTCACCGGTTTTGGGATTGCGTCCGGTGTAGGAACCGTACTCCTTGATAACAAAACTGCCGAGACCGCGGATCTCAATCCGCTCTCCCTTGACCATAGCTTCAGTCATGGAGTTGAAAATCACCGAAACTATTTCTTCCGCACGTTTATTGGAGATATCCTTTTGAATCGCCAACTGCTCAATAAGTTCAGATCTGTTCATTTTTCCTCCCGGAGCCGATGATGGGGCTGGACATGAATGTATTGTGTATTAATAGGAGTTTTTATTGCCATTTGCAAGCAACATCTGACTAAAAACAGTATGATTCTAATATTATTTACCTGAAAATCACAAAAAACACAGTGCTGAACGCAGTCCTCATAACAACACTCACAACCTGTTGCCACTCAACATCTCTCGAGCAAGGTAACACTTTCCAGATGGTAGGTCTGGGGGAACATATCCACAGGAATACTTGATGTGACACGATAGATGCCGTCTTTTGTCAAAGCACCGCAGTCTCTGGCCAGTGTACTGGGATCACAGGATATGTAAATGATCTTGCTGGGACAAATCTGCAGCAGACTGTCGATAACATCAGCCGCACCAGTCCTGGGCGGATCAAGCAGCACCACGTCGAACCTGCCCCCTTCGGACAGCAGCCTTTTTACGGCTGCGGCAGCATCATCGCAGATGAAACCGGCATTCTTGATCGCATTGTAGGCGGCATTTTCTCTGGCTGCATCAATGGAGGCCTCATACCCCTCCACCCCGGTTACAGCAGCCACATCACCGGACAGTGGCAAAGAAAAATTACCGTTGCCGCAATACAGGTCGAGCAGGTACTCGCTACCATCAAAATCGGCCATCTCTCTGACCAGTTCCAGCAGCTTGCGATTCTGCAACAGATTAACCTGAGAAAAACCGCCCGGCCTGAACGCCAGCCGGCAGCTGTCACCAGACCTTGACGGCAGTGTATATGCCAACAGATTATCACCGAACACCCTGACCATGGTATGCTTGCGGCCCGTCTGCAAATACAGTGCGGTCAGTTCTGGCAACAAGCTGCGGCAGCCTTCAAAAAAATCGCCGGCAGCCCTGCTGTCGGCGCCAATATAGTTAACAATGGCAACGACTCCCTGCTCTGCACAGTCGATATTTATCTGAGGGATCCGGTCCGGCTCTGGAAACGAGGCCAGCACATCACGCAGGTTCTTCAGCGCGGCATTGATCACCGGCATGGCCACAGGACACCCTTCCGGGGCATCCTCCACAAAATGAGTACCCTGGCGAAAAAAACCGACCTGTATCCTGCCGTTGCGCCCATGCAGTTTGAACTGTACACGGCTGCGATAGCCATACTGCATGTCCGAAGGCACAACCTCGCCGATCACGTCATTTTCCACGCGGGCACCGCGCCACATGGTTTCCGCAAATATCTGCCTTTTGGCCGCCAGCTGAGCAGCATAGTCGATATGCTGCCAATTGCAGCCGCCACAGCTGCCGAATAAAGGGCATACCGGGACCACCCTGGTGTCTGAGGGTGAAATCATCCTGGCAATCTCTGCGTTCATATACGAGCGTTTTTCATTCTTTACCCGTACCTCAACCAGATCACCGGGGCAGCTGTAAGGGACAAAGCAGACTTTACCATCCAGTCTGCCCACACCACTGCCGCCAAAGGCAAGCTTTTCAATGGCAACGCTGGCTGAACTCATGACCGTTTACCGCCAAACAAAACTGTCTTGCGCTTGAGGGATTTTTCATACTCTGTATTGGCATAGCGCTTGAAAAAATCAGGCCGTGAAAGATAGGGCAGCACATTATTCTGAAAAGTGCCGATCAGTTCATGGCGGGCGGTATCAACCTCATCCATCCTGACCGCCATCTTTTCCAGTGTCCGTTCAAAACGCAGCACAGCGCCGAGGCGCTTCACGGCATCCTCAAATCGTTCCCTGCTGTCAAACATCTCTTCCGCAAGCGCCACCTCGGCAAACGCCTGCAGCCTGACATTGTAATATCCGCCGAAATAGTGGCTGGTAATATCGCTCACTACCACCTCGCGACTATCGGGAAGCTGGTAGTTCAGCTCATCATGTTTATTCAGTCCGCTCACCTGTTGTTTCCATCTCCTTGATAAATTTTGTCAGCTTTCTCACAACCAGCGCCTCAATATCGCGTCCCTTTTCAGCGGTGGCCTTGGCCGGATTGCCCCATACCCCGCCCGGCCAGTAGCGGCGTTTGTCACGCACCATCATGCCAACTGGAAATGCCGGATACTCCTCCGGTGAACTCCCTTTGACCAACTGTGGATGGGAATGCATGATGCGCGAAGTCTCAATCTCTCCGGCATGCGCATCGCCCGCTGTTTCAATGATGTGCCGCCCCTCGTCCCTGGCCAGCACGTACTCGGTCAGCACGGCAACCCGGATATCCGCAAACTCGGCTACCAACTCCTCACCAGCCTCCTGCAGCGCCATACAGTGCGCCCCTCCGGCATGCCCGGTCAGGGCAATAAAATTCCTCATGCCATGACTGTGCAGCGAACGGACGATGTCCTTGAACAGTAACTTCAGAGTGGCAGTAGCGATGGAGATAGTGCCAGGATGACAGGAGGTGGAGCGGCAGTTGCCGTAATGCACCGGAGGCGCGACAAACAATGGGACAACCTCGGCGGCCTTCCTGGCCACCTCACAGGCCTGGATGGTATCGGTGGAAAGCGGCAGGTGGCTGCCATGCTCCTCAACCGATCCGAACGGTATCAACACTGTGTGCGTAGATTTCAGACCCGCCTCAAACTCTGTCATGGTCATTTCTTCAATCAGCATAACAACTCCTCAGAAACCAATAAGAATCAAAAAACTCCAAGCAATCTATGCATCTGGGGTATGACCCTCACATCCGGCAACAGCGATGCCGCAACTTGTTGCAAATGCAGCAGATGTACGGCCGAAATGCCTACTTTGCCGCCCGCCAGGGTCAAGGGCTGCAGAAATAGCGGCACACGGCTGTCTACAGATTGAATAATCTCGCAAACTTTGACTATCTCGTCTTCACTGGTTTTGTCTCCGGCAACGATCTTGACCGAGACCTGCGTGGCCCGGGCCTGTTCCAGAAAGAGCCGGTGTTCATGCCACAGGGATGTGCCACAAGCTGCGGTTGAAGGCAGTTTCATATCCATGCTGACATAATCAAGGTGACCGATCACCCTGGCCAGTTCCAGGTGCAGAGTACCATTGGTTTCCAGATGTACCGGCATAATGCAGCGCATGTCCGGCAACCAGTCTGTCAAAACTTCAGCCGACATCAGCGGTTCTCCGCCGGTAATGCTGATGGAGTGGTGCGCTCCCGGCATGGCATCATGCCATTGCGTCAGTGTATCAAGCAGCAGTTGCTTATTGATCGGCTGAGGCAGCATACTGAACACATTGGAACCAGGTGCCGTCTCCATGCTGCAATGGTCTGCCGCCTCATGCTCTGTATCGCAGTAAGCGCAGGTCAGGTTGCAGCCGCACAGACGGACAAATATCTGGCGCCGCCCAGCCAGCATCCCCTCCCCCTGAATAGAGGAAAACACTTCCGCTATGTTTAAATAACTATCCATTTTTGTTTACCCCGAAAAGAAAGGCGCGGTAAAAAGCTCCAGATGCAAGGCTTGCGAGACCTGAGAAATGAGGCGTACTCTAGAGGTACGCCGCAGTGACGAAGGTTGAGTGTAACGAAGCAGATGGACTTTTTAATGCGCCTTCTCATTCATAATAGCAGGCCGAAGCATTCTCCGACTCCCATACCGTCACCGACTCCACATTGATGTTATCATTGTTCAGATGACTGCACAGCCGCTGGTAAAGGTATCTGGAGATATGCTCCGATGACGGGGATATGCCGGCAAAGGCGGGATTTTCGTTAAGATATTTGTGGTCCAGTTCGTTGATGATCAGACCAGCCTCATTCTTGAGAATCTTGAAATCGATACCCAAACCGGCCTTGTCCAGCTCTCTGGCGGTTACCGCAACGTCCACCCGCCAGTTATGACCGTGCAGGTTTTCACAATCCCCCTGATAATTGATCAGATTATGGGCAGCGGCAAAACTGGTCTTGATGGTCAATCTGTACATATAAAACTCCTGAAAATGTTTGATTTTGTATCGTCATAATACACATAAAAAAAGGCAACCACAAGGGTTGCCCATCGATTTAAACAAAAGGTAATCTTAACCTGGTCGCAATCGGTTATTACTGCTGTGATGCTGTCAGTGCCTGCTGAATATCGGCAATAATGTCATCCACATTTTCCAGTCCGATGGACAGGCGGATAAAATCCGGAGAAACACCCGAGGCAATCTGCTCTGCTTC
>Ga0302250_1001066_pt1 | contig 22245 bp, 24 predicted proteins | sample AAG_RA_Asp_MG_FD_193536 | JGI IMG/M metagenome (GOLD analysis project Ga0302250, IMG submission 193536) | Enriched activated sludge microbial communities from anaerobic digester in WTTP, New Holstein, Wisconsin, United States - AAG_RA_Asp | ecosystem: Engineered > Bioreactor > Anaerobic >... | reverse complement strand
CCCTTCCTGCTCTCGCACCTCGTCATCCTGACCCTGCTCATCCTCTTCCCGGCGCTGGTCATCGTGCCGGCCAAGTGGTTCGGGAGTTGATTTTCTGCTCGTCATGACAGGGGCGTACGCTATCATGCAGTGATGTGGCGACCATCGCTTCCTCTGCTGTTGTTTTTCGCCTTCGCGGCGCTTGGCGGTTGCGCGACCGACTTTCGTTCCGGTCGGCAGCAGGCGCCGCGTTTTGATCCTCGCTATCTGGCGAAAACCGAGATCGACCGGGTCATCGACGCGAATCGCGCCGAGGTGATGGCCGGCTTGCGCCGGCTGGCTGCAAAACTGTACCGGCGGAATCCGTGGGAGTGGAAGAAGGGCGGTCACTCCGGGGTCGATGCGGCCGTCGACCGCCTGTTTTCGGGCGTTCTCGGCTTTCCGGAACTGGGCGGGCGGCGGGAGGGCGACGCGGCCCTGTTCGCTTTCAGTGCCGCATATCAGGGTGACCGGATCCTGGCCGTAATGGCCGGCCTGATCGGGATGGTCGACGCCGCGTTCGAGCACAAGGACGATTTCTACGTGCTCGACAACCTCGACGAGCAAAAGCTCTACAATTGCGCCCGCAACATCGAAATCGCCGTCTGGAAAATGTCCTCGACCCGGAATGCCAATGGCGGCCCCCTGCTCGTATCCAACGAGCTGGATCCGAATAACCCGAATCTGAGTTTTGAGCGTGAATTCGGACGCATCATCGGCCTGCTGGATTTTCTGGCCAAGGTTGTCGCCGACAAGCATGGTCGTTCGATCACGCGCCTGACCCAGAGCATTGCGACGGCGGTCTTTCTTCCCGTTGGCTCGCTTTGAATCAGATGAAATCCAGGATGAAGTCCATCGTTATCCTTATTTCCGGACGTGGCAGCAACATGCAGTCTTTACTGGCTGCCGCGGCGGACGGCTCGCTGCCTGTCCGCGTCGCCGCAGTGCTCTCCAACCGGCCCGGCGTCGCCGGCCTGGAAACGGCCGGCGCAGCAGGTGTTCCGACGCGTGTCATCGACCACACGCTTTACCCCGACCGGGAATCGTTCGATGCCGCCATGGCCGAGGCGATCGATGCGTTTTCCCCCGATCTGGTCGTTCTCGCCGGCTTCATGCGCATCCTGAGCAACGGTTTCGTCGAACGCTACGCCGGGCGGATGATGAACATCCATCCCTCGCTGCTACCGATGTTTCCGGGCCTGCATACGCATCGGCGCGCGCTGGAAGAAGGCGTGCGCATTCATGGTTGCACGGTGCATTTTGTGACGCCGACGCTCGATCACGGGCCAATCATTATCCAGGCCGCCGTGCCGGTTGTCGCCGGCGACGATGAAGCGTCGCTGGCGGCGCGGGTCCTCGCGCAGGAGCACCGGATCTATCCGCAGGCGGTGCGCTGGTTTGCCGACGGCCGCTTGCGTTTGCTTGACGGGCGTGTCGAAGTGGCCGGGCGGCAGGCTGCCGACGTCGCGTTGCTTTCGCCGACGTTGCCGGAGAGCGACTGACAGGATGGGGGAGAGCGATGCCGCGTGCGCTGCTCGTCACCCTGATCCTCTCGCTGGGGTTGCATCTGGCCGTGTTGTTCGGCCCCGACCTTGAGTTGCCGGATGTGCCGGCGCCGCTGCCGATCGTGGCCGAGTTGCGTCCTCCGCCATTGCCCGAGCCTAAGCCCGCTGAGTCCGCGAGGCGCGTTCCGGAACCGCCGGCACGCAAGTTTGTTGCGCCGGGGAAGGCCGAGCGGAAAGAGCCTCCGCCGCATGCAGTTCGTCCTCCTTTGTCTGCCGCCAAGGACCGAACGGAGGTCCCGGCGTCCGTGGTGGACACGCGCATTGATGGTATTGCCGATGCGGCGGCATCAGAAGCAGTGGCCGCTGCTCAGGAGTATCCGTCTGTGGGCGAGGTTGACTTGGCAACGTCGTCCGCCGAGCCACGCCTGCCCGCCCGCGGTGTCATTCGGTTTCGCGTCGACCGGGGCGATTCCGGCTTCGAGATCGGGCGGGCTCATCAGGAATGGGAGTTCGCAGACGGCCGCTATCGGCTGCGTTCAGTCGTCGAGACGACGGGGCTGGTGCGGCTGTTGCGCACCGTCTTCATCGAGATGGAAAGTCTGGGGCGATACTCCGGGGGCGGGTTGCAACCCGACGTCTTCGCCATCCGCCGCGATACGCGCAAGCCGCGGGAGCGGGCGCTGTTCGACTGGGAGTCGATGCGTGTCCGGGTAGGCAATCGCAGCGATCAGGTGCTTGACCCCGGCGCGCAGGATCTGCTTTCGCTCTACTATCAACTTGGCTTCCTCGATCTGTCGGCAACCGGGCAGGCCTCGCTGCCCGTGGCGACCGGGAAGAAATACAGCACGTATCGCCTGGAAGTGTTGGGTGACGAGGAAATCGAGGTGCCGCTCGGTGTTCTGCGCACCCTGCATCTGCGCGCGCCGGGCGACAATGTCACCGAATTCTGGCTGGCTTACGATTACGGAAAACTCCCGGTTAAAATTCGCCACCTCGATTCCGACGGGGGCAGCCTGGTACAGGTCGCCACCGAAATCCAAACAGGACCCTGATATCGCATGCGCTTTCCTCCCGCCCAACTCAAACACGCCGAAACGCTCCTCGCCGAATTGCTGCGTTCGCCGTTCGCCGCCGATTCCGTTGTCTCGCACTACTTCCGCCAGCATCGCGAACTCGGTCACAAGGACCGCGGCTTCATTGCCGAGACCGTCTACGCGGTGTTGCGCCACAAGCGCTCGCTGTCCGCGCGCTGTCTCGATCAGGTGTCGTCGCGACGTCTGATCCTGGCATCTCTCGCCTGTCTGCAAGGTTTGAACCGGCGGGAACTGGATGACGTACTCAACGACACGGAAAAAAAGTGGCTGGCGGAAGCCAAGGCCATCCGGCTGGAGACGTTGCCGCCGGCGGTTCGTCTCGATCTGTCGGATTGGCTTTACGAATTGCTCGCGCAGCAGTACGCGCCGGAGGGTCTGGAGTCACTGGCGAAAACCCTGAATCAGCCCGCGCCGCTCGACCTGCGCGTGAATACCCTGAAAGCCGAGCGCGATGCCGTGCTCGAACGCTTGCGCGCCGATGGCTTGTCCGCCGAGGCGTGTCCCTATTCGCCGGTGGGCATCCGGCTGGCAGGAAAGCCCGCACTCTCGCGCCATCCGCTGTTCGTCGACGGCAGCATCGAGGTTCAGGATGAGGGCAGCCAGTTGCTCGGCTTCCTGCTGCAGCCGAAGCGCGGGGAGATGGTCGCCGATTTCTGCGCGGGCGCCGGCGGAAAAACGTTGATGCTCGGTGCGCTGATGCGTTCGCAGGGCCGTCTGTATGCCTTCGACGTGGCGGAAAAGCGGTTGGCGAAACTCAAGCCGCGGTTGGCCCGTTCGGAGTTGTCCAATGTCCATCCGGTACGCATCGATTCCGAGCACGACCAGCGCGTCAAACGGCTGGCGGGAAAACTTGATCGGGTGCTGGTGGATGCGCCGTGTTCCGGTCTCGGTACCTTGCGTCGCAATCCGGATCTCAAGTGGCGGCAAACACCGCAAAGTGTCGCCGAACTGACGGCCAAGCAGGCATCGATTCTTTCTGCGGCGTCATCGCTGGTGAAGCCGGGCGGGCGTCTCGTCTATGCGACGTGCAGTCTTCTCGATGGCGAGAACGATGCGGTGGTGGCGGGGTTTCTGGCCAACCATCCGGATTTCGTCGTACTCCATGCGGGCGAAATCCTGCGTCGGCAGGGCATCGAAATCGAAGCAGAGGAAACGCTGCGCCTGTTGCCGCACCGGCATGGTACGGACGGGTTTTTTGCCGCGGTGATGGAGCGGCGATGAGCTTGCGGTGCGCGTCCGCTTGCGCAGGCGGACACGGATAAAAAAATCCCGCGCCGGTGTGGCACGGGATTGAAAGTCCCATCGTTGCGATGGGTCAGGGAGGGTCAAACATTGTCAGCGGGGGACGCTGAAGCAACGACTGCAGTATAAGAGCGCAGTTGCCGGAGAGTCTGTGGTGAGTGTTGCGGCTTTTCGTGACCGCATGTGACCGGTTGCTCAGTGCTGCGAATGACGGGATTTTTGTTTCCAGTGGCGCAGCGCATACCACACGAGCGTGCACGGCACGGCAATGGCCAAGGCCTTGACCAGGTCCAGGCGTCCTTCGCTGAGCAGATCCCAGGCAAGCACGCCGACAAAAATTCCGGTTCCTTCGGCGATCGGGAAGCTCGTCGGGCGGAGTGACATGGTGCTTAACCGTGTGTTTTTCCAGGAGAAAGCACGGGAATCGGCGTGGCCGAGGCGGTGAGGGAGGCGTGAGCAGCGAGGCCGGCAATCGTGCGTTGCACGTTGCGGAAAATATCGGAGATCTGAATGAACAGGAGCATGCGAGGAGTCTCCACCGGTCTGATCATCAAGGCGCCGATCTTAGTACAGGGCCTGGAGGCGACTTTGGTGCTTTCGTCAGGGTTGTGTGACGCTCTGTAACAGGGGCCAGCTCAGCGTGAAGCGGGCGCCGCCGAGTGGCGACTCGTCGGCAAAGGCGCTGCCACCGTGCTGTTCGAGCACCAGGCGGACGATCGCCAGACCAAGGCCGTGACCGCCGGTTGCGCGGTCGCGTGAACGGTCGAGCCGGGTGAATGCGGTAAATACGCGCTGGCGTTCTTCCGGGGGGATGCCGATTCCGTCGTCGTCGACGTGCACACGGATGTTCTTGCCGACGACCTCGGTGCTGACGACGATCCTGCTCCGCGTGTATTTGAGCGCGTTGCGCAGCAGATTGGTCACCGCATACGGCATGCTCTTCAGGTCGAGTTCCACTTTCTGGCCTTCCGGCAGGCTGCTGGTATCGATCGAGATATCGAGGTCGCGACCGAGAATGCGCAGGGATTCGACTTCGTCCGCCAGCCAGGAGGCGAAGTCGACCGAGGTGAGATGCAGTTCGGGTTGCTCCCGTTCGAAGCGCGAATAGGCCAGGCTGGACTCGATGAGTTCGTCGAGTTCGTCGAGATCCTCTTCCATCATTTGCCAGAGCCGCTCGCGCTCTTCCTTTTCGGGCGTCTCGGCCAGCATTTCGAGGGCGAAGCGCATGCGGGCGATCGGCGTGCGCAGTTCGTGGGAAATGGCCGAGGAAAGCTCCTTCTGCGTCGCGATCAAGCGTTGGATCCGCTCGGCCATCCCGTTCATGGTTTCGGTAAGCAGGTCGAAAGCGCTGCTTTTTGCTTCCGGCGCGCGTCGCTCGAAATTGCCTTCACCGAGTGCGCGCGCCGTTTTGCGCAGCGCCTCGAGGTCTCGCCATACGGGACGGACCCAGAACCAGACGGCGATCGCCAGGAACAGGCCGATCAGGCTCCAGGTGAGCAGGCGGATCCGGAGCTCGAAGGGTAGTGCGCGTGGTCTCTCGGTGTTCCCGTCCGGGCGGATCGGGCCGACGACGAGAATCTGCGGAGTCTGTTTCAGGCGGTGGTAGATGATGTCGCCTTCGGAGTCGACCACCAGTTCCCCTGCATCGAGCTTCTCAGCTTGCCTGGGCTTGAGCTTGAGCGTCCAGCGCTCGACGATGTCGATCTTGTAGGCGAATTTGGAGTCCAGGTCTTTTATGATGTCCGGCCATTCGCTGCGCGGTTTGCGGAACAGCGCGTCCTCGACGAGCACGATCGTGCCTTGCATGAAGCGGCTGGTGTAATCGTCGGTGATTCCCTTCAGGGCCGACGAAATGACGAAGTCGGCAACGAAGGCGATGACCACGAACGAGCCCATCACCAGCAGGTAGAAGCTGAGGAACAGGCGCGACAGGCTGTAGCCGCCGCGCCAGGGCGAGTGCTTGTTGCGCCCGAGAATGCTGAGCAGGCTGCTGCTTCCCCTGCCGCCTGCCGTGCTATTGCCAGTCATGCTTGCTGAACAGATACCCCTTGCCGCGCACAGTCTTGATGCGCGTCGGGTTTTCGGGGTCGTCGCCCAATTTTCGCCGCAGGCGTGAGATGCGGGCGTCGATGGAACGGTCGAGACCGTCGAAGCCGATGCCGCGCAGTTGCTGCAGCAGGTCGTCGCGCGACAGGATGTTTCCCGCATGCTTGGCCAGCAGCCAGAGCAGGTCGAACTCCGCGGTTGTCAGGTCGATCACTTCTTCGCCGAGGTGGGTGCTGCGTGTCGCCTGGCTGATGCGGAAGTTGCCGAAGGAGAGTTCCGTGCTGTCTCCGCTTTCGCCGTGTTCTTCCGGGGGAACAATGCCAGGCGTCCGGCGCAGCAGGGCCTTGATCCGCGCAAGAAGAAGACGGGGTTGAACCGGCTTGGCGAGATAATCATCGGCGCCGAGTTCAAGGCCGAGAATCTGGTCGAGATCCTCGTCGCGAGCGGTGAGCATCAGGATGACGCCCTGGTACTTGTCGCGAACCGCCCGGCAGACCTCGAATCCGTCCTTGCCGGGGAGCATGATGTCCAGAATGACCAGGTCCGGGTTGTCGTTCAGGATCCGTGTCTCAGCGGTGTCGCCGCGCGCCTCGATGGCGACCTCGAAATCGTTCTTCTGCAGGTATTCAGCGGTCAGTTTGGCCAGGCGGTCATCGTCCTCGACCAGCAGGATGCGTGTTTTCATGGCGTTGTGATGACATTCCGAAAAATGGATCGACAAGATGATACTCGATGATTTGCATCATGCCGCGCATGCAACGAGAAAACCGGCTGCGCACTGATAGAATCCACTGCGTTTTTTTGTTTTCCGGATTTTCTCACATGCGTGTTTCTCCACGGATGATCTTCGGCGGGCTGGCGGTTGTCTCGCTCGGACTGCTCGGCGCCGGTTTGGTGCTGGGAGAGTGGTTCCGGCTGCAGCCGTGCTATTGGTGCAATTTCCAGCGCCTGATCTACCTCGTTCTGGCATTTGTCGGTTTGTGCGGCGTTTTGAAACCTGCGTGGGCGAAATCATGGAGCCTGTTGGCGACTGCTGTCGCTGCTGGTGGCGTTCTCTCCGCCGGCAAGCAAAGCTGGATGCAGTTCGCGCCCGAGGAGGCGATCGAGTGCGGCTTCGGCGACCCCACGCTTGTCGAGCGGGTGGTGGACTGGCTGGGCAACGTCTGGCCGTCGATGTTCATGGTCACCGGATTGTGCAAGGAAAAGGACTGGGTCTTCCTCGGCCTGTCACTGGCAAACTGGTCGGCGCTGTGCTTTCTGTCTTTGGCGGTTTTCTTCGTGTGGTTCCATCGGGCAACCCGCGCTGACGGATTGCGCTCAAGGTAGCGCGCATGGCTTGTGCATCGTAATGGTGCGCAAGCGGGGCGCCGTGGTGCAATCGCCGGGCTTGCGCCCGGGTTTTTGGCGCGGGGCGGTGGAATGCGACCGGGCGCGTTGTTTGCTTCGCGGTGCCTCGGGGGTGATTCCCCGTTGCGTCGCTGTAGTTCGTAACCCGTTGATTCGGTATCATACGCAGCTTTTCTTGAGGCCAATTTTCCTTCCGGGAGATCATTGATGAAAACTTCCTTTTCGGCAAAGCTCCGTCGGCTCGCGCTGATGTCTGCCTGCGCCCTGGCGGTCGGCAGCGCGGCGGCACAAGAGGCCGGGGTTCTCAATATCTACAACTGGGCCGATTACATCGCGCCGGATACGGTCAAGAACTTCGAGAAGGAAACGGGCATCAAGGTCCGCTACGACTTGTTCGACAGCAACGAGTCGTTGCATGCCAAGCTCGTGGCCGGCAATTCCGGGTACGACATCGTCGTTCCCGGCTCGCACTTCGCCAAGCAGCAGATTGCGGCGGGCCTGTTGCAGAAGCTCGACAAAAGCAAGCTGCCGAACCTGAAGAACCTGGATCCGGCGATTCAGGCGCAGCTCGCCAAGATGGATCCGGGCAACGACTATCTCGTTGACTGGCTGTGGGGCTACACCACGGTCGGGGTCAACGTGGACAAGGCCAAACAGGCCTTGGGCGGTGATCTTCCCGAGAATGCCTGGGATCTGCTGTTCAAGCCGGAGCATGTCAGCAAGCTCAAGAAGTGCGGCGTGGCGTTCCTCGACTCGGCCTCGGAGGTGATGCCAATCGCGTTGCACTACATCGGCAAGGATCCTTACAGCAAAGACAAGGCGGATTACGCCGAAGCGGAAAAAATGCTCAAGGCGATCCGCCCGCACGTGACGCGCTTTGTCGGGTCGGGTTCCGACTATATCGACCAGTTGGCCAAGGGGCGCATCTGCGCCGTGCTCGGCTGGTCGGGCGACATCATGATCGCCTCTAACCGCGCCGTCGAGAACAAGACCGGGCAGAACATCAAGGTGCTGGTGCCGAAGAGCGGCGGATTGCTGTTCTTCGACGTGATGGCGATCCCCAAGGATGCGAAGAATGTCGAGAACGCGCACAAGTGGATCGATTACATCATGCGCCCCGAGGTGCATGCCAGCCTGACCAACACCGTTTTCTTCGCCAATCCCAACAAGGCGTCCCTGCCGCACGTCAAGCCGGAAATCGCCAGGAACGAGGCGGTTTTCCCCGCAGCGGGCGTACTTGAATCGATGCTTGCGCCGGGCGTTCCGGATCAGGCGACGCGCAGGCTCATTACGCGTACCTTCACCAACTTCAAGGCGAATCGATAGCACGGCGATGAGTACTTCGTTCCCCATTCCCGACGATCCCGGCTTTCTCCAGATCAAGGAGGTCGTGAAAGACTTTGGCCCGGTCCGGGCGGTTGATTCGGTCAGCCTCGACATCGCCCGTGGCGAGATTTTTGCCCTTCTCGGGTCGTCCGGGTGCGGCAAGACGACGCTGCTCCGGATGCTGGCGGGGTTCGAAACGCCGACCTCGGGGCAGATCATCCTGAACGGTCATGATCTTTCCGGGCTGGAGCCGTATCGGCGGCCGATCAACATGATGTTCCAGTCCTACGCGCTTTTTCCGCACCTCTCGGTGTGGGACAACATCGCGTTCGGCTTGCGGCGCGACGGTTTGCCGAAGGACGAAATCGCCGCGCGCGTGGAGGGAATGCTCCGGCTCGTCAAGCTCGAGAAGTTCGGCAAGCGCAAGCCGCATCAGCTCTCCGGCGGGCAGCAGCAGCGCGTCGCCCTGGCGCGCAGCCTCGTCAAGCGGCCGCAACTGTTGTTGCTCGACGAGCCGCTGGGCGCGCTCGACAAGAAACTGCGGGAAGAAACGCAGATCGAACTCGTCAATATCATCAAGGACGTCGGTGTGACCTGCGTCATGGTGACGCACGATCAGGAAGAAGCGATGACGATGGCCGACCGGATCGGCGTGATGGACGAAGGGGTTCTGTTGCAGGTCGATGTGCCGAACGAGCTCTACGAAACGCCGAACAGCCGCTTCGTTGCCGATTTCATCGGCAACGTCAATCTGATGGAGGGCGTCGTCGTCGACGATCAGCCAAGTTCGGTCACCATCGAATGTGCTGACTGCGTTCACTACGTCGGTCACGGCATCACGGGGCATGTCGGCTTGCCCGTCACGGTCGCGCTGCGGCCGGAAAAGATCTACCTGAGCCGCGAAGAGCCCGAGGGCGAACACAACCGGGTGCAGGGGGTGGTCGAGGAAATGTCCTATTTCGGCAGCTACAGCGTGTATTTCCTGAGGCTTCCGAGCGGGGCGAAGCTCAAGGTCAGCGAAGAGAACGATCTGCGACTCAGGGAAAGCAAGCCGACCTGGGACGACACGGTCTGGGCGAGCTGGCCGCCGTCGGCGCAAGTCGTCCTGACGCACTAGGAGATTTGGCATGTCCCTTCTGACGGGTTCCTGGCGACCTCGCCCGCGGGTCGCGGTTATCGGCGTCCCTTTCGTCTGGCTGTCGATCTTTTTCCTGTTGCCCTTCCTGCTTGTCTTCCGCATCAGTCTGGCGCAGATGGACGGGGCGCTGGTCTCGCCACTGCTGACGCTGTCGGACGGGGTGCTGACCCTGCAGCTCCACCTGGCCAGCTTCATCCAGCTGATTACCGATGATCTGTACATCGCGACGTATTTCGTCTCGGTCAAGTATGCGCTTGTCACCGCGAGCTTCTGCCTGCTGATTGGCTATCCCTTCGCTTACTTCATGGCGCGCAGCGAGCGGCGCTGGCAACCAGCACTGTTGATGGGCGTCATGTTGCCGTTCTGGACCAGTTTCCTGATCCGTGTTTACGCCTGGAAGAGCCTGCTGGAGCCGAACGGCTGGGTCGGGGCGCCGATTCACGCGCTGGGGATCGACGAGGTGCTTGCCTTCCTCGGGATGATTCCGTCGCCCGACCAGTTGATGTACAGCCCGTTCAGCCTCGTTCTCGGCATGGTCTATACCTACCTGCCGTTCATGGTGCTGCCGCTGTACGCCACCTTGTCGAGGATGGATCTCCGCCTGATCGAGGCCGCGCAGGATCTCGGGGCGACGCCGTGGCAAGCCTTCTGGCGCATCACGGTGCCGCTGTCGCGTTCCGGGATCGTCGCGGGGTTCATGCTGGTGTTCATCCCCTGTGTTGGTGAGTACGTGATTCCGGAACTGCTCGGTGGTCCGGAGACCCTGATGATCGGCCGGGTGTTGTGGGACGAGTTCTTCTCCAACAACGACTGGCCGATGGCATCCACCGTCGCTGTCGTGATGATCCTCGTCATCATCGTGCCGCTGGCCATCTTCGGCCGCAACCAGGTACAGGCGCAGGAGGGATGATGCGATCGGACAAGAAATCCCGCCTGTTCTCCCGTCTCTGGATGTTCGTCGTCTTCGGCTTCCTCTATTTGCCGATCGTGTCGCTCATCGTCTACAGCTTTACGGAATCGAGCGTTCCGAACGTCTGGGGCGGATTCAGCCTGCGCTGGTACCGGGCGCTCCTGGTCGACAGCGACCTGAAGGAAAGCCTCTGGTTGTCGCTGAAAATCGCCACTTCGACGGCGACCGCCGCGGTGATCCTCGGCAGTCTGGCCGCGGCGTCGCTGCATCGCTATCCGCGCTTTTTCGGGCGTACCTTCTTTTCCGGGATGGTCAGCGCGCCGCTGGTCATGCCGGAAGTCATCGTCGGCCTGTCGTTGCTGCTGATGCTCGTCTCGCTGCAGCGGCTGCTCGGCGTGCCGGACCGCGGGATGGTCACCATCTGGCTGGGGCATCTCCTGGTCGGCATGGCCTACGCCACGGTGGTCATTCAGGCGCGTCTGCGCGACCTCAATCCGCAACTGGAAGAAGCGGCGCAGGATCTCGGGGCGAAGCCCTGGCAGGTGTTTTTCCTGGTGACGATCCCGATGATCGCGCAGGCGCTGCTTTCGGCCTGGCTGCTGACCTTCACCCTTTCGCTCGACGACGTCGTGCTCTCCGCGTTCCTGTCCGGGCCCGGCTCGACGACCATGCCGCTGGTGATTTTCTCGCGCGCGCGGCTCGGGCTGAATCCGTCGGTCAATGCGATCGCGACCGTCGTCGTGGTCATCGTGGCCATCGGCGTGACCATCGCCAGCTACGTTCTGGCGCAACAGGAACGCAGACGATCTCTGGAGGCTGCGGCCGCGCAGCGCCCGGGGTGATCCGTGGAAGGCCGAGGGCGTTACCGTTGCGGTTGCCCCGAGATTTTTCAACAATGCAGATACGACTTGAGGAGGGGAGATGGCGCTGTTTCTGAATGAGGACGAAGTCCGCCAACTGTTAGCCATGCCGATGACCATCGATGCGGTCGAGGAAGCGCATCGCGAGTTGTCGCGCAACCGGGCAATTGACATCCCCCGCCAGCGCACCCGCCTGCCGCAGACTGCGCTGCACATCCTGCAAGGGGCGTTGCCCGATCGCGATGCGATCGGATACAAGGCCTATACCAGCAACCGCTCCGGCATCCGTTTCCTGGTTCACGTCTTCAGCGCGGCCAGCGGCACCCTGCGTGTGGTATTGCAGGCCGATTACCTTGGAATGATGCGCACCGGCGCGGCATCCGGCGTGGCGACCAAATGGCTGGCGCGACCGGACGCCGAGGTGCTCGGTGTTTTCGGCGCCGGCTGGCAGGCGGAAGGGAACATCGAGGCGATAGCCGCCGTGCGCAAGCTGAGCAAGGTAAAAGTGTTTGCGCGCAACGCGGAACGCCTGGCGACGTTCTGCGCCCGGTTGTCCGATCGCCTCGAACTCGACGTCGTTCCGGCCGCATCCGCCGAAGAAACGGTTCGTGGCAGCGATATCGTCAGTACCATCACTACGGCCAGTTCACCCTTGTTCGACGCGGCCTGGCTTTCGCCCGGGACGCATATCAACGCGGCCGGGTCGAATTCGCTGATTCGCCGCGAAGTCGGCGAAGACGTACTCAAGGTTTGCAAGCCGATCGTCGTCGACAGCGTGGACACGGCGCTCAAGGAAGCGGGCGACCTGCTCCCCGTGCTGGAAAAGGGACGTCTCAACGAGCGCCAGCTGGTCGAACTCGGCGACGTGATCGTCGGTAGCCATCCCGGCCGTGCGAAGCCCGAGGACATCACCCTCTTCGAATCGCAGGGCCTGGCGATTCAGGACATCGCCGTGGCGGTCCGCCTCGAGGCACTCGCCCGTGAACAGGGGATGGGCGTCGAGTTGCCCTACGGCGACTAGGAAAAGGGAAGGCGCCTGCGCGGACGATTGACGGCGCGCGCGTCTTGCCATGACAATGCGCCACGCTCCCGCAACGGAACAGGGCGGGGCGACGGACTTTGCGCGAATTCATTTGACGGCATTGACGGGGGAGTTTGTGGCCAGGGGACTGAGCGAAGCGCTCGAGATTGCGGTGCGGACAGATCCGGGGCTGGTTCGTGGGCACAATGAAGACTCCGTTTTCGCCAATCCTGTCCGCGGCCTGGTGATCCTGGCCGACGGCATGGGAGGCTATAACGCCGGCGAAGTGGCCAGCGGGATGGCGACTTCGTTTCTCGCCTCGGCGATGGAGACCTCGTTTTTCGACACCTTTCCGACGGCTGACGCCGCTTCAGGCGGACAGTCCTTCGCCAGCGCGTGCCTCCGGGAAAGCATCGAGAAGGCCAATCAGGCGATCTACAACGCGGCAGGCAGCGACCCTGACTTCGCCGGGATGGGGACAACGCTGGTGAGCGGACTGTTTCACGACAATTGCTTGACCGTGGCGCATGTCGGCGATTCCCGGCTGTATCGTCTTCGCGACGAGGCGCTCAGCGTGATGACCCGAGATCATTCCCTGCTGCAGGAGCAGATTGACTGCGGGATGATTTCGCCGGAAGAGGCGCGTTTTTCGCAGAACAAGAATCTGGTGACGCGGGCCTTGGGAGTCGATCCGGCGGTCGATCCCGAGATCAACGAGTTCCCTGTGCTGCCGGGCGACCTCTACCTCTTCTGCTCTGATGGGTTGAACGACATGCTGCCGGACGAGGAGATTGCCTTGGCGCTGCAGATGCTCACGGCCAATCCGGCGCTTGCCGCCACGCAACTCGTTCAGATGGCCAACGACAACGGCGGGCGGGACAATGTATCGGTCATTGTGGTCAAGGTTCTGCAGCCGTTTAGAGGGACAGGTAAACAATAATGGCAAAGCTGATTCTGAGCATGGACGGTCTGGTTCTCAAGGAAATTCCGCTGACCAAGGATCGGACCACCATCGGCCGGCGACCGTCCAATGACATCCAGATCGACAACCTGGCGATCAGTGGCGAGCATGCCGCGGTGGTGACCATCCTCAACGATTCCTTCCTTGAGGACTTGAACAGCACCAACGGCACGCTGGTGAATGGGCAGCCGGTGAAGAAACACTTTCTCAAGAACGGCGATGTCGTCGAACTTGGCAAGTACAAGCTGAAGTACATCGCGGAGCAGGCGACATCCTCGGCCGAGCCGGACTACGAGAAAACCATGGTGCTGCGACCCGGCGACATGCGGCCGGCTGCAACGGCTCCAGGGGATGCGATCAAGACTGGGAGAGAGCCCTCGGCACCAGCTCAAGCAACCCCGACGGCTGTCGGCGCGATTCAGGTGCTCAATGGCGCCAACGCCGGGCGAGAACTCGAACTGACAAAATCGTTGACGACGCTGGGCAAACCTGGCGTCCACGTTGCGGTGATTGCCCGGCGCCCGCAGGGCTATTTCATCACCCACGTGGAAGGACCGACCTGTCCGCTGGTGAACGGCCAGCAACTGGGAACGCAGGCGCATCCCCTGAAAGATCACGACGTGATCCAGATCGCCGGCATCAAGATGGAATTTTTCCTGAAAAGCTGAAGTCCTGTCGGCTGCTCATGCCGTGCCGGGCGTGAATTAGTTCCTGTCGACAGTATCTCCCGAGGGGCTAGGATTCTCGGCGTTGTTGTCGGAAGAGGTGATCGGGAGACGATGAGAGTCCAGGTCCTGGGGTGCAGCGGGGGTATCGGTGGCGTCAATGCGCGAACCACCTCGTTGCGGGTCGACCACGATATCCTGATCGATGCCGGAACGGGGCTTGCGGACCTGTCTTTGCCGGAACTGGCGGCAATCGATCATGTTTTTGTCACCCACTCGCATCTTGACCACATCGCGGCGCTGCCGTTGATGATCGACGCCGTGGCCGACCTGCGCGAGTCGCCGGTAACGATCCATGCGACGGCAGTCACGCTTGAGACAATACGCAGCCACATCTTCAACTGGGCGATCTGGCCGGACTTCAGCGAAATTGCGGTTCGCGACCGTCAGGTCATGCAGTATCGGCCGATTGCGGTCGGCCAGACGGTGACGCTGGCGGGGCGCAGCATCACCGCGTTGCCGGCGGAGCATACAGTTCCGGCCGTCGGCTATCAGCTCGATTCGGGGCAGGGAAGCCTGGCGTTCACCGGGGATACGACGATCTGCGAGGAGTTCTGGCCGGTCGTCAACCGGATCGCCAATCTGCGTTATCTCCTCATCGAGGCGGCGTTCTCCGACCGGGAGGAGGCCCTGGCGCGAGCGTCGAAACATCTTTGCCCGCGCTTGCTGCGTAACGAACTGGGCAAGCTGGCGTCGCCGGTCGAGGTTTTCGTGACGCATCTGAAGCCAGGGCAGGCGGCGGCGATCATCGCTGAAATTGAAAGTGGTCCCGGCCCGCACCCGGCGATTCTGCGGGAGGGACAGGTTTTTGAATTCTAGGATGCCGGGAATGTGTGTGCGCTTCTCTTCCCGTTTTGGGCGGGGCTTTTGTCCGTGAGTGCGTCCGCCGATCTCTCGCAACGCTACGAGCAGCTCAATGAAATCGGCGCTTCGCTGTCGAACGAGCAGAACATCGGGCGGCTCCTGGAAAGCATTCTCCTGGCCGCGAAGGCCATTACCCGCGCCGACGGCGGCACGCTCTACCGTGTCAGCGAGGATCGCCAGTCGCTGCGCTTCGAAATCGTCCGGACCGACTCGTTGCAGCTTGCATTCGGCGGGGTGTCCGGTGAGCCGATCTCGGCGCAGTTTCCTGATCTGCCGCTCTTCCGTCCGGACGGTGCCCCGAACATCAACCTCGTTGCGGCGTACTGCGCGATTCACGCGCGTACCGTGAGCGTTGCGGACGCCTATACGGAGGCGGGTTTCGATTTCTCGGGGACGCGCGGTTTCGACCTGGTCACCGGTTACCGTTCGCAGTCGTTTCTGACCGTGCCGATGAAAAATCACGAGAACGAGGTCATCGGCGTTCTGCAGCTGATCAACGCCATCGACCCGGTGAGCGGCGCGGTGTGTGCCTTCTCCGAAAGTGACCGTCGCCTCGCCGAGTCGCTGGCTTCCCAGGCGGCGGTGGCCCTGACCAATCGCCTGCTCGTCGGCCAGCTGGAACGCCTCTTCGAATCGTTCATCTCGTTGATCAACCTGGCGATCGACGAGAAGTCGCCCTATACCGGCGGCCATTGCCAGCGCGTTCCGGTGCTGACCATGATGCTGGCGGATGCCGTGTCGGCAACGCGCAGCGGCCCGCTGGCCGACTTCGTCATGACCGACAAGGACCGCTACGAACTGAAGATCGCCGGCCTGTTGCACGACTGTGGCAAGATCACCACGCCGGTCCATATCGTGGACAAGGCGACCAAGCTGCAGACGATCTTCGACCGCATCGAACTGCTCGACACCCGCTTCGAAATCGTCCGCCGGGATGCCGAAACGGAGATGCTGCGGGCGGTCGTCGGCGGTGCCGACAGGGCCGCAGCCGAGCGTGAATTCGGCGAAACGCTGCAACGGATTGCTGAGGATCGCGCGTTTCTCTGGCAGGTCAACAAGGGCAGCGAGGCGATGCGACCGGAGGACCAGGAGCGCGTGCGCCAGATTTCGCGGCGTTACCGCTGGCTCAATCCGGAGGGCGAGGAGGTCGATTTTCTGACCGACGACGAGATCGAGAACCTGACGGTTCGCTACGGAACCCTGACGCGCACCGAGCGTGAAACGGTCAACCAGCATATCGTCGCGACCAACCGGATGCTTGAGTCGTTGCCGTGGCCGGCGCATCTCCGGAACGTTCCCGAGTACGCCGGCGGCCATCACGAGCGGGTCGATGGACGGGGTTACCCGAAAGGGCTGACCGGGGAGCAGATGTCGTTGCCGGCGCGGATCATGGCGGTGGCCGATATCTTCGAGGCGCTCACGGCCCGCGATCGCCCCTACAAACCTGGCATGACGCTCTCGGAAGCGCTGCGTGTGCTGGAGAACCTCAGCTGCAACGGGCATCTCGACCGCGACGTCTTCGATGTCTTCATCGCCCGGAAAATCCATTTGAAGTATGCCTGGCAGTATCTCGATCCCGAACAGATCGACCTCTTCGCCTGAGCGCCCACGGTCGCGGTGACGGGGTAGAATCCTTGTTTTTTGCGCAGGCAGGCTCATGTATCTGATCGCTCCCAGCATCCTTTCCGCCGATTTCACCCGGCTCGGCGAAGAAGTTGTCAACGTCATTGCCTCCGGCGCCGACTGGATTCATTTCGACGTGATGGACAATCACTACGTCCCCAACATGACCATTGGCCCGATGGTCTGCAAGGCGATCCGTCCGCTGACCGAGGCTGTGATCGACGTGCACCTGATGGCCCGGCCGGTCGACAAGCTGATCGTCGATTTCGCCAAGGCCGGCGCGAACGTCATCACCTTCCACCCGGAAGCCTCCGATCATGTCGACCGCAGCCTGTCGATCATTCGCGAGCACGGCTGCCAGGCCGGTCTGGTCTTCAACCCGGCGACGCCGTTGCATCACATGGATTACGTGATGGACAAGCTTGATCTCGTCCTGCTGATGGGGGTCAATCCCGGCTTCGGCGGGCAGAAGTTCATTCCTTCCACCTTGACCAAGCTGCAGGAAGCGCGCGCGCGGATCAAGGACTACGAGCAGGAGAGCGGTCGCCGCATTCGCGTCGAGATCGACGGCGGGGTCAAGGTGGACAACATCGCCGCCATCGCCCTGGCCGGGGCTGATACCTTCGTCGCCGGTTCGGCCATTTACGAGGCCGGCCGGGAGAGCGATCCGCATCGCTACGATTCGGTGATCGCCGCGATGCGCGCGCAACTGGCGCGGGTGTGACGATGCTCGACGTTCAAGCTGTCCTGTTCGACCTCGACGGCACGCTGCTCGACACCGTGCCCGACCTGCACGCCGCAGTCTGCGGGATGCTCGCCGACCTCGGGCGGCCGGCGCTGCCGGAAGCTGCGATCCGCTGCTACGTCGGGCGCGGCATTCCCAACCTGGTCAAGCGCTCGCTCGCCGATTCGCTCGCTGCTGCCGACGACGATTCGCCAGCACCAGCCGAGGCGCTGGCCAGCTTCCGGCGACACTACGCGCGCGAGAACGGCCGGCGGACGCAACTGTTCCCCGGTGTGCGCGAGGGGCTCGACGCCCTCCGGGCCAAGGGTCTGCCGATGGCGGTGATCACCAACAAGACCGGGGCATTCACCGGCCCGTTGCTCGAAATGACCGGGCTCGCCCCGTATTTTTCGGTGGTGGTCAGCGGCGACACGCTGCCGAAGCACAAGCCGGACCCCATGTCGCTGGTCTGGGCCTGCGGCCGCCTCGGCGTCTCGCCTGCCGAGGCGCTGTTCATCGGCGATTCGGTCAACGATTTCCTTGCCGCGCGGGCCGCGTGCTGCCGTGTTTTTCTGCTGCCCTACGGCTACAACGAAGGGCGCGACGTGCAGGAGCTGGCGTGTGATGCTATAGTCCCGAGCATCGAATCCGCCGCAGCACTTGTTTGCAGTACTTGTCTGCGGCACGACTGAATGATCCAGCGCATGAACGAATTTCTCCACAACCTGCATCTTGAGCCCGCATTCTGGGCGGAGGCGTGGCCCTGGCGACCCTGCCGGACAGCCTAGCTTTTGTTCCGGCGCGCCTGTGCGTGCCGTGTCTCGTTTTGCAGTTTCCGCTTGTGGAGTCGTTCCATGAAAGAAGCCCAGTTCAATCAGCTCGCCGCTGAAGGTTACAACCGCATTCCCGTCACCCTCGAGACCTTTGCCGATCTCGACACCCCGCTCTCGATCTACCTGAAACTGGCCAACGGCCCGTATACCTATCTGCTCGAATCGGTGCAGGGCGGCGAGCGCTTCGGCCGCTATTCGATGATCGGCCTCGCCAGTCCGACGCGGATCGTCGTCAATGGCCCGCAGGTGCTGGTACTGACCGGCAACCGCATCGCCGAGCGTGCCGAGAACGTCAATCCGCTCGACTTCATCGGCGACTACATGGCGCGCTTCCGCGCCGCGCCGCTGAAGGGCTTGCCGCGGTTCTGTGGCGGCCTGGTCGGCTGTTTCGGCTACGACACGGTGCGCTACGTCGAGCCGCGCCTGGAGAAAGGGCGCAAGGCCGGTGAGTTAGACATCCCCGACATCCAGCTGCTGCTCTCCGAGGAGATCGCCGTCGTCGACAACCTCTCGGGCAAGCTGACGCTGATCGTCTTCGCCGAGCCGGGCGTGCCCGGCGCGTACCAGAAGGCGCAATCCCGCTTGAAGGAATTGCTCGCCCGCTTGCGCGAGCCGGTGGCGATTCCGGAAGAGAAATCCGTTGTTTCGCAGCCCGCCGTTTCGGTGTTCGGTGAGGAGCGCTACAAGGCGGCAGTGCTCAAGGCCAAGCAGTACATCACTGACGGCGACATCATGCAGGTCGTCCTTTCGCAGCGGATGAGCAAGCCGTTCGGCGCCAGCCCGCTGGCGCTCTACCGATCGCTGCGTTCGCTCAACCCTTCGCCGTACATGTTCTATTTCGACTTCGAGGACTTCCATGTCGTCGGCGCCTCGCCGGAGATTCTGGTGCGTCTGGAGGGCGACACGGTCACGGTGCGGCCGATCGCCGGCACGCGCAAGCGTGGCGCGACCTTCGAGGAGGATCAGGCGCTGGCGACCGAGCTGCTGGGCGACGAGAAGGAGTGCGCCGAGCACCTGCAACTGCTCGACCTCGGGCGCAACGATACCGGCCGGGTGGCGCAGATTGGCACGGTCAAACTGACCGAGAAAATGACCATCGAGCGCTATTCGCACGTGATGCACATCGTCTCCAACGTCGAAGGCAAGTTGCAGCCGGGCCTCGATGCCCTCGACGTGCTGAAGGCCACCTTCCCCGCCGGCACCGTCTCGGGAGCGCCGAAGGTGCGGGCTATGGAAATCATCGATGAACTGGAGCCGACCAAGCGCGGAATCTACGCCGGGGCCGTCGGCTACCTCGGCTTCCACGGCGACATGGACCTGGCGATTGCCATCCGTACCGCTGTGCTGAAGGACGGGAAGCTGCACGTGCAGGCCGGCGGAGGCATCGTCGCCGATTCGACGCCGGAAGCGGAATGGCAGGAAACGCAGAACAAGGCAAAAGCGGTGCTGCGTGCCGCCGAACTGGCCGAGAACGGCCTCGATACCCGTTTTGAGTGAGGTGCCTGCCATGCTGCTGATGATCGACAACTACGATTCCTTTACCTACAACCTCGTCCAGTACTTCGGCGAACTCGGGCAGGACGTCAAGGTGTTCCGCAACGATGCGATTACCCTCGACGAAATCGCCCGGCTGAAACCGGAGTTCCTGGTCATTTCCCCTGGCCCCTGCGCGCCGGCGCAGGCGGGCATTTCGCTGGCGGCGATCAAGGCCTTCGCCGGCAAGATTCCGCTGCTCGGGGTCTGCCTCGGCCACCAGTCGATCGGCGAAGCCTTCGGCGGGCGCGTCGTGCATGCCAAGCAACTGATGCACGGCAAGGTCTCGCCGGTGCATCACACCAACGTCGGCGTGTTCCGCGGCCTGCCCAACCCGGTGATCTGCACCCGCTACCACTCGCTGGCGGTGGAGCGCGAAACGCTGCCTGACTGCCTGGAGATCACCGCCTGGACCGATGACGGCGAGATCATGGGCATGCGCCACAAGACGCTGCCGGTCGAGGGGGTGCAGTTCCACCCCGAGTCGATCCTGACCGAGCACGGTCACGACATGCTGAAAAACTTCCTGACGAGGTAGACCATGACCAAGATCACTCCGCAACAGGCGCTGCAGCGCACCATCGAACACCGGGAAATCTTCTTCGACGAAATGCTCGACCTGATGCGCCAGATCATGCGCGGCGAAATCTCGCCGCTGATGACCGCGGCGATCATCACCGGTCTGCGCGTCAAGAAGGAAACCGTCGGCGAGATCACCGCCGCGGCGCAGGTGATGCGTGAGATGTCGGCGCGCATCGAAGTCGCCGACAACTCCAATTTCGTCGATATCGTCGGCACTGGCGGCGACGGCTCGAACACCTTCAACATTTCCACGGCATCGATGTTCGTCGCCGCCGCTGCGGGCGCCAAGGTCGCCAAGCACGGCGGGCGCGGCGTGTCTTCCAAGTCCGGCAGCGCCGACGTGCTCGAAGCCCTCGGCGTGAACATCAACCTGACGCCGCAGCAGGTCGGCGACTGCCTGGCGGCGACCGGCATCGGCTTTATGTTCGCCCCCAATCACCACGCGGCGATGAAGAACGTCGCTCCGGTGCGGCGCGAAATGGGTGTGCGTACGATCTTTAACATTCTCGGTCCATTGACCAACCCGGCGGGCGCGCCGAACTCGCTGCTCGGGGTCTTCCACCCCGATCTGGTTGGCATCCTCGTGCGCGTCATGGAGCGGCTCGGCGCGAAACACGTGATGGTCGTGCACGGCAAGGACGGCATGGACGAGGTCTCGCTCGGCGCGTCGACGCTGGTCGGCGAGCTGAAGGACGGCACGATCCGCGAATACGAGATACACCCCGAGGATTTCGGCCTGCGCATGGCCTCCAACCGCTCGCTGCGCGTGGAAGACGCCGCCGAATCAAAGGACGTGGTGCTCTCCGTGCTCGACAACCTGCCGGGAACGGCGCTGGAGATCGTCGTCTTCAACGCCGGCGTGGCGCTCTATGTCGCCAACCGGGCCGAATCGATCGGGCAGGGTGTCGCCATGGCGCGCGAAGCACTCGCCAGCGGTGCCGCGCGCGCCAAGCTCGACGAGTTCGCCCGCTTCACCCAAGGCTGTGCCGCATGAGCACGCCGGACATCCTGAAACGTATCCTTTCGGTCAAGGTCGAGGAAATCGCTGCCGCGCAAGCCGCCAAGTCGCTGGAAGCCGTGCGAGACGAAGCAAGGGCGCAATCGCCTTCCCGCGGGTTCGTTGCGGCAATCCGTGACAAGATCGCAGCCGGCCAGTCGGCGGTGATCGCCGAAATCAAGAAGGCCAGCCCGTCGAAGGGCGTGATTCGCGCCGACTTCCGGCCAGCCGAGATCGCTGCCGACTACGCGGCGCACGGCGCAGCCTGCCTGTCCGTGCTGACCGACCGGCAGTTCTTCCAGGGGGCGCCGGAGTATCTTCAGGCCGCCCGTGCGGCTTGCTCGCTGCCCGTGCTGCGCAAGGATTTTCTCGTCGATCCGTATCAGGTGTACGAGGCGCGGGCGATGGGCGCCGACGCCATCCTGCTGATCGCCGCCGCGCTTGATCTGCCGGCGATGCGTGACCTCGAAGCTCTCGCTCACGATCTCGGCATGGCCGTGCTCGTCGAGGTGCACGACGGCGACGAACTCGACCAGGCGCTGCAGCTCGCGACGCCGTTGCTCGGGATCAACAACCGTGACCTGCGCAGTTTCGACGTCACGCTGCAGACCACGCTCGACCTGTTGCCGCGCATTCCGGCGGAGAAGATCGTCGTGACCGAGAGCGGCATTCTCGGCCCGGACGACGTGGCGCTGATGCGCCGCAACCGGGTCAACGCGTTCCTCGTCGGCGAAGCGTTCATGCGCCAGCCGAGTCCGGGGGCGGCTCTCGCCTCCCTGTTTGGCTAAACCCCGCCGGCAAAACCCCGCTGCCGCCAGGCTTCGAAAACCGTCACCGCGACGGCGTTCGAGAGGTTGAGGCTGCGCTGGCCGGGCAGCATCGGCAACCGCAGGCGC
>Ga0302250_1001064_pt1 | contig 22251 bp, 18 predicted proteins | sample AAG_RA_Asp_MG_FD_193536 | JGI IMG/M metagenome (GOLD analysis project Ga0302250, IMG submission 193536) | Enriched activated sludge microbial communities from anaerobic digester in WTTP, New Holstein, Wisconsin, United States - AAG_RA_Asp | ecosystem: Engineered > Bioreactor > Anaerobic >... | reverse complement strand
GTGGGTGGGCTCGAACCACCGAACCTTGTCTTTATGAAACCGTATTAACGGTTTCCGCCGGTAGTAACTAAAATTATTTTGGGCGGTGGGCGTGGGTGGGCTCGAACCACCGAACCTCGTCTTTATAAGAGACGCGCTCTCACCGACTGAGCTACACGCCCAAAAGAATTTTAATTACTACCGTCATAAGAGACGCGCTCTCACCGACTGAGCTACACGCCCAAAAGAATTTTAATTACTACCGTCATAAGAGACGCGCTCTCACCGACTGAGCTACACGCGCATAGCGCCAGCAGATTATGCTACGCTTTCGCGGTGATACCAATGAGCTCTTCATATTCTTCTTTTTCAATAGTTTCTTTTTCTATCAGGCGCCCGGCAATTTTTTCCAACAAGTCGCGTTTTTCCGAAAGGATCCGCCGCGCCTTTTCCTGTCCTTCTTTGATGATTTTTGCCACTTCGGCGTCAATTTTGGCGGCAATCTCTTCGGAATAGTTGCGGGTGGATTCAAACTCCTGCCCCAAAAACGCCAATTCCTCCTTTTGCCCGAAAACTATCGGTCCCAGTGGCGACATCCCGTATTCTTTCACCATTTTGCGCGCGATTTTGGAAGCCACTTTCAGATCGTTGGACGCGCCGGTGGACGACTGGCCGAAGACCAACGCTTCCGCGGTCATTCCTCCCAGCAAGGTGGCGATTTCGGCGATGAATTCGTTTTTGGTGCGCAATTTTTTTTCTTCGGAGGCGGTTTTCAGCGTGTAGCCGGCGGCCATTCCCCGGGAAATGATGGAAATTTTTCGCACCGGTTCGGATTCGGGCAAACTTGAAGAGACCAGCGCGTGTCCCGATTCGTGATAGGCGGCGATCTTCTTTTCATCCTTGGACAAAAGATGGCTCTTTTTCTCCGGTCCGAGCAGGACTTTTTCAATGGATTCCAAAAATTCCGGCTGGAATATCTGATTTTTTTCCCGCCTTGCCGCCAGCAGTGCGGCTTCGTTGACCACGTTGGCGATGTCGGCGCCGGAAAATCCGGGGGTTCGTTGGGCGACTTCGCGCAAATTGACGTCTGCCGCCAGCGGTTTTTTGCGGCAATGAATGGCCAGGATCGCTTCGCGGTCGTTGGCGTCGGGCAAATCCAAAACAATGCGCCGGTCAAATCGGCCGGGACGCAACAGCGCCGGATCAAGATGCTCCGGCCGGTTGGTGGCGCCCAGAACGATGATTCCTTCGCCGCTCTCAATGCCGTCCATTTCCGCCAGAATCTGGTTTAACGTTTGTTCGCGCTCTTCATGCCCGCCGGTGACTCCCACGCCGCGGGTTTTGCCGATGGAGTCAATCTCGTCAATAAAAATGATCGCCCGCTTGGCCTTGTGCGCCTGTTCAAACAGACTGCGCACGCGGCTGGCGCCCACGCCCACGAAAAGTTCAATGAATTCCGATCCGGAAATGGAAAAAAACGGCACATTGCTTTCGCTGGCGACCGCCTTGGCCAGCAGGGTTTTGCCGGTGCCGGGGAGCCCCATCAATAAAACGCCGCGGGGGATCTTGGCGCCCATTTTTAAATATTTTTCCGGGTTTTTCAGAAAATCAATGATTTCCGTCAGCTCCTCTTTGGCTTCTTTCAGTCCGGCAACGTCTCCGAAACCGGTTTTTTCCTTTTGGTTTTCGCCACCCAAAATCCGGGTCTTGGCTTTGGTGAAGTCAAACGCCTGCATCGCGTTGCCTTTTGCTTGGCGGAAAATTATCGCAAAAACGAACAAAATGACGATCAGCGGCAAAACGCTGTAAAGCAGAGGCCCCAGCCAGACCCATGCGCTGTCATCGTTTTTGGCGGAAAAATCTACGCGCTCCATCTTTTCATTTTGCGCGCCCAAATTTGCCAGGGTCTGGGAGATTGAAGAATCAGCCTCTTTTTTGGCCGTCGCTTTTTCGCCGTTTTGATAAACGATTTCCAGGGAATTGCCGGCGACCGCAATGGTTTTGATGTTTTCCCGGTTGATGTCGGCAACGATCTGCGAGAGGGAAACTTCCTTCGGTTTTTCGGATTCGCGAGAGAACAGCGAAAAGAAGCCGGCGGCGGCGGCCAGGATCAGTACGGCGAAAACGAAATTTTTCAAGAAACTTTTCATTGGATGTTGGGAAGCCAAAGTTAAAGCGCGGATGCCGATCTCCGCCGCGGCGTTTCGGAGCAGGGGGCTGTTTATCAAAGCGTTTTAAGCGGTTTGACTCTGTTCGGCAGGGTCTTTGAGGGATAAAAATACCTTGCCGTTACTGATCTCAATGATGTGGGCGGAAAGCTTGCCGCCGATCTTAAAATTTTCCGACAAGTTCTTTTTCAGTTCTTCGGGAATCTGCGCGGCAGGAATCAGCCCTTCCACGGTGTCGTTGTCAAAGCGGATAAAAATGCCGAATTCCATAATACCGGTAATCGTGCCGCCGATCTCCTGGCCGGCATTGTAATTTTTCAACCGCTCTTCGCGCTGTTCCATTTCCGCCATTTTTTCCGAAAGAATAATCTCGCCGGTTTTTGGCTTTAAGTTCAAAATCCGCACGGAAAGGTCTTCGCCGACGAATTTTTGCAATTCTTTGAGGATTTTGTCCGGATCGCCGCCGACAACCTTGGGATAATGATGGCTGGCCAGCTGGGATACCGGCAAAAAGGCGGGCAGTCCGGAAACCTTGGCCATCAGGCCGCCCTTATTGGCGCCGGCAACTTTAATTTGCACCGCTTCGCGGTTTTCCTGCTTTTCGCGCAATTCATCCCACACCAGTTTGCGCGTCGCGCCGCTCACCGACAGCTCAATATAACCGTCTTCATTTTCCAGGCTGACGATTTTGGCCGAAATCGGATCACCCTCTTTGGTGTCTTTGAGGCGATCCTTGACTTCATAGAACTCTTTGCCGCAGACGATACCCGTCCCGATGGCGCCCAAGTCCACATAAAGCGCGGACCTTTCTTGGGAAATGATTTTTCCCTTGACGATTTCCCCGGTGCGCGGGGGATTGATTGCGGCGATGCCGGCATTGTCGCCCTTCGCCGTTTCTTTATTTGCGTTATTCATAGTTGCCACTTTACAACATTTTCCTTTATTTTTCAAGTTTTTTTGCCGGCAAACATTGACAACCGCGATGGTCGCGGGGTTGGACGAAAAGTAATTGTTGTAAAGTATGTATGATTGTGCCGGTGCGGGGCTTTAAATATTGGCCAGATTTGCTACATTAAAATTGTGGCAAAAAACAATATGGAGCAAAATTATAGAAAAAAGGAGGAACAAATCATCAAATTTTGGAAAGACGGTCAAATTTTTGAAAAGTCGGTAAAACGAGCTCCCAAGCGGAAAAAAGACTTTGTATTTTACGAAGGGCCGCCTACGGCCAATGCCAAGCCGGGGATTCACCATGTGGAGACGCGCGTTTTTAAGGATATGATTTGCCGCTACAAAACGATGGCGGGATTTCGGGTGCGCCGGCGGGCCGGTTGGGACACGCACGGCCTGCCGGTGGAATTGCAAATTGAAAAAAAATTGGGGCTGAAAAATAAGAAAGAGATTGAACGATACGGTATTGAAAAATTCAACCGCGAATGCAAGAATTCGGTGTTTGAGCAGATCGGAGTATGGCGCGGGCTCACCGAGCGCATCGGCTATTGGCTGGATATGGATAATCCCTATGTCACTTACGACCTGCGTTACATGGAGTCGGTCTGGTTTATTTTAAAACGCGCGTGGGAGAAAGAGCTTTTGTTTCAAGATTACAAAGTAGTGCCCTATTGCGCGCGGTGCGGCACGGCGCTTTCCAGCCACGAGGTGGCGCAGGGCTATCAAAAAGTGAAAGATCCCTCGATTTATGTTAAATTTCCCGTTGTTGATCCAAGGTTTAAAAATACCGCGTTGCTGGTTTGGACCACCACTCCCTGGACATTGCCGGCCAACGTGGCCGCGGCGGTGAATTCGGAATTAAGATATGTAAAAGCGGCGCCCAAGGCCGGGTCGGGAGAGGCATTAATTTTAGCCAAGAACCGTTTTACGATTATTCAAGATGATTATACGATCGCGGAAGAAATGAGCGGCCGGGATTTGATCGGTTTGCGCTATCAGCCGCCGTTTCCGGCGGAGGGCGGGAAGGAAGTTGCCGTCTATCAAACGATTGGCGCGGATTTTGTTTCCGCGGAAGACGGCACGGGGATTGTCCATATCGCGCCGGCGTTCGGCGCCGAAGATATGGAAGTGATCAAAAAAGAAAACCGCCGGCGGGCAAAAAGCAAACAGCCGGAATTTCCCGTGATTTTGAACGTCGGCGAAGACGGCGGGTTTCTGCCCGAGGTTTCCCGATGGGCGGGAATGTTCGTCAAAGACGCCGATCCGTTGATTGCCAAAGATTTGGCGGAGCGCCGGTTATTGTTCCGGCAGGAACCCTGCGAACACGATTATCCGTTCTGCTGGCGGTGCAAAACGCCGCTTTTGTACTACGCCAAAAAAAGCTGGTTTATCAAAATGACATCGTTGCGGCAAGATTTGTTGAAAAGCAATGAAAAGATCAACTGGGTGCCGGCGCACCTGAAAGAAGGGCGGTTCGGCGAATGGTTGCGTGAGGTGAAAGATTGGGCGATCTCCCGCGACCGCTATTGGGGCACGCCCCTGCCGGTGTGGCAGTGCGATTGCGGCCATCGGGAAGTTTTCGGATCCGCCGGCGATCTGCTCGGGCAAAAATATTCCAACAACCGTTATTTTGTTTTCCGCCACGGCCATTCTCAACGGCAAGTTAAAAAAGTCACTTCCTGTTGGCCGGAGCCGGCGCCTTTGCCGCTTACCGCGAAGGGCGAAAAAGAAGTCCGAATTTCGGCAAAAAAACTGGCTAAAGAAAAAATAGATTTGATTGTCGCTTCGGATTTGTTGCGGACGAAAGAAACCGCGCGAATAATCGCCAAAACCACCGCCGCCAAAATTATCTATGACAAAAGGTTGCGCGAAGCCAACGTCGGCATTTTCAACGGTGCCGATCCCAAAAATTTTTGGGATTACATATCAACGAAAAAAAATCCCCTTGCCGCCAGACCTCCCAAAGGTGAAAGCTTGATGATGATTCGCGACCGAATGTATAAGTTGATGGCGGAGATTGACAAGGAATATGAAGGGAAAAACATTGTTTTTGTTTCTCACGAACTTCCGTTGACGATATTGGAGCACACATTGAAGGGTGTGTCGGCGCCGAAGATTTTAGACGGCCGCCATCGAGGGAAGATCAAAAAAATTGAGACCGGCAAGTTCCGCGAGATTGAATTCAAACAATTGCCGTTCGGCGATGATATGGAAATTGATCTGCACCGGCCGTATATTGACAATATCAGGCCGCTTTGCCCGAATTGCGGACAAAGAATGGCGCGCGTGCCGGAAGTTTTGGATTGCTGGCTGGATTCGGGGGCAATGCCGTTTGCCCAGGAATTTTGGCCCCGCCAAAAAGGGCAGTCCGACAAACGACCGCCGGAATTGTTTCCCGCGGATTTCATCTGTGAGGCGATTGATCAGACCCGCGGCTGGTTCTACACCCTGTTGGCGGTATCCGCGGCGCTGGGATTCGGCGCGCCCTACAAGAACGTGGTGTCAATGGGACACGTTTTGGACGAAAAGGGCGAAAAAATGTCCAAATCAAAAGGCAATGTGATCAATCCCCGGGAAATGGCCGACAAGTACGGCGCCGACGCGGTGCGCTGGTATTTCTACACTGTCAATGACCCCGGCGACTCCAAGCTTTACGCGGAAAAGGATTTGGAATTGGCCAGAAAAAAATTTTTGCTTACTCTTTGGAACTGCCATATGTTTTTAAAAACCTACGCGCCGAAAATCAACGCTCCGGTTTCGGTGGTACCGATTGACGCGCTTGACCGCTGGATTGTGTCGCGCCTGCATTCGGCAATCGGCGAAATCACCGCCGGCCTTGACGCTTATAACATCACCCGCGCGGCGAGAACGGCGGAAAGATTTGCCATTGACGATCTGTCGCTTTGGTATGTGCGCCGTTCGCGCAAACGACTGCAACATCCGCAAAGTGCGGCAAAATTAAATCAAACGGCGAAGGTCTTCGCCTATGTTTTGGCGGAGTTTGCCAAAGTTTGTGCGCCGTTTATCCCGTTTTTGGCCGAAGAGATTTGGCAAGATCTCTCGGGAAACAAATTCGCCAAAGCGCAATCGGTGCATTTGCAAACATATCCGGCGGCGGCGAAAAAATCAATTGATACGAAACTGGAAACGCAGATGGCGCGGGTACGCGAACTCACGGCGCTGGTTTTGGCCGAACGTGCCAAGCGGGGTGTCAAAGTGCGCCAGCCGCTGGCAAAATTGGCGGTTGGCGATAAAACGAAATTGAACGGTGAGTTGCGGGAATTGTTGGCAAGCGAGGTGAACGTGAAAGCCGTGGAATTTGATTCGGAACTGAAGGCGCCGGTTGAAATTGACTGGAACATCACGCCGGAACTGAAAGAGGAGGGTACTGTTCGCGAAATCATTCGCCAGATACAAGAACTGCGCAAAAGCGCCCGGCTGACCCCGGCGGACAAGGCCGCCGTTTATGTCCAAGCCGGCGATGAGTTGGGTGAAACGATGGCGAAGAATCAAGCGATGATCGCCAAAGAAACCAAGTCCGCGGGGCTGAAATTCGAGAGGCCGGCTAAACCCGCGGCGCAGGCGGAGATTAAGATCGGCGGCCGGACTCTTTGGCTGGGCGTCAAAAAATGTTAAACTAACAGTAAATGTAAAATTGAAAAATCAAAGATCAAGATGACAGATTAAAATGTTAAAATGTCGGAAGCTAGACATTTTGCAATTTTACATTGTCATTTTCCGTTTTGATATTTACATTTTCAATTTTGTCCGTGGAACTTTTCATTTGGTTATTGATATTTGCCGTGTCGGTGGCGGCGCTGTTGATCGGCGCGGAATGGTTTTCCGCCGCCGCTTCCCGGTTCTTGAGCAAGACTGCCGCCGCGGGGTTTGCCGCGATTGCCGTGGGCGCGGCCTTGCCCGAACTGGCGCTGGCGCTGGCGGCGGTTTTGTCCGGCCGCCCGGAATTGGTCTTGCCGATTGTTTTGGGGTCGTCGGTCGCCAATATTTTTCTGGTGGCCGGCGCGTCCGCCGCCGCGGCGAAAAATTTGCCGATCGTCCGCGAGTGTGCGGAGGCCGAGGCGCCGTTGCTGGCGGGGAGCGCCGCAATGTTGTGGTTTTCCGCCGCCGACGGGACGGTTTTTTTTGAGGAGGGGTTGTTGATGGTGGCCGCGTTTTTGGTGTGCGCGGGATTTTTAGCGGCGCGCGGGCGGATTAACCGGTTCACTCCCCGCGATATCATCGCACCGGGATTTTTGGCCGCCGGCCGCGGACTGGTTGAGATCGTGGGCGCCCGGTTTAGCCGGGGCTTCGGCGGCCGCGCCAAAAACACCGCCGGGGCGCTTTTGCGGGGGATGGCCGGCGCGGTTCTGCTGGCGCTGGCGGCGGTTTTTGCCGTTGAGGCGTTAACCGGCATTGCGAAATCGCTGGCGATAAATTCCGTGCTGTTGGCGTTTTCGGTTTTGGCCGCTGTTGCCGCGTTGCCGGAAATTTGGAGCAGTTTGAAAATTATCGCCAAAAAACGCTACGAATTGGTGATGGGAAACGTTTTTTCCGGCACGGCGGTGAATGTTTTGCTGGTCACCGGCATCGCGGCGATGTTTTCGCCTCTGCCGGCCGGTGGCGCCACCGCCGCAGTCGGCCTGCCGTTCTTTGCCGCCGCCGCCGCGTTGTTGACAGTCTCGGGTTTTTCGCGCAAAATAAGCTCCGGACAAGGATGGCTGTATTTGTTCTTGTATTTGCTTTTTTGGGCAAAGCTGTTCCAAATTTTTTAACCGGCGTCTAATCAGGCCTATTTCGTAAATATTTATGCAGTGGGTCTAATATAAATTGAGAGCGTTGAATAATTGACAAAATTGTCAAATTTGAAAACAATTTAATCTAAAACGATTTTTAAATTGTCAAAATTCAACAATTATTCAACGCTCTAAAATTATGGGAATTTTCGGTTTGCTTTTCGGAAGCCGTCCAAATTCGGACAAAAAGGGCGGCGGCAATATTCCGGACCGTTTTGCGGATACGGGCAATGAACTTTTAAACCGGCCGAATTCGCCGTCTTCAACGTCGCGGCTCGCCGGCAGTCCCCGGCAATCGTCTTCGGGCGGCATTACGCCGCAAAATTCACGGTTAAACACAGATTCCGGCGCGGCGGCAAAGCAAAACACAAAACCAAATAAAAAAGACAGCCAGCCGACGCATCTTTTTTCCGGTGATTCAAGCGTTGAGGCTAAAAAGGCGGCGCAATATATTGGCGAACGGATAAAGGCGGATCCTCCGACAATGAGAAGGCTTGGCATCGGCACCGCCGATGGTTTGAAAAAATTTGTTATCAGTGCGACGGGAAGAGATTATTTCCGACCGGAACAGGCAAAAAAGGACAGAGAGTTTTTAAGGCAAGGTAAAATAGAAAAAACGCGCCTTTACGAAAACGCTTCTCCTTCCCAGCAACACGCGATGAGAAATACAGACACGCAAAAGCATTTGAAAGGTATTTATGAAGGTATGTTCAAAAAATAATTTTATCATTTTTCAATGAGCAAATTTTTTAAAGTTTTAATCGTTTTCGCGTTGGTGCTGGCGGCCGTGGGTTACGGCTTTTGGCGCAAAAACATCTATTCCAAGGAAGAATTGAAATTGGAAATTTTCGGACCGCGCGAAGCGGCGCTGGGGCAGGAGGTGGAATATGTGGTCAAGTATAAGAACAACGGCGATTTCCGTTTGGAAAGTCCGAGTTTGGTGTTCACAGCACCGGATTTTTCCATCAAAGACGATAAAATTTTCACCAAGGAAGTGCTTGACGCCGAAAAATTGGGCGGCGCGATCTATCCCGGGGAAGAAAAGAGCTATACTTTCAAATTCCGCGTGGCAGGAAAGGCCGGCGAAGCCAAAATCGCCAAGGCGTCAGTTTCCTATCAGCCCAAAAATTTGAGCGCTCGCTATGAATCGTCCACTACCTTTACCACGATTATGAAAGAAGCGCCGCTGGACTTGGAGATGGATCTTTCTTCCACCGTGGAAGCGGACAAGAGTTTCCATTTGAAGATAAATTATTTTTCCAACGTTGACTGGTTGCTCACCGATTTGCGCGTGAGCGTGGATTATCCCGCCGGTTATTCTTTTTCGCAATCCTCGCCAAAATCCTTTGACAAAAACGAATGGGTGATCCCGGTTTTGAACAAAAACCAATCCGGCACGATTGACATTGTCGGACAGCTTTCCGGATCGCTGGACGAGGGCAAGGTTTTCCGCGCCCGCATCGGGATGTGGAAAGACGGACAGTATATGCAGTTGCGGGAAATTGAGAAGGGCGCCCGGATCGTCAAACCCACGGTGGCGTTGCGTCAAACGATCAACGGCGACGCCAATTATACTGCCAAACCCGGCGAGTGGCTGCACTATGAAGTTTATTATAAAAACGTCAGTGACAAAGAGCTCTACAATCTGGTTTTGGTGGATAGCCTTGAGGGTGACTTGTTTGATTTGACCACGATCAAATCCGAGACCGGCAGTTTCCGCCCGGGGGACAATTCGCTGGTGTTTGATTGGAAACAGAATTCTCAACTGGCCTACCTGCCGATGGCAAACGAAGGCAAGGTTGAGTTCTGGATCAAGCTAAAAGACGATATGAGCCGCTTGAACCGTCCGGAGTTGGCCAATAAGGTGATGATTGGGCCGGCGCGGGAGGATTTTGTCACCAAGATCAGTTCAAAATTGGAATTGGCGCAGAAGGCTTTCTATAGCGATGAAATTTTTGGCAACACCGGGCCTCTGCCGCCGCAGGCGGGAATGGCGACCACTTACACCGTTACATGGCAGGCCAAAAATTATTACTCAAATGTTAAGGCAGCGGCCGTCCGCGCGATTTTGCCGCCGGAAGCGCAATTTGTCTCCGGCAAGATTTTTCCCGAGATCCAGACTGCCGGCTTGACTTATAACGAAGCTACCCGTGAAATCGTTTGGAACATCGGAGATATGGTTGCCGGGCAGGGGCTGGTTTCCAGTCCGTTGAATGTTTCTTTCCAAATCGCGGTGTCGCCGATGAATTCGCAAATCGGCGGCACGGCCGGGATTATCGGCCAAGCGGTGATCAGGGGTAGCGACGAATGGACGGAGGCGATGTTGGAATCGGCGGCGCCGGTACTGGATACCGCATCGCTTTCCGACCCGATATTGACCGAAAACAGCGGTATCGTCCAACCCAAACCAAATTAAAAATTGAAAAATCAAAAATCAAAATGACAATTTTAAATTTAAATTGGCTCACACGCTTAATCCAAAATAGGCGCAAAGCAAGAGGTCTATCTCTCGTGTAAATTGCGTGTGCAAGTCTATATTTAAAATTACCTTAATTTTTCATTTTGATATTTTAAATTTTCATTTGAAACGTGGATTATTTGCAAAATATCATTTCGTTGGCCAAGAGGCGGGGGTTTGTTTTTCCGTCATCGGAGATTTACGGCGGCTTTGCCGCGGTTTACGATTACGGCCATTACGGAACACTGCTGAAAAACAATATTCGCGACGCGTGGTGGCGGCATATGGTGCAGTTGCGCGACGATGTTGTCGGTCTGGACAGCGCGATTTTTATGCATCCTGTAACTTGGAAGGCGTCCGGCCATGTGGACAGCTTTGACGACCCGCAGGTGGACTGCAAAAAATGCAAATCACGCTGGCGCGCCGATCACATTCTGGAGCAGTTCGGTGTGTCGGCGGACAAACAGCCGCTGGAATTTATCAATGCCGAACTTGACAAATTGAGAGAATTGAAAAAATTAAAGTGCGCCAATTGCGGCTCAATCGAATTGACCTCCGCCAAGAGGTTTTCACTGATGGTCAAGTCTAATCTGGGTTCGCCCACGGATGCGTTAAGCGAAGAGAACGTGGTCTATCTGCGGCCCGAAACTTGCGGCGGCATCTACTTGGAATACAAAAACACGCTGGATACCGCGCGGGTGAAATTGCCCTTCGGCATTGCCCAAGTGGGCAAAGCGTTCCGCAATGAGATTGTCGCGCGGCAATTCATTTTTCGCACGCGGGAGTTTGAGCAGATGGAAATGCAGTATTTCCTGCATCCTTCAATGATGAAAGAAAAATATGAGGAATGGAAAAAAGTTCGCTGGGAATGGTATTTGGAATATGGTATGAGCGAAAGCGACATCCGCTGGTACCGGCACGAAAAATTGGCGCACTACGCTTCTGAAGCCTATGATATTGAATATAACTTTAATGCGTTGGGCGGCTACAAAGAAGTGGAAGGTATTCACGCGCGCGGCGACTGGGATTTGAGCCAGCACTCCAAATTTTCCGGTCAGGATTTAACGTATGCCGATCCGCAGAGCGGCGGAAAATTCATTCCGCACATTATGGAAACATCCGTGGGCTTGAACCGGTTGTTTTTTATGTTTATGGACAAGGCCTACGCCGAAGAAACCGTCAACGGCGAAACGCGCACGGTGCTTAAATTTGATAAGCGGCTGAGCCCGATAAAAGCCGCAATCTTTCCCTTGTTGAAAAACAAATCCGAACTTGTTGCCAAGGCGCGCGAGGTTTATAATGCGTTAAAACCCGAATTTATGTGCGAATTTGACGATTCGGGCAACATCGGCAAGCGCTATCGTCGTCAGGACGAAATTGGCACGCCCTATTGCATTACCGTGGATTTTGATTCGCTGGAAAACGGCGATGTTACGGTGCGCGACCGCGATACCATGGCGCAGGTGCGCGTTAAGACGGATTTGCTTGCCGGTTATATCAAACGCGGGTTATATTCAAATGGGAAAGGTTAATTTGTGCCGCGGGAAATCGGATTCGGCGAGTCCGGGTTTTGCATGATCGCGGGGCGAAGGCGGATGTTTGAGTTTTTTACCAAGCCGAAATCGGACAAAAACGGCTTTACCCTGATTGAACTGTTGGTGGTGATTGCCATCATCGGCACGCTGTCGGGGATGGTGCTGGTGGCGATGACGGGGGTGCGGGAAAAAGCAAGGGATGCGCGGCGAGTAAGCGATATTGCACAAATCAGAAAAGCGCTGGAAATGCTTTATGCGAACAAGGAAACATATATAACAACCTCTGAAATTTGTTCTGATTTCAGTACTGGTTGTTTGGATTGCGGCTGTGGTGGCGAAAATGCTCACGGTTATGGAAATTGGTCACTGACTTATAGCAACCTTTCTCGTGCTTTAGTTCCCGAATATATGGCCAAAATACCAACTGATCCCATAAATAACTCTACTTATTATTATAATTTTGAGCCTAATTCTGGTGGCCAGGGAAAATGTACTGGTTCATCTTCCAAATCTTGTGAATTTGTATTATGTGCCGTTCGATTAGAAGCTACGGGAAGAGCATGGTGTAATGATTCTTTCGGTGTTGGTGTAAGATAACGGTTATGATTTTAAAATTCGTTGTTTTGCAATTTAAGGTAATCAGAAATTAAATACTATGGAAACAAACCAAAACAAAGACATTGATTTCAGTAATTATTCGGCCAAAACTCCGCCGCTTTCCGGCGTTGTTATGCCGCCGGACTTTGGCCGGGGAGAGAGAAAGAAAAAGATCCAGATAATCGTTGTCGTCGCGGGATTCATCCTGACGGCGGCGTTCTGGGGATATTATTTCTACGGCCAAAACGCCAATAATCAGCCGAGCAATTACGATATTTCCGGGGAAATGATCCCGGAGTAACTCATAGAGCAGGGAAGGTTAATTTGCGCCGCGGGAAATCGGATTCGGCGAGTCCGGGTTTTGCATGATCGCGGGGCGGGACAGTTGTTTCATTTTTTTGCCAAGCTAAAATCGGACAAGGGCGGCTTCACCCTGATTGAGCTGCTGGTGGTGATCGCTATCATCGGCACGCTGTCGGGGATGGTGCTGGTGGCGATGACCGATACCCGCGCCCGGGCGCGGGACGCCCGGCGCAATAGCGATATCACGCAAATCAGAAAAGCGCTGGAATTATATTATGCCGAGAAAGGCACTTATCCGGTGAGGGGTTGGACGATCAGTAACAACACCGCCAATTGGAACGCTTTTAAAACTCAACTGGCGCCGTATATCAGCTTGCCGGACGATCCGGTCAATACTCCGATCACCAATCCGGTCAATTATCCTTGGACGACGGTCAGCACCTATCTTTATGCCTACTACGCTTCTGGTTACGGTTGTTCGGGGCACTGGTATATGCTTTCTTATCGTCTCGAAAAACCGAATATGCTATCTCCCGGAACGCGAACTTGTCCGTATACCACTACCGGCGGTACATATTATCCCGATGGTTATCCCTTCAACTATGGCAGTACCAATCCGAGCAGCGTTGCTTACGGGGTGATCACCGTCGGGATGCGCCAAAAATAATCCACATTCCGGAAAAATGGTTTCTTTCTGCAAATTAAATCTGGCAAAATCAAGCGGCTTCACCCTGATTGAGCTGCTGGTGGTGATCGCTATCATCGGCACGCTGTCGGGGATGGTGCTGGTGGCGATGACGGGGGCGCGGGAAAAGGCAAGAGATGCGCGGCGATTAAGCGATATGCGGCAGATCGTGATGGCACTGCAAATGTATAATGTGCAATATGGGGCGTTTCCTTTAATTTCGTCGGACGCTTGCTGTGACGGCTGGGATCAGGGACCGTGCAACGACGGCAATAACAATGCCTTTATCGGCGCGTTGGCAACGGCGGGATTGTTAAAACAAGTACCGACGGACCCCAAAGGCGGGTCCGGCACGGGATGTTACGGCTATCGTTATTATCGTTATCCGGCGGGATCCTCCGGATGCGACGCGGCCAGAGGGGCATTTTTTGTTTTGGGAATCAGCGATATGGAAACCAGCGGCCGGCCGCATCCGGCCAGCCCCGGGTGGAGCTGTCCGACCCGCAATTGGCAAGGCGAGTTTGACTGGGTTGCCGGCGCCTTTGAAAAATAATTTGTAATGGCAATATGCACAAAAAAATCACATTGGATAACGGAGTCAGATTGTTGATGGCGAATTCGCAGAACACCGGCACGGTGGCGGTGACGGCGCTGGTCGGCATCGGTTCAAAATACGAGACCAAAGAAATTTCGGGGGTTTCCCATTTTTTGGAGCATTTACAATTCAAAGGCACGGCCAAGCGCCCGTCGGAAATGGCAATTTTTTCGGAGATTGACGGTTTGGGCGGCATTGCCAACGCTTTCACTTCGCAGGAAATGACCGGCTATTACCTCAAAGTGCAATCTTCAAAATTCGCCGCGGCCTTTGATTTGGTCGCCGATATTTTCCTGAACTCGGTTTTACCGCCTGGAGAAATTGAAAAAGAGCGGGGAACGATCATTGAAGAATTGAAGATGTTCTATGATCATCCGATGCGCCATATCTGGACGGTTTGGAACCAGGCGCTCTACGGCGACCAGCCGGCAGGGTGGGATATTGCCGGTACGATTGAAACGGTAAAAGGTATCTCCCGCCGGCAACTCTTGGAATATCGGGACAAAAATTACGCGGCTCAAAACACGGTCATTTGCATTTCCGGCAATTTTGATGAAAAGGAAGGTAAAAAGTTGGCCGAAAAATATTTCGGGCGGTTTGCCGCCAAAGATCCGGCCAAAAAATCCGTTGTGGCGGAAAAGCAGAAAATGCCGCAAGTTTTGATCTATAAAAAAGACACCAACCAAACTCAGATCGCGCTGGGGGTGCGGGCGTTCAATTACAATTATCCGCGCCGCCGCGCGTTGGAATTGTTGGAAACCGTTTTGGGCGGAATGTTTTCTTCCCGCCTGATGGAGGAGGTGAGATTCAAGCGCGGATTGGTTTATGATGTGCACACCGAATTGTCAACGGACCCGGATGTCGGTTCGCTGGCGGCAGCGGCGAATTTGGACAGCGCCCGTCTTGACGAAGGGATTAAAGTGATTTTGAATGAATTCATAAAAATCCGCGACGGAAAAGTCTCACCGCGGGAATTGCGCAAAGCCAAAGACCATTACATCGGCAAAAATTCCATTGTTTTGGAATCGTCCCACGCCAAAGGATTGTTTTACGGCGAGCAGGAATTATTGGAAGGAAGGATATCGGAACCCGAGGAAATTTATGAAGAGATTGACCGGGTGTCCGCCGAAGACATCCAAGCGGCGGCAAGAGACATCTTTGCCCCCAAAAAACTCAATTTGGCAATTATCGGCCCCGACGACAATCGCCAACGCTTTGAAAAATTACTGGGAAACGCGCTATAATCCGTTTTAGAAGCGGAAATTAAAATCAAAACAAAATGTTTTCAATAAAACGAAGAACCGTTTTTGACATTTCATGGGGCTCGCTGGCAAAAATTGGCGTGGCGCTGGCGCTTGGCTGGGGAATTTATTTGTCGCGGGATGTGTTGGTGATGGCTTTTTCCGGACTGATTATCTCCGCGCTGTTCAATCCGGCGGTTGATTTTTTGGAAAGGGCCAAAATTTCCCGTCCGGCGGCGGTCTTTTTGGTCTATTTTTCAATCTTCGGTTCTTTGGGGGCCGGCATTTATCTGGTGGCGCCGTTTTTTATTGCCGAAACCCAGCAATTGGGACAGCTTTTCCCGATGTATTTTGAAAAACTGGCCCCGTTTTTGTCCGGGCTGGGGTTTGCCGTTTTCCAGAGTATGGATGCGTTCGTGGCGGCGGTACGCGATTGGCTGGTGGCCGCTTCGTCTTCCATTGTCGGTTCGCTGGCGGCGGTTTTTGACGGTATCTTCACGATGGTTATTGTGATCACCGCCGCGGTTTTCTTTTCGCTGGAAAACCGGGGCATCAAAAAATGCATCGTGATGCTGGCGCCCGAAAAGCACGAAAAAACCGCGCTTGAATGGTGGCAAAAAGCCCAAGCGAAAATTTCGGGCTGGTTTGCGGTGCGCTTGGCGGGAATGGCCGCGGTGGGATTTTTAACCTGGCTGGTGTGCTGGGCGCTGGACGTGCGTTACCCGATATTTTTGGGATTTTTCGCAGGCATCGCCGACATTGTGCCGTTTATCGGCCCGATTGCGACGGGCGCGGTGATCGCGATGGTGGCGCTGATTGATTCCTGGCAAAAAGCGGTTTTGCTGGTGGCGATTTTCACGGTGATCCAGCAATTGGAAAACAATTTGGTCTTACCGTTGCTGTCGCAAAAATTCATTGCGTTTCCGGCGATTTTGGTCCTGATTTCCTTGCTGGTTGGCGAAGCGCTGTGGGGTTTGGCGGGGGCGATTCTGGCGATTCCGCTGTTCGGCATCGTCTACGATTTTGTCGGAGATTATCTGGTCAAACATCGGCGAAATTTGAAATGCGAAACATGATATGGCGGGAACTTTGCATATTGTTGCCACTCCCATCGGCAATCTGGACGACATTACCGCGCGCGCGATCAAAGTTCTGGAAAGCGCGGATTTGATATTGTGCGAAGATACGCGCGTGGCGCAAAAACTTCTGGCGCGCTTTGGCGTTCAAAAATCGCTGGAAAGCTATCACCAGCATTCCACTTTGCGAAAAGCGGATTATATCCTTGATTTACTGAGGGAGGGCAAAAATCTGGCGCTGGTTTCCGATGCCGGCACTCCCGGGATTTGTGATCCGGGAAACCGGTTGGTTTCCGCGGCGGTTGAAAAATTCGGCGATGAAATAAAAATCATCCCCGTCCCCGGAGCCAGCGCCGCCGCGGCGGCGCTAAGCGTTTGCGGATTTCCCGCCGACAGATTTGTTTTCTTGGGTTTCCCGCCGGCGAAAAACAAGCGTAAAAAATATTTCCAAGACTTGCTGTCTTGCGAATTTACCGCGGTGTTTTACGAATCAAATTTCCGGATTTTGAAAACTCTTGCCGAAATTGACGAATTGAATCATGATAAAACCCGCCGTATTGTCGTTTGCCGCGAGCTTACCAAGGCGTTTGAAACTGTTTATCGCGGCGCGATCTCTGAAGTGACCGCCAAAATAAAAAAAGACCCCCTGAAAGGCGAATTTGTCGCGGTTCTTGAAGGCAAACAATAAATTTGCTAATTTGAACCAGCCGAATTTGTTTGAAAATTGATTTGTTGAAAATTCATTGAAAATTAGAAATTGAAAATTGAAAGTTATGAGTTCAAAATTCTATATCACCACCACCCTGCCTTATGTGAACGCCAAGCCGCATATCGGGTTTGCGTTGGAGATTATCCAGGCGGATGTTTTGGCGCGCTGGCAGAGATCGCTTGGGAAAGAAGTATTTTTTAACACGGGCACGGATGAACACGGGCTAAAGATTTATCAAAAGGCGGCGGAACTGGGCAAGACGCCCCAAGAGTATTGCGATGAGTCTGCGGAACATTTCAAAGCGTTAAAAGAAAAATTGGATTTGTCGTTTGATAATTTTATCCGTACGACCGACGCGCATCATATCGCGGCGGCGCAGGAATTTTGGAAACGGTGCGATGCCAACGGCGATATTTATAAAAAAGTTTACAAAGCGAAGTATTGCGTTGGCTGTGAACTGGAAGTTACCGATTCCCAGCTGGTGAATGGCCGGTGCCCGATCCATCCCAACAAGGATATTGAAACCATTGAAGAAGAAAATTATTTTTTCCGGTTTTCGAAATATCAGCAACCGCTTTTGGATTTTTATAATGCTAATCCTGATTTTGTGGTTCCCGATGTGCGGTTCAACGAGATTAAGAATTTTGTGGCCGGCGGGTTGCAGGATTTTTCCATTTCGCGCGTCAAAGAAAAAATGCCCTGGGGTATTCCGGTGCCGGGCGACGACAATCAGGTGATGTATGTGTGGTTTGACGCGCTGGTGAATTATATCTCCTGTTTGAATTGGCCAAACGAAGAAAAAGGATTTAAAGAATTTTGGGGAACCAAGGAAAATCGCAATGCCATTCAGGTCGCGGGCAAGGATAATTTGCGCCAGCAAACCGCGATGTGGCAGGCGATGTTAATGTCAGCCGGATTGCCCAATTCCAAGCAAGTGTTTATCCATGGATTCATCACCGCCAACGGCCAGAAAATGTCCAAGAGCTTGGGAAATGTGATTGACCCGGTTGAATTGGTGGACAAATACGGCGCGGACTCGGTGCGCTACTTTATGTTGCGCGAACTGCCGCCCACCGAAGATGGCGATTTTTCTTTTGAAAAATTCGAAGAGCGGTACAATGCCGATCTGGCCAAAGGCATAGGTAACTTGGCGGCGCGGGTTACCACGATTGCCAAAAAGATCAACGCATCAATGTCTGCGGAAACCGCGCTCAATCCGGAAGTGAAAGCCGAAATTGATACCGCCCAAAACGCGATTGGGCTTTTGCTTAAAAATTATAAATTTAACGAAGCCCTATCGGCAATTTGGAGAGTGATAAATTTTGGCGACAAATACATTGAAAAAACCCAGCCGTGGAAAACCAAAGATACTGCGGCCGTGGGCGATTTGTTGTTTACGCTTTCACAAATCGGGCAAATGCTGGGACCGTTTATTCCGCAAACATCGGCAAAGATCAAAAAATTGCTCGCGGGCGAAGATACCAGCATCTTGTTCCCCCGTCTTGACACCGAAAAGAAAAATTGATAAATAAATAATCATGAAACCCCAGATTAAGAGCAACAATTTTTGGTTTTACTTTTATAGCCAAACTCCAGGTCTGGGATTTTTTCGTTCATAAGCAGTAAGTCTTAAATAGCGCGAAACGAAATTCTCCGGACCGGAGGTTTTTTTGTTTTGCGCGGGTACCGATGTTGATCATTAAAAAGTTGATATTGGAGGTATGAGGATGAAAAGCACGCAAATAAATATTTTTGGTAAAATTGCCCGTATTTTGAATCAAGGCAACCATATCGTAGTTGACGAATGCGGCGTTGAAGAAAATGTGCCTTGCGAAGTTAAAGCCGGCTGGTATTTGGGATTGAGAGGTGGCTACCAAAAACGCATCACTGCACCGTGGCTGGTTGAGCCTTTGTTGGCGGTTGCTAATGGTTTTAGAATGCAATTATCCATTCTGAAGCCGCACTGTATAGATGGCGATTACTATCTAGTTTGCGTTATTGGACGCGGATTGATTTCCGGCACGGGCTACTGCCGTCTTAATATTGCCGGCTTGACACATAACCAGAAAGAAGCAGTGGAAATCATTTTGCAAGCGGCGCGTGAAGCTAGGGCAAATTACGATGTTGCGGTTTTAATTATGGTTGATGATAAAAGATATCCAACATTGGCTGAAGCGCCGAAGGACCGCTTGGCAGTGATTGCATAGGTTGAACGCTTGTTCAACCTTTTATATTATATCGATTGTACTTGACGCAATTTTCGTGTTTTGGTATATAATAACCATAAGAAAAGTTATGGAAACCCGAAACCGACAAATGAATAGTTTTGTATTGTTGCCGGTCATGGGCCTTATTATTAAGGAGGGCTTTTTGTTTGGCGGAAGTTGAAGAAAAATAAAACTTGTTCCAAACAAAAAGCCCTTCCGCAAGAAGGGTTTTTAGTTGGGCGGACTACCCCCAACGGAAAATCTGTCTAGGCAGGGCTTGCGGGTTGGCAGACCGCTTGAGAAAACACAATGCTCAAGCAGGGGCTCGTTCTCCAAAGGAGCGAAAAGCCAACTTGCATCATAATAGTTCTTTGCGAGGGAATATGATGGAAGATAACCGGGAAAATATTTTTAGCCGCGGAGGGTGGCAATCACCTCCTCCGAGGATTAATGAATCGGATGAAAAACAGGCTTCTGATCGGCAGCGAAGATTTCCCAATTAAGTCTGTGAGGTAAAACTTTCAATAAAAGTTTTGCCTCACAGACGTTTTTTTATGAAGCGGGTATTTTGTTTGAAAATTGGAACATTGGAAATTCAATGGAGATTGTCCCGCAGTAGCGGGATCCCGCCAGCGCGGGAAAAATTCAGTGAAAATTGAAAATTTACGGTTCTTGGCTTAGAATGGAAAAATATGGAAACCACTGACTACAAAATTCCCAAAGGCAAGAAAGCGGTCTTTGTGGGGCGGTTCCAGCCGCTCCATCGCGGGCACTTGGAAGCGATCAAATGGATTTTGGTGCAATCAAAGCGATTGAAAATCGTTATCGGCAGTATGCAGGAGTATGGCCAGATTAATAATCCGCTGGATTTTAAGGAACGCAAAGAGATCGTGGAAATGGCGCTAAAAGTTGCCGGGATAAAAAATTATAAGATTTTCGGATTGCCGGATTTTTTCAATGATGCGGCGTGGACGCAAAAAATGCTGGAGATCACCGGTTTGAAGGCCGGCGAAACGGTGCTGGTGTCGCTAAACGATTGGGCCAAGTCGTGCGCCGAAAAAATCGGCATTGAGGCCGCCGACCAGCCGGTGTTTTGCGGCAACCTGTCGGCCACGCAAGTGCGGCAAACGATCTTTGCCGGCGCGGATTGGAAAAATCTGGTGCCGCCGGCAGTGTTTGATTATTTGCAAAACGAAGGATTGGCGCGAAAAATTGCCGATTGCCAAATTCCGCCGGAAGACAAGATCGTTGAATTTGTGAAACGCCAAATGGAAGCCGCCGGATTGGAGCGTGCGGTGCTGGGGGTTTCGGGCGGCATTGATTCGGCGGTGATGGCCGCGATTTTGGGCCGCGCGCTGGGCAAAAAGGCCACCTTCGTTTGGATGCCGTTCGTGCGGAATTGTCCGTTCGGAAAAAATGTCGCCAAACTGGAGTCGGCGTTCAAATTCAAAGCGCAGAAGATTTATCTGGACAAAGTTTTGCAGACCTTTGCCAAAACTCTTCCGCGCGGCGGCAATTTGGTTTATGGCAATTTAAAGCCGCGCTTGCGCATGGCCGCGCTCTATTATTTTGCCAATCTCAAAAAAGCGATGGTGATCGGCACCACCAACCGCACGGAATTTGAGATCGGTTATTTCACCAAATACGGCGACGGCGGCGCTGACATTGAGCCGATCGCGGATTTGTTCAAATCCGAAATTTATGCCATGGCCGAACGGCTCAAAATTCCCGATGACATTATGGAAGCGGCGCCCACGGCGGCGCTGTGGCCGGGCCAGACCGACGAAAAGGAACTGGGTTTGGATTATTTCCGGCTGGACACGGCGCTGAAATTGCTGGCGCAGGGAATTTTGCCCGGCGAGGTTTGCTCTCTGGCCAACATTGATCCCAAAAAAATGGAAAAAATCATCGCCCGCAAAAAAGCCAACGCGCACAAATTGGCCCTGCCGCCGATACTAAAAATCAAGGACAAATGAAATTGATTGACACTCACGCCCATTTGAATTTCGCGGCGTTTGATGATGATCGCGAAACGGTGGTTGAAAATTCCCTCGCCGAGGGGATTTTTATGATCAATGCGGGCGCAAATTTTGAATCGTCGCGCGCGGCGGCCAAGATCGCGCAAAAATATGAAACCGGCGTTTGGGCGGCGATCGGTTTGCATCCGCTCAATCTTTCCGCCCAAAAAAGAATTTCGCGCGATCTGCCCGAAGATTTTTGCGAAAATGGCTTTTCTGCCGAAAAATATTTTCCGCTGGCGGAATCAAAAAAGGTTGTCGCGATCGGCGAAATCGGCTTGGATTATTATTACAAGCCCAAAACCAATATCAAAATTGAAGCGATGAAGGCGGCGCAAAAGGAAGCTTTGCGGCGGCAGTTGCTGTTCGCGCGGGAAACGGATTTGCCGGCGATTTTCCATTGCCGCATGGCGCATCAAGAAATGATTGAAGCATTGAAGGAAGAGTTTGCCGCCCGCGGCAAGATTGCCGGCGTTTTGCATTGCTTCACCGGCGGCCTTGCCGAGTTGGAAGCCTATCTGGATTTGGGATTGCGCATCGGGTTGGGCGGCATTATTTTTAAAATGGATCTAAACGAGGCCGTCAAAAAAATTCCGCAAGAACGAATTTTGCTGGAAACCGACTGCCCCTATCTGGCGCCGCCCGGATTGCCGCCGCGCAACGAACCCAAAAACACAATGATTATCGCCCGAGAAGTTGCCCAAATCCGCGGCGAAGCCCCCGAATCGCTGATCGCCGCCGCCAACCAAAACGCCCGGGAATTGTTCAGAATTTAGAAAGGCCGTTTTTGATATGATTGCCGAGGCGCGGCCATTGCAAGCAAAGATGTCTAAGTTCACATACATATTGCACTCCTTGAAGCCGTAGCTTCATGGAATTTTACAATCATATTCACTGCAAATATACTGGAATCAAAGGCTTTTTAACGGTATATAC
>Ga0302250_1001061_pt1 | contig 22312 bp, 12 predicted proteins | sample AAG_RA_Asp_MG_FD_193536 | JGI IMG/M metagenome (GOLD analysis project Ga0302250, IMG submission 193536) | Enriched activated sludge microbial communities from anaerobic digester in WTTP, New Holstein, Wisconsin, United States - AAG_RA_Asp | ecosystem: Engineered > Bioreactor > Anaerobic >... | reverse complement strand
GGCCGATACCTTAGCGAACTCTATCACCAAAGCAACAAGACCGTATTGATTCTAAGCTTTACGAACCGGGCAGTTGACGAGATCTGCCTGTGTTTACGAAAAAGAGGTCTGCCATTTCTGCGCACCGGTTCTTCGGAACTAATCGAGTCTGAACTTCTAAGCAGCAAGATATCCGGAAAGCGTTTTGCTGAGATGGAAAGCATCATCAAAGCCAACAGGATATGGGTAAGCACCGTGCAAAGCGCAAATGCCTGGTATCTGGATATGCTGAAGCTGGTCAGCTTCGACGAGATAATCGTGGACGAAGCTTCGCAGATAATCGAGAGTGGAATACTGGGTATCCTGGCTCAAGCTCCCAAGACTATTCTGATCGGCGACCAGAACCAGCTCCCTCCTATTACGGTGCAAAGCGCTCTGCCCTTTGATTTTACCGAACCTGAGCTTCAAGCCCTGGCTTATGTCGACTACGGGCAGTCCTTGATGGAGCGTCAGTACAGGCTGCTTTCTCATAAGGGGATAAGAGCGGTTCAAACTATGTTGGAAAAGCACTACCGGATGCATGAAGACATCGCTTCGCTGGTGGCAGAAACCTATCAAAACAGGCTGCAGACGGCTACCGAACGTCAAACTAAGGCCCTCCAACCATTGGCCGGGATTCCTGCCTGGCTCAATTATCGCTTGGTCTTTATCGATTGTCCGCCCAGTCAGGATTATCACAACGATCCCTTTCAGGTAGCGCTGATCCGCAAATTGATTGGCGCTTTGCAAAAAAGCGGGATTGTGCAAAATCCCGCCAGTGAGATTGGCATTGTAGCGCCATTCAGGGCTATGATCCATTCGTTGTGGCAGGAATTGTGGCAAAGTGAGCCCAGACTGGAAGGGCTTACTATAGACACAGTTGAGCGTTTCCAAGGGTCGGAACGGGAGATAATCATCCTTTGTCTGCCCCTGCGTTCGGAAGCGGACATGCGGCAAATTGAATCGCTTTCGGATGGGGGAGAGGTAGATAGAAAGCTGAATGTTGCCCTCAGTCGGGCCAAGGAAAGGCTGATCATCCTGGCCAATCCAAGGCTGTGCCGGAACAGCCTTCATTATGGCAAACTAATTGACAAAATCAGCCAAGGCGGAATCATGGTAAACTGCGCAAGCGCGGAACGTGACCTGCGCACATCTGATTAAAATGCAAGGAGCATAAAATGAGTAACCAACCACAGCAAAACCAAATCCAAATCAAGCTGGACGAAAAAGTGGGCGAAGGCACCTACGCAAACTTCTTTGTAATCACCAATTCACCTTCAGAATTTATTATGGATTGCGGACGCATTCTGCCAGGTCTACCAGATGCCAGAATCTATACCAGAGTTGTCATGACTCCTACCCATGCTAAACAACTGTTGCAACTGATGGTAAAAAACATCGAATCCTACGAAAACCAGTTTGGTGAGATCAAACTGCAAGGCCAAAACGATAACAAACCAATCGGTTTCAAATCTGACAAGTTTTAAGCATCAAGCCAAGGTCAAAAGCAAAACGAGGCTGGCCAGGTTAATACTGCTTTGCTGCCTGTGTGCCGGCTTGGGTTCATTGGCAGCAAAGACCCTGTCTGGACGTGTCATAAAGATCAAAGACGGGGATACGATAGTTGTGCTGAGTGGGAACAGGCAGATCACAATACGCTTGGAAGGGATCGACTGCCCGGAATCCCAACAAGCATTCGGAAACAAAGCAAAGCAGTTTACAGCCCGGGAAGTTTACGGGAAAAACGTGAAGGTCCACTATGTCGCAAAAGACCGCTATCAGCGAATTTTGGGCACAGTGCAATATGCTCGGCAAAAGGAATTGAATCTGGAGTTGCTGAAAGCTGGCTTAGCCTGGCATTATAAGCATTACAACAGCAGCAAACTATACGCCAGGACTGAATACGAAGCCAGATTGAACAAAATCGGGCTGTGGAATCACAAAAATCCTCTTCCGCCTTGGGAATTTAGAAGAAAGGACTGAAGAAACTGGATTTCTAGACGCTGGGCAGATAACCCTTACATAACTCCCATCAATAGAAGTAAACCATCTGCTAATTACACCATCCCTGCTGGGCAGGCGAATGCCACCCGAAAGCCTCCCGAATGTTTCCCTGATCTCATTCGGGTGGGATATGGGTAGATATCGGGAGGAACTGCTGAGGCGAGCAAGACATAATGGTAAAACTGGATTGATTTATTAACTCAGATAATGCAGTAGAATTCCAGCGCACGGATTTCCGGTGTCTCACCGGAAAGGACTGCCAGCGTCTCTCTGGCCTAAAAAACCTGCCAGAGGCGGGGAAAACCTTGCCAGCGTCTCTCTGGCCTAAAAAACCAGCCAGAGGCTGGTAAAACCTTGCCAGCGAGACGCTGGCACTCCAGGGACAGGGAACTGCATTAATGCATTGTTTGGGATTAACCACCGTGGACAGCGAAGGCACCGAGGAATGGTAATAGGAACACGAATCAATCAGGATAATTGTACCCAGCTCCATCTTATTTCAATTATAAACTCATGCATTCATCCCGACTATACAGCTAAGAAAAACCCCGGATTGCTCCGGGGTTTTCGTATAAATCTGTTAACCAGTTAACCTATTTCAGCAGTATTGCTTTACGCAGATAGTTTTCGGTTCCGGCCTGCATTCTGATATAGTAGATTCCGGTAGGGCAGATCTGGCCGTTCAGGTCGGTTCCATCCCATTCCAGTTTCCAGTATCCAACTGCTTTCTGGGGCTCGGTGATGGTTCTCACCAATTGCCCGCGCTGATTGTAGATACTGAAGCTGACGTCTGCTGCCTTGGTGATCCCGTATCCGATCGTGGTTCTGGGATTGAAGGGATTGGGATAGATGGAGGTGAATCCGGTTCTTACCGGTATTCCTGGAATCCCGCTACTGCCACTGTTGTCAAAGTAAACCGTGGTTGGACCGTGATAAGCAACTCCGCCATCCATATCCTGCACCTGCAGCCAATAGTAATAAGTTCCTGATTCATATAGCTCAAAATCTGTGTATTCATATTCCTGCAAGGCAGTACTATTGGTTGCGTTTATCATGGGGCTTATCCTGGAGGCAAGGCTCAAATCGCTGTTAATTCCCCGATAAACGTAGAAACCGCTTACTCCCGTCTCAGATTGGGTTACCCAATGCAGTTTCACGAAGAAATCAGCAGTGAAGACTGCGGTAAATGATGATAACTCCACAGGAAGAGTGACATCATTGGCAGGGCCAACCAGGAAGAAACCCTTGGCCGCGAAAGAACTAAGATTCACAGATACCCAACGTGGGTCGGAAGTTACATTATAACTTGACTGTGTGTATTCAGTTCCACCCAGATACACAGAGGGTACCTGTCCCGCTCCAATCCAGTCGTGATTGTGATCATCGGAAGAAGTCCAGTATAAAGTAAGGGTTTTGCTTCCGGTAAAAGTTCCGGAAATTGTCCATTCACGATCAGTTTTGGCGGGATAATGACTACCGATCGCAGTGCTGGAAGAAAACCCTGTCATGTTTACGTCGTTGGCAGTGATCATGAAGTATTTGCCGTCAACATCGTCGTAGCCATCTGTGTAACCTGTTCCGCCGGTGTAGGTTCCCCCGTCGATGTATGTCGTTCCCTGAACATCCAAAGCGTAGCTTCCCAAGGCAAGAGTTCCTGATTGTAGGGTCAGGTTTCCGGATACGGTTTTCGCTGAATTCAGGGTGACTCCATTGCTGTTGTTGATAACAACGTTTTTTGGCCCCGATGATGCCGGGAATTCCGCATTTGTGGTATTCTGGCTGGAGGTTCCAGCATATTCGAGAGTAGAGCTTGAACCGTAGGTAAGACCGTAGGTTGAGACAGCAAATCCAGCAGTTCCGGCTATCTTGAAAGTGCCATTGATTGTTAGATTTGTGGCAAGAGTCTTGGTACCGCTTCCGGAAAGGGTTACATTTGTGCAGGGAGAGGGCACTACAGCACCGTCCCCGCCATTCTTAATAAAGTTCTGGGCACCGTTTCTGGCGTATTCTACCGTCCCATTCAGATTAACGGTACTCATGGCGATGGCTGTATCGGTTCCCATCACTTTCAGTAAGCCGTTCAGGGTAAAGGTGCCACCCCGCTTACCATTACTCCTCCGAATAAAGCTAACCGCAGAAGAACTGGAATTGGCGATAATGGTACCATTTACTCCAACGCTTACATTCCCTACATTATCTGAGTTTTGGTCTGCATGGACAATTGCAGCATTGGCAACACTCAAGGCTCCTGATACGATGTTCCAGGAATAAGCCCTGATAGTCGCCTCCATATTGATTTCGACTCCGCTATCAGGAGCGATTTCCATGTTGAAGAGCAACTGACCGGTTGGGGGAGCCGAGAAAGTGCCATCAGACCATTCTGTGCTGGTAACGATAGTGCGGTTCGCCGATCCTTTCACTACCAGTTTTCCGCTGGAACCTGTGCAGGTAATAAGCATATTAGCCATGGTTGTTGTGGATGTTCCCGGAACGGTTCCCACGGCTGCATAATACGTTCTGAGCTTGCCATACAACTCAAGGGAATAGGTAGCAAGTTGAACCCTGCCGTTGGTGGCATTTGTATTGCTGGTACCTTTGGAAATATGGAGGTCTTTAACCGACTGATTTTGCGAAAGAGAAACAATGTGGCCTGATTGTACCCATACGCTGGAGCTCTGGCTTGGAGTTTCTCCGGAAACTGCATCCGCCCAGGCAGATCCATTGTATCTTTGCCAAGTGGTGTAGTTAGACCAGGTTCCTGAGCCTTTGCTGCGAAAATCTCCGCTCACCTGAGCAAAAACCCCTGCCATGCAAAGGGTAAAGGCCAATATTATAAACATTACTTTGTGTTTCATGGTAACCTCCCAAAACACACTTATATCATTAATTATTAACGTTCCACTGGTTCCTACTTAAAACTGAGTTTACGATACGCAAAAGCAAAATCAGGTCAAGCAGCTATTTGGTAATTTAAGCTATTGCCAGCAATGAAAATAATGCAGATATCAAAATAGTAAGCAAATAAGAGAATAAGAGCTTTAGTGGCAAGCCACAAGGGGCTGTGGAAAAAAATGGACAGTGGAATTTTGTCTACAAACGCCTGTAAAGATTATCAGAGACGCCGGCTAGGGAAGCCTCAGACTCAGATCGCTGGTGTGCTGTTCTTAGGGATGCCCCTTGAAACCAGCGTTTTCCAGAATCTGACTGACGGCCATGGCAACAGGGATCAAGCCGTTTTCAACCTCGCTGGTAAGTTCTTTCAGTTTTTCGCGGATGCCTTCTCTGGCGTAAAATGAGTGTAGGACAGATTCCGCGATCAGGCTCTCAAACCAGCGGCTGTTTTGCTCTCTGCGGCGTCCGGACAGGATTCCCGCATTTTCGGTGTATTTGCGGAACTGAACAATCTGCTCCCAGATTTCTGAGATGCCGGTTTTATTGATTGCCGAGCAGGTTAGAGCCTTGGTGTGCCAGCCATTGGTTGCCCTGCGGAGATAGTGAAGCGCGTTATTGTATTCTCTGGCAGCCAGTTGAGCGGCCTGTACGTTATCTCCGTCGGCTTTGTTTACCACGATTAGGTCTGCCAGTTCGATTATGCCTTTCTTTATTCCCTGCAGTTCGTCGCCTGCCCCTGCGATTTGCATCAGCAGGAAAAAATCCACCATGCTGCGAACCGTGGTTTCGCTTTGCCCGACGCCCACGGTTTCGATCAGGATTACGTCGTATCCTGCCGCTTCGCAGAGGACAATGCTTTCTCGGGTTTTACGGGCCACGCCTCCCAGGATTCCTGCGCTGGGAGAAGGCCTGATAAAACTGTCGGATTGTCTGGAAAGCTCTTCCATTCTGGTTTTATCGCCCAATATGCTCCCCTTGCTGATCGTGGAGCTGGGGTCGACGGCCAGAACGGCTACCTTGTGTCCTTGCCGGATCAGCCAAAGACCGAAGCTTTCGATGAAAGTGCTTTTACCAGCACCTGGAACTCCTGTTATGCCGATCCGTATTGACTTTCCCGAATGGGGCAGGAGCCTTTTGATCAACTCCTGCCCTGCTTCGAAATGCTTGGGAGAATTACTTTCTATCAGAGTAATGGCCTTTGACAGCAGAGTTCGGTTATTAGCAAGAACTCCCTGTTGTAAGGCTTCCAGATCGTAGCGACGGGCCTGATGAGCTTTTGCGGCATGCGATACCGAAGAGGAGATGCTCTTTCCACCGGCTAGCACGTGACTGGCAAATTCTTTGCCGCTGTTTTCAGGTGCCCATTCAGGCTTGCGTTTGTCACTCATCAAAGGCTAAGCAGTTTTTCCAAGATCGTGGTTGCCGCTTCCGGCAGCCTGGTTCCGGGCCCAAAGATAGCCATTGCGCCATGCTGATAGAGATAATCGTAGTCCTGGGCGGGGATTACTCCCCCCACCACCACCAGGATATCATCACGGCCATGCTTCTTCAGCTCATCCATTAATTGTGGCAATAGGGTCTTGTGTCCCGCGGCCAGAGAACTCATGCCGATTACGTGTACATCGTTTTCCACGGCTTGACGGGCAGTTTCTTCCGGGGTTTGGAACAGCGGTCCCATATCAACGTCAAAACCCATGTCGGCATAGGCAGTGGCAACCACCTTTGCTCCGCGGTCGTGGCCATCCTGACCCATCTTAGCGATTAGGATTCTTGGGCGGCGCCCTTCTTGTTCGGCGAATTTATCGGCCAGAGCCCTTACTTTTTCGATATCGTCCATTGCGGCATACTCACTGCTGTAAACATTGCTAATTAGTCTGATCGTGGCTTGATGCCTGCCAAAAACCTGTTCCATGGCATCGGAAATCTCACCCAGGGAAGCGCGTTTGCGGGCAGCATCGATGGCCAGTTCCAAAAGGTTTCCTTCTCCATTTTCGGCGCATATGGTTATCGCCGCAAGGCTGGCTTTTACTTCCTCGTTGTTACGCTCTTTGCGCAGTTTGTTCAGCCGGGCAAGCTGAGCTTCGCGCACCGCGCTGTTGTCCACTTCCAGGATATCCATGGCCACTTCTGTTTCGGGACGGTATTTATTCACGCCCACGATTACGTCTGCGCCGGAATCAATCTTGGCCTGCCTTCTGGCTGCGGCTTCTTCGATACGCATTTTGGGAAGTCCGGTTTCGATCGCCTTGGCCATTCCACCCAATTTTTCCACTTCCATGATGTGCTCCCAAGCCTTGTGCATCAGGGCATTGGTAAGGGATTCCACATAGTAAGATCCGGCCCAGGGATCAATTACCTTGCAAACGCCGGTTTCGTGCTGCAAGTAAAGCTGGGTGTTTCTGGCTATGCGGGCACTGAAATCGGTAGGTAATGCGATTGCTTCGTCCAGGGAGTTTGTATGCAGGCTCTGAGTATGTCCCATCGTGGCGGCCAGGGCTTCGATGCAGGTTCTGGTAATGTTGTTGTAAGGATCTTGCTCGGTAAGGCTCCAACCGCTGGTTTGGCTATGCGTTCTGAGTGCCATGGACTTTGAATTTTTGGGGTTGAAGTCCTTGATGATCTTCGCCCAAAGCACTCTGGCTCCGCGCAGTTTGGCGATTTCCATGAAATAATTCATTCCTTCCGCCCAGAAGAATGACAGCCTGGGAGCGATCACATCGATGTCGATCCCGGCTTTAATGGCAGTTCGCACATACTCCAAACCGTCTGCCAGGGTGTAAGCCATTTCCAGATCGGCGGTAGCCCCGGCTTCATGCATGTGATATCCGGAAATGCTGATGCTGTTAAATTTTGGCATGTGAACCGAAGTGTAACGGAAAATATCGGCAATGATCTTCATTGAAGCTGCTGGTGGATAGATGTAGGTATTACGCACCATGTATTCTTTCAGGATATCGTTTTGAATGGTGCCATTCAGCAGTTCGGGCTTCACGCCCTGTTCTTCGGCAGCCACGATATAGAAAGCCATGATCGGGATCACGGCTCCGTTCATAGTCATCGAAACGCTCATCTGGTCGAGCGGAATCTGATCGAAGAGAATCTTCATATCCAGGATCGAATCAACGGCCACACCGGCTTTGCCAACGTCGCCTATAACTCTGGGATGATCCGAATCGTAGCCCCGATGGGTAGCCAGATCGAAGGCTATGGAAAGGCCTTTTTGACCCATGGCCAGGTTTCGACGATAGAAGGCATTGCTCTCTTCTGCCGTGGAGAAGCCGGCATATTGACGAATAGTCCAGGGACGTTGCACAAACATGGAGGGATATGGACCCCTTAGAAAGGGCGGTAAACCCGAAAGGTAATCCAGATGCTCCAGTCCTTCGAGGTCTGCCTTGGTATAAAGAGGCTTTACATCCAGTTGTTCGTTGGTTTTCCAGCTTTGTTCCAGCTTGGGTTCGATTTGCGGTTTTACACTAAAATCAGGTTTCAGACTGGTGAAATCAGGGTTTTTCATGCTATCACCTCCATCTGGACAGCTAACTCGGCCAAGGTGGAAACCAGGTCGGCTCTGATGTGGATAAAGCTGCTTATTCCATATTCTTTATAGGCCTCTATCTGGTCAGTGGGATATCCTGCCAGTATCATCGTCATCCCCTTCAGTTTTTCGCAGATTTCTGGAACCAATTGAACATAGTTTTCGTCTGTGGAGCAGATGCAGATAGCATTGGCACCAGATTTTAGGGCAGCGTCCACAGCCTCGTTTACAGTGGAAAAGCCTTGGGGGTACATTACCTCAAAACCGGCCACCTGAAAGAAACCGTTGGCAAAATCGGCTCGGGCTTTAAATTCCGCGACACTGCCCATGGTCATCAGAAATATCTGCTTTTGGGCTGGGCTGGCTTCGATCCTCATTCTAAGGTTTTCTACGGCCTCCATGGCACGGCGTTTGGGCAGAGCGCCTTTATCCAGGATAGCGGCTTTGGGGAGCTCAACTGCTGGTTCGGGTTTGTTTGGGTTGGCGGCTTTTTCCAAGGGATTGGCATACATATTCACGCCTACAAATACACTTTTGCGTTTGTTTGCGGCATCAATCCGGCTTTGCGCGGCCTTATCAAGATAATCGTGGATGCGCCCGGCGCGAAGGCTGCGAACCATTCCTTCTGCAGCTTCGATTTCCTGCATCAGCGTCCAGGCTTTTTCGGCCAGATCGTTGCTAAGATTTTCGATATAATAACAGCCACCTGCAGGATCAATCACTTTTCCGAAGTGAGCTTCTTCTTTCAGGATTACTTGCTGGTTGCGGGCCATGCGGCGGGAAAATTCGTCTGATTCACCCCTAAGCCGGTCAAAACAATCAATTTCCAGGCTGTCCACACCCCCAATCACTCCGGCAAAACCTTCAGTAGAGGTGCGTAAGACATTTACGTAGTTATCGTAGATGCTTTTGTTGAACCGGGCAGTTTTCCCATGAATCCATACTTTCTGGCTGGCTTCGCTGCCGCCAAAGGCTTTAATCATCTGAGCCCAAATTAGCCGGAAAGCCCTGAGCTTGGCGATCTCCATAAAGAAATTTGAGCCCAGTGACAGCTTCACCTGGAACATGGGAGCAAGCTTATCGATCTCAAAACCGGCGTTCTGCAAGCCCTGAATATAGCCTATGGCCGTGGATAGCGCAAAGGCAAGTTCCTGCACTGCTGATGCACCGGCTGCCTCATAAACCGTGGCATCGATGCTGATCAGCCGGTTTTTGGGAGCTTTCTCAAGGTTCCATTTCACCGCATCCAGCATCTTTTTCCAGGTTTCTTCCAAACTAAAAGGCAGAGAACCTTTTTGAGCAAACTCACCAGTGATGTCGATCCCAACGCCACATTCCAGATTGGCAAGATCAATTCCATGCTTCTGAGCATAGGCTTCCAAAAGCTGCAGAAATGCTATATCGGCAATCCCAAGCTGCACAAAAAGTGGTGCTGCTTCCAGGATTACTCCCTGGAGTGCGGCTTCCAGGTCGGCCAGGGTTTCGAACTTCAGACCTTCCTCCAGCGAGATGTTTACTGAGGTAAGGCCCAGATTAAGCTCTTCCAGGATTTCTGAATTTAACTTCTTCAGGTCTTTTTCGCTATGGCTTTGAGCGATTAGCCAGCCTTCCTGCAAAAACCTTTGGGGATTGTTACCACGCAGGTAAGGTGCAGATCCAGGAACGCTATCGGTAAAGGCTAATCCGGCTATGTCTGCGCGGCGATAGATGGGTTGTAAAACGATACCTTCCTCGGTTTTGGTTTTCATCACCTTGTCAAAGTCTGCACCTTTCAGGCTTTCATTCACCGCGGCCAGCCATTCATCATAACTGGGAGGTGGAAAGCTTGCTTTTAGGTTCAGTTTACTATCACTATCCACTGTGATCTCCTTGTATCTATTTTTTAATTAATGCACTTACGGGTTTCATGCCGAAGGCTGAGCCCTGCTGGATGGCGTCCAGTATGGCTCCTCCGCCTGTAAAGAAATAGTATGTTTTGTCATTCATGGCCTTGGCAAATATGCCCGGCAGATACTCTTTGAAATCCTGAATGGTATCTCCGCCGCCAAACAGCTTGGTTGCAGCAGAGCATTTATCGATAAGCCCATACATCGCCTGGGTGCCTTCTGGGAAAAGAGCTGTATAGCCCATCACGGCATTTACAAAGATGGTTCCTGCCTCCAAAAAGAGCTTTTGCAGGGCTGCTTCGCCAAAGTTTTGGGCTGCCACATCAAGAACGTATCCCAGCTTGGTTCCGGGCTTTAGGTCTTTCACAGAGTGTATTTTCCATTCTTTGCGATCCTCGATGCCGTGGTTTTCCACTATATATGGCAATTCTACTATTTTTGAAGCGTCTACGCCACTGTCCGCGATGAATCTGGCTGCCTGTTCGATATCCTCAGAGGCCACTCCCTCAATCTGAAGGCCATATTTATGACAGAGATAAGCATTGTAGATCACTCCCCCCAGCACGAGATGATCGGCAATCTTGATCAGAGAAGATAGGGGGCCAATCTTGGTGTCAAACTTGGCTCCGGCTACCACGGCGACCAAAGGACGCCTAGGAGAGAAGATGCTGCCCAGATTATCCACTTCTTTTTGCATCAGAAGTCCTGCATAAGCCGGAAGGAAGTCCACGATGCCATAAGTGGAGGCATGAGCCTGCCAGGAACCAAAGGCGTCATTGACATAAACATCGGCAAAAGAGGCCAGCTTTTTGGCCAGGTCTATAGCGCTGTCATCCCTTGCTTCCTCGCCTTTGAACCAACGCGTATTGGGCAAATACACGAAATCCACCCTGCCTTGCTTAAGTTCTTTTATGGCAGGTTCTAAGGGGCTAAGATCGGTGATGCCGCATTTGCCCTCAGCAGGGCAGTCAGGAACCAACCCTTTCAATTGTAGTTTATTCTCCAGATAGCGTACGATGGCAAGCACGGAGTCCCCTTCGGAAATCGTGATTTCACCGGTTTTTTTGTCGTAGGGACGGCCAACATGGGTCATCATCACCGGCAGACCGCCTTTTTTGTAAATATGCAAAAGGGTTGGGATGGTGGCATCGATGCGCATGGTATCTTTAATAGAACCCTTTTTTACCACATTGTGATCAAAACGGATTAAACAAACCTTGCCCTTCAGGTCTGCATCCAGCATGCCATTAAGCTTGTTCATCTTACTATCTCCTTGTCTGATTTTATGTTATGACGATATATACTTCTTTTTCACACTAAACACAATATCTATATCAGCTTTAGATAGATTCGCTTAACCGTCAAGGGAAATCTTGATCTTTAAGATAAAACAGCCGCAGCCGAAACCTCTGATTTGCGCTCTTGAAGGCCCCGAATTATTATTGTGAAGCCTCTGGTGGCCTCCAGACCCATCTGCTTGGCTCCAGCAAGCTAATCTTTTTCATATCCTATTCTTACCATACTTTATAGGACGGGATAGGGGGTAGCTCCGTCATCCTGATGGAGGAGGAGGGAAGCTTCCCTGGAAAGGGTGGTCTGACGGAGAGGAAAAGGAGTGAAATGGCGGCTTTCTTCAGCGGTTCAGGGCAGAAAAATCGGCCTGGATCAAAGTCCAGGCCGAATAGGTTCGTGATCTGCCAGGGAGATTATTTTACCATCACCACTTTGCGTGAAGATTCAAAATTTCCGGCTTTCATTCTTACGATGTAGGTTCCGGAAGACACCTTGCGATCATGGTCGTCTTTGCCGTTCCAAACCACGCGGTAGCTGTCTGCCTGTTTCGCCTCGTTCACAAGTGAATTAACCAACTGGCCTTTACTATTGAAAATATCTATTTGCACAGTGGCCGGAGTGGCAAGATCGAAGGGAATGGTAATATCAGGATTGAAGGGATTGGGGAAGGGACTTCGCAAAGAGGTGATCATGGGAACATTGGCAGGGGTTTCTGCACCGTTATTCACCAAAATGGTGATGGGTCCGAAATATGATGAGATTCCGTCCAGATCAAGGTTTTGCAGCCAGTAGTAATATACTCCGTTTACCGGAATTTCTTCGTCGACAAAGCTGTAAGCAGCCACACTGGATGTATTGGTGGCCGGAACCAAAGGACTTACCAAAAAGGCAGAATTCAGATCAGAGGTTGTGTTGCGCATTACGTAGAACCCCATTACGCCTGTTTCAGACTGGGTGATCCAATCGATGCGAACCTGTCCCTGAACCAAAAGGGTTGCCGTGAAGGAGGTTAAAACCACCGGCAGGGTCTGGCCGGTTTGGTCGTTGCAGATTATTTGGATTTCATAGCTTGCTTTGGCGTCTTTGCTGAGTCCGCTGATTACAAGGGTGATGGTTTTGGCGTCGGTATCGATATTCAATGAACCAGGAAGGGTTAGATCTCCTCCTCCCACGGTATAGCGAACGTCGGTAGGATCATAGCTAAGCCCGTTGTAGGAGAGCACAAAGGTTCCATTGCCTATAGAAGCGTTTTCAAAGGACAGGTTGTATAGCAAGCCTTGTGGTGATGATCCATATCCCATCGATACTGCGATATAGTTGTCCGCAGAAGAACTGAAACTGTCAGGATTAACCGTTACAGAGGGGATAACCGTTCCATGGCTTGCAGTGGCGTATGAACCTACATTTACCACGGTCGGGTCGCTGTTGTAAACCTCGGTATTGCCGGCTCCGCTTGCGGTAGTATTGGTGCTTACCGACCTGGAAGTTGAATTTTCGCTGGTAAGCTCCGCACTTGCGCCAGTTGCCCTAACCCGGTAGTAGTATCCTGTGTTTGCGCTTAGCCCATTCACCACCTGACTGGTGGAAGTGGTGGCATAGTTCTCATAACCTGGGACGAAGCTGGTAAAATTACTTACCGTGGAAACATCCAGTCTGTATCCAGTGGCGCCTGAAACGGCGTTCCATTTGGCGGCAAAGCTGGAAGTGGTCTCGTTGAAACCGCTCTCCACGGTAGTAGGCGCTGCGAGCTTTACGTATGCAGTGACTGTGTATGAGCAGGTTGAAGCATCCGAAGCTGTGAAGGTGTATACCAAAGGGCTGCTAAAATTGTTGCTGGTGGTTCCGCTAACTTGGGTGGTACTGCCGATCTTAACAGTTGCACCTGGAGCGGTGAAGGTCGCGATCAAGGAACTCAGGCTGGTTCCGGCCGGCAGAATAATTTTTGCAGTTTTATTCACGTGATCCAGAGTCCCTGTCGTGCTTGGCGAACTGATCGCATAGGCAGTGAAGCCGACAGGAGTGGCAGAAAGATTGTTTGTGAAAGGATCGTCTCCACCCGCAGAATAAACGGCTTGCACTTTGTAGGTATTGGCAACACCTGTGCTGAGCAAGCTGTCTGTATATACGTAGCTGCCTTTTGCTGAGTCATGATTCACCTGGCCGATGTAGCTGTCGTTACGCCACACTTTATAATAATCGATGCCGCTGCCACTGGATTTAAGGCCTGCAGGCTCGTCCCAGGTGATCTTTACATAATTGTATCCCACGGAATTAATGGCCAGATTGCGAGGAGCATTGTTGTTAAACTGGATGTAGAACCCGCAACTGGTAGTAACCGCATTACTAACTCCCACCAGCATGTTTGCAGGGATGTTTACCGTTATCGTATTGGGATCCAGAATAGATGCGGCATACTCATGCTCTGTGGCTGAACCGCTGAAAACCACCCTGATCTCAGAACCAGAGATTCTGGTAATGGTGCCAACACTCAAGCCGGCAGGGAGATTGTTCATCGTTATCCCGCTGATCGTGCCGGAAACAAAGGAGGTATTGGTGACCACAACTGCTACATAAGCGGTTCCAAAGGTGCCGGAATTTGTAGAGGCCTCATGCAGCGTGTATGGATTGGGCGATACTTCCGCACAGGCTGCTTCGGTCACCTTGCTGGAGGCAGAACTAAGTACTGCGGTTCCGGGACTAACCCCCGACGCAGCTTTGGGGGTTACTTCAAACTTTACATAATAATCCGCATCGCTGGATTGCACCGTGTAACTTTGGCTGGTAGCTCCCGATATGGCAGAATAAGTGCCACTTTCAGTGGAGGATTTCAACCAACGGAAAGAAGTACCGCTTTCGGTGTCTGAATCCGCATCATTGTAGGTATAAGTTCCATTCAGGGTTTGGCCCACCTTGGCAAAGCCGGGATTAGAGATGGACACGCCAGTGGCGTAGGGAGCAGTGTTCGTATTGATTGTAAGGTATGCCGAATACCCCGATAACCCCGATGAAGATGTTACCAAGCTGGAATAACGGATATCGCCATATCCATCGTCTCCCCAAACCCTGCTGCGCACTTTGAAGGTTTTGGCCACTGGATCATATACTGGAGGGGTAGGCAAGGCAAAGCCAGTGGTATCATAGCAAGCCACCCCGTTCTCTATCCCCGTGTAGTTTAAGGAACCAACCGCCACATCTGTGTAGCCAAGGCTGGTGCCGGATGCATCTGTCGAACTGTACCACTGGATGCGTACATATCCATGGGTTCCTGACGCGGTTGTAACCGATGCGCCTTCGATGATTCCGAATTCTTCATCATAATCGGTAGTGGTGAATTCGTACTTAACATTTACTCTGGAGCCCGGAGTAACTGAGCCGCCATTGGGTCCCTTTATACCCACGTTATTCAGGGTAACCGACTGAGAATAAAGCAGAACAGAAACTAAAACAAAAAACAACAAAAAGCTAAACTGCTTTTTCATGATTTCCTCCTGGATGTTTCTATTGGATTAGTAGCACTTTTCAAGCTGTAGCCCTGGTGCTTAACTGCCCCCGAAAGCAAGCCTGTACGGCCTTCTTTCTTCCCATAACCAAACTTGATCCTCATGGTTCCGAGTGTGGTAAATATCTGATATCTGTCAAGCTTTTTTTTTAGGTTTTCAAGGTGTTTAAAGCTATGGAAAATAATCAACATGCGTTGTGGAAATGAATACACTTACTTAACTGACAGGAAAGCAAGGTTTAAGCCCGGAAAACTGAAAAAGTTTATCCCTGCCTCCCATTTCTGAAAAAATAGCGATATCGCATGGTATGACGGGAGTTTTGGGCGATTAATGACAATATTGCATTGTGGATGCTATTCCACACTTTATTAGGAGTCATCAGACAAAACTCAAAAATATCTTTCAAAGGGGTGGCAACTCGGTATTGCGTAGAAATTTATCGACAAAAAAAGGAGCTACAAAAAAAGCCTTTACAGATTTTGACAAGCCATAGATGTTGTATTCTCAGACCAAAAACAGATAGAGAAAAATGATAAAGCAATATAAGGAAAAACTATGAAGAAGTTTTGGATCCTGTTTGTTGCGCTGTTCTTTCTCGCGGCCTTGACAGCCAAAGTGGATTTGAACACCGCAAGCCTGGCAGAGCTGAAACAGCTGCCAATAACCGAACAACAAGCCCGTGATATCTTCGATTACCGGCAGTATGTGAAGATTTTCTCGAGTATTTTCGACCTGCGCGAAATCCCATCCATAGATCAGGTTACCCTGGATAAGCTTCGGCCTTTGGTGGTGGTCTCTCTGTATGTGGAAACCGATGAGGTTGCTTTGCGCCGCGATGAAATAAGGGATTTGCTGGAACGCCTGGACAGCAACGAAGGGGCGTCCGAAGGCATGGCCGACGTATGGGAAGACTATCTGATGACCCCCCAAAACGTCAACCGTATGCAATTGGACGATTTTATGAGTCTGCCCAATGTTTCCGGCGTGGATGCCGTGGCTATTTTGAAACGTACAGCCCAAGGCGACACGATTGCCGATACCCGCGATCTGCGAAACACTCCCGGCTTGTCGCATTATGGATATACCAACCTTCGCAGCTATGTGTACTACAAAGAGCCTCCTGTAAAGAACCGCTTGCTTTGGGACGCCAACTTGCAGTATTATACCCGCTACTTCGAGGAAGGCCAATACGACATGCTGCATGAAAGCTTTCTGCGCAATGATTATCAGGCTACCGGAGTGGTGGTGCCTCATCTGAAGAACCTCTCTTACTGGGGTTATTTCGGTTTGGACGAGCTGAATCCGGATGTGCTGCTGAAGTTGCGTCTACGTTATGGCAACAACTATAAACTAGGGATTATGAATTACAGCGGAAAGGGCGAACCAGGCTTACTGAGTTCAAACGCCAAGGATCTGATCCGGGATTCCAAATGGTATGCAGGCTACGAAAACAGTGAGCTGCCATTGGGGAACAACTCCAGGCTCAAGTTCTACCTGGGAAATTACCGTGCAACCTTTGGAGAAGGACTGGTAATGGAAAACACTGATTACTACAGTGCCCGTAAAACCGGTTTTGGCTTCAGCAAACGAATCCTGGGCATAACTCCGGACCTTTCCAGAACACAGGAATTCGCTTTGAAAGGGGCAGCCATGGAAGTTACAAATCCCTACTTCGGGGTTACCGCTTTCGTTTCACAGGACGATAAGGACGCTATTGCCTATGTGAATGCGGATGGCGAAACGATCAAACGGGACAACTTCGGGAATGACGTATATACCGACACCGATGGCAAGCAGTACTATCTGAATGCCAGCAATCAACCGGTTTATTTTTATGAAGACGGCTCCCCGGTCGCTGCAGACAAAGACAAGCTTTTCAGCTACGTAATCCCCACGTTAAACTACGATAACGACACCCTGAGGGAAGCCGAAAGTTGGTTCAACAACGAGTTGGCTCAAACCACCAATCCCTACGCAACAAACTATATTAATCTGGCAACCCGCAAGGATATCCTGCGTGAGAAGCTGTGGGGAACCCATCTTCAGGTAAACCCGTTGCTGGGAACCAAACTGGGCTTTACCACTTACACAGCCCTTTACGACGACGCCCATTTTATAGTTCCCAACTACAACGAGCTGCTGCCTGTAGTGCTGAGGGATTCCTATTATTACACCAAGCTAACCAAGATTATGAATGCTGAAATAAGTAATCTGTACAGCACGCAAACCGAAAGCTACAATCGCGACTATCGCAGAGTGATCGGTTTCGACGGCCAAACCGTGATCGGCAATACCTCCATCCAGGGTGAATATGCAGAGTTATCCCTGGACGGAGACGATCTGAAACTGGGCGACGATCCCAAGGCATATCTGGTTTCGGCCTACACGCAGTTTGAAAACCTCTATTTCCTGACTCTGTTGCGCAACATGGACCGGAATTTCGATAATCCCTACAGCAATAGCTTCTCCGAGCATGAGCGATTGGAAGACACCATTCTGGAAAAGAACATCTATGCACTCACCAATCCCACCCTTGCAGATTTGTATCTGAATTCCAATCAGTCACAGCCTGAACGTGGTGTATATTTCGAGACCCGCTACAAATTCAATAACTACTTCACGGTTGGACGCAGCTATCTGGACCTTTGGGAAAGGCTTACCGACGGACGCAGAACCGCCAGATTCCAAAGCGAACTGGAATTCCGTCCCTTGTATCAGGTAGCCCTCCGGCTTCGCTACAAAAACCAGGTAAACCGCTATGACGATGATGCAGAACGAGGAGTATCCAAAACCAACGAATATACCATGTCGGTGCGCACCTTCCTTTCAAACCGAGATTTTCTGGAGTTGGAATACCGTTATAACACCGTGTGGAATCCGCCATACACTTCGCTCACCAATCCGGCCAACGAAGGCGAAAACACCATGGCTGCGGCAATGACCCTGATGACAGGAGATTACATTGGAGTAAACTATACCCACAACTTCAGCAAGTCCCTGAAAGTGCAGGGTGCCTTCCTTTATTGGTTTGGTCACGGCATATCGCATTGGGACTGGGAAGACATGGAAATCGATTTCATGGGCGAAAAGGGTTCGAAAGCCTGGATCGCAGTTACCAGCCGCATTTCACAAAACCTGTATATGAATCTTAAATTCAGAAATAAAACATTCCAGGACAAGGAGCTGCGCATTCGCAACTACAATAGCTCCGAAGACCCAGTTCTGGTGGATGATCCTGTGTATTTCCAAAGAGTGGAACACAGTGAAAACACAGTTCGCTTCAGCCTTGATTATCGCTTCTAACGTGGAGGAAAACATGTTATCAAATAAATCTATAGTCCTTATTACTTTGCTCCTTATCGCTTCAGCGCTCTCAGCCTGGAGCATCACCGACAGCTACTTTGGAAACCGCATCGGCAGCATGGATGCACGCATTTATGGCATGGGCGGGGCCGGAACCTACAATAATGCCAGGCCCTTTGGAATTGCCGATAATCCAGCCAACTTAACCCTGCTGAAGAAAAACGCCGGCTTCAGCGTGGGAACCCTATACAATCGCAACGAAGATAACCGCGCCATACCCCTTTACAACTCCTTCGACAACTACGTGGATGATGCTGTTTACAGCTCAAATATCAATTTCTACGACGACTATGCCGGAGCCGCATATTACTCCCGCAAACTTGGCATAGGCGCGTTCGGAATTGGAGTCTATCACAAACCGCGCTTGAACTTCGACTCCAACTACAAGGAAGAGGTTCGCAACAATCGGAATACCGACAACGATGGCTATCCGGAACTGATCGCCCTTAACACCCTTGAAAGCGAGGGAAACCTTTATCAAACCGGCTTTGTCACATCAATGGGCTTCAGCTTTGGGGATGATTTTGATATCAACCTGGGCTTCGATTATAGCTTGCTGAGAGGCCAGGTGGAAAGCGAAAAGGCGATCCGGTGGTCGGATTGGGCTATCGCGACTGTGGGCAGTTCCCGTAATCTGCCGTCCCTCACCGAAACAATAAATTACGACCTCAATGGCAGCCAGCTTCGTTTGGGCTGGGCAGCTTTGCTGAATTCACGTTTGGGAGCAGCGATGACCTACTCCCCAAAAACTACCCTCACCCGCGAAGGCGATTACCTCTATCTGAGGGAAGCATATTATAACGCTGCGGAAGTACGTGAATCCAATCCAATAGATGAAGACTACATCATGCCGGCGGAGATCCGTTTTGGTATAAACTACGCGCCGCGTAATGTGATGCGCACCGTGTATAACCTCGACCTGGAGTACGTACGCTACAGCGAAATTCACACTCGCTACGACGACCATTTGAATCTCTATGCAGGGGTGGAACATCACATAACTAATCGTATTCCCTTCCGTTTGGGCTTCAATGCGGTAAATAACTATTTCTTTACCACCGAATCTGCCACGGATGCGGAGAATAACCCCATCACCGTCTATTACACAAAGAAAATACTCACTCCTATGATCACCGCAGGAAGCAGCGTTCAGCTGATGAAAAATCTCACGGCTGACCTTGGCTTTGGCTATACCTGGCGTGAGTATGAGGCTCTCGACCTCTTTGGCGATGCCTATTATAACGACAAAACCTACACCGGCTCCTCCTCTTATGCACTTTGGCCAAACAGCCACATCCAATTGGCCAACCGTGGCTGGGAAAATCCCGACAAAGTGCGAGAAAACAATATCTCCTTCAATGCCGGTTTAAGCTTGAACTGGTGATAATATGAAACACCTGCTGATAATTCTTGTGGCTCTGCTGTTGCTGATAGGCACAGTTTGGGCCGAAGACCTGAGGCTCGATCTCATGTGGTCAAACGACGTCCACGGAGGAATTGACCGCGCTCAGGCAACCTTCATGAATCCGGAATTTCCTCCTCAATTGGGAGGGGGAGCTTCGGCCGCCACTTTGATCAAGCAAGTTCGCGGCATGAGCGATAAGCAGCGCTCCAATCTGCTCTTGGACATCGGCGATTTCTTCCAGGGACGTCCGGTAGGTACCGTTACCAAAGGCCGGGCCGTAATAGAATACATGAATGCCATTGGCTACGACGCCATGACCATTGGAAACCACGAATACGACATTATGGAAGATGAGCTGATCAATACCCTGCAGCTTGCAAAATTCCCCATTCTTACCTGTAATGTACTGGACAAACGCACCAACGAGATTCCCCATTATGCCCAGCCCTATACCATTGTGAACCGTCTGGGGCTGAAGATCGGTCTGCTGGGATTTACAACGACCGACACTGAGAAGATGAGCTTTCCAGAGCACATAAAAAACGTTGTTTTCCTCTCTGAAAAGGAAGCTGTGGCAAAATATGTAAAAATTCTGCGCGAAGAAGAAAAAGTTGATCTGGTGATCGTTCTTGGTCATGCCGGGTTGCCTTATGACATTGTTCCCGGATACCTATCCCGCTACGATAACAAAGGCAATCCTCTTGCAGATACGCGGTATGCAGTTTGGGGCTACGACGCTCAGGAAATTGCCCGCGAGGTGGAAGGCATAGATATCTTTATCGGTGGCCATATGCATCGCGGAGTTGCGCAACCCTGGATTGATCCCGTTACTCATACCATGGTCATTCAGGGTTATGCCTACGGCTCAAACCTGGGCTGGATTACCCTCAAGGTGGACCCCAAAACCAAAACAGTTAGCGGTTATGAAAGCCCGGCCATGCGCGAAGGCAGCATGATCACCCTCTTTGAAGACCAATTCATACCCGACGAAGATATTGCCCCCATGATTCAAAAACAGGTGGATATCGCCGAAAAAGGCATGGACGAAATTATCGGCAGCGCCGGAGTATACCTTTCTAGAACCAATGTGGATGCTCAATCTCTGATGGGAAACACCATCGTGGACGCCATGCGGCATGAGGTGAACGCAGACTTTGCCTTTATGAATCTGGGAGGCGTGCGCGCCGACATCAAGAGCGGCCCCGTAACCTACCGGAACGTATTTGATGTGATGCCTTTCGATAACATGGTGGTAAGCTTCAAATGCAGCGGTGAATTCCTGCGCCGGATCATCGAAACCCGCGTGGAAGGCGGACGCCATGGCATGATAGTCTCAGGTGGCAAAGTTGTTTATTCCAAGAAACGTAAAAACTTCGAGCGCGTCACTTCCCTCCATATTGCCGGCCAGCCCTGGGATCCCAATCGTATTTATACAGTGGCCACTACAGACTTTCTGATGCAGGGAAATGCCGGGTTAACCCTTCTAACCCAGGTTCCAGCCGAAGATATTACGAACCATCAGGTGAACCTGCGGGATGCCATCGTAAACTATTTCAGAAAAAACAGCCCCATTCGCACCAAAATAGACGATCGGTGGGAACGCGACGATAATGCCCAGCCTACCAAAGAGATGATCAGATGAAGATAGCCATTGTTCTGCATTCCCAAACAGGGGTTACCCTGCAATTCGCCAATAGCCTGAAAGCCCGTCTGGCTTCAGCAGGTCACGACGTTTCCTTCACTCAGTTGCAGACTGCCATCCCGATCAAGGGTGGCAGCGTGCGCCAGAAAATGGACATCGCGATAACCAATCTGCCAGATGTGTCGGGAGCAGACCTTATCCTTTTGGGAGGTCCGGTTTGGGCTTTTGGTCCTTCGCCGGTTATCTGCGAGGCCATCAAGCTGATGAATGGCCTGAAGGGGAAGAGAGTCCTCTGCTTTGTCACCATGGGCTTTCCTTTCAAAGCTTGGGGAGGCAAAGCTGCCTTGCGCTGGATGGATAGAATCGCCGCTGAAAAAGGAGCCAGGGTTCTGCCGGGTAGCATTTGCCGGCGGGGCAAGCTGGAAGCGGACATCAAGCAGGAAACCGAAAGAGTAGCAGCCTTGCTGCTGGCTTGAACCCCTGATCCCAACCAACTGCCATATCTTAGCCCCTTTCTGATGAGGAGAGGGGCTTTTCTTCTCAAATGGACGACGAGGGCGATTGGAACTGAAAACCATATACTGCGAGGGGTGTTGCAGGCTAATCATGTTATGAGAGAGTGATAAACGGATGTCTGAAGTTTTAATTCACAAGACCCGGGGAAGGGTGGTGGAATGCATTCACCGGGGTGATGTGGTGGTACTCGGCCAGGCTGGGCAGATTGTTGCCAGCAACGGCGATCCCCATAAATATACATTTATGCGTTCCTCA
>Ga0302250_1001060_pt1 | contig 22314 bp, 16 predicted proteins | sample AAG_RA_Asp_MG_FD_193536 | JGI IMG/M metagenome (GOLD analysis project Ga0302250, IMG submission 193536) | Enriched activated sludge microbial communities from anaerobic digester in WTTP, New Holstein, Wisconsin, United States - AAG_RA_Asp | ecosystem: Engineered > Bioreactor > Anaerobic >... | reverse complement strand
TCCCGGCCTCTCATTCTGCAAGTAAAGTTCGCGTTGTTCGCCGACGAATTCCTCGCCGGTTTTCTTGACCCGTGCGGCGAGGGCGACGGCAGCCCCCGGCGCAATACGGAAACGCAGGTAATTGGAATAACCATCCTGGCCGGCGCTATCTTCAAACAGCCGTTGCGGGGGACACTTCAGGTTCACCACGACTTCCGCCACCGTGTCGGCAAGCGATTTCCCTGCACGAAGAAACCACGGCACGCCAGCCCACCGCCACGAGTCGATCTGCATCCGCAAGGCACAAAAAGTTTCGACATCCGAACCCGGAGCAACGCCAGGTTCCTCACGATACCCCGCGTACTGGCCCCGCACGAGATCGCCGGGATCAATCGGGCGCATCGCGCGAAACACGTCGGCCGTTTTGTCCTGCACTGCGCCGTAGCCACGATAGGCCGGCGCCTCCATCGCCAACAACGCGACAATCTGGAACATGTGGTTCTGGACGACATCACGCAGACAACCCGCCGTTTCATAGAAGGCCCCGCGCCCCTCAACGCCGAAGCGCTCGGAGAGCGTGATTGACACGCTATGTATGTAATTCCGGTTCCAGATCGGCTCAAGAAACGAGTTGGCAAACCGGAAGTACAAGATGTTCATGATCGCTTCCTTGCCCAGGTAGTGATCGATGCGGAAGATCGAGCTTTCTGAAAAAACGGAGAGCGCTATCCGGTTGAGCTCGCGCGCCGAGGCGAGATCCCGGCCAAAGGGTTTCTCGACGATAAGCCGCGCACCATCGCCCAGACCAGATGCGCCGATTGCCGAAATGACGGTCTCGAACATGGCGGGTGGAATGGCAAGATAGTGCGCCGGACTCCTCGCACCCGGCAACGCGGCTCGAATTGCCGCAAAGGTGCGCGCATCCGCATAGTCACCACCGACGAAACGAAACAGACCAAGCAGGTGTTCAAACGCCTTCGAATCGTCGATACCGCCATACGCCTTGAGACTCTCGCCTATTCTTTCGCGCACTCGGGCTTCGTTCCATTTTGCGGAAGCGACCCCGACGACAGGCACGCTCAATGCACCGTTTTTCACCATCGCATAGAGCGCTGGAAACAATTTTTTGTACGCCAGATCCCCTGTCGCTCCGAACAGTACCAGCGCGTCCGACGTTGGCGGAAGGGTGGCAGTCATTTGCTCGTCCACGCTTTTTTCTTCCCTTTTCAAAACCGAGAAACCGTCATTGCTTCGCCATGCCGACAGGCAGATCGGCGGGATCCATATGAATGAGAACATCGACACCGACTGTTGGGCAAACCGCACTTGCGGGAATGGCATGGCCGCTGAACCAGCTCCCCAGCGCACGCCGTTTGGATGCACCTTCAACCAGGAAGAGGACTTTCCTCGCCCGACTCAAGCGCGCGGCGCTCAAGCTGACACGATGCGCAGGAGGTTTCGGTGCATTGCAGACCGGCAGCACGTCGGCCGAGCACTCGCCCGTTCCCCAGTCGTTGCCGGGGAACAGACTCGCGGTATGTCCGTCTTCCCCCAACCCGAGCAACACCAGATCGAAATCGCCCACTCCCTGCAAATCCCGGGCATAGGCCGCCGCCGCAAACTGCGGCCCGGCGACCGCATTGATGACATGGATATTCGCAGCTGGAATCGGCACGTGGTCCAGCAAGGCGATGCCGGCCATCCGCGAATTTCGCTCGGCGTTTTCATCCGGCAAACAACGTTCGTCGCCAAAGTAGATATGCCAATTCTTCCAGTCGGCGAAAAACCTGCGTAGCGATTCGTAGATCGTACGCGGCGTACCGCCACCGGCCAGTACGAAATCGAAATGACCACGGGCACGAATCGCCTCTTCCGCCACAGACAGGATGTCATCCAGCGCACGCCGACGGAAATCCTCGCCGTCCTTCGAAACGTGCCATCGGCATACCTGGGAAGAAATCATGAGACGACTCCGGGAAACGTGCTTTGTCGGAACACGAATCGCAAGTAAACTTGCCGCATGCTACGCAATGCGGTCAAGCGAAGACAACGCCCGCGCCCGACTATTCCATGCCAGTCCCGCTCTCGTCGGGAGCGCGCAACACGAAGCACTTGCTTGCATGAAGCGAGTGCAGCATGATGCGCGCCCAGCCGTCGACACCGATGACCGGCAACACGAAGCACTTGCTTGCATGAAGCGAGTGCAGCCCTGAGTGTAGCCTTTTATCCAAGCTCGGAAACACAATAGCTGCCAGAGGAGAACAACCATGTTGTCATTAATCGCCGCCGTCGCCCGCAATCGGGTCATCGGCAAGGACAACCAGTTGCTCTGGCACCTGCCCGGCGACATGCGCCACTTCCGCGAAACGACACGCGGCAAGCCGGTCATCATGGGACGGAGGACCTGGGAATCGCTGCCGGAAAAATTCCGCCCGCTACCCGGCCGGCAGAACATCGTCGTCAGCCGCAATCCGGCGTACGCAGCTCCCGGCGCCACGCTGGCGGTATCACTCGAAAACGCACTGAAACAGGTGGAGGCTTCGGACGAGGCCTTCGTCATCGGCGGCGCCGACCTGTACCGCCAGGCGCTGCCGTTCGCCGAACGTCTCTACCTGACGGAACTCACGGCGGATTTCGAGGGTGACACCTGCTTCCCCGAGGTACCGCCGGCGGATTGGAAAGAGACATCACGTAGCCAGCTCGCCGCAGAAAACGGCCTGGCCTACACCTTCGTGGTCTATCAACGGGCGAAGTAACGCCTCCTGACCGGCTCTTGCCGCCCGCTCATGGAGCGGCATTCCTCACTACCCAAGGGACCTTTTCTCATCTCTCGGTGAATTTTTATCATGCGCTGAGGTTGTATCGACGGGCTATGATTCGCGCTTAAGCATGTTAGTGATATCTGTCTGAAATACCTAGATTGCAGCGAGAAATCGCTCAACGCGAACATACGAAAGGATCCATGATGAGTTTTCAAACCGGAGTTGGCCAACGGACTGCTGTTGTCACAGGATGTGCCTCGCCTCGTGGGATCGGTTTTGCCGTAGCACGCCGATATGCTCAAGAAGGATGGGCGGTCGCAATGCTCGATATCGATGAAGCGGCCCTGAAGATTGCCGCAGAGAAAGTGAAATCCGAGTTTGGCCAACCCGTCCTTGCAATGCACTGCAACATTGGGGACAAGAGTTCGGTCGATGCAGCGGCCAAGGCCGTCAAGGAATCAAACCTGCCCCCGGTCGGTGCCATTGCCAACGTGGCCGGTATTGCTTCCCCGGCGTCTTTCCTGGAACTCTCCTTGGAGGAGTGGAACCGGGTCTACGCCGTCAACTGCACCGGTTCGTTCCTCGTCTGCCAGGCGTTTATCCCGCAGATGATCGAAGGCGGCTACGGACGCATCATCAACATGTCCTCTGTCACCGCACAGCACGGCGGCGGTGTGTTTTCGAAGACCTCCTACGCGGCGGCGAAGGCGGGCGTTATCGGCCTGACGCGCGGCCTGGCCCGGGAGTTCGCACAATACGGCATCACCGCAAACGCGATCTGCCCGGGTGTTGTCGATACCGACATTCGCGTGGGTACGACGCCGGAAACCGAGGCGAAGCTGGCCGAGGCGGTCCCGATGAAACGCCAGTGCAAGCCGGAAGAAATCGCGGCACTGTACGTATGGCTTTCCAGCGCAGACGCCGGATACATCACGGGGACGACGCAGAACATCAACGGTGGGGCTTACATAGCCTGACCCGGCTCAAGGATTCGAACAGATTGGTCGCCGGCCGGAAGGTTTCAGGGAAAGCCGGACCTCCAAACATCTTCCGAACAGTGAACGCAAACGGCAGGAGTTGCCCAGGAGTTTCCCAACTCCTGCCGAGTTCCCCTGCAGAACATCCTGCAAGTCAGCAGCCCGATATCGCCTGCTCTGGCGCGATGGGACTGCCCGACCGCCCCCTGCACTCGGGCGGTCAATTGGGGAAGGATTCCGCAATCAGCGAACGCAATCGACGTAGTACGTCGCCTTGCCGTTCACCACTTCCTTGACGAGGCCGTGAATGTCGGTCTCGAAACCGGGGAACTGCTCGTTGAAGTGCTGCGCGAACTTGAGATAGCGCACGATCGTCGCGTTGAAGCGCTCGCCCGGGATCAGCAGCGGAATGCCCGGCGGATAGGGGGTCAGCAGGATGCTGGTGATCCGCCCTTCCAGTTCGTCGATCGGCACCCGGTCGATTTCGCGGTGCGCCATCCTGGAGAAGGCGTCGGTCGGCTTCATCGCCGGCACCATGTCCGACAGGTACATCTCGGTGGTCAGGCGCGCCACGTCGTTGACCGAATAGACGCCGTGAATCAGATGGCACAGATCCTTCAGGCCGATGCGCTCGTAGCACGGATGCTTCTGCACGAACTCTGGCAACACCTTCCACAGCGGCTGGTTTTTGTCGAAATCATCCTTGAACTGCTGCAGTTCGGTGACCATCGTGTTCCAGCGGCCCTTGGTGATGCCGATGGTAAACATGATGAAGAACGAATAGAGGCCGCACTTCTCGACGATGACCCCGTGCTCGGCAAGGTACTTGGTGACGATCGCCGCCGGGATACCGCGCTCTGAGAACGAACCGTCCACATCCAGCCCCGGGGTGATCACCGTCGCCTTGATCGGGTCGAGCATGTTGAAGCCGTCGGAAAGCTGCTGGAAGCCGTGCCAGCGTTCGCCGGGTTTCAGCATCCACGCCTCGCGCTCCTCGATGCCTTCCTCGGAAAGATCATCCGGCCCCCACACCTTGAACCACCAGTCGCCGCCCCACTCTTCCTCGATCTTGCGCATCGCGCGGCGGAAATCGAGCGCCTCGGCGATCGACTCCTCGACCAGCGCCGTTCCCGATGGCTCTTCCATCATCGCCGCAGCCACATCGCACGAAGCGATGATCGAATACTGCGGCGAGGTCGAGGTGTGCATCAGGTAGGCTTCGTTGAAGACATTGCGATCAAGTTCGCGCTCCTCGGAGTTCTGCACCAGGATCTGCGAGGCCTGCGACAGCCCCGCCAGCAGCTTGTGCGTCGACTGCGTGGCGAAGACCATCGACTCCTTGCAGCGCGGCCGGTCGGCGCCGATCGCGTGGTAATCGCCGTAGAAGTCGTGGAAGGCTGCGTGCGGCAGCCAGGCCTCATCGAAATGCAGCGTGTCGATCTTGCCGTCGAGTTCGTCCTTGATGTCCTCGACGTTGTAGAGAATCCCGTCGTAGGTCGACTGGGTGATCGTCAGCACGCGCGGCTTGGCGTTCTTGTCCTTGGCGAACGGGTTGGCGGCAATTTTCTTCTGGATGTTCTCCCAAGCGAACTCCGACTTCGGAATCGGCCCGATGATGCCGTAGTTGTTGCGCGTCGGCATCAGGAACACCGGAATCGCGCCGGTCATGATGATCGAATGCAGCACCGACTTGTGGCAGTTGCGGTCGACGACGACGATGTCGCCCGGCGCGACGGTCGAGTGCCAGACGATCTTGTTCGACGTCGAGGTGCCGTTGGTGACAAAGTACAGGTGATCGCAATTGAAGATGCGCGCGGCGTTGCGCTCCGAAGCCGCCACCGGCCCGGTGTGGTCGAGCAGTTGGCCGAGTTCCTCGACCGCGTTGCAGACGTCGGCGCGCAACATGTTCTCGCCGAAGAACTGGTGGAACATCTGCCCGACCGGCGACTTGAGGAAAGCCACCCCACCCGAATGCCCGGGGCAATGCCACGAGTACGAGCCGTCTGCAGCGTAGTGCGTCAGCGCGCGGAAGAAGGGGGGCGCCAGCGAATCGAGATAGGCCTTGGCCTCGCGCTTGATGCTCCGGGCGATGAACTCCGGAGTGTCTTCGTACATGTGGATGAAGCCGTGCAGTTCGCGCAGCACGTCGTTCGGGATGTGCCGCGAGGTCCGCGTCTCACCGTGCAGGAAGATCGGAATTTCGCGGTTGCGATGGCGGATCTCGGCGACGAAGGCGCGCAGCTCAGCCAGCGTCTCCTCCGGCTCCAGCGCCAGTTCCTCGTCATCGATCGACAGGATGAAGGCGCTCGCCCGCGACTGCTGCTGGGCGAACGATGCCAGGTCGCCATAGCTCGTGACGCCGAGCACCTCCATTCCCTCCTTCTCTATCGCCGCCGCCAGGGCGCGAATGCCGAGACCGCTGGCGTTCTCCGAGCGGAAGTCCTCGTCGATGATGATGACCGGGAAATGAAAGCGCATGGCTTTATCCTTCAAAAAGCAGCGACCCGCCGCAGCGGGTCAGAAAACAGGACGGAAAAAAGACGAAAGTATTGCAGGCTCAGATTTTCGGCAGCGTCACGCCGACCTGCCCCTGGTACTTGCCGCCGCGATCCTTGTACGAGGTCTCGCAGATCTCGTCGGACTCGAAGAACAGCACCTGGGCACAGCCTTCGCCGGCGTAGATCTTTGCCGGCAGCGGCGTGGTATTGGAGAACTCCAGCGTCACGTACCCTTCCCACTCGGGTTCGAATGGCGTGACGTTGACGATGATGCCGCAACGGGCGTACGTGCTCTTGCCGAGACACACGGTCAGCACGCTGCGCGGAATGCGGAAATACTCGACGGTACGCGCCAGGGCAAAGGAATTCGGCGGAATCACGCAATAGCCCTTGCCCGAGACCTCGACGAACGACTGGGGATCGAACGCTTTCGGATCGACGATCGTCGAGTTGATGTTGGTGAACACCCGGAACTCGTCGGCGCAGCGGATATCGTAGCCATAGCTCGACGTCCCGTATGACACGATCTTCTGGCCGGCGATTTCGCGCACCAGGTCGGGCTCGAACGGCTCGATCATGCCGTGCTGCTCCGCCATGCGGCGAATCCACTTGTCGGACTTGATGGACATTGGCTGATACCCTGGAGCGGTAAATAAAGGCGGCTATTTTACGGTTTCCGGCCCCGTGTGGGGAAACCTTCGAGACATTCAGGTTTCTCCTTTCGGATCAGCCAGTTGCAAAACAGCGGTGCGACGGATCGAAGCGAGGGATTTCGCCGGCTCCACACCGATCAGAGATACTCGTCCAGATGCGACAGCGAGTCGATGAAAACAACCCGCCCGGCGATTTCGTCGGGCACGCCATCCCGACCGTGCAAGGAAAACACGTGCATGCCCGCCGCCACCCCGGCAAAAAGACCGGGGAGGCTGTCCTCCACTACCGCGCAATGCTCCGGCGCTTGCCCCAGAGCCCGGGCGGCGGCCAGAAATAGAGCGGGGTCCGGCTTGAAATACCCCTCGTCGTAAGCGCTGAAGATCCGGTCGCCCACCAGCGGCAGCAGCCCGGTCAACTCCAAAGTGAGAAGCACCTTTTCCCGCGGGCCGTTGGTCGCGACACCGAAAGGGATTTCCAGGCGACTGAGCAAATCGAACGCCCCGGGGATTTCCCTGAGATTTTCCCTGAACCGCTGCGCAATGGTAGCCCGGTACTGCCGGGTAAATTCGGCTTCGAAATCCTCGGGCTTATCCTCGACCTGCGCCCCGATCCAGCTGGCGATATCCGCCATGCGGCCACCGCGAAAACGCGCGTGCGCCTCGGCGCGGCTCAGCCTCAAGCCGGCGGCGACAGCCATTTCATGGAGCGCGTCCATCCCCGGAACCTCGCTGTCAACGAGGGTTCCGTCACTGTCAAAAATTACGGCGCGAATGTCTGTTTGCATGGAAAAAACGCAGCTCCCTTGGACAAGCAAGGCTCATCATCAAGTCAGCTTGTGAAGAACATGAACGGCTGCGCTTATATCCCGAGGACACGATGTTGGCAACCACTTCGCTTGTTGTCAGGAGAACCCGCGATGCCCGGGCTACGCCCGCAACACCCGCAGCCCGTTCGCAACGACCAGTAAACTCGCGCCCATGTCGGCGAAGACGGCCATCCACAAGGTGCCCATGCCGGCGACTGCCAACACCATGAAGACGGCCTTGATGCCGAGCGCCAGCGCGATGTTCTGCGCGAGAATCCGGCGGGTCGTGCGCGAAAGGCGGATGAAGCGGGCGATCTTGCCCAAGTCGTCGTCCATCAGCGCGACGTCTGCGGTTTCAATCGCCGTGTCCGTTCCCGCCGCCCCCATGGCAAAACCAATATCAGCGCGGGCCAGCGCCGGCGCATCGTTGATGCCGTCACCGACCATACCGACCTTGCCGCGTTCGGCGTAGCGGGCCACGGCGCGGAGCTTGTCCTCAGGTAGCAGATCGCCTTGCACCTCGTCGACACCCGCCTGGGCCGCGATCATCCGCGCCGTATGAAGGTTGTCGCCGGTCAGCATTACCGTGCGCACGCCGAGCGCATGCAGTTCATCGACAGCCTCGCGACTTCCAGCGCGGATCGTATCGGCGACGGCGAAGAGCGCGAATATCCGCACACCGTCGGTAAGCAGAAGCACGGTCTTGCCCTGCGCTTCGAGCGGATCGATTTGCGCTTCCAGGGCGTCCGAGCAGACACCCAGTTCGTGAATCAGCCGATGATTGCCGAGGGTATAGCCCACCCCGTCAACGTTGCCGGTCACGCCGCGCCCCGGCAGGGCAGAGAAATCGGCAACGGCCGGAAGCATGGCCAAGTCGCCGGAGTAGCCGGCGACGAGAGCACGCGACACCGGGTGATCGGAACGCGCGGCGAGCGCCACGGCGATACGCACAGGATCCCCAGCTGTTTCGAGCACGACGGTATCCGTGAGCGCCGGTTTCCCGGTGGTAACGGTGCCGGTCTTGTCCAGTGCCAGCCAGGCGAGGTCGTGCGCGCCTTCGAGATGCGCGCCGCCCTTGACCAGGATGCCATGCCGCGCCGCCGCGGTCAGCGCGCTGACGACGGTAACCGGCGTCGAAATGACCAGCGCGCACGGGCAGGCAATCACCAGCAACACCAGCGCCTTGTAGATCCACGCCGCCCAGTCGCCGCCGAACAACAACGGCGGCACGACGGCCAACAGCACCGCCAGCGCGACCACCGCCGGCGTATAGCGCGCGGCGAAGCGGTCGATGAAGCGCTGGGTCGGCGCGCGGGAGGCCTGCGCCTTCTCGACCGCGTGGATGATCCGGGCCAGCGTCGAATCGGTCGCCGGGGCGGTGACGGTGAACTCCAGTTCGCCCGTCGCATTGATCGTGCCGGCAAACACGGTATCGCCGGGCGCCTTGTCCACCGGCAGGCTTTCCCCGGTGATCGGCGCCTGGTCGACGGAGGATTGGCCTGCGGTGACGACGCCATCGAGCGCGATACGCTCGCCCGGACGTACCCGCACCCGAGCGCCGATAGCGATCTCGCTGCAGGGCCGCTCGACCCAGCGCCCGTCGGGCTGACGCACCATCGCGCGTTCCGGCGCGAGTTGCAGAAGGCCGCGAATGGCGCGACGCGCGCGTTCCAGCGAGCGCGCCTCGATCCGCTCGGCCAGCGTAAACAACACCATGACCATCGCCGCCTCCGGCCATTGCTGCAGCAGCACCGCCCCGGTGACGGCCAGGCTCATCAGGGCGTTGATGTTCAGCGAACCGTGACGCAGGGCAACCCAGCCCTTGCGGTAGGTTCCGGTTCCGCACGCGGCAATCGCCGCCAGCGCCAGCAGCGCCGCCAGCCATTCCGACCAGGCCAGCCAGTGCGCGACCTCCGCGCCGAGCGCGGCGATGCCGCCCAGCGCCAACGGCCACCAAGAGCCCACTCCGTCGCCCGGCGTTGCAGCGTTACCGGGATTACCATCCGGCGTCCCGGACAGCACCTCGCCCACCATGCCCAGCTCGCGAATCGCGGCTTCGATGCGCGGCAACGCGCCTTCGGCGTGAACCACGGTCAGCACCCGCTGCATCAGGTCGAACTGCAGGCGATGCACCTCCGGATGACCGTCCAACTTGCGGCGAATCATCGCCTCCTCGGTCGGACAGTCCATTTGCGCGATACGCAGGCGGCTGAGGGCGTAGCCAGCCGGAACCCCCCCCCGATCCTCCACATCCCGTGCGGGACGCTCCGTTTCGCTGTCGCCACTTGCGGCGTGCTCATGGCAGCAATGACAAGCCCGGGCTTTCGTTTTATCTGACACGACAGAACTCCATTATTCTCAACGACTGGCCGATTGCACACCCTGAAGCTACTATAGGGTCAACCCTGACCAGGAGAGATCATGAAAATCGGCGAACTTGCCCGCCTCGGCCAATGCACGGTCGAAACGGTGCGCTATTACGAGAAAGCCGGGCTCCTGCCGCCGCCGGGCCGTACCGGCTCGAACTACCGGCACTACGGCGATGCGCATCTCGCCCGGCTGCGATTCATCCGCAATTGCCGCGCACTCGACATGACCCACGACGAGGTCCGCGCCCTGCTAGGGCTGGTCGATCAGCCGGAAAGCGACTGCGGCGGCGTCAACCGGGTACTCGACGAACACATCGCGCACGTCGACGTGCGCATCAAGGAACTGAAACAACTCAAGCAGCAACTCGTCGCGCTGCGCCAGTCGTGCCACGGGGAGCAAGCGGTCCTCGCCTGCGGCATCGTCCAGGGTTTGGCGACGATGGAAACCGAAACGCGGCACGAGCGTCAAACGCACCTCGGCTAGCGGCCGTCGGCACGGCGCCCCGCGGCACAACAACAATTTTTCACGAGGTTTCGACGGCTGCGTCACCTCGTGCTTTTGGAGAACATGGGTGTCCTCCCCCTCGCAAGATACACACAACCTGGCCTTGCGCCAGATTTCCCGTCGCTTCGGCCATCACCCCGGCTGGTCCACCCTGATCATCGTCGCCGGAGTCCTGCAGACGGTAGCAACCATCCTCTTCGCCGGCCTGCTGGCGCACGTGCTGCATGCGCTGATCATCACCGGACAACCCTTTGATGAACTGACACACGACTGGAGGATGATTCTCGCCTGTATCGTTTTCCGCGCCTTGGCCGGCGTCGTGCGCGAGGAGGGCGGCATCCGTATCTCGCTCGCCGTACGCGGCAAGCTGCGCGAGGCGCTGCTCGACACGCTCTACCGCCTCGGCCCGGCCTGGCGCGAACGCCAGCAGGCCGGCAGCCTGAGCACCGCGCTGCTCGAACAGGTGGAAGCGCTCGACGGCTATTTCGCCCGCTATCGCCCGCAACAGTGGTTCGCCGTGCTCACGCCGCTGATGATCGTCACCACGCTGGCGCCCTCGAGCTGGGCGGCCGCGGGCATCCTGTTGCTGACGGCACCGCTGATTCCCGTGTTCATGATCCTCGTCGGCTGGGGCGCACGGCAGCGGCAGACCGAACAGCTGCAGGCGTTGCAACGGATGAGCGGACACTTCCTCGACCTGATCCGCGGGCTGCCCACCCTGCGCCTGCTCGACGCCCACCTGCGCCTCGCGGACGAGGTCGAACAGGTCGGCGACGAATTCCGCTGGCGGACCATGCGCATTCTCCGACTGGCCTTTCTTTCCGGCGCCGTGCTGGAATTCTTCGCCTCGATCGCCATCGCGCTCTCGGCGGTTTACTTCGGCCTGACGCTGCTGGACCGCATCGATTTCGGCCTGTACGGTCATCCGCTGGATCTCGAACTGGCGCTGTTTGCCCTGCTCCTGGCCCCCGAGTTCTACCAGCCGCTGCGCGACCTCGGCACGCACTACCACGCCCGCGCCGAAGCGCTCGCCGCGGCCGGAGAATTGCAAACCATCCTGAATGCGGCGTCATTGCAGCCCGCCGGCGGCGACACCCGAATCGGCAACGGCGCACCCGCGTTGACCCTCGACCGGATCACATTCGGTCATCGTGAAGGCGAAACAGTGTTAAGGAAATGCTCACTGCAAGTACAGGCCGGCGAAGCGGTCGCCATTCGCGGGCCGAGCGGCGGCGGCAAGACCACGCTGCTGCGCCTCCTGCTCGGCCAGCTGTGCGCACAGGACGGCGACGTGCTGATCGACGGCCGGTCGATCGAAGACATCGATCTCGTCGCCTGGCGCGAGCGTATTGCCTGGATGAGCCAGCACCCCCGCCTGATGGCCGACTCGCTCGCGGCCAATCTGCGCGTGGCCCGCAGCGACGCGACCGAAGCCGAGCTGCGCGAGTCGCTGACCTTCGCCGGTTTGGGAGGCTGGTTCGCCGACCTCCGCGACGGCCTCGCCACCCGCCTCGGCGAAGGTGGTCGCCAGCTCTCCGGCGGGCAACTGCGCCGGCTCGCGCTGGCGCGGGTTCGCTTGCGCCGCGCCGATGTGCTCCTGCTCGACGAACCGACCGCCAGTCTCGACGCGGAAACCGAAGAGGCGGTCATCGAGCGCATCGCCGAGCTGCGCCGTGGCCGCACGCTCGTTTTGTTGACGCACCGCGCGGCGCCGCTGCGCATCGTCGACCGCGTACTCGATCTCGAGAACGGACGCCTCTGCGCCCCCCGCGATGAAGCCGCAGACATGACGAAACACACCAACGCATGGATCGCCGCATGAAGCTCAACGAAGGGTTGCGGGCATTGCGCCCGTTCGTCTCCCGCCTTTCAGGCGCCGGAAGCTGGCTCGCGCTCGGGCTGCTGCTCGGCGTCCTCACCCTGATCGGCAATCTCGGCCTGCTCGGTCTTTCCGGCGCCTTTCTCACGGGAGCGGCAATCGCCGGGCTGGCGCCCACGACCGCCGCGCTGTTCAACTTCTTCCTGCCCGGCGCCGGCGTCCGCTTTTTTGCCATGCTGCGCACCCTCAGCCGCTGGAGCGAGCGCGTCGTGACGCACGAAGGAACGTTCCGCCTGCTTGCCGGCCTGCGCGTCTGGCTGTACCGTCATCTGGCGCTGCTTTCTCCGCGCCAGATCGCCGGCCGGCACGGCGGAGAAACGCTTAACCGATTGGTGCGCGATATCGACGCGCTCGACAATCTCTATCCGCGCCTGATCCTGCCGGCCCTGTCGGCCGCACTCGTTTTCGGCCTCGTGGCCGTGATCTTCGCTTCCACCGTTCCCGCGCTGACCTGGCTCCCCGTGCTGCTGATCGTTCTCGCGCTGCTGCTCCTGCCGTTGCTCGGCTGGCAGGCAGGCCGCACCGTTCTTCCGGAACAGGTAAAAGGACGCGCCACCCTGCGAACCCACCTTCTCGACTGCAGCGAAGGATTGGAGGATTTCTCGCTGCACGCCGACGCCTGGGCAAGCCAGCGCGGAGACACTCTGTCCCGAAGCGCTCACTGGCTGGCACTCCAGGGCCGCAGCGGAAGACGCGCCGCCACCCTGCGGGCCGCCACGGCCATCGCCGTCGGCTTGGGCGCCTGGGGCGCACTCGGCCTGCTGGCCGAACTCCCCGCCGGCAGCCGGCCCGAAGGCCCCTGGCTGGCAGCGCTGGTATTTCTTTTGCTGGCGTGCAGCGAGGCGTTGCTCCCGCTGGTCAATGCCGCGCTCGATTTGCCGGGAACCGCGGCGGCTGCCCAACGCATCCAGGCGATCGCCGGCCAGCCACCCGCGCCGCACTACGTCACCAAGGGACCAACGCCACGCGACGGCAGCATCGAGATACGCGCGCTCAGCTTCGCCTGGGACAGGTACACGCCGGTCTTCAACGGCTTCAACCTTTCCGTTCCCTCCGGCGAACACGTTCTCCTGCAAGGCGCCAGCGGCGGGGGAAAAAGCACCCTGATCCAGTTGCTCACCCGCTTCGAAGAACCGCAGGGCGGAACGATCCATGTCGGCGGCGTCCCGCTGGCGGACCTCGACGAAGGCTCCCTGCGCCGACAGATCGCCTGCGTCGGCCAGCACACCTGGGCCAAGACCGGAACCCTCGCCGACAACCTGCGCCTGGCCGACCCCGCTCTCTCCGAAGAGAAAATGCGCGCCATCCTGACCCTGGTCGGACTCGACCCGGAAATACAGGGCTGGTCGGCCGGCATGGAAACCTGGATCGAGGAAGGCGGCGCCAGCCTCTCCGGCGGCCAGCGCCGACGCCTCGCCATCGCCCGCGCCCTGCTGCGCAAGGCTCCGGTCACGATCCTCGACGAACCCAGCGAAGGCCTGGACCCGATCGCGGAAGCTGCGCTGATCTCCCGGATCACCGCCCATCTGCAGGACCGCACACTTATCTGGATCAGCCACCGCGACGGTTTCGAAACCGCATTCGACAGAGTGGTCCGGATCGGAACATAGGAGCACAGCAACGAGCGGCTCCTGAACATCTTGCAAACCGCCGAGATACAGCAAGCAGTATCGGAATTGCGGTGGAAAAAGAAAGAACGCCACAGCAATGTGTACTAATTCTTATAAAAATTAGTACACATTAGTACGCATCAGGCTTGAGCAACTCGGCAACGCAGATATGCCGCCGAAGACCTTAGTTAACCAAAACCCGCCAACAAAGACCTGACAGCAAAGCCAAAAAGCAAAAAGCCCCGGCTTGTGACCGAGGCTAAGTGCTTGAATATATTGGTGGGATGGGCTGAACACAACTGATGCACTCAAGGCCAGTCTAAATAAGCATCGGGTTTGTTTGGACAAACTTTTTACCCGTTTCTTTACCCGTTTTAGAAAGGACTGGACGTCGGCTGCCCACCTCGTCGAGCGGTTCACTATGTGGGAGAACATAACGCACGTCAACGTCAGCTCAAACGCGGCCTTGCGCGTTTCGCTCGGATCAAGACCGAGTATTGCAGCTGAAATGCTCAGGAATCCGACTATCCGCACAATGGGATTGGCATGGTGTCGCACTCCGACAAGTTAAAACGATGGCACATGATCTCTGCGCTGCTGTACCTGACCAAGAATTCCCAGGGCTTGGGGGACGATGTACCGTCTGGCACGAGGGCATTGACGAAAGGTCAGCACAAGCCTCGTGAGCTGGAAACACTGGGTCGTCGGCGTCAAATGACGATCCAAGGAGAAAAGATCTCCATCCAGCGGAGGAAGCCTTCATCTGGTGTTTTCTCGTCCAGGCCAGATGCCTTGAAACGCACAGCGCCACCTCCAGTACAGGCCCTGTCGTGAAGTAAAAATTTACACCGTTCATGAATGTATTGAAGGACCCACTGACCCGATCACCTCAATACTGAACTGAAACCGGAGCGAATTCACATGAAGACGAGCAATCCCACCGACAATCCCAGCCTTCCAGAGAATGGAGAAGTAGGCCCGAATGGCTATCACGTTGGTTATCTCAATAACGGCGACAAAGTCGAATGGGTACCCGATGACCTACACCCCGGCGAGTTTTATCCAATCCTTTTGCGCCGCAATGACAATGCTATCGACGAAGTACGCCAGGAGTATTGGGAAAAGGTGTGGTGGGGTAGAAATGTAGCTCGACTGCACCAAGAAGCATCGAATCGAGGGGTGTCCATTGATCTGCAAATGAACACGATACTTCAAGGAAACCCGTCGTTAATGCGAATTGTAGAAAAATACGGCCTTGAAAATCTTGGTTGGTCCGAATTTGAATGGGGATTGTTGTGCGGGCGTTTGTCGGCACTAAGGTGGGTTGGCGGTGCGGAATGGGCCGATTCTCTGGATACGTGATCTGCCATCGATCTTCCATTGAGCAAAACAGGAGGTAAGCTAATCTCCTCCTGTTTCATTTGGAAGTCCGATTATCGGGCTTATGTTGAGCTCCACATAATCGGCAAGAGCCAGACGTTCAGTGCTTTCTTCTTTAGCCCGCATAACCCCGGTGGCTATTTGCGTCTGCGTGAGCGGCATACCGATTACGCTGCTGCGCATATCCAGCATATGCAGAAGGCGCTGACCTTCATGAACATCCAACTTCATCACGTCGCTATTAATAGCGGCTAGCTGGTCAAAAATGATAAGCTCTTTGTCATTGACACAATACTGAACCTCCGAATACATAAGTCCGCGCCTCTCGGGCGTGAAGTCTGCATCAAACTCATTATGCTGATCCCTGGGGCGTCTGGACGCGACTTTACAAAGCGATTCTTTGAAGAGATTCGTGTCGCAAGCTGCCAGACAGTCGTTCGTGGAAACAAAGGAGCAATCGGCGGAAAGAGCATTCGCCAAGTCAACCGCTTCCGTTTCTCCCAACTGTGGCGTGCGATCACTCTTGTTGGAGCTATTGTCGTCCAGTCTCCTTTATGGCCGGTGGTCGTATGAGTGAGTGGCTTGCTGGCCTAAAGCTCGTCTTCGATGGCGCTGGCACTCTGTATCGTCACTGGTTGGAACGTCGTGACCCTATCCGAGCGCAAGCTCGGCGCGTGCTCGACGTATTTACTGCACACGGCGTTGCTCCTACGCAGATTTGCCGCTTACTCCCTGAGCAATTCCCCATCCCAATGCCAGATTTTGCGTCGCCTCGCGCGCTTAAGGCTCATTTATCACCCGCTCTGCTGAACTGGGTGTCCGAGTATTTTGCGCTGAATCGCTCGTGGCTAGACGGGGTTTCTGGTGAGCCGCACCAACTCCTTTGTTGCTACAAATGTCCCCTTGATTTTGCTCGCTGGCTGGCGGATCACCGCTCAGGAGAACCATTCCAATTCAGACTATTCGTCCTCAAGCCATCCAACCGGCCGGTCAGCAGAGATAGCGACGAAGACATCGTTCTCACGCTAGAAGAGCGAATAGCCTACCTCGACGATCGGCCGATCTATCGCTACTACCTTTTCGATGGTAACGGCCCATTGAGTCACTACCCGGTGGTTCGCAGTATGTTGGGAATGTGCGTAGTCGCCGATAGAGCTGGCTGTCTCGTGAAAGGGCGAGTGCTTTCACATAGGGATTGCGACGCCATTGAATCGGGCCATTTGACCGTTCCGCAAGGACTGCGAAAATCACGCGCGAGTTGGGAACCAGACAGTTTGCTTTTTCAGTCACCCGACAATGACTCTCCTTGGCAGGCACAGTTGCGTGCAGATATCCTCGAAGACCTGAGCGCACCGACGCCCAACCACCTGAATGATGAATGATCTCGATCTGGCACAGAGCATTTCGGACGACGTTGGCGCAAAGTTCTTGCTGGCCAAGGAGGTCGCAGAGGAATACCCAGGTTACTGTCTGGTAACCCTCAGAGGAATGTGCAAACTGGTTTGCCAACGGATTATCGAGGCACTCAATCTAGCCATTCCGAATCCGAAAACAGCTGAACTCGATACCTTGATTCACGAGGTCAGCATTCGCACCAAACCATCCTCCCGCTGCAAAGACGCGCTACACCAGCTAAGACGCTTGGGAAACAAAGGAGCGCACCCGGAGGATGGGGGATTCAATAATGAACAGTTACTTGATTTCGCTCGTTCGGCTTTGAGCCACGCGGTTACAGCTCTACAGTTCGCCCATACTCAGATTTTCCCAAGCGCTGAATTGAACGCGCCGATTTCCATCAGCCCTGTGGACTCAGGGATGAAAGCACTCTGCTACCGTGCAACCATTCGCGAAGAAGCGGATGCTCAGTATTGGTTAGGGAAGCATTTCTTGGCCAAAGCGGCCGCTTTGGAAGAAACCCCGGAAGAAAACGCTCGACACCATTCGTGGCTTTTTGTGCACGAAATCGCTGAAGAAAAGAAAAAAGCAAACTACTGGTTCAGACTTGCTGCACACCAAGAACACGCAGCGGCTCTCTATGAGCACGGGCGGCTCCTGATTGATCGGATAGAAGGCGAACAGTACGTCGCTATGGGCGTTAACAACATATTCCGTTCAGCGAACGAGGGAAACGCGGAAGCAAATGCCTACGTTGGCCACGTCTTTTACCACGGCCTTCACGATCAGCCTCAGGATTTTGTTGAAGCAAGAAAGCACTTCGAAATCGCTGCTTCTGAGGACCATCCATCTGCACTAACGATGCTGGGCGTCATGTATCTGCGAGGTGAAGGTGGGCCGGCGAATCCTCAGGCGGCATTTGATTACACCAGGAAATCTGCTGAAGCCGGATACCCAACAGGTCAATTCAACCTGTCTGTTTACTATTGGAACGGCGAGATTGTTGAGAAGAACACGGCCGAAGCACTTGATTGGCTCAGCAAGGCTGCGGATCAGAATTTGCCAGATGCACTATTTGCGTTGGCCGAGCTCATCCAGGATGAACTCGTTCCCGGAAAATCGCTGGCGGACGCAGAGGGGGTGCTTGCAAGGTGCATGAATGCGGAGAACGCTGAAAGTTCTCTACGCTCGAAAGCAGCATTTCAGTATGCGCGACTATTGGCTAGTCACAACGATCAACTACCAAAGCTCACTAGTTCAGCCGATATCCTTCAACGTTGCTACGAGGGCGAAGACGGAGAGGGGGAGCTTGCACAAGCATGCGTGGAGCTGGCCAAGCTGGTTCTCGGACATATCAAGAAATTGATAGCGATGCGCCAGGGAACTGCTGAGGAAATCGTAGCTGCCGAGTGGATTGCGAACTTCTTTTTCGATGGTTCAGGGAAACCAATTCGGAAAAGAAGCGTTGGGCTAGACAAACTCGGACAAACCATGCGCGAGTTGAGCGAGGCGAAGAATCATCTCTCCCCAGGGCTCTACGAACGTCGCGTGCTCGAAAAGGCTGCACCTATCCTGACCGCACAGAGTAAGGGTAAGAACGTCCCACGGTTAGTCTGTTCGTCCAGAAGCAAGGTCGGACGTAACGACCCTTGTCCATGTAATTCAGGGAAGAAATTCAAGCATTGTTGCGATAACCGTTAACTGATGGCAGCACACTCTTTTTTTGCGAGCTTGGAATGAAAAGCGCCCTCTTCGTCGATTTTGATAACGTCTATTCTGGCCTACGCCGTCTTGATCAGGAGGCAGCTGACCAGTTCGCACGCAACCCGACGATCTGGATGAACTGGCTAATCAATTCCTTGGCACTACCCGAACCCGCCACACCAGGCGCCAAACGACGCGTACTGGTCCGACGTTGCTATCTGAATCCGCAGGCATATCAACGATTCCGGCCATCGTTCAACTTGGCAGGATTTGAGATCATCGACTGTCCGGCGCTGACCAGTGAGGGTAAAACGAGTACAGACATCCACATGGTGCTCGATATCATCGATCTGTTGCAACACGAGACCAATTACGACGAATTCATCGTTTTCTCGGCGGACGCTGATTTCACGCCGGTACTGCGGAAGTTACGACGCTGGGATCGTCGCACAACGGTTTTGGCGATCGGTTTCCCGTCTGCGGCCTATCGTGCTTCAGCCGATTTGCTGATCGACCAGGATGATTTCGTACGCAATGCGCTCTCAGTTGAGGAGGCTATCACCGCAAGTGCCGACGAAGCGGTTGTTCCAGAACCAACGCGCGATGAGTGTCGCCCTATCGCTATCGCGCTGATCAAGCAGTCCGTTGCCGAGGCAACATCACCTTTGTCTCTGGCCAAAGTTGCCTCGATGTTGCTCAGCAAGATCGAAGGTCTGGATGCATCTTCGTGGGGCGGATTCGGCAGCTTCCGTGCGCTTCTTGAATCCCTTGACCTCGCACCGTTCAAAATCACCTGGGAAGGAGGCGGGGTAATCTACGACGCCAAGCGTCATTCCGTTCAGCCCCTGAGAGCCAAGAGCATAGATGGTCGAAAATCAGACAGTTTGGAGAGCAAGGCCGTTCAAGCAATCAAGGCTGAAATTGCCAAAGCGGGCCAAGCGGTTCCCTGTGGGCGTCTTGCCACGACGCTTGTTGCACTCGACAGCACCTTGGCAACAGACTGGGCCGGCAAAGGTACCTTTCGGCGTTTCATCGAGTCCCTGGATGTAAAGCCCATCGAGTTCGACTGGAATGGCTCCGGCGGTATCGCTTACGACCCGGAGAAGCCAATGGCTAAATCGGCTGTACAGCATGACCCGTCGGCCGAGTGGCCAGACAAGGCTCTCTTCAAAATCGCCAAACAGATTCATGAAGTCACGGATGTTCCGTTACTCACGCCAGAGAAATACCGGAATCTGGTCGCTCAGATCTCTCAAGATGTTTCAGAGTCGCCGTTCCATTTGATGGAAACAGGAAAGCGTGTTCGGGACCGGTGCAGAGCCTCAGGACTTCCGATAAGTCGCGCTGACGTCAATCTCGTGTTACGCGGTTTGCTCATGCGTGGCCACGCTTTCGAAGAAGGTCCGAATGACAGCTCGACCTTACGTGAAAACCTCCGAAACAACATTCGTTCTCTCTGCCTACGGGAGCAAATCGTGCTTGATGAAGAGACCGAAAAGGCAATTCGGGAGTGGATCGCTGATTCATGACCCGGAAGTCGAATTGTTCTCCTCGGCGACGATTGGATTGATGTGGAAGCACTTGGACCGGAGATTTCGGCCCTGGCTCCATTCGGCGATCACAACTTGGATCGTATTCGGCGACCGCTAACACTGTTGGTATTGCCGATGGCCTGCTGTGACGCTTGTCGGTGGCGGTCAGATTCCGCAGAAATGTGGAGTTGAGCGTCTGACAGAAGCCGCGGCGTACCGACACTCGGCTTTGTATCGCTATAGCGGCCATCCAATCGGCACCACTGATTTCACAAGCTGAGCTGCAACTGTGCAGCGGGATCGGTCGCAGGCGTTTCAGGAATAGGCGACTCCTGGTCGGCCTTTGCCGCCGTTGGCTAATCGCTCACTGTAGGTCGGCTGCTTGACAGTTTACAGTCATTGGTCGAGCAGATGGCCTGAATGGCCGCTTTCTATTCCGGTGAACTGGTGCTCCCGACCGAGGCTGTGTGGAAACGCAATCGCCATGAAGGCAAGCAGGCGCGGCTAGGATGATTGACATGGGCGCCGCGGTTTTCCCCCGCAAAATGGGCGTGGACAGCACCTACGCGACACCGGAAGAGGTCTAGCAAGCGATGAATTGGGTCGTGCTACATCAAGCTGCTACCCACCGCAGCGCGTTCATTGCTCCTTTGGTGCCGTACATGCTGATGATTCGGCGCAGGTTGTACGCCAGCACATGCAAGCTCACCTCCGTCTGCACACGTGGTCGGGTTTTCGTGAGGAAGTGTGTGGCGCCCATCCAGAACTTCAGCGTTCCAAACACATGCTCTACCGTACTGCGCCGTTGCCGCATCTTGCCGGTGCTCGTATCCAGGCGGCGCTGCATCGACTCCAATACGGCCTCATGCTCCCAGCGCCGGACTCGGCGCTCCCTTTCCGCGGTCGTGCACCGCGCCTTGATGGGGCATTGCATGCACGCGCTCAGGTTGTAATAGGTATGGATGACCAGTCCCTGCTCGACAGACTGATGATGGCGTGGCAAGAGCTGACCGGTGGGGCAGCGGTACACATCCTGATCTGCTTGATAGACAAAATCGCGTTTGTCGAACAGACCACGCGCCTTGTTGTCGCTGGTCATCGTCATGGGCACGAAGGGTGTAATGCCTGACTGCTCACAGGCCAGAATTTCCGGTCCTTTGTAGTAGCCACGATCGGCAAGTACCTCCAAGGTTTCTTCGCCTACCGCTGCCTTGGCCTGCGTGGCCATCGATGCGAGTTGCGTACGATCATGGCCGAGATTTACGACATCGTGTGCAACGATCAGGTGGTGCTCGGTATCGACGGCGATCTGCACGTTGTATCCGACCATCCCGGTACCACGACCGCTGGTCGCCATGGAGCGTGCATCCGGGTCAGTCAGCGAGACTTGTTCATCGGGTGCCTGGCGTAGGCGCTCTCCCATCTCCTGCAGGTAACGCATCTGATTTTTAAGCCTGACGAGTTTCTCCTTCAGATTTTTCGTCTTGGCTTCCGTCTCTGCTGGCTGCGTGCGATCGGCGGTATCCAAGGCATGCATGTAGCGCTCGATGCTTTCCTCAATCTGCTTGATACGCTGCTCCAGTTTGTGCGGCGTGAAGTTCTTGTCCCGGTTATTTACAGCCTTGAACTTGCTGCCATCGATGGCCACCACGGCATGACTGAATAAGTCCAGCGAACGACACAGTGCTATGAACCGCTTGCAGGCGTTGCGAATGCCGGTGCCGTTGTCGCGACGGAAATCGGCAATGGTCTTGAAATCGGGCGCCAAGTGCCCAGTGAGCCACATGACTTCAACGTTGCGCTGGGCCTCTCGCTCAAGTCGACGGCTCGACTGAATCCGATTCAGATAACCGTAGATGTACAGCTTGAGAAGCAAGCCAGGATGGTAGCCCGGCCGTCCCGTGACCGCAGGCTGTGCGCATGAGAACCCCAGTCCCTGCAAATCCAGTTCGTCGACAAACAGATCGATTACCCGCACCGGATTGTCCTCACCAATGAAGTCATCAAGTGATTCGGGCATCAATACCATTTGCTCCCGATTCTTCCCTTCAATGTATCTCTTCATCTCCCGCTCCAATCTATGCTTATAGCATATACAGGGCGCAAGCGAGATGGTTCACTGCGTTTTCACACAGCCTCGACCCACACCGGTCGTACAGTCTGTCACGGGATCTACGGCCATTAGCTGATGTATAGCAGTCATTCATGCGACAACTCACGGCAAAGTCGTCGGCGAAGAGGTGTGAAAACGTAATCGAATTTCGC
>Ga0302250_1001059_pt1 | contig 22319 bp, 18 predicted proteins | sample AAG_RA_Asp_MG_FD_193536 | JGI IMG/M metagenome (GOLD analysis project Ga0302250, IMG submission 193536) | Enriched activated sludge microbial communities from anaerobic digester in WTTP, New Holstein, Wisconsin, United States - AAG_RA_Asp | ecosystem: Engineered > Bioreactor > Anaerobic >... | reverse complement strand
CAGCATCTCCTTTCATGCTCCTCTCTCTGGACTAATTCCAGAGAGCATGGAGGAAGTGCTGGGGTGGGTCAATTTTGGATGCCGATTACCCCCGAAAGTGGGTCAATATTGCACGCCGATTCACAGAACGGGCTGAGTTGCGGGACTATGCAGGAAGCGGGTATGACCGGGGACACATGGCACCTGCAGCGGATATGCCGGATGAGAAGTCACAATTTGAGGGCTTTTCGTTGACCAACGTGGTGCCACAGAATCCTGGCAATAATCGGGGCGCATGGGCAGAACTTGAGAAAACGGTACGGCGACTGGTGCAGATGCAGGGCAGGCTGTACGTGATCACTGGGCCGGTGTTTGGTCAGGAATCAAGCCTGGTTGGCTGGAGGGTCAGCGTGCCTTCGCATCTCTTTAAGGCGGTTTTCATTTCTGAGTCCGGTGCAATCAAAGCCTATCTTGTTGAGAATAAGGACAAGGCTCAAATTATGGAGATTTCCATTGATACTTTGGAAAACATGGTGGGGCTGCGTCTGTTTCCGCAGCGGAATCAGTGATGTCGGGTTATTCTGCTGGCATGGCTTGCCACATAATTTTTGTACTGAGACTATTTTTTGAAAAAGCGGATTTCAATGCCGTGTCTCCTATCAGAAGCCGAAATCATCGGCAACCTGATCATGGAGGCACGACATGGTATTCCCGACTCACAACCCCGCCCAGCAGACCTTTAAATGGTATTGTGACCTGTGTGGAGTCAGCGAAGCTCACATCAGCTCTGCTGCTGCACATTTACGAGACCACGTATCCAAAATCCGCAGTCTTTACAGGCAACCGGTAGGGGGTTCATTCCCCTACCATGATCTTTATTTTAAATTTGCCTACCTCGTTGCTTACTTTCCCTACTATATCGAGCCGCTTTATCATACGCTTAATGCTGCCAATCTCGATAACAGCCTGTTTGGTAGCGGGCATCTCAAAGCCTCTTTCTTCGGGGGTGGCCCCTGTCCCGAGGTTTTGGGACTTGCTGCGTATCTGAGAAATCAGGCGCCTGATCTGTCAAGTGTGTCTATCTCCGTCTTTGATCGTGAATCTTCCTGGCAAGTCATTCAGAAGGCTCTGGTGCCGGACATGCTCGCCTCTTACGCCTCTGATAAAACCACTTTCTCGATTGATTGCAAACACTGCAATGTTGTCAATTGTACAGCTGAAATCTGTGGCTGTGGTGTCGCTGGTAGCGATATGATCATCGCCCAAAACTTTTTAACAGAGGTCTGCGGTGACAGCGAGCGGGCCATCAAAACCTTTGAGGGTTTGGTCGATCGATCCGGTTGCCGTTATCTCGTTTTCGTCGAAAATCAGTACGAAGAGGCAAGAGAACTCATGAACGCCATAGCTCGAAAGCTTCACTCCAAGGGACTCACAACAAAACTTGTCCAGGCTCAAACGAACGAAATCACACCAAACATTACATTGCCTGATGTTTTAACCAAACACCTCTTTACCGGCAAAAGCGGCCTGATTGCGAGAAAACACGTAAAATACCACCATATGGTTCTTGAGATAGCGAGGTAAGCCATGATCATCTCCGCCAGCAGACGCACCGACATACCTGCTTTTTATGCCGACTGGTTCATGACCAGAATACGGGAAGGATTCTTCCACCGGGTTAATCCGTTTAACAGCAAGCAGGTATCAGCCTTCAGCCTGAAGCCTGAGCATCTTGATGCCATCTGCTTCTGGACCAAGAATCCAAAGCCGCTTCTGCAGCATCTGGATGAACTGGATCAGCAGGGGTACAACTACTATTTCCAGTTTACCCTGAACCCGTACAACAAGACTTTTGAACCGCATGTTCCGGCGCTTGAAGAGCGGATCGCCACCTTCAAGGAACTGGCAGGACGAATCGGGTCGGAACGGGTGGTCTGGCGCTATGACCCGATTATCCTTTCCAGTGCCACACCTGTGACATGGCATCTTGAGCAGGTGGAGCGGATAGCAGCACAACTGAAGGATTCAACCCACCGCCTGGTGTTCAGCTTCTATGACTTCTACGGCAAGGGGCAAGGACGACTGCATGCCGCACTGAAAGGAACCGGCATTGTGCTGGACGATATCACTACGCCGGACAAGGCCGATCAACTGCAGGAACTGGTTCAAGGCTTTAAAGCCATAGCTGATCATTACAACCTGCGCCTGCTTTCCTGCAGTGAGGATCTGGAGCTCTCTGCACGGGGTATCGAGCATGGCGCCTGCATTGACGGCACACTGATCCATGAACTGTTTGGTGGAACTCCTTCCATGACCAAGGACAAGAACCAGCGCCAGGCATGCGGCTGTGTTGAATCAGTGGATATGGGTATCTACAACACCTGCCAGTTCCGCTGCAGCTACTGCTACGCAAACTTCAACGAAGCCATGATTGATGCAAACATCAGGAAGCATTATCAGGACAGCCCGTCATTGTTGGACAGACATGAAGGCACGATAGAGATACAGACCTCGCTGAACAAAAAGAAGAAGTGTGGTGGATGTCAACAACCGCTGCTGCTGGATTGAGGGGAAACACAATGACTGCTTGTACCTACATCGGCCATGAGGATGATTACGAGGAGCTTGAGGAGTTGTATCTGCTCCATGAAGAGTTGCTGGAGGAGGCTGGTATTTTGACGACGAGGATTAACACCCTGGACATTAATTGGGGATGGTTGCCTGTTATGCTTGTACGACGTGTATCAGGTGGTTCCAATGGCCGTAAGCTCGCAGGGGGACATTCATGAACTTCGACATTATCACAGCAGCGGAAGATTTTGACGCGGCACTCAAGCAGATCAACAAGTGGAATAAAGGCAAGAAGCCCTTCGACCTGACCCTGGAGTTTGATGGCGCGTCTCTGCAGCTGGCAACCGCTCTGGTGACCTTGTCCATACCGGCAAAGGGTCAAGCAGATGTCAGCATCGGTATGCCCGGCAAGGTTATGGTCCGCATGCAGGGGGCCTTCCCCGGCAAACAGATACACCTACGGCTTGAGGGGGCAGTCCTGAAGATTGAAACCTTGAGCATGCCGTGTACCATACTCCCATGAGTGCACCTAGTTCGCCTTCCATATACATCGGCATGCTGGCATTGGTACCGATACTGGTGTTTGCCCGTCTGTCGGTTTCCAGCCCCTGTATTGAAATTGGTGTTTTCTGGACAGCAGTTGCTACGGCCCTGCTGGTGTCGCTGTATGCCTGGCGTCAGGAAAACCGGATACGACAGGGTGGCCTGCTGCTGGTCCATTGCCTGCTGGCCGCAGCTCTGGTGCTGGCCGTCACCGCCCTGACCGACCTTAGCAATTTTACCGTGCTGGGCACGGGACATGACGCAGTGACCGGCCTGCTGCTGGGAGGACTGCTGGCCTTCAGCCTGAGCGCAGGCATGGCGGTCAGATCCAGTGCACGGTATCCCAAGATCGTGGTATGGGGCATCCAGCTGGCGACCAGCATGGCAATCATGTCTGAATTCATCTGGTTCAATACACTGCCAGAAGACGTGGTGTTCATCACCAGAGCCGTTGCCTTAACGGGGACTTTGCTGGCTTTTATCGGCCTGTCCCGCAGCAAGCAGCACCTGACCGACAACCAGTATCTTTCCGGCCTGTCCCTGATAGCTGTCTTTGTTGCTCTGAACAGCCCCCTTTCCGATGAAAACCTGATCTCCTCCCTGCTAGAGGACATTGTACTTGCCTTGAGCGGTCTTCTGTTCCTGGCGGAGCGGAGGTCGGCTGCACTGTCGCCCCGTATTGGCGCCGTCTTTTTGCTGAGTCTCGGCACAACGGGCGGCTTAACCGGCCTGCTGAGTGAGGTCATGCAGATTGACGGAATTGTGTCTGAGATACCTACTTTTCTGTTCACGCTACTGATCGCGATCTGGCTTTACCGAAGGAGAGCCGGGGTACCCCGCGCTTTTTATTGGGCATCCATGTTCAGTTTCTGTTTTCTGGGCTTATTCGGCCTGCTACCGGAATCGGATCACCCTGGAATACTGCTCGCAATCGTCGGTATGGTTATGCTCTTCATCTTGACGACGTGCCATTATGCAATCCAGGCAGGGCTGCCGGCAGGTCAGCGGCTCAGGCTTCCAGCGGTCTGGTCCTTTGCCGGCCATGCCGGTGTGTTTTCCCTCATCCTGATCTGGTCGCTGAGCTCGCTTGGCATGCTTATCGGCAACTATGGCCCCGCCCGCCTGCTGGCCAGGTTTGAGCAGGTCCCTCTGCTGCTTGGCGAAAACCGGTTCATACAGCTTGCACTGCGGGATGAAGGATTCTGGCCTGACGAATTGAGGCCAGCCCAACAGGATGACCTCCCGGCCTGGGACTACCTGTGTTCGATCCGCCCTGTCGCTGACCGTTTCAGCCACATTATAGATACTACAGTCAATGAGGATGAAGACGCCGGGCTGTCCCGCATGGGCCTTGGAATACAATGGGAATTTGCAGGGGATTCGCTTGGCCTGTTGCAGGTCAGACGCCAGTCTCCCGCAGGGGTTGCCGGACTTGTCAGGGGGGATCGGATACAAGCCATCAATGGGTTGCGCGTGAAGGAGCTACGAGAGCAGGATGCCTTGAAGAAGCTGTTTGAAAAATTCCAGCTGGGTTCGGTGCTTTCCCTGGATGTGCAGACCGTGCGTGGTCAGCAGCGCAAGGTGGCACTAACGGTGGGAACGACAACGCAGGACCCGCCCTTCAGTCGCATCATCCCCGTAGCAGGTGTCAACGTCGGCTATCTGTATCTTAATGGATTTAGCACGGCTCAAATGCAGGGGATTGAGAAATTTTTCAAGGATTTTAAAAAGGCCGGTGTTAACGAACTGGTGCTTGATCTCCGCTATAATGATGGTGGAAGCCTTGGATATGCAAGTAGACTGGCGAATCTGCTGGCGGGACAACAACTCGACGGCAAACTGTTCGCCCGGACAGTTCATTCCGCCCGTTATGCTGATCGTGACCGTAACCTTTTGTTTCATCGGTTGCCAGAGTCACTGCATCTTCACCGTCTGGTGGTATTGACCACGGAAGACACCTGCTCTGCAAGTGAGCTTATGATAAATGGGCTTAAGCCCCATATGCCGGTTTATATGGTTGGGGCTACGACCTGTGGCAAGCCATTCTCCATGGAAGAGATCATTATCGGGAAAAAGTCGCTGATGCCGGTGACAGCGAGGGTGGTGAACAGCCGTGGCGCGGGCCACTACACCACCGGCATACGCCCAGATATCCCGGCCCGGGATGATATGACCCATGCTCTTGGGGATCCACGGGAGGAGTTGCTTAAGACAGCCGTGAATGTGCTTCGAACAGCGCGTACTGAATAATACTGTCTTTAAATGACGTCTAACACAAACAGAATACCTATGACACTCCCTGGGGAGGGTTGATTGGTATCCTGACAGAAAGCTAAATAATTTTTGCTGTCAGGAGGCTATCATGAAAACAAGTTTGCTGATGCTGGCGTTTGGGTTACTGGTCGCACTAAAACCAGCAAACGGCTTCGCTGGATGCAATCAGTACGATGCCAACTGCCTCTCAAATCCCTATGGTGCTGGCAGTCCTTACAAACCTGATGGCCTGATGAATCCATACAGCCAGTACGGCAGCCCTTACAGCAACAAATCATGGACAAACCCATACGCAACTGACGCTCCCAAGCTCTACGATGACAACGGTAATTACCGTGGCAAGCTGAGCTCAAATCCCTACGATCCCGATTCAACCTCTAACCCGTACGGCAGATATGGCAGCAAGTACTCGCCTGACAGCATCAACAATCCCTACGGCGCTGGAAATCCATACTCGAACCGCAATATTTACGTGGTGCCTTCTCGTTAAGGATAATCCATGATTGATAACTCGCTACTCGCCTATATCAAACAACAATACCAGCTCCAGTGGGATGGCATCCACGGCATCGACCACTGGACCCGCGTATGGCGGATCGGCATGTTTCTGGCTCCGTTGACCGGCGCCAATCAGAAGGTGGTTGGGCTATTCGCCTTTCTCCATGATGCCTGTCGGCAGACCGACAAGGCCGACCGCCACCATGGCATGCGGGCTGCCCGCCTGGCAGCCAAGCTAAACAAGGAGCACCTGGGTCTGGATGAGCATGAGCTGGAACTGCTGGACCGGGCCTGCCGCTACCACGACCGGGGTATGATCACCAGGGAACCGACCATCGGCACCTGCTGGGATGCAGACCGCCTCGATCTATGGCGGCTCGACTGTCGCCCCGAGAAGAGCTACCTCTCCACCGAGGCGGCCATGGACGACGAAATCATCACCTGGGCTCGAGAACTGATCGGGAGGACACCATGAAACGGTGCACCCAAGGTAAAGAAGCGGAGATCAACGGCAAGCTGCCGTTTGTGAAAGAGTTGGTGCGCAAGGGGCACACGGCACAGCGCCAAGGCGACTGTGGTTTTGCCTTGGCCTGTTACGCCGCTGCGTATGAGCAGCTGCCGCTATTGTTCAGCATCGGCCTCAAGGCGGCTCGAATCGCCCGTTCAAAATACCGGCTGCACTTTGCGCAGCAGCTGGCCGACATGGTCTCGTCCAACGCATTCCTCAGCGACTACTGGGGCCATAAGGCGCAAATCATCTCAATCGAGTGCCTGATCAGGCGGATGATGCCCTGGCTGGACTGCGGTCTGGCGCCAAAACTGGTCTTCTCGTTTGCTGGCGAAGGGGGGTATGCCAATCTGTTCGAGCTGGTCAGAAATCCAAACCTTCCGCCCCGCAGGGACCTTTCAACCAAGACCCAACAGGTCTTTGATCGGCTGGGTCGTGATCTGCACGTGTACTTCAAGCTGAACACCTCTTCAATCTTTGGTGAGGCAGAGCTCGACTTCCCGGTCTGCTGGATGACCAACTACGTGCTCGACATTCACGAAGCCCTGGACAATATGAGCCACTACCTGAAACCCGATCACCACTTCCCCGGCATGTTCAACCCAACCATGATCGGCAGTGACTACACAGCCGAGGTAGCCAGCTATATGCAGAAAACCTTTGGCAAGAAGCTGAGCGAATGCCACTTCAAGATCAGTAAAACAGAGCCGGTCTGGGACTGGCCCACCAGCTATCTGACCATCTATGCAGAAACACCTGAACCATGGATGACGGAGCACAACGCTATGCTTAAAGAAATCGAGGCCAGCTACCCTCAAGACAAGGTGCTGGAAAAGCAGCTAGCTCATCAGGCCTTCATGGAGAGCTTGAAGCGCTAGGTGTTTGCCATAACCAGGCTTGCACGTTTGACGATTGACAGTCGTTCAGGTATAGATTGATCTTCGATAAATAGTACGGTTTTCGGATAGGGGCGGGGTTTGGGGGATCAACTCTTTCTAGAACGGTTCATCTGGTTTGACAACGAAGCCCGTCATGGCCGGTATCCCAATGCCACCAAGCTGGCAGATCAGTTCGAGCTCTCCACCAAGACCGCCCACCGCTCTATCGACTACTTCCGCGACCGTCTTCAGGCACCGCTGGAGTACGACGAATCCCGCAAGGGCTACTTTTACCTTGATCCAACCTTTCAACTGCCGATCATGCGGCTCTCCCAGGATGAGCTGCTGGCCCTGCTGATCTCCCGCAAGCTGATCACCGAGGCCTCGGCCGGCAGCATCGGCGAGGAGCTGGGCAATATCGCCACCCACTTGGGATCACTCTTGGCCGCCAGTCTGCCGGGCAAGGCAAGGCCGGAGGAGGCCTTTTCCTTCCGCTGGAAAGGGCTCAGCCCCACCGATCCGATCATCTTCCAGAACGTCACCGCTGCCCTGATACAGGGTCGGCTGCTTTCGTTCTGCTACTACTCCCCCACCAGCTCAAACAGCACCATGCGCACGGTGGAGCCGCACCACATGGTCAATTATCTGGGCACCTGGCACCTGATCGCCTTCTGCCATATGCGCAATGAATGGCGCGACTTCGTGCTGGGGCGCATGACCCTCTGCACGGTAGAGGCAGAGGAGTTCAGCATCCGGGCCAAGGAAGAGTGGCAGCCGTTCCTGGAGAACACCTTTGGCATTTTCCAAAACCGCGAGAGCTTCAACGTCAAGCTCCGGTTCTCGCCGGAGCGCAGTCGCTGGATCAAGGGTGAGGTATGGCATGAAGGCCAGACCGAAGAGCTGTTGGAAGACGGCAGCCTGCTGCTGACCATCCCGGCCTCCCACGAGGTGGAGATCATGATGGAGATACTCAAGCACGGTTCCCATGTTGAGGTGCTGGAGCCGGAGTGGTTGCGAGTTAAAGTAATTGAGGAGATCAAGACCGTTGCCCAACAATACAGGGCAAAATAAATCATGCTGCTTACCGACTACCACGCAAAATACTACGCCCACGAGCTAACGAAACGCTGTGCTTCTGACAGCCTCGAAAAGCTTGCTGCATCATTATCTGATGCCCAAGTAGACCTGAATCCTCATCAGGTTGAAGCGGCCTTGTTTGCATTTCGCTCGCCACTTTCTCGTGGGGCAATCCTTGCGGATGAAGTCGGCTTGGGAAAGACTATTGAAGCTGGCATTGTGCTTTCCCAAATATGGGCTGAACGGAAACGGAAGATTCTCATCATTGTTCCTTCCAGCCTTCGCAAGCAGTGGAATCAGGAGCTGCTGGAAAAATTCTTTCTCCCTTCAACGATCCTCGAAGCAAAGTCATTCAATCAGGAAGTCAAGCAAGGCAAGCGTAATCCCTTTGAACAGAGCGAGATAATCATCACTTCGTATCAGTTTGCCCGTAACAAGGCTGACCAGGTCAAGGCAGTTAAATGGGATTTGGTGGTTATCGACGAAGCGCACCGTCTCCGTAATGTGTATAAAACCTCCAACAAGATTGCACGTGCCATCAAGGACACCTTGTCGAGTGTGCCAAAGCTACTGCTTACCGCCACGCCGTTGCAGAACTCCCTTCTTGAACTGTACGGGCTGGTCAGCTTTATTGACGATTATATCTTTGGCGATATCAAGAGCTACAAGAACCAATTCGCCCGCCTTACCAATGAAATCAACTTTGATGACCTCAAAGCCCGTATTGCGCCTATTTGCAAGCGTACCTTGCGACGGCAAGTGCTTGAATACATCAAGTACACCAACCGTATTCCCATAACCCAGGAGTTTATCCCAACCAAGGACGAAACTGTCCTCTACGATCTGGTCTCTGAATATCTCCGTCGTTCAAACCTTCAGGCATTACCGGCAAGCCAGCGCACGCTCATGACACTGGTGCTACGCAAGTTGCTGGCATCTTCGACTTTTGCCATCGCCGGAGCCTTGGATTCCATTGTCAGCAGGCTGAAAGCAAAGCTGAAGAACGCAGAGATTACGGTTCCGGTTGAAGATGAGCTGTCGGATGATTTTGAAACTCTTGACGAGATTAAGGACGAATGGGATGAGGATGAGCTTGATGAACGCCTGACTGCTGAGGATAAGGAAGCGATCCAGAACGAAATCGTTGATCTGGAGGCGTTCAGAGACCTTGCCGTTTCTATCACCGAGAACGCAAAAGGCAAGTCACTTATTCAAGCTCTTACAGCAGGTTTTGCAAAGGCAGAAAGTCTCGGAGCCAGCAAGAAAGCCATCATCTTTACTGAATCTCGTCGTACACAGAATTATCTGGTCAGAATCCTTGCTGAAACCGACCATGCAGGCAAGATCGTCCTCTTCAATGGCTCCAACAGTGATGACCAATCCAAGCAGATTTATCAACGGTGGTATCAGCGTCACCAAGGGAGTGACCGGATCACCGGTTCCCGCACTGCCGACATGCGTTCGGCCCTCGTGGATTACTTCAAGGAAGAGGCGCAGATCATGATTGCCACCGAGGCAGCGGCAGAGGGTATCAACCTGCAATTCTGCTCACTGGTGGTCAATTATGATCTTCCCTGGAATCCGCAACGGATCGAACAGCGGATTGGGCGCTGTCATCGCTACGGACAAAAGCATGATGTGGTGGTCGTTAATTTCCTCAACAGGAACAATGCTGCCGACCAGCGGGTCTATGAACTGTTGGCTGAGAAGTTTGCTCTGTTCGATGGTGTCTTTGGCGCCAGCGACGAGGTATTGGGGAGCATTGAGTCCGGTGTAGACTTTGAGAAGCGTATTGCCAGAATCTATCAGGAATGCCGCTCACCGGAAGAGATACAGGCCTCGTTCGATGAGCTACAGCGAGAGTTGGAATCCGAGATCGACGAAAGCATGAAGCTGACACGCAAGAAACTGCTGGAGAACTTTGATGAAGAGGTTCACGAGAAGCTGCGGGTCAATCTGAAGGAAAGCAACGAATACCTGAACAAGTATGAAAACTGGTTGTGGGAGCTTGCCAAGTATGCGTTGGAAAGCTGTGCAGACTTTTCTTCCGAAGAATCCACGTTCCTGCTTACGAGTAATCCAACCAAAGACAGCGCGATTCCACTTGGTCTGTACCGTATGGGAAGGCATGTAGAGGATGGTCATGTATTCCGCATCGGTCATCCGTTGGCACAGCACATTCTTGATGCTGCCACCAACAAGCAACTTCCCGATGCTAAAGTGGTCTTTGATTACTCCGCACAGCCGTTAAAAATATCCATTCTCGAACCGTTGATTGGAAGATCGGGATACTTGTCTCTGACGCGGCTATCTGTAGAGTCATTTGAGGAAGAGGATCACTTGGTATTCTCTGCCATTTCCGATGATGGCACTGTGTTGGATGAAGAACAGGCTCGCCGACTGTTTTCTCTGCCAGGAACATGTCAAGGGCTGAGCGAAATAGGCAAAGCCAGCGACCAGCTGCAGCAGATATTTGAAGCTGTAAAAGCAAAAATTATTGACGACATCAGTACCCGTAACTCAACCTTCTTTGATGAAGAGATGGAAAAACTTGAAAAGTGGGCGGAAGACCTGAAAAGCGGCTTGGAACTCGAGCTGAAAGAGCTGGACCGTGAAATCAAGTTCCAGAAAACCGAATCAAAGAAAATCCTCAAACTTGATGAAAAGCTGAAGGCGCAGAAAGAAATTAAGGAACTTGAGAAGAAGCGTAATACTAAACGCCGCACTCTTTTTGAAGCACAGGATGAGGTTGACAGCCGAAAAGAAGGTTTGATTGAAGGGGTTGAGGCACGATTAAGACAGCAAATATCAACCAGACATCTATTCACAATTCGCTGGCAACTAATATAAGAACAATCTACTGCGTTATGGAGGAATTATGATTCTTGATCGTGCTGAAATTAAAAACTTCAGATCAATTTCCAGTCTTAGTTTATCATTTGCTCATAAGTGTTTGGTATTGGTTGGCATAAATGAGTCTGGTAAATCAAATATTATCAATGCACTTTCAACATTATCCGATGATATTGAGGTTTTGCCCCTAGACAAGAGGCAGACGTTGCCAGAAGAAGATGTAATAAAAGAGGCGTATGTCAGGTTTGTTTTTAAGTTTGACGATAATGAGCTTGCTGATATTGAATCTGAATTATCATCTAAAATACTCAGCCCTTCAGATAATCCTACATTTATTATAAATTCCAAGCATGAGGAGCTGACTCTTCAAAATTATCTATCCCTTGAGAAACGTGAGATTCTTTATGTCGTCAATGTGCTATCAAAAACAAAGAGCACGTCCAACTGGAAAGCTCCTCGTAAATACACTCTAAATGCCGACTATAAAGCAGTTTCTCCGCAATGCCCCGATACTTTCCAGGTAATACTACCAGATGGATCAAGCGAAACATTGAAAAAATGTCTACTTGTTCATAAGGATTATTCAGACAAAATACCGCCTGATTATCTAATAAATTCAACTTTTGATGAAATTGAAAGCACAATAAACAAGACTACTAAGTTGTATTACGATGGTGTTAAGCCAGATTCACTATATTGGGATTATAGTGAGAAAAATTTGTTGCCATCTCAAATAGATATTATTCAATTTACTGCTAATCCAAATATTTGTATACCTTTAAAGCAAATGTTTATTTTATCTGGTATTACTGACATTAAAAAGACAATAGAAGAAGAAAAAGCAGCCTCTCCTCATAGGTTAAGGAATTGCCTTAATAGAGTAGCCGAAATTACAACCAAGCACTTTAGAGAAGTTTGGAAAGAATACAAAGACATATCTATCCAACTTTCAATAAATGGCAGTTTCATAGAGGCTTCTGTCAAAGATGATTTCAATCATTATGAATTCTCCAGTAGAAGTGATGGTTTTAAGCGGTTTATTACATTCTTATTACTAATATCTGCGAAAGTTAAAACCAACAACCTTACAAATACACTAATACTGATAGATGAGCCTGATATTTGTTTGCACCCTTCAGGTGCTAGATATTTAAGAGATGAGCTTATTAATATCTCAAGTAAGAATACCGTGGTTTACAGTACACACTCCATATTCATGATCGACAAAGACAATATTGAAAGACATCTCATAGTAAAGAAAGCGAAAGAACAAACAAATGTGTATAAGGTGACCAGCTCAAACATCGTTGATGAAGAGGTGCTTTTCAACGCTTTAGGCTATTCAATATTTGAAAGCTTGAAGAAGGTAAATATTATTTTTGAAGGATGGAAAGACAAGCGACTTTGCGAAGAAGCTTTAAAAAAATTACCTAAAAAATATAAGCAGTTGAAAGACAAATTTAGCGATATTGGGCTTTGTCACGCTAAAGGAGTTAAAGATATTCAGAATATAGTTCCTTTACTACAACTCGCAGATAGGAAGTGCATCATACTCAGCGATAACGATAAGGCCGCAATAGATAGACAAAAAGAGTTTAATAAGGCGAAGGGTTACGGAACATGGTTCAAATACAAAGATATTGATGAAAGCATTGATGCCATCACTGGTGAAGATTTCGTAACTACCTCATTTATTGTTAGTTGCATCACAGAGTTATCGAAGGAACATCCGGAGCTTGCAGGCATATCAGCCAGCGATATTTCATCGAACAACAAATTGTCAGCTATACATAGAAAATTAAAAACCAACGATGTCAAAGATGAGGCCATAAAAGCTCTGATCGAAAATATTAAAGACTATATATTTGACCATCTGAAAGCAGCTGACATTGAGCCGCTTTATTTTGACATGCTTGTAAAAATTGCAGAAAAGATTGAGGCTCTATGAACAACAAACTCGAACTAACCTGGATCGGCAAGGATATTCAGCCAAAGCTGGAGCCGAGGATTCTGATTGAAGACCCGGATAAATCTTACGGCGATCGGAATACCGAGAACATGCTGATCTTCGGGGATAACCTGTTAGCGCTGAAGGCGCTAGAGCAAGAGTTCACCGGAAGAGTTAAATGTATCTTCATCGATCCGCCTTACAACACGGGCAGTGCCTTTACCCATTATGACGACGGGCTTGAGCATTCGTTATGGCTGACCATGATGCGGGATCGTCTGGAGATTCTGCGGCGGCTGTTGTCAGAGGATGGTTCGATATGGATTACGATTGATGATAATGAGGCGCACTATCTGAAGGTCCTTTGTGATGAGGTATTTGGACGGAAGAATTTTCTTACGACAATTTGTTGGGAAAAAATCTATACGTTGAAAAACTCCGCTAAGCACTTTTCCGCAATGCATGACTTCGTGTTGGTATACGCTAACAACATTGATAAATTGTCTTTGTCACCTTTGGAACGTGGTGAGAAACAGAATGCAGGATTTAAGAATCCTGATAACGATCCGAGAGGTGTATGGCTTGACAGTGCTATGCACGGAAGAAATTTCTACAGTAAGGGCAGTTATGTTGTTAAGAGTCCTTCGGGAAAAGAATTTCAACCCCCACCTGGGCGTTATTGGACCGTTTCAGAAGACAACTTTAAGGCTTTAGATGGCGATAACCGCGTATGGTGGGGCAAAGACGGGAAAAATGCCCCAAGAAAAAAAACCTTTATTACTGAAGTTCGTCAAGGTGTTGTGCCAGGAACAATATGGTTTTACAAGGATGCCGGTCAAAATGCTGAAGCCAAGGATGAGATAAAGGGGTTGTTTGCTGGGTCAGCTGAAGTATTCATTACTCCCAAACCAGAGAAGCTACTCAAACAAGTATTGACGATTGCTACCCGCGAAGGCGACATCGTTCTCGATTCCTTTGCAGGAACAGGTACAACTGGTGCAGTTGCCCACAAAATGGGGCGTAAGTGGATAATGGTGGAGTTAGGAGATCATTGCCATACGCATATTCAACCTCGTCTGCAAAAGGTCTGTGATGGCACCGACCAGGGTGGCATATCCAAGGCCGTCAACTGGCAAGGTGGTGGCGGTTTCAAATACTATTACATGGCACCAAGCTTGTTGAAGAAAGATCGTTACGACCAGTGGATTATCAACGAAGAGTACAACCCTACCATGATGGCCGCTGCCATGGCGAAGCATGAAAATTTCCGCTACTGCCCTGATGAAATCTATTACTGGAAACAGGGTCAATCATCGGAAAAGGATTTCATCTTCACCACCACCGTTCACCTGACACCGGAACATCTCGACCGTATCCACGAAGAGATGCAGCCGGACGAAAGCCTGTTGATCTGCTGCAAATCTCACTTTACCAGTGCTGACAACAAGTACAGTAACATCACGGTTAAGAAGATTCCCTCCATGCTGCTTGGCAAGTGTGAGTTTGGCCGAGATGATTACAGCTTGAATATCGTCGATATGCCACGTGACCCGAATGAACCAGATTTTGTACCATCCGGCCCTCCGGTTGAAGATAAGGAAGCGAAGCAATCCAAAGCGAAAAAAGCTGGCCAGATGGACATCTTTGCTGGGGTGGAGGAATAAATGGACAAGCACGCTACTTACATCAAAAACCGCTTGAGCCTGCGTTCTCCCCAGGTAGAAAGTCTGCAAATACTCGGCAGCATTGCCGATAACCTGACCCTTAAAAAGAACGCCGATCTTGACGCTGAAATGGAAAAGGTTCTGACTTGCACTGCTGATTATGCAGCGCTCAATGGCACTGCCCGCACATTCAGCGAGTTTGAGCGTAACTTCCCTTGTCTCTGCTTTGCTCTGGCTACCGGCGTTGGTAAGACCCGCCTGATGGGGGCCTTCATCGCCTGGTTGAATCAGGCCAAGGGGATCAAGAACTTTTTCGTGTTGGCTCCGAACCTGACCATCTACAACAAATTGATTGAAGACTTCTCAAACCCCCGCAGTCCCAAGTATGTCTTCCCCGGCATAGGCGATTTCGTGCACCGGCCACCGGGGATCATCACCGGTGACAACTACACCAGCAAGGGTACGCTGCCGCTCTTTGACGAATCCATCAACATCAACGTCTTTAACATCTCTAAAATAAACGCCGAAACCAAAGGGGGCAAACAGCCCCGTATCAAGCGGCTCTCCGAATATATCGGCCAATCCTATTTCGATTATCTGTCAAACCTGGACGATCTGGTCATTCTGATGGATGAATCACACCACTACCGGGCTGAACGCGGTATGCAGGTCATCAATGAATTGAATCCGGTTCTGGGGATCGAGCTGACCGCTACACCGAAGACGGAAACCGGCGGCACCAAGCTGTTCAAGAACGTGGTCTATCAGTATGGCCTTGGCATGGCGATGGAAGACGGTTTCGTCAAGGAGCCTGCTGTTGCCACCCGCAAGGACTTTGATCCATCGAAGTACAGTCAGGATGAGCTTGATCTGCTCAAGCTGGAAGACGGTATCCGTATTCACGAAGATACCAAAGTTGGACTGGAGATATACGCCAGAGATGAGAAGTGCCGACTGGTGAAACCGTTTGTACTGGTGGTCACGCGAGACACCACCCATGCCGCCAAAATCAAGGCACTGATTCAGTCGCAAGCCTTCTTTGAGGGGCGTTACAGCGACAAAGTGATGGAGATTCATTCCAATCAGCGTGGAGACGAGAAGGAAGAAAATATCCAGCAACTGCTGACCCTGGAAGACCCGGATAACAAGATTGAGATCGTTATCCACGTCAACATGCTCAAGGAAGGGTGGGACGTTACCAACCTGTACACCATCATCCCGCTCAGAACTTCGGCATCCGAGACCCTGACCGAGCAGACCATCGGCCGTGGCTTGCGCCTCCCTTATGGCAAGCGTGTTGGTCATGACAAGGTGGACAAGCTGACCATCATTGCCCACGACAATTTCCAGCGGATCGTTGAAGAGGCCAACAAGCCGGATTCCATCATCAAGAAAAAGAACATCATCGAGATCGACCCTGCCACCTTTGAAGGGAGCAAGGTTGTTGTGGTTGCAAAGACTTCTTTCGATGAAGAGGTGGAAGCTGAACAGAAGAAGATTGAGGCAATGCCTGAATCTCAGGAAAAGACCAAAGCTACCCGCACGTTGGAAATCAGGAAAACGATCTACGCCACCATCCCGCAGGTGAACAGCAAGGTGAAGAGCGCCAGCGAGCTGACCAAGCAGGAGATCAAGGAGATCGTGGTTGCCAAGGTCAAGGAGCAGCTGCTTTCATCTGAACAGCAGGGCCTGTTCGACGCCGATATGGTTAAGGAGATCGAAGAGGCGTATCAGGCCACGGTGGATGAGTTTATCCAGAACACCATCGAGATTCCCCGTATCGTCATTCAGCCAACCGATGAGGTCGATTCCGGCTTCAAGGACTTCAATCTTGATACCACTAATCTCAATTATCCCCCTGTTGCGGAAGAGATTCTGATTCAGTACCTGAACCGCAAGGAGAACAACCAGGAAACCTTGATTGGCCGCTATGGAATCAATGCTGACAAGCCGGAAAACCTGATACTGAACGAGCTGATTAACTATTCTGAAATCGACTATGACAGCCAGGCAGAACTGTTGCAAAAGCTGGTCGGACAAGCCATTGCCAAGCTGAAGGGATATTTGAGCGATGACGATTTCATCAATGTGGTCAAATACCACAAGCGGGAGATTGCCAATTTCATCTATTCACAGATGAAACCGCACTTCTACTGTAACACCAAGTCATACGCAGAACCGATAATCAAGCCGTTCACACAGATTGAGGGACACAATCTCACCAAGATTCAGCAGGATACTATCCACCACTTTACCGATACCATTACACCCACCAGTGCCATCCCGTCGAAGGTCTTTTCAGGTTTTAAGAAAGCCTGTCATTCCTTGTACAAGTTCGACGCCAAGGGTGAGAAAGACTTTGCTGCGATTCTGGAGAACGACAAAGCCGTAGTTAAGTGGCTTCGGCCAGCACCCAAGCAGTTCAAAATCTACTGGGATCATAATGCCCGTACCTATGAACCGGACTTTGTGGTCGAGACCGTTGAGCATATCTACCTGACCGAGATAAAGGCTGATAACCAGCTGAAGGATGCCGAAGTTCTGGAGAAGGCCAAGGCCGCGCAACAGTATTGCGCTTATGCCTCTGAGCACAATCTACAGAACGGCGGCAAGGCTTGGAAGTATTTGCTGATCCCCCATAGCGAGGTGCTACCGAATATGAGTTTTGGGTATCTTGCGGGGAAACGGCAAGTTGTCATTTCAGAGATTAACTGAATCACAAGGGGTATTTCTGCAAACTACATCACAAGATCGACATATTATCTTCATAAGCCATTCAACGCCTGAAGACAATGACTTCACGGTATGGCTTGCCTCAAGGCTTCAGGCTGATGGCTATGAAGTCTGGATTGACAAACAGGCCCTTCTTGGCGGGGAAAAATTCTGGCAAGACATTGACCAGGTAATACGGAAAAAGGCCATCAAGTTCCTGCTGGTCTATAGCGAGAACATCTGTTACCAGAAGCAACGCGGCATTCTTAAGGATGGGGTTAACAAAGAAAAGAGCCTTGCAGAAAGCATCGCCAAGGATAACAGCCTAAATGATTTTATCGTTCTCTTGAATGTAGATGGCTCCGAGTACAATTTGTTTATCGGAGCCGACATGCTCAATCAGATTCCCTTCTACGAAAGCTGGGCCAGCGGCTATTCCCAACTGCAAAAGAAATTCAAGAAAGACGGTATTGAACCGGTACCCTCTCTAGTTGGTGACTTTTCCAGATGGTATGAAGATGAATATGTCATCAGTAAAGGCGTCAAGGAGATGCGCGAAATCTATTATGATAGCTGGTGGCCGGTTCCGCAGCTCCCAGAAACTTTTTATATGTATGTTTTTGCAAATGATGTCATTGCCAAGGAAGTACAACAGCAGCTACAGTATCCCGCCAGCAGAATCACCAATATCGTAGCCACCTTTTTCGATGCCCCTGATTTTGAAATCACCATGGAGGGGCAAACCGGCAAGATTGGTTTTACCTGCAAATATGAAATCAAGGTGAGCGATGTCCTTGTTGGTGCGGCAAGAGAGGGATTCCCCAGCACACGAGACGCTGCAAACCACTTTCGCTCGTTACTACAAAGAATCTTCCATATCATCATGCGTGAACGTGGCCTCCGCTGGCATACCATGGCCAACAATAAACTCGCTTATTTCTTCACCACCCGTATTAATCCTCGAATTAAAGTCACTTATGGCAGGCGTATCAGCAAAAGAACCAAGTACAAAAACATCTTCGGCAATTACCTTGGTGACAAGTGGCATTTTGCATTATCCGTCAAACCGGTACTCACTCCACAGCTTGCGTACAGCCTGAAATCCCACCTTATCTTTACCACCAACGGCTTCGACCTCTGGGATGATAAGGACAAGATGCATTCAGCCAGACGCAAGAAAGGGCGCATGCTCTTCAATGAAGATTGGCGGGATATGCTCTTCGCATTTTTACAGGCGTTATCCAATGAGAGCAATGCAGTCACAACAGAGCTTTGCCCATCATTCACTCTTTCGCTTTGGCCATGGACAAACACCTACGAATCCAATTTTGGCTATACCGAACCAAAAGAAAAAGACCGGCACAACATCCTGGATGCTGACGAGGAGTATTTTGACAGCGAAGTGGAACCGGATACTGGAGAGGCGAACGGTGTCTGAACTCTTTCATATTCATGAACCTAATCTGACGTTCGGCTATAACCAAAAGCTTCAAGACCCTCGAGATGGGCTCATGCTGTTCGGCCCGTTCAGCCGGAACAGGCTCAAGGGACAGGTCAATGTTGGAATTATCGGCCCTGAACGCCAGCGGGGATATATCAAAGAGTATTTGCAGACAATCCATCGACCGGTTTTTCCTGAAAATCCTGACAAGGCCAGGCCATCGTTTCCCGGTATTGAAGCTGCTTTCGGGGTGTGCATCAATTTCGACAACCTGATTGAAATAGATGTCCCTGCTGCAGAAATCGACAAGTGCCTTAAATATACCGATGGCCACATTCGGGTATTCAATCTTACCAATCTGTATTCCTCGCCCCTTGAGAAATACATCAACCAAGAAGAAATGCCGGTCACGGTATGGTTCGTCGCTATTCCCGATAGCATCTATACCTATTGCCGCCCTAAGTCCCGTATCCCCAAATCTGTTGACAACGTCAAGGATGGGCTGAAGCCGAAATATCGCAATCCCCAACAGGCTTTTCTGTTCGATGACCTCAACAAGATGCAGGAAGCCTATGATTTTGAAGTCAACTTTCACCACCAGCTCAAGGCCAAATTGCTAGCTCCTAAAGCGGTGACTCAGATAATCAGGGAAAGCACCATTGCATATGACCAGCTATGGGGTGACTATGACCGCATAAAGGCCGAAAGGAAATTTGACACGGCTAAGGCATGGAACATTTCGACTACCTTCTACTACAAGGCTGGTGGGATTCCTTGGAAACTGGGGGATGTCAGGGAAAAGGTCTGCTACCTAGGATTGGTATACAAGAAGACTGACGTAAGGGAAGACAATACCAACGCATGTTGTGCCGCACAGATGTTCCTCGATAGCGGCGACGGTATGGTGTTTCGTGGGAATATTGGGCCATGGTACAACCCGACAACGAAGGAATATCATTTGACCAGAAAAGACGCCCATGAACTTCTAGTCCAATCACTTGAGGCATTTAAGGAGAAATCAGGCTTTTACCCAGAACAGATTTTCATCCATGCCCGAACCAATTTCAACGATGACGAATGGGAAGGGTTCGCCAGCGCGGCATCGGGTAAAAGCATGGTAGTCGGGGTTAAAATCAAAAGTGACAGCACGTTCAAAATCTACCGTGACATGTCTTATTGTGTGCCTCGTGGTACTGGCCTGCAGATTTCCGATAGGCAAGGGTATCTATGGACTCGTGGGTTCATTCCGAGACTGCAAACCCAGATGGGTCTTGAAGTACCGAATCCACTGAGCATTGAAATCACCAAGGGGGAGGTGGACTTCAAGACCGTCTGCCGTGATGTTCTCTCTCTGACCAAGCTGAATTACAACGCATGTATTTTTGCTGATGGACTGCCGGTGACTCTTCGGTTTGCAGATAGTATTGGTGAAGTACTGACTGCTGGCAGGAACGTCAAGTCTGAGGTGTTGATGTTCAAGCATTACATCTGATCGCAGTGAGATATCAATGACCGTCAGGCAAAAATCGCAACCAAATCCCTAGAGCTGCTGGCGTTCCGCCCAGAACATGGATACCATGCAATGTAACGGAAACTGATGCAATGTCCATGCACTTGAAGAAATGCATGTCAGACTAATGTTGTTTATCCTTCTAGGAAGCACGAATCGCATGGATCGAGGCTCATATGAAACTTGGTAAACTGAAGACTGTTGATTTACGATTGCAATGGGAACATGAAGCATTGGATTTCACAAAATGGCTTGCGGAACCGGACAATCTCAGTGAATTAGGGGATGCACTTGGGATTGATATTGAGTTGATACAAACAGAGGCTGGTGTCGGCAGTTTCAGTGCCGACATCGTTGCGCAAGAAGAAACCACAGGTAAGAGGATTGTTATCGAGAACCAACTTGAAGCCACGGATCATAAGCATCTTGGTCAGGTTCTGACATATGCCGCTGGTATTGAAGCCGAATACATCGTTTGGATTGTCAAAGAAGCTCGAGATGAGCATAGGCAAGCAGTTGAATGGTTGAACGAACACACCGATGAAAAAATCAATTTCTTTCTGATACGTATTGAACTCTGGCAAATAGGCGACTCCGATCCGGCACCAAAGTTCGTAATTGTTTCCAGGCCGAATGACTGGACAAAGTCGATACGAGGGTCTGCGATATCAACACCGAAAGAACTTTCCGAAACAAAAATGGTGCAGCTCGAATTCTGGCAGCAGTTAAAGGACTATGCGGCAAGCAACATGCCAAACGTCCGGCTTCGTAAGGTTTACGCTCAGCACTGGTACGATGTTGCAATAGGTCGCTCTGATTGCCATGTTGCGTTTACCGCTCTGTTGTCAGAAAAACAACTCGGCTGTGAAATTTACATTCCAAACTCGAAAGATCTCTTCCAAGCATTTTTGTCCAACAAAACAGAAATTGAAGCTGAGCTGTCGCTTGGGCTTGATTTGTCGTGGCAAGAGCTTCCAGCAAAGAAAGCGTGTCGGATTCGTGTAGTACGCACTTTCGATTTTAGCACGGGCAATCGCACTGAAGCATTTGACTGGTTGTTGCAGACTTACAACAAAATGAAGAAGGTATTCTCGAAGACTTGGGATACCCACTAATCACTATGGCAAAACAACGTAGGGATGATTTCCCGCAAAGAATTATAACAAAACTACGTGACCGTGTGGCACATCGCTGCTCGAATCCTGGCTGTCGTGTTCCTACCTCTGGCCCTGTTCAAAGTGACCCTGAAAAAACTGTCAATATTGGCAAGGCCGCTCATATCTGCGCGGCGGCACCAAATGGGCCGAGATATGACTCTGCTATGTCAAAAGAACAGAGGAAAGGAATTAACAACGCAATTTGGTTATGTGCAGGGTGCGCGGATAAAATTGACAAAGATGCAGCCGCTTTTCCAGTTGACCTATTGAAGCAGTGGAAGGCAACTGCTGAAAAAACTGCTAATGATGAAATAAACACCAAGCTGCCAGCAAAATTGGATGCAATGGATACGTTAGTTGCGGCTTTGACTGGCGAGCCTAAGTCAATTCTGCTCAATGCTCCTCGGAACGCCTGTTTGGCGTCCTCAAAATCTTTGGAAAAGCTCGATCCGCGTTTCTCAGTAACCACCTCGCATTCTGACAATACAACTCAGTTCACATTGTTAGCTAAAGAGAACGTAAACTTCAAACTGAAGGTTGATAATGGCTTTGGAGATGAATTTAGTTCGAAGTTCAACAAGCTGCGGATTCCGGAGGAAGGCGACCACGATTCCGTTGTGATGGCGACCGGCATTCCGCTGGCATCGCGACCGCGATTCCGGAGCATGGTGACCGGCAACCTGATGTAGTCGCGAGGTAACTCAAG
>Ga0302250_1001058_pt1 | contig 22358 bp, 19 predicted proteins | sample AAG_RA_Asp_MG_FD_193536 | JGI IMG/M metagenome (GOLD analysis project Ga0302250, IMG submission 193536) | Enriched activated sludge microbial communities from anaerobic digester in WTTP, New Holstein, Wisconsin, United States - AAG_RA_Asp | ecosystem: Engineered > Bioreactor > Anaerobic >... | reverse complement strand
CCCGAATATCTTGCCGCCTACGACTTCGTCGCCAGCGTGCGCGAGGAAATGGGGCGACTGGCGGAGGCGCAGGAAACCCTGCTAAAGGCCGCGGCCATATCGCCGAACAACTCGACGCGACAACGCATCGTAGGCGACGTGGCGGTACGCAACAACGCGCTCGACGTCGCCGAGCGGGCCTACGGCAAGGTTCTCGAACGACACCGGGGATCGTCGCTGCGTGTCATCGACGACTACACCAACCTGACCCGGGTGATGCTCGACCGCGGCCATACCGATGGCGCACGCAAGGTCACGCAGGAGCTGCGGCGCGACTGGCGCGGCAACCCGCAAGGGGAACTCGCGGCGCTGGTCATGGACAGCCTGTGCGCCAACCAGGCCGGCGAACCGGCCAAGGCAAGACAGGCGCTGGAAAAAGCCCTGGCAATGCACGAGGAAATACAGGCCGGGCAGGACGGCGGCGGCAAGTCTCCGCTTTCCCAGAAAATTGCGGTTGACCTGGCCCATGCCTGCCTTGCCGCCGGCGACGAAGCCAGCGCGCAGGGGATTCTCGGCAAGGTCGCCGCGGAGAACCACGAGGACCGCGGCATGATCGCCCAGATTCAGGGCGTGTTCGCCAAGACCGGCAAGGAGGAGTCCGGGCAGGCGCTGCTCGCCAAGGTCGGCCGCGAGATTGTCGAGCTGAACAACCGCGGGGTGCTGGCCGCGCGCGGCGGCGACCTCGAGGCTGCGGCGCGAATGCTCATCGAAGCCGCCGAGCGCGTGCCCAACCTGCAGTTCCTGGTCAACGCCAGCAAGGCCATCTTCACCCTGCTCGCCCGCAAGGGCTGGAACGAGGACATGGCCGCGCGCGGCCTGCGCTACCTGCAACTGGCGCTAGCCAAGGACGCGCGCAACTCCAAGGTCGTCTCCGCACGGGAGTTGTATTACCAGGCCGCCCGGAAGTACGGCATCGAAGTCACGTCGCCGGGCAACCGCGGCCCGGGCGCCAACTGATTCATTCAGAAGGCACAGAGCAGCAGCCGCTTCAACGGCGCAGGCAATGCGGCGGAATCAAGCGATTCGACCGCCTGCCACTCCCACCCGGGTTCCTCGACCCGGCTTCCATCCGGCTCGACACGGCATAACAGCGGCTGAATGGTCAGGCGGAAATGGCTGAAGCTGTGCTGAACGGCAGGCAACGCATGCGTCGCCACCAGCCGGCAACCGCGGCGCGCGGCGAAACTGTCCGCCTCCGCGAGCGGCACCTCGGGCAACGCCAGCAATCCTCCCCAGATACCCATTGGCGGGCGCCGTTCCAGCAGCACATGCCCGCCGTCGGTCAGCACCAGCATCGAAGCCTCCCGGTGTGGCAGGGGCTTGCCGGGCTTCGCCACCGGCAGTTCGGCCTGACGCCCGTCGCGCTTGGCAATGCAGATCTCGGCCATCGGGCATTCGGCACAGCGCGGATTCGCCCGGGTACACAGCGTCGCGCCAAGGTCCATGATCCCCTGTGTGTACGCCTCGATCTGCGCTTCCGGCAACAACGATTCGGCAAGCCGCCACAACTCCTTTTCCACTGCGGCGCCCCCCGGAAAGCCCTCGACGCCAAAGCAGCGCGCCAGCACCCGCTTGACGTTGCCATCGAGAATCGCTGCCCGCACGCCAAAGGCAAATGCCGCGATCGCCGCCGCGGTCGAGCGGCCGATCCCCGGCAAAGCAGCCAGATCTGACGGGGCTTCAGGAAAACGACCGCCGTGCTTTTCGACCACGACCTGCGCACAGCGATGGAGATTGCGTGCCCGTGCGTAGTAACCGAGTCCCGCCCAGTGTTCGAGGACAGCCCCGACCGGCGCCGCCGCCAGCGTCCCCACATCGGGAAAGCGTTCGAGAAAACGCTGATAGTAGGAAATCACCGTCGCCACCTGCGTCTGCTGCAGCATGATCTCGGATAGCCAGATGCGGTAGGCGTCGCGGGTATTCTGCCAGGGCAGGTCGTGGCGGCCGCGCTGGCGCTGCCAGCGGATCAGGCGCGCGGCGAAGGAAACGGCTGGATCATGCATGAAACAACAAAGGCAGGAAATGACGGGTCTATAATGGCCGCCGAGCGGACGCGGCAGTACTGAACTTCCTCGATTCGCGCCGATCTTAGCATGCCGTTATTTCCGCCCCGGACGACCGATGACCGCCTCCGCTTCTTCAGACGCCACATTCAACAGCCGCGAGTTTCGCAACGCGCTGGGCCGCTTCGCCACCGGAATCACCATCGTGACGGCCCTCGGGCCGGACGGAAAGCCGATCGGGGTAACGATCAGCTCGTTCAACTCGGTATCGCTCGACCCGCCGCTGATCCTCTGGAGCCTGGCGACTAACTCACCCAAGCTGGAAGCCTTCCGCCAGGCCGACCGCTATGCGATCAACGTACTCGCTGCCGACCAGCGCGGATTGTCCAACCGTTTCGCCTCGCGCAGCGACGACCGCTTCGCCGATGTGCCGGTGCGCAGCGGACCCGGCGGCACTCCGCTGATCGACGGTTGCTGCGCCTGGTTCGAGTGCTCCCACGAAGCACACTACCCCGGCGGCGACCACCTCATCTTCCTCGGGCGCGTCGAACGCTTCGCCCGCGGCGACGCGACTTCGCCGCTGGTGTTCTTCGACGGCGCCTACTGCTGGCTCGACATGGACGAAGCCGATTGAATCGGCGAAGAAAACCGGTAGGATCACGTTTCGGTCAAACGAATCGCAACAACTTACAGCTTCGCGGGGAAAATCATGGCAAGCACACCCAAGTCTTCGGCAAACTCGTCCCGCACGATCATGTTGGCCTCGATTGCCGTCGGCATCCTGCTCACCGTGATCATCTGGCCGCTGTCGATGATCGGCAAGGGCGACCCATCTGCAGAGAGCGCCGATGAAGCCGAACTGCGCATCCAGCCGGTCGCCCGTGTCGAACTGAAGAAGGCCGTCGCGCCATCCGACGGCAAGCCGCGCAGCGCGGAGGCGGTTTACAACGCGATCTGCAAGGCCTGCCACGATACCGGCGTCGCCGGCGCGCCGAAGACCGGCGACAAGGCGGCGTGGGCGCCGCGCATCGCGCTGGGTGACTCTGCCCTGCTCCAGTCAGTGATCAACGGGAAGGGCGCCATGCCGGCACGCGCCGGTGATGCCAGCCTGACCGAGGACGAACTCAAGGCCGCGATCGCGTTCCTCATCGACAAAGCCAAGTAGGTAGCATTCTCCTGCCAACAAGAAGGGACGCCTGCGTCCCTTCGTCGTTCCCGCCCGCAGGTTACAGCGCGGGGGGCATGACGATGCCATAGCGCGTCGCTGCCGCCGTCAAGGCATCAAACACCTTCGGCGCCACATCGAGCCCCGCACGTTGCGCCTCGGCGATCCGCCGCTGGGCCTTTTCGCCGGGCATGCGCACGGGATTCGCCGGGTCGATCGGCGCATTGGCGTGACACCGCCCGGTCAAGTAGTCCATCTGGCGCAGGAAGGCCTCCCGCCCGGCGAAGGCGTCCGGGTCAATCAGTTGCAGGAAGACATTGGCGCCCCAGCGTTTCTCGCTGTCCGGACGGCCGAAGCCGCCCAGACCGTGGGTCAGCATCTCGACCATCAGCGACAGGCCGAAACCCTTGTGCCCGTACTCCCGCCCGCCGAGCGGCAGCAAGGAACCGTTGGCGCCCGGATCAAGCACATGCGGATCATTGGTCGGGTTGCCTTCGGCGTCCATCAGCCAGGGATGCGTGAACGGCGTATCGGCCGCCGATTTCTGCCGCGCCATGCCGACGGTGGTGATCGAGGTGCTGACGTCGATCCAGACCGGCTGTTCCGTTCCGGGATAGCCGATGGCGATCGGGTTCGGCGTGAACAGCGGCTCCTTGCCGCCGTAGGGAGCGATGAAACCGAAAGCCGGATCGGACGAGGCAAGGATCACCGCCAGTCCGCGGTCGGTCGCCTGCTTGATCAGCGAAGTCAGGCAGGCGATGTGGTGACTGCGGCGGATCACCGCGGTCACCACGCCGTGCTCGGCGATGCGCGAGGCGGCCAGTTCAAGCGCCTGCGACACCAGCCACGGCCCCGGCAGATAATTGCCGTCCCAGACGAACACCGCGCCTGAGTCGCGAACGACTTCCGGCGTGCCGGCCTTCGCCATCAGGCCCTTCTCGATCTGCTCCAGGTACTGCGGACACAGCGCCATGCCGTGCGTTCGCTGCCCGACCATGTCGCCGATCACCAGCACTTCCGCGACCGCCGGCGCCTTTTCGGCTTCCATGCCGGCTGCGGCAAATAGTTCGGTGGCAAGTTGTCTGAGCGAGGCGACCGAATAGCGCGGAATTGTCATGCGAATCTCCCGAAGCGTTAGTTGCGGCCGGTCATGTGAGCTGGCCAGAAGTGCTATTCTATCGCCCGCGTCAAGGCCCCGCCCGGACGCCTCGTCCCCATGCCTTTCCCGGAGTTCTCCCGACATGCCCGTCCCGGCTGCGTACCTCGGCATCATTCTCATCTGGTCGACCACGCCGCTGACCATCCAGTGGAGTACGCAAGGGGCCAACTTCGCATTCGCCGTGCTGGCACGGATGGTGATCGGGCTGGCAACGGCGATCGTGCTGCTTCTCGGCGGGCGAACCCGCTTTCCCGTACATGCCCGCGCCCTGAGTTCCTATGTCGTCGGCGGCCTCGGTCTTTTCAGCTCGATGGCCTTGACCTACTGGAGTTCGCGGTACGTTCACTCGGGGTTGATCTCGGTGACGTTCGGCCTCTCGCCGTTGATGGCCAGCATCCTGGCCTCCTTCCTGCTGGGCGAAAAGGCGATCACGCCGTGGAAGGTGTTCGGCATGCTCCTCGGCGTGAGTGGCCTCGGCATCATTTTCCTTGACGGAACGAGTCTTGGCGGCGCGCATTTCAAGGCCGGCCTCACCGTGCTGCTCTTCGCCGTGTTTTTCTACGCCACCTGTCTCGTCTGGCTAAAGCGCATCGGCGACGACAGCCCGCCGCTGGCCACCACCGTCGGCTCGCTCGGCGTCGCCACGCCGCTTTTTGCGGTGCTCTGGCTGGCGACCAGCGGCGAGATACCGGCGACAATACCGTGGCGCTCCGGGCTGGCGATCGTCTACCTCGGCGTGTTCGGCTCGGCCATCGCCTTCACCATGTACTACTACGTGATCAAGCATCTGCGCGCCACCCGGATCGCGCTGATTACCCTGATCACGCCGGTCATGGCGCTGCTGCTCGGCAACCTCCTGAATGGCGAGCACGTCACGCCAAACCTGGGCTTCGGCACTGCGCTCATTCTGCTCGGGCTTGCGGTACATCAACACGAAAGTATCCGCCTTCCGCTCCGATCGCGCCGGCTGCACTGAGGCGCAACAGCCTTCCGCCTTCACGACGCTTCGATACGATCGACCGCGTCCGTAATCACGCTGTCCACTCCCCACTCGAACAACTCCTGCGCACGCTCCGGTTCGTTGACCGTGTAGCACAGCACCCGAAAGCCGGCGGCATTGGCGCGCGCGACCACGTCGGCACTGAGTTCCCGGTGATTGGCGTCCAGCGCAACACAGTCGAGGCGGCGCAGGCGCTCCAGCCAGTCGGAAGGCAGGGTATCGACAAGCAGGGCGCGGGGGAGATCGGGTACGGCGAACCGGGCGGCTTCCAGCGCCGCCTCGCTGAACGAGGAAAGCAGGGGCTTCACGGGCATTCCCTGCGACAGGGTCTTCACATCCAGCGCCACGGCAGCGCCAGTTTCCCATTCTCTTCCGGGAGAAGGCTTGATCTCCACATTGGCGGCGAAGCCGTTGGCCCGCAGATAGGCAAAAATGCCGGCCAGGGTGGGGAGGGGTTCACCGGCGAAGGCGGCACTATGCCAGCTGCCGGCGTCGAGCATCATCAGACCGCCGAGCGTCATCGCATCGGCCCGCCCGACCCCGTTGGTCGTGCGCTCCAGCGTCGCATCGTGCAGCAGGAAGCTCGTCCCGTCGGCAGAAAGCTTCACGTCGAATTCGAAAGCGGCATAGCCGAACGATGCGCCATGCCGAAATGCCGCCAGGGTGTTTTCCGGTGCCAGCTTGCCGGCACCACGATGTGCAAACGTTCGGGGATAAGGCCAGGATGGAAGGGAAAGAGACGTCACGAATTGGACTCCTGGGAAAAATAGGACCGTCGATCAAAGCAGCGCCGCGATCCAGTCTAGCAAATAGATTCCGGACAATGTTCGAAATCGAAAAATAATTTCAAGATCATTGACTTTACGAACACCAATGCTAACCTAGCCCCTCCTGTCGCATTCGAAATCGAAAATTGCGCAGTAACCAGAATGTAGCTTTGCGGTAATACCTTTGGCAGCTCAGCTCGAACACGGGCGGAATCGCCGAAGTTTGTCTGATGGAATACCTGTTGGTTGTCGCACTCGTGGCACATATCAAAACTATGGAGACATCATGAGACACAAGATCGCTGCTGCAGTACTCGCCGGGCTCTTTTCAATGGGCGCCTCGGCCCAGGTTGAAATTCAATGGTGGCATTCGATGACCTCGGTCAATGGCGAATGGGTCAACGACCTCGCCAGGGAATTCAATGCCAGCCAGTCGAAATACAAGATCGTGCCGACCTTCAAGGGCTCGTACGACGAATCGATGACCGCGGCGATCGCGGCCTATCGCGCCGGCAACGCCCCGCACATCCTGCAGGTCTTCGAAGTCGGCACGGCGATGATGATGGCCAGCGGCAAGGCCATCAAGCCGGTCGGCGAGGTGATGAAGGAAGCCGGCCAGAAATTCGACCCGGCCGTCTATATCCCCGCCGTCGCGGGTTACTACACGGCGCCGAACGGCCAGATGCTGAGCTTCCCGTTCAACAGCTCGACGACCGTGTTCTACTACAACAAGGATGCGTTCAAGGCCGCCGGCCTCGACCCCGAGCAGCCGCCGAAAACCTGGATCGAAGTGACGCAGGCCGCAGCCAAGCTCAAAGCGTCGGGGCATACCTGCCCGCTGACCATCGCCTGGCAGAGCTGGACGCAACTGGAGAGTTTCTCCGCCTGGCACAACGTCGAATTCGCCACCAAGAACAACGGCTTCGGCGGCCTCGATGCGCGCTTGAAGATCAACTCTCCCCTGCACGTTCGCCATATAGAAAACCTGTCCAACATGGCGAAGCAAGGGCTGTTCGTTTACAAGGGCCGGATGAGCACGCCGGAACCGTCTTTCATCTCCGGCGAATGCGCGATGATCACCACCTCATCGGGCTTCTACGGCAACGCCAAGAAGAACGCCAAGTTCAACTTCGGACTGTCCACGCTGCCCTACTACCCAGACGTCGAGGGCGCGCCGCAAAACACGGTCATCGGTGGCGCCAGCCTGTGGGTCATGGGTGGCAAGAAGGCCGACGAATACAAGGGCGTCGCTGAGTTCTTCAGCTTCGTTTCGAAGCCGGACGTGCAGTCGGCCAGCCACAAGCGCACCGGCTACCTGCCGATCACCCTGGAAGCCTTTGCGCTGACCGAGAAGTCGGGTTACTACAAGGAGAACCCGGGCACCGACGTGGCGCCGAACCAGATGATCCGCAAGACCACCGACAAGTCGCGCGGCATCCGCCTCGGCAACTACGTACAGATCCGTACGATCGAGGACGAGGAACTCGAACAGGTCTGGGCCGGCAAGAAGACCCCGAAAGAAGGGCTCGACGCCATCGTGAAACGCGGCAACGAAATGCTCGAACGCTTCGAGAAAGCCAACAGCAAGAAATAGTCTGAAAGCGTAGCAAGGCGCTGCCAGCGCCTCTCGGCGGACTGCACGGAAACACCTCCGGCAGTCCTGCCGGGCGGACTGCGCGCTCCTTCGCGGCAGATCAGGCGATACCAAGAAGAAATCGGGACAGGGTCATGGCAGTTGAAAAGCGGGTCGTCTTCAAATCGAAGTGGTTGCCCTGGGTGCTCGTCGCACCGCAGGTGTTCATCATCGGCGCGTTCTTTTTCTGGCCGGCGGCGCAGGCGCTACTGCAATCCGTACAGCAATCGGATGCGTTCGGCACGTCGATCGAATGGGTCGGCCTGGAAAACTTCCGCAACCTGTGGAACGACGAGACCTACCTCGCCTCGTTTTACACGACCGCCATTTTTTCGGTATCAGTGGCAGTGATCGGCATCAGCCTCTCGCTGCTGCTCGCCGTGTATGCCGACCGGGTCGCGAAGGGCGCGCTGTTCTACAAGACGCTGCTGATCTGGCCCTACGCGGTGGCGCCCGCCGTCGCCGGCGTGCTGTGGCTGTTCATGTTCGCGCCGAGCGTCGGCGTCGTCGCCTACGGCCTGCGCGCCATCGGCATCGACTGGAACCACCTGCTCAACAGCACGCATGCGATGACCCTGGTCGTCATGGCCGCGGTGTGGAAGCAGATTTCGTACAACTTCCTGTTCTTCCTCGCCGGCCTGCAAAGCATCCCGCGCTCGCTGATCGAGGCTGCCGCGATCGACGGTGCCGGTCCCTGGCGGCGCTTCTGGACGATCGTCTTCCCGCTGCTCTCGCCGACGACCTTCTTCCTGCTGGTAATCAACGTCGTCTACGCCTTTTTCGACACCTTCGCCATCATCGACTCGGCAACGCAGGGCGGGCCGGGCAAGGACACGGCGATTCTCGTCTACAAGGTTTACTACGACGGCTTCAAGGCCATGGATCTCGGCGGCTCGGCCGCGCAGTCCGTGGTGCTGATGGTCATCGTCATCGCGCTGACCGTGGTGCAGTTCCGTTTCGTCGAAAAGAAAGTCACCTACTGACATGAAGACCTTTTACCGAGGGCTGAGACATGGTTGAACGCCGGCCACTTCTCACCGCGCTGACCCACACCGTGCTGATCCTCGGCGTCGTCGTCATCGCATTCCCGCTCTACCTGACCTTCGTCGCTTCGACGCACACGACGCCCGACCTCATGCAGTCGCCGATGCCCTTGCTGCCCGGATCGCATTTCCTGCAGAACTACCTCGACGCCTGGAACGGCACTGGCGCCGGCGCGGGCTCAAAGGCGCCCGTCGCGCGCATGATGATGGTCAGCCTGATCACCGCGCTGATCATTGCCCTTGGCAAGATTGCCATCTCGCTGCTCTCGGCGTTCGCCATCGTCTACTTCCGTTTCCCGTTCCGCAACTTCGTTTTCTGGGCCATTTTCATCACCTTGATGCTTCCCGTCGAAGTACGCATCGGCCCGACCTACAAAGTCGTCGCCGACTTCGGCATGCTCGACACTTACGCCGGTCTGACCGTGCCGCTGATCGCCTCGGCGACAGCGACCTTCCTCTTCCGCCAGTTCTTCCTAACCGTGCCCGAGGAACTCGTTGAGGCCGCGCGCATCGACGGTGCCGGCCCGATGCGCTTCTTCAAGGACGTGCTGCTGCCGCTGTCGATGACCTCGATCGCCGCGCTGTTCGTCATCCAGTTCATCTACGGCTGGAACCAGTACCTCTGGCCGCTGCTGGTCACCACCAACGAAAGCATGTATCCGGTGGTGATCGGCATCAAGCGCATGATCTCGGGCGGCGACTCCGAGATGCAATGGAACGTGGTCATGGCCACGGCGATGATGGCGATGATTCCGCCGGCGACGATCGTCATCCTGATGCAGAAGTGGTTCGTCAAAGGTTTGGTTGATACGGAAAAATAATGGCTGCGATTACTCTCAAGAATGTCGTCAAGTGCTACTACGGCATCGGCAAGAAGACCGTCAACAAGGTCATCCATGGCGTCAACGCCGAAATCGCCGACGGTGAATTCATCGTCATCGTCGGCCCGTCGGGCTGCGGCAAGTCCACGCTGCTGCGCATGGTCGCCGGCCTCGAAGAAATCACCGAGGGCGAAATCTCCATCGGCAACCGCGTGGTCAACGACCTCGAACCGTCGGAACGCGACATCGCGATGGTCTTCCAGAACTACGCGCTCTACCCGCACATGAGCGTGTTCGACAACATGGCCTACGGCCTGAAGATCGCCAAAGTGCCGACCGACGAGATCAAGACGCGCGTCGACAAGGCGGCGAAGATCCTCGAACTGGGCCCCTACCTGGCGCGCAAACCGCGCGAACTCTCCGGCGGCCAGCGCCAGCGGGTCGCGATGGGGCGCGCCATCGTCCGCCAGCCGCAGGTCTTCCTCTTCGACGAACCGCTGTCCAACCTCGACGCCAAGCTGCGCGCGCACACCCGCCTGGAAATCCAGAAACTGCACCGTGACCTGGGCATCACCTCGCTGTTCGTCACCCACGACCAGGTCGAAGCGATGACCCTCGCACAACGGATGATCGTGATGAATGGCGGGGTCATGGAGCAGTTCGGCACGCCGGAAGAAGTCTATGCCCGCCCGGCCTCGACCTTCGTCGCCACCTTCATCGGCTCGCCGCCGATGAACCTGATCAAAGGCGCTCCCGGCACAAAACCCGGCGTGACCGTGGGCATCCGCCCTGAGCATCTCGACATCACACCGGACGGCTGGGCGCTGACGGTCGATGCCCTCGAAATGCTCGGCGCGGAACGACTGGTCTACGGACGCTGGCGACATGGTGAGGGCGATGAACTGGTGGTGATCCGCTGCGACGAATCACTTCCGGCCCCGCAACTCGGCAGCACGATCCACGTCACGCCGCGACCGGATCGCCTGCATTACTTCGATACGGCGAGCGGGAAGCGGATCTGACGACCCGCCGGAGAACCGGGGAGAACCGTCTGGCTATCCCCGCTTCGCCTTGCCGGGCTTCCTGAACATCAGGTAAAAGGTGACGCCCATCAGCGCCACTACCGAAAGGCTGATCGGGCTGACGGCTATGGCGCCCAGCAAGTCACCGAAGTTGCCCCGGTAGGAAATCATTGTCCGGCGGAAGGTTTCGTCCATCAGCGGGCCGAGCACCAGACCGAGAACCATCGGGGGAATCGGAAACTTGTACAGCTTGAAGACGAAACCGACGATGCCGAAGAACGCCATCCACGCCACGTCGATCAGACTGCTGTTGATCGCGTAAGCGCCAATGACCGTAATGAAGATGATCGGCGGCAACAGGATGTTCTGCGGAATGCTGACCAGCTTGATGAACGGCTTGATCAGCAACATGCCGAAAATCAGGAAGAAGAGGGTGGCGAAGAGGAGCGACAGCACGATCATGTTGAACAGTTCGGGCGTCTCCGTCATCAGCATCGGCCCGGGCCGCAAGCCGTGGATCTGGAACGCCCCGATGATGACCGCAGTCACCGCGTCGCCCGGAATGCCGAGCGTCAGCATCGGAATGATCGCGCCGCCGATGGCCGCATTGTTCGCCGACTCGCTGGCGACGACGCCTTCATAGGCGCCCTCGCCAAACGGGCTGGACGGATTCTTCACGGTCCGCTTGGCATGGTCGTAAGCCATCAGCGAGGCGATCGGCCCGCCCACGCCCGGCAAGGCGCCAATCAGCACGCCAATGCTGGAGGTGCGCAACGTCAGCGGCAGATACCGGGCCAGCAGGTTGAGCGGCGGCAGCACCCGCCCGACTTTCTGGATGACATGCGCCGACGAATTCTGATAGAGCTGGTACAACACCTCGGAAAGGCCAAACAGGCCAAGAATCGCCGTGACCAGATCCACGCCCTTGACCAGCAAGTCATTGCCGAAGGTCAGACGCGGCATCCCGGTAATCAGGTCAAGGCCGATCAGCCCCATGACGATCCCGAGCGACGCAGTGAACATCGCCTTGCCGAACGAACCTTCGGCGAAGCTGCCGACCAACAGGATGCCGAAGATCGCCAGCAGGAAATAGTCCTGCGGGGCGAAGCCGATCGCGATGCGGGCGATCAGCGGCGTTCCGATCCACAGCGCCAGCACGCCGACGAGTCCGCCCAGGAACGATTCGGTGCACGCCCAACCGATGGCAATGCCGCCCTCCCCGCGTTTAGCCAGCGGATAGCCGTCAAGCGTCGTGACCACGGACGATGGCGCGCCGGGAATATTGATCAGACAGGCGGTAATCGATCCGCCGAACACCGCACCCTGATAGATCCCCATGATCACGGCCAAGGCCGACGTCACGTCCCAGCCATAGGTGAGCGAGACCAGAATGGCCACCGCCATGGTCGCGGACAGCCCGGGAATGGCACCGACCAGGATGCCGGCCAGTGTTCCCCCGGCGGTCAACAAGGCGATATTAAGTAAGTGCTCCATGCTTGACTCATCCCGTCCGTTTTTTTGTAAAAGGCGACTGCTTCAGAAATCGATATAGAACACTTTGGCGAAGAGGGTCATCGAAACGGCCACGACGCCTGCCGACGCCAATATCGCCTTTACTGGCGGCAGCGATTTCCAGTAAAGAAAGCTGAACAACAGGAACGCAGCGGATGCCAGCCAGAAAGGGAGCAGGAAGAGAGCTCCAACGTACACGAAGAAGACGCCAACATAGGTCAGGACCCGCAGCTGGAACACGTTCTCGGTAGCTTTGCTGACCTGCCGTGTTTTGATCGCTTCAATCAGCGACAGCACCGCGCAGACGACCATGACGGCTGACAGCAGGATCGGCACGATCTTCGGTGACGACAAGGCTTGCGAATTCCCCGCATCGATGAAGAAGGACGAGGTCAGGAAAAACATGGCCACCAGCAGGAACACGATATTGGCTCCGATCTCCCCGCTCTTATAGCGTACGGCTTTCATTTACTCGCCCCCCTGCTTTCTTTTCGTTCTCGAAGACCGGCTATAGCCGCGGGATGCCGAACTCCGCCGGCGATTTCTGGGCAGCTCCGCCATCGAACAACAGCCAGGCCGTCTTGGACGTAAAGTCGTTGGCGAACTTCAAGGCATCCGCGCCCATCAAATTCATTGGCAGCATCTCGTTCTTGGACACGAACTCCTTGAACTTTGGATCATCGGCCGCTTTCGCGAATGAGTCCTTCAGCTTGGCGACAACCTCGGCAGGCATGCCCTTCCTGACCCAGACGCCGTAGAACGGCCCCCACGGCAGATGCTTGTTGTATTCCGGCATGGCTTCGCCGAGCGCGGCCCAGTCCGGATGGTTCGGCAGTTTCCTGTCGTTGACCACGGCCAGGACCTTCAGCTTGCCGGCCTTGATGTAGTCGGCCACGCTGAGCAGCCCGACGGTGGCGACATCGGTATGTCCGCCCAACACGGCGGTGATGATCTCGCCTTCGCTCTTGAACGGCACCATGTTGAACTTTGCGCCGAGGATCGTCGCCACGATACCTGAAACGCCGGTCGGCCCGGTTGTCGCGATCTTCACCTCGCCGGGCTTCTGCGTCGTGTCCTTGATCAGGTCATTGACCGTTTTCCATTGGCTTTCCGGTTTGGTGACGATCACCGGCACGCCGCGCGCGAGCAGGATGATCGGATCATAGTCGCCGAAGCTGAGCTGGGACACGCCCATGACCCGGTAGGATGCCAGGTTCTCCGCCGTGACCAGGATGGTGTAGCCATCGGCCTTCTTGTCCAGCGCTTCCTTCGCCCCGATCGAGCCGTTTCCTCCGGAAACATTCTTGACTACCACGGCCTGCTTCAGATGCGCCTCGGCCAGCGGGGCAATGGTCCGCGCCATGATGTCGGTGGACCCGCCCGGCGCGAAGGGCACGATCGCCGTAATCTGGCGTTCTGGATATTCCGCCGCGCCGACCGGACTTGATACCCCGGCCATCAGCACCGCCAGAGAGAAAAGGGCGGGTAGAACTCGGACTAGCTTTTTCATCTTGGACCCCCGTTTATGAAAAGACTTGCATCAAGAAGTTTTTTCGGCAGATTTCAACCAAAAAACCATGGCTCCAGCTTAAAGAATGGCACCTTGATCGATGAGCGTCGCCCTCAAGGCAGGATAGTCAGAGCGTCCCTGCAAGGCCAGAGCCGCTGCCGCGCCCGCGGCCTGCCCCGTGGCAAAGGCGGTCCCCATGACCCGCAAGGAACTGAACGCCGCGCGATCGGCCCCGACCGTGCGGCCGGCCAGCCACAGGTTTTCGATGAACTCGGCGCGAATCGAATCAGCGGGAATGTCGTAGAAGCCTTCACCGCCGATGAAGGCCACGGTCGGTTTGCCCGGTGTATCGTGACGCTCAAGTTGCCAGGCAGCGCGGGCGACCGGATTGCTCACCCGACACCCGACCAGCGCCTCGGCTTCGCTGATCATGTGGCGCGCCAGCGGGTGGCGCGTCTCGCGCACCCCGAGCTGCACACCGGTGCCCACCAGCGTGGCCCTCTCGCAGCCGGGAATCCGGCGCAATTGCCGAATGAACGCCCAGGCGGTCGCGCGGCACTTCTGCTCGCCGTCGCTCAAGCTGTTGGACGAAAGCCCGTCCGTGAGAACGTCCACGCCCATCCACCACAGATCGCCGTTTTCCGGAAGACGCAGGACGAAACCGCCATCGGCACGCAACGTGGCCCGTCGCTCGTTCTCCGGCACGGCGGCGCCGATCCGCGACAGCAGGGCGCGATCGACGACGACGTCCGCAGGCACGCCGGCAATGCGCGCGCACAACGACGCCGCATAGCGCGGCTGCTCGACAAAAGCCATCGGCACCCTGGCAAGTTCGGACAAATCGCCCTCGCCGCTGGCATCAACAAACGCACCGGCGACAATTTCCAGCCGCCCGAGGTGGTCGGCAATGATGAGACTTTCGATACGTTCATTGCCGCAACGAACATCGATCAACAGGGCGTGCAGGCGCACTGCCACCCCGGCTTCGAGGACCAGGTCGTCGAGCGCCGCCTTCGCCGATTCGGTATTGAAGGGCAACACCCAGTTGCGGTTGGGCGACAGAACCGGTTCCACCCGGCTGCCGAAACCTGCCAGACGGTCAAGCAGTTCCCGGCCGATGCCGCCGACGGCCCACTCGGGCTCGTCACGCCGATACAGGAATCCGTCGTAGGTCATGATCAGCGCATTGGTTGCCGCTCCACCGAGAAATCCGTAACGCTCGACCAAAACCACCTTGGCCCCGAGGCGTGCCGCTGACACCGCGGCGGCAACACCGGCCGAACCACCGCCGACGACGGCGATATCAAAGTGCTCTTGTCGATCAGCCTGCATTCGTTGGACTCCCTGATCGGCCGCAATGGCTAGCCGGAATGGAACCCAATATAATTTTCCGCGGATCGTGCGACAAACGAATAATTCTTATCCCTCGAATAAGAACGGCTGATGAACCGTTTCCTGCAGATTGACGACACGTGAGACAACCCACAGAACCGCCGACGGTGCCCATGCCGGCGCCAGCCGTACCCCGGAGTGGCCATGCCTCCGCACGAACGCCCCTGCTTGAACTCGAGCTGCTGCGCACGCTGATCGCGGTAAACAATCATTCGAGCTTCACCGAAGCGGCCCATGAGCTGAACAAGACGCAGGCTGCAGTGAGCATGCAGATCCGCCGGCTGGAAGAACTGGCCGGCGTGACCCTCTTCGATCGCGGCAAGCGCAGCCTGAGACTGACCGGTGATGGCGAAATCCTCGTCGAGTACAGCAAGAAGATGCTCGCCTTGAACGAGGAGGCTTTCGCCAGCGTTCGCCCGGACCAGGTCGTCGGCGCGGTGCGTCTGGGTGCCGTCACGCATTATGCGATCCACATCCTCCCGCCGCTCCTTGCGGAGTTCTCGGCACGCTATCCGGCGGTACGCATCGAGCTGCTGGCGGGCGTTTCTTTTCGCGAGGCCTCTTTCGGGACAGAACTCGACCTCGCCATTGCGCTGGAACCCGCCGGGATGACGACCGGAACGGTGCTTGAGCGGGACCGCGCGGTCTGGGTAACCTCGGCCCGACATCAAACCCACACCGTCGCTCCGGTACCGCTCGCCGTGCTGCCCGAAGGCAGCCTGTTGCGCAAATGGGCCATCGAAAGCCTCGAACATCACGGCAAGCCGTGGCGGATCGCCTACATCAGTGCGAACGCCTCGGCCATGGTGTCTGCCGTCGAAGCCGGCCTGGCGGTCGGCGTGGTGCGCTCGAGCAGCCTGACCGAGGGGTTGCGCGAACTGACGCCCGACGAAGGCTTTCCGACCCTGCCGGTCTTCGACATCACGCTCACCGACGCCGGCCCCGGACTCGGCCGTGTCGCCGTGGCGCTGCGCGATTTCCTCAGGCAGAAACTCGCCTGGGACGGCGAGGCACGCGGTAGCGCCGTCTCACCCTGACTTCCCCGGCAGTGATGCTCCTCCACGACAGGAAATGGCGCACTCAAGGCGCCATGCCGCTGTTGTCAGCAACCACACAAAACAATTGCTGCGGCTTCAGCGCAGGAAAGCCACGAAAGTTTTCAGCACCACGGCGTTCGCCAGATCGACAAAGAAGGCCCCAACCATCGGCACGAGGAGGAATGCCAGGTGCGACGGCTTGGTATTGTCGGTCACCGACTGCATGTTGGCGATGGCCGTTGGCGTCGCACCCATGCCGAAGCCGCAGTGTCCGGCGGCAATGACCATAGCATCATGGTTGCTGCCCATCACCCGGAAGGTCACGTAGATCGCCCACCCCGCCATCGCGACAGCCTGGACGCCCAGGATGAGGAGCAGCGGGACGGCCACCGAAGCCATCTGCCCAAGCTGGATCGCCATCATCGCCATCGCCAGGAAAAGCGCCAGCGCGACGTTGCCAAGCACCGAAACGCAGCGGTCAAAGACCTGATACCAGCCTAACCAGGCGAGCACGTTGCGCAACACGACGCCGACGAAAAGCACGCAGAGGAAGGTCGGCAACTCCAGCACGCTGCCGTGCAGCGCCGTAGAAATCCGCGTGCCGACCAGAAGACAGATGGAGAACAGGGCGAGCGTCTCGATCATCGCGGGCACGTTGATTTCGCGAACGCGCATCGGATCCTCGAAGGTGCTCTCGATCACGTCGATCTGCTCACCCTTCCTCTGCCGTATCTTGCGCGAAACAAACCTGGCGACAGGACCGCCGATCAGGCCGCCCGAAACCAGGCCGAAGGTGGCGCACGCCATTGCCAGTTCGGTTGCCGAGGCCAGGCCGTACTTCTCGCCGAACAGCGCTCCCCAGGCCGCGCCGGTGCCGTGCCCGCCGGTCAGCGTGATCGAGCCGGCGATGAGGCCGATCAGGGGATCGAGCCCGAGCATCTTGGCCATCGATACGCCGACGATGTTCTGCACGAAAAGGAACGCCACGACGACCAGTACCAGCTTGGCCAAAGGCTTGCCGCCCCTCCTCAAGCTCGCAATCTCGGCGTTCAAGCCGATACTGGCAAAAAAGCAGAGCATCAGCGGCGTGCTCAACCCCTTGTCGAATTGAATTCCGATGCCCGTCGAGCTTTGCAGGACAAAAAGACCCAGCGCGGCGATGACCCCGCCGACTACCGGCTCCGGAATCGAGTAGTAATTGAGCCACTTCACCCGCGAAACCAGCAACCCACCGACGACCAAGACCATCGACGCCGCAACCAGCGTCTCGTATCCATCAAACGATATCATCCCGACCCCTTTCCCAGTAATTTGACATAATTTTTTCGTCATCAAGCCCAGCAGGGCGATTTATGCATTCTGGAATCATCGTGCACCGCAACGGCCATCAACCTTACGGTAGCGGGTAATGTTCTGCCTCGAAAGTTTGGTCCGCAAACGCTATCTCGGCACAAGATGCTTCCTGCATCACACGAACATCGTCCGCTCACGATGTCGCTTCGATTACCCCTTCCCCGCCAGCATCGCCTTCATCGCCGCGAGGCGCGCGGCGCCGGTCGCCTTGTCGGGCGGTGCCTCGCTCTTGCCGCCGGAAAAGCGCAGATCGTCCTTGCCCATCTCGGCGATGAAGCGTGACGGTTCGCAGGGGATCAGTTCTCGGCCCTGCTTGCGTTTCTCGGCGTAGCTGATGTGCAGCGAGCGCTGCGCGCGGGTGATGCCGACATACATCAACCGGCGCTCTTCCTCGATCTTCACCGGATCGAGCGATTCGCGGTGCGGCAGTACGCCTTCCTCGACGCCGATCAAGAACACGTGCTTGAACTCCAGCCCCTTCGAGGCATGCAGGGTGGATAGCTGCACGGCGTCGGGCTGGCTGCCGTCCTCCTGCTTTTCCAGCATGTTGATCAGGGCGATCATCTGGGTCATCTCGAGCAGGGTCTTGCCGTCCTCGGCGCTTTTTTGCGTCAGCCAGTTGGAAAGTTCCTGTACGTTCTCCCAACGCGTCTGCGCGACACGCCGCTCCTCCTCGCCGTACAGCCAGGATTCATAGCCGATCGCCGCGAGCAGGTCGCCGATCACCTGCCCCGCCGGTTCCTTGGCCGCGCGATACTCGAAGCGGTTGATGAACTGGCAGAACTCCAGCAGCGGCCCGAGCTGGCGCGCCTGCACGCGATGGGCGAAGCCTTCTTCGAACGCGGCGGCGAACAGCGACAGATGCCGCTCGCCAGCGTACTTGCCGAGCGCCTCCAGTGTCGAACCGCCGACGCCGCGCTTGGGCGTGGTGACGGCACGGATGAAGGCAGGGTCGTCGTCGCTGTTCGCCAGCAGGCGCAGGTACGAGGTGATGTCCTTGATTTCGGCCTTGTCGAAGAAGGACTGGCCGCCCGAGAGCAAGTAGGGAATCCGGCTGTCGCGCAGGTGTTGTTCCAGCGCGCGCGCCTGGAAGTTGCCGCGGTAGAGGATCGCGTAATCGGAGAATTTCGTGCGGTGCTCGAACTTGTGCGCCTGCAGTTTCATCACCACCTGCTCCGCTTCCTTCTCGTTGTCCTTGCATGCCGTCACGCTGATCGGGTCGCCCTGGCCGAGGTCGGACCACAGTTTCTTGTCGAACAGTTTTTCGTTGTGCGCGATCAGCGTGTTCGCCGCCTTGAGAATGCGCACCGTCGAGCGGTAATTCTGTTCGAGCTTGATCAGCTTGAGCTGCGGGTAGTCGCGCGGCAGTCCACGCAGGTTCTCGATATCGGCGCCGCGCCAGCCGTAGATCGCCTGGTCGTCGTCGCCGACCGCGGTGAATGCCGCGCGCGGCCCTGCCAGCAGCTTGAGCAGGTGGTACTGGCAGGCGTTGGTGTCCTGGTACTCATCGACCAACAGGTAGCGCAGGCGGTTCTGCCACTTGTCGAGCACCTGTTGCTGCGTGCGGAACAGTTCAACCGGCAAGGAAATCAGATCGTCGAAGTCGACGGCCTGATAGGCTTTGAGCGTCGCCGCGTAGCTGGCGTAGGCCTGCGCCGCCAGCTTCTCGGTGTCGTTCTGCGCATCCTTCAACGCCTGGTCGGGCGAGACCAGCGCATTCTTCCAGTTGGAGATCAGCGACTGCAGGCGGCGTATCGTCGCCTTGTCGACGCTGCCCGCGAGGTCGGAAATGATGCCGAAGCAGTCGGTCGAATCGAAGATCGAAAACTGCGGCTTGTAGCCAAGCGCCTTCGCTTCTTCGCGCAGGATACGCACACCGAGCGAGTGGAAGGTCGAAATCGTCAGCCCGGCCGGCTTCGTCGAAAGCAGCGAGGCAACCCGTTCCTGCATTTCGCGTGCGGCCTTGTTGGTGAAGGTGATCGCGGCGATGTTGCTCGGATTGAAGCCGCAGTCGTTGATCAGGTAGGCGATCTTCTGGGTAATCACGCGCGTCTTGCCGGAGCCGGCGCCGGCGAGGACCAGCAAGGGACCGTCGAGATAGCGGATGGCTTCGCGTTGGGGAGGATTCAGTAAGGCGGACATCTCGGAAATACAGGATCGACAACAAATGAAATACGGCGCCGGCCGGAAACATCGCCCGGCCGGCGCCAGAATCGGCTTTTACAGATAATGAAGGAGCAGCGACAGCAGCAGCAGGACGGCAATCAACGCCAGAAGACGATTCTGGCGCCGCTGCGTGGCGTTCAACTCGGCGAGAACCGGCGCGAGGTCCACCGTCTTTTCGCGTTTCAGCGCCCGATGCACGAGCCGCGGCAACTGCGGCAGGGTACGCGCCCAATTCGGCGCCTCGTCCTGCATCCCGCGCAGCATCGCCCGCCAGCCGAGCTGCTCGCTCATCCAGCGCTCGAGGAAAGGTTTGGCAGTCTTCCAGAGATCGAGGTTCGGGTCGAGCTGCCGACCGAGCCCTTCGACGTTGAGCAGCGTCTTCTGCAGCATGACGAGTTGCGGCTGGATCTCGACATTGAAGCGGCGCGAGGTCTGGAACAGGCGCAGCAGCACCTTGCCGAAGGAAATCTCGTGCAATGGCCGGTCGAAGATCGGCTCGCAGACGGCGCGGATCGCCGCCTCGAACTCGTCGACGCGGGTGTCCGGCGGCGCCCAGCCGGCCTCGACGTGCGCGGTCGCCACGCTCTTGTAATCGCGGCGGAAGAAGGCCAGGAAATTCTGCGCCAGATAGTTCTTGTCGACGTCGGTCAACGTGCCGACGATACCGAAATCGAGGGCGATGTACTTGCCACGATTCGCCCCATCGAGCGCGACGAAGATGTTGCCGGGGTGCATGTCGGCGTGGAAAAAGCCGTCGCGGAAAACCTGCGTGAAGAAGATCTCCACACCGGCCTTCGACAGTTCGGTCAGGTCGATGCCCGCCGCGAGCAGCGCCTTGGTGTGGCTGATCGGGATGCCGTGCATGCGGTCCATGACCATCACCGTGGTCGTGCAGAAATCCCAATAGACCTCGGGCACCAGCAGCAATTTCGAATCCTTGAAGTTGCGCCGCAGTTGCGAGGCATTGGCCGCCTCGCGCATCAGGTCGAGTTCGTCGTAAAGGTATTTGGCGAACTCGGCGACAACTTCGCGCGGCTTCAGGCGCCTACCGTCGCTCCAGAAGCGTTCCAGCACGCCAGCGGCCGTCTCGAGCAAGGCGATGTCGTGAGCAATGACGCCTTCCATCCCCGGACGCAGGATCTTGACCGCCACCTCTTGACCGCCGTTTTCGGGATGCAGGCGGGCGAAGTGAACCTGGGCCACCGACGCGCTGGCCACCGGCGTCTCGTCGAACTCGGCGAACACTTCGCTGGCCGGCCGTCCGTAGGCCGCCTCGATCTGCGCGTGCACTTGTTCCACGTGAAACGGTGGCACCCGGTCCTGCAGCTTGGCCAGTTCGTCGGCAATATCGACCGGCAGCAGATCGCGGCGCGTCGACAGCACCTGCCCGAACTTGACGAAGATCGGCCCCAGGTCTTCCAGAAAGCGACGCAGGCGCACGGCGTCCGGCTCGCCGTTGCGCCGCCAGAGATGCAAGGCGCGACACAGCGCCGCCAGGCGGCCGGTCGGCTCGTGTTCGACGATCATCTCGTCGATGCCGTGGCGACGGGCAACGCTGAAGATCTTGGCGAGGCGGAAAAGACGCATGGGAAAACGGCCCGGGACGCAAAGCCGAGAGTTTATCCCGAATCGCCGCCTTACCCGTGAACGATGCGTCGTTGCGCCGCCGCCGAACCTCCGCTACCCTTCGCGCCCTCACGAAGAAAAATGGAGATGCGGAACGTGCGCAAGGAAGCAAAACACAGCCCGTTCGAGGATTTTCTGGCCCTCCTGACGGGCACCTTGCTGGTGGCCCTGGCGGTCAACTTCTTCCGTTTTTCAGGCCTGGTGACCGGCGGCACGCCGGGGCTGACCTTCCTCGCCCACTACGCCAGCGGCTGGTCCTACGGTCCGCTCTACTTCCTGCTGAACATCCCGTTCTACGCCCTCGGCCTGCGGGCGCTTGGCAAGACCTTCACGCTCAAGACCTTCGGCGCCGTATTCATGTTGTCTGTCTTCAGCGAGATGCTGCCGCGCTGGTTCGCCATCGCGTCCATCGAGCCCGCGTTTTCGGCCACCCTGGCCGGCCTGCTGGCCGGCGCCGGCATGCTGATCCTGATGCGCCACCAGGCCAGCCTCGGCGGTATCGGCATCCTGGCGATCTTCATGCAGAAGCGCCACGGCTGGAGCGCCGGCAAGCTGCTGATGGCCACCGACGTTGCCATCGTCTGCGCCGCCTTCGTCATCACCGACGCGCGCCGCGCCGCCCTGTCGATCCTCGGCGCGCTGGTGATGAATCTGGTGCTGATCGTCAATCACCGGCCGGGGCGGTATTTCGGGCAGTAGTGCTACCTCACAGGGATATGCCATTGGCCCCCTGGCCCAGAGGGGCGCAAGACGTACGTGCGGCGCGATGTGAATGCTGACTTTGCGTGATCAATGTCCCAGGATGGCGAGATCGAATACGTAAATCACGCCCAAGGCGTAGGCCTTGTTGGACGGGGCATTGTGGTTGTCCAGGTGGCCATAATCAAGATAGGCGTAGGTATTCTTGAAGATTTCGCGGTTGACGAAGAACTCGGTCGCATCAACCTTGGTTTCGTTGTTCTTCCCATAGTGCATGCCGACATTGAAACCGGCCACGGGTGCGACGAAACCGACGCTGGGACCCTTGCCCTTCGTCCCGTAAAAGCCTTTGGAGTAGCCGGACATAACCTTGACGAAACCGAAATCGTAGCTGCCCGCGATGCCGGTGAA
>Ga0302250_1001056_pt1 | contig 22364 bp, 23 predicted proteins | sample AAG_RA_Asp_MG_FD_193536 | JGI IMG/M metagenome (GOLD analysis project Ga0302250, IMG submission 193536) | Enriched activated sludge microbial communities from anaerobic digester in WTTP, New Holstein, Wisconsin, United States - AAG_RA_Asp | ecosystem: Engineered > Bioreactor > Anaerobic >... | reverse complement strand
CGTTCAGTTACTTGCTTCACCGCTTCAATCTTGAATTCTTCGGTGTAACGCTTGCTACTCATGCATACCTCCTGAGGTCACTTTCTGTATAACTCAGGAGTGTCTAGAAAACTAGAGGCGATTCATAGATGCTTCTATATAGATGTAGATAGACACCCCGGACGGGTGATTAATGAGTTAGGTGAACGACATGAGGAGGTCTGGATGAAGAAAAATGTGCCAGCAGATTGGAATACACTTTCAAAAGAATACCAAGATACAAAACCAATTGCAGAAAGGTTTTGTGTTGAAATTACAAGTCAACTTTATGCGTTAGCAAATAAGGAAAATCTTTCACTTGGCTTCCCTGTTGAACACCGCGTAAAAAAATTTGATTCTATACAATCAAAAGTTGAGCGATTACATCTGTCATTGAAATCAATTCAAGACCTTCATGATCTTATAGGCGTACGGCTTATTTTTCTTTTTCGAAGAGATGTTGAGAAAGCCTGTGATTTAATTACTAAAACTTTTCAAGTAATTAAAAAAGAGAATACGGAAGAACGCCTAAAAGCAGATCAATTCGGTTATTCCTCGATCCATTTCATCATTCAATTACCAAGTGAATGGCTTACTTTGCCAACGCTGTCGCAACTAGGTGGACTTAAAGCCGAAATACAAATTCGCTCTGTGGCGCAGCATATTTGGGCCGCTTCGTCACATTTGTTACAATACAAGAAAGAAAAAAGTGTACCAGTGCCAATCCGTAGAGCAATACATCGAGTTTCTGCCCTCCTTGAAACGGTAGATCTTGAGTTTGAGAGATTACTTGAACAGCGAGAAATATACCGAGAAGCTATAGATACTTCGATTCATGATGCTGAATTAAACGTAGATCTTGTTGAAAAAATACTCGACGAATATCTGCCGATGAAAAATAAAATTGTTGGTGATGAAGATTATGCCGAATTTCTCCATGATCTAAGTCAGTTTAATATTGTGACGGTGAAAGAGTTGCAGGATGTCATTAACGCACATTTGAAAGAAGCATTGGAAGACGACAAAAATCAAGTCAAAGAGCGTATTGGAGAAGAAGATTATTACGATGGGAACATTGATAGAATTCTAAATGATGGGGTTTTCTTTTCTCACATTGGCCTAGCTAGAAGTGTTTTACAGTTCGAATTTGGTGAAGATTGGAAAAATTACATGACCTCCAGATATACTAATTCAGACTCAATTGACTGGGATACAGACGTAGATTTTTAACATACCTAACCATCGGCAAGACCCGCCGAGGGCGGGTCAGCCTCACCCCCGTTAGGCTTGATTTAGGAATTTGAGGAGGCTTCAATAACAATGGCAAAGTCTAAGAAGAAACTTCTACCTAAAAATTTTGAGGAGTTACTTGAAAAAGGTGACATTCCAGAGCTGAAAGCTATCTTTGATACATGTGAAATTGATGCTCGTGGTGGATACAGCAAGCAGACCGCATTGGCATTTGACCTTTGTCCAGATGAACTTGCAAAATGGTTAGTAGAAAAAGGAGCCGATCTGCAGGCAACAGACACATGGGGAAACACGCCACTCCACCAGCGGGCTCGTAGCCGAAGGGGCCGGATCAGTATATTGCTCGAGCTGGGTGCTGACATCAATAGTACGAGTAGTTCTGTTGGAACTCCGCTACATGCCGCAGCTGATTCTCACAATGTAGAAAATGCACGATTGCTTCTGGAGAATGGAGCTAGGGTAGATGAACTTAATAGTGACCGATTGACCTCCCTCGAACTGGCTCTACGAGGATGTTCCAACATTGACATTGAATCGATGGCGTCACTTGCCAAACTCCTGCTTGAGGCCGGAGCGCAGAAAACTACGCGGATGGTGAAACTTGTAGAGGAGATCGGAAAGCAATTCGAATTCCACAGAGGCGGATTCGATCCGGATACTGTCGATGATGTAAGCAGAGCACTAATCAAGCTTTATGAGCTATTTCAGGTATCACCAGTACCAATACGACACATACATGACGGGAAAAGCCCATTGGTTGTCAAGGCCGTAACATGGCAGAAGCAACATCAAGAGCTATGGGAATTGTTAGTACCTTTAGCAGGGCCTGCAGAAACTGTCCAAGGCGAGCTAATTCGTATCTCTGGGCGCATATCGAACGAGATAGAAGATAATGGAGGAATCAACTGGGACGGGGACTACGTAATGATGGCAGATGCATTCCTCCAACACATTCGAAGCGGCCAACCACTTTCAGCTTCTGAGCTAAAAGATGCGGCCATGATAGTCAACAGTTTGAAGCACAAGTTTGGAAATACAGCTCGCTTGGCCGAGTTGGCTGTGAAATGGGTAATCCAGAATCCTAGCCCGACTAAACTCGACGTACCACCTTACAAAAGATAATGGAATAGCCTAACAAGACAAAAGCAGCGGCCAAAAACCGCCGCTGTTCTGCCAAACCGTTGGGCGAGAAATTAAGGAATCAAAATGATAAAGTATTTGGCCATCTTTCTATTCAGCATTTCAGTCTGTGGTAGTGCATTTGCAGAGTGCGAACAATTAGCTGAGTCGGATTATTCAAAGCATGGATTGACACTTTACAATCACACTCATGGAATTTATGAACCAATTGAAAAACATACAAAAGCAGATGATGTATTAGAAGTTTGGGACAAACATCCGCAGCAATTATGCTTTTTTGCAACTTTTATAACTAACTATTATCACATGTGTTTTGTTGGTGGAAAAGCAGTTAAATCAAAATCAAACGAATACATCTATTCAGAAAAGAATTGCAAAATAACATTAAAGTTTGTCGAAAATAAGATTAGATTCACTGTAAATGATGCTCCGGATGGTAATTGTTCAGCAGATGATTTGTCTGATCAAAATAGTTGTGGGTTCAATGCTTCTATACAATCAGCTGTTTTTACCAAAGGAAGTAAGGCACTGACTAAGTAATTTGACCTGATCAGGCCCAACACGCCGGTTAGACACCGCCTGATGGCGGGTCAACCGGGCACCCCGTTAGGCAAATCATAATTCAGGAGTAGAATTTTTAAGATCGCGGATTTTCTTATCCTGGAGCCACTCTTCTGCAAAGGAGCCAAACCCATAACGCATGGACAGCCCCATATTAAAGATTGATCTGATTTCGCAGTCCATAAGTCCATGCTCAAAGGCGAGTTTTCTTATATCCTGAATAGCCATTTCAACAGGATGTGCAACATTAACTTGATCCATAAGGAGCCTCCATGAAAAAGATTGAAGAGTTTGATGCCGTCGATAGTAACGGCAAAAAATACCGAGTAATTCACTACAAGAGCATTAAAAATACAGGAACCCTAGACAACCCTCATTCAACTATGCTTGGCCTGTCAGACTACAAACTCAGCAGCGGAGAAAGCATCAACCGAATTTCTGATACAGAGTTTGAATTGCTTCGGCCTCAAATAAGAATTTTCCGTAAATAGCGACTTGAGTATAAAAACAATGCCTAACCAGGGTAGAAGCACCCGCCCAGAAGACGGCGGGTGTTCTCCCGGCCCGTTGAACAGAAAAGAAGATAAATGAAAAAACTGATTTTGATCGCCATAGCCATTGTCATCGGATTGATCGCGATCCTTTCCATAAAGGCCAAACGAATCGACAACCCTTTACCTGCAAATGTAACTGCCGACAAAGTGCTCATTGAAAAAAGTAAGCGCCGATTGACGCTGCTAAGCAAAAACACACCAATTAAAACCTACGAAATTTCACTTGGTAAAGAGCCCATAGGGAAGAAGACCGAAGAGGGAGATGGAAGAACTCCTGAAGGAGTTTATTCAATCGACAGAAGAAAACTCAAAAGCAGTTATCATCGAGCGTTGCATGTTTCCTATCCAAACGCGGAGGACACAGCTCAAGCAAAAGCAAGAGGCGTATCTCCTGGCGGTGACATCATGATTCACGGACTACCGAATGGCATTGGATTTATCGGGAAACTTCAGACGAAGCGTGACTGGACACTCGGCTGCATTGCTGTGACGAATCCAGAAATTGAGGAAATATGGCGAGTAGTTCCTGACGGGACTACAGTTGAGATAGTACACTAGAAATCGATGTTCAACCAGACAGAAACTGCGGCCTGAATCCGCCGCTGTTCTGCCAAACCGTTAAGCCGTTGTGCAGGAAATAAAATGAATAAAAGCGAAAGATACATAAAGGAAAGTGTCGGGTTTGCCGCCGCTATGTCGGTAGTTGCTTTCACAATCTACTTCATTCAGCGGCTTGTAGGGTTCGATAAAATGAACCTAGGAGCCACTCCAAAGACTTTTGCTGAAGTTTTGGCAGAATGGCCACGCTTGCTGGGACTTGCTGTAGTTTTCTTTATCGGAACTTTATGGTGGAGGTTGTCACAAAAAGAAAAGGCAACCTTCATTTGCAATAGCTGTCAAGAACTAGTCGAGAGAGAGACTGGGGCCGATGTGAAGCCAGAAATTACCTGCCAGAAATGTGGTGGGGCAATGGAGCCCATAGAAGGTTACTACGACCGCCATCCTGATCGGCGATGAAATGCACAACCTGGAAGATACACCGGGCCGAAATGCCGCCCGGTGATCTCCCGGCCCGTTGATCTGGGACAAAACATGAAAATGACAATCTATCGCCTTCTTTCAATTGCCTTAATCATGGACCTCATTGCTATCGTTTATTTCCTGTCGGTAAAATATATGAGCAGCGCTTACGCTGCGTTCACTCTCGTTGCAACGATTCTCCTAGCTCAAATTTTCCTTATCAGATGCAAGTGTGGATGTAGACCGGGATTGCGTGTTCTAGTGATTTGGACACTGTTGCTGGACTTTGAACTTTATATTGCCGATTCCCTGTTGCTCAGACGATGCCCAAACTGCAAGAGAGATTTACAATAACACCTTGTAAAATATAACCCTCCACTTTCTCGAACAGAAAAGGCAATTGACCCGAGGTTAGCAAAAATGCTAACACAATTAAGGCATGAACCATGAACTACACCATCGAATATTTTCATAAGCGAGTCAAAGCAGAGATTGAAAACTGGCCTGTCGGTATAGTTGCCGACTTTGCTCGTATTGCAGAACTCCTGATGGAGTTCGGGCCAAACCTCCGCATGCCACACTCGCGAGCAATGGGAGATGGTCTCTTCGAGGTTCGGCCACGCGGGCGGTAAGGAATCGGTCGAGCATTTTATTGTTTTGTTGTCGGACAGCGGATCATAATTCTGCACGCATTCATCAAAAAAACACAAGCCACCCCGGAGCAGGAACTGAAAATTGCCCGAAAAAGATTGAAGGAGGTTCAAAATGGCTGATTTGAAATATCAACCTATTACTCATGACCATTCAGCGTTTCTTGATAAAGCCAAAAAACGCGAAGGATTCGAAAAGGCATACAAAGACCTGGAAGAAGAATATGCTTTGGCAAAGGAGATGCTTGCAGCTCGTACGCGTGTGGGTCTTTCGCAGGAAGCCGTAGCTGAAATCATGGGCACAACAAAGAGCGCGATATCAAGGCTGGAAGCAGCCGGTAAACATGCCCCTTCTTTAACGACCCTCAAAAAGTATGCTCACGCTGTCGGTTGCCACCTTGAAATTAAATTTGTTCCAGAGCATGCCCAACAAGGGAGTTGAACTAATTTATCCAATCAATAACATTGAGGGATGTGACACGTGCAAATTCGCGAGTGTTATTAGTAACCAGAGTAATGCCTAACCAAACAGCATGAGCAGCAATCAGCCATATCCATAGCAACAATTGGCGTGCCAGCCCTTTCAAGATTTGCCCAAATTTCACCATAAACATAAGCTGCCTCTTCATCAAAAGAGACAACTTCTAATGGAGTAACAAACTCATCAAGGGTTTTGGAGTTTTTGTCTTGGTGTATACTCTTGGCAACCCCATTGTGCAAAGGATAGATAAATAATGCAGAAAGAGCCCGTCATCCTCAAGATTGCCCGCATTATTACGATAGGAACCTTCGTTATTGTATCAATGATGCTCTTGAGTGAAATTAATCAATCACCATCTCCGGTTTATCTGATACTATTGGCTTCAATATATTTTGTGCCGGCAGTCGGGCTTGCTCGAAGGCTCGCATGGTCGTATTGGCCGACGAAAATTTCACTATTGCTACTCGCATTCTACTGGAGCGGGAGTCTCATCGATCTCCCGGAGGGCGAACTGAATGGCATTCAAAAAATGACAGAGAGCATGTCGCAAATTGCTCTTTGGATCTTGTTCATTGCGATTTGGGCTTGCGCATTCATAATAGTATATATCCTCAATAAGAACCGTGACTACTTTCAAAAAAAATGGTTTTAACAGCCTCAAAAACAGCAACCCAGTATTCGCAATGCCACACAGAAAGGGTGTCCCATGCATAACCAGGTACGTTTTGCCATGATCCTGCTTTTGTTGTTTGTAACATCCACGTCGTCCGCTGCCACTCCTGATGAGGCAGCATTGGCAATTACTGACAACTACCGCATCACAACTTTCGGTTTTTTCGGTGACTTCAAGGAGATCGGCAATGTGCTGATGCCGCGCCGCGAAGGACTGCGGGCGAACCGCCCCAGCAAGACATTCAAACCGAATGTGATCAAGAACAGCCAGCTGACTGAAGCCGGCGGAGGAGATCTTTCTCTAGGTAATGCCCATAGCAGCGCCCTTAAACCGGGCGAGCGACTTTATCTGTACGGGGTCAGCACTGGCGAAGACTTTGTGCAACTGGACCTGCATACGGTTGCTGTCTATGTTGTACCCGGCATCAAAGGGGCTACCCCGCTGCAGGCATCTGTACGTTTCCAGTATGACGATGGTCTAAAAGCTGTGAATACCAAACACATATTGGAAGATATTGGCAAGTGGCTGGACATGCAGGAAGATTCTCGACCTGCCGGCAGAAAAAGCCGTCCTGCCATAACACCGCCTGCCACAGATAAACCAGCTGGCACTGTCCGTCTAGGCCAGACAACCGAAGAGGTCAGTGCAATCTTGGGGGTGCCCGCAAAGCAGATACTGCTGGGGGCCAAAACGATTTATATCTACCAAAATTTCAAGGTAATATTTGTAAACGGAAAAGTAATAGATGCAGAATAACTGCAAAGCCTGAAGACGAATGGAGGTATCTATGAGCATTCGAGACACCCAAAGCAATCCGCGTATCTGGGAAAAACTGACATGGTCTGATATGACTACAGAGGAACAAGGGTACTGGGCTGTGCTGGGCTGGCAGCAGGCCCGCTGGGACAACAACGATGCGCCACCCAGCGCAGATAAGGAATGGTGTGAGCTGACGATGCAGGAACAACGTGCCGCAGCAGGGCTGGGTTTTACAGAAGCGGTCTGGAACGGCACAGAGGATGAGTAAACCGATTACAAAAAAGGCGGGGTTGCCCCCGCCTCTGCTAACAGACGATCTGTTTGATATCTTCCGCCATCAAGCCAGCTTCAGTAAGCTGACCATCGGCCATGCGCTTGATGGCCGCCCGATTTGAGGCGATCTCGTTGCTGCCCAGCACCACGCTGAAGCGCGCCTTCAGCTTGTCAGCGCGGCGCATCTGGCTTTTCAGGCTCTTGCCCTCGTAATCCATCTCTACCCATACGCCCGCCTGCTGTAGTTCCGCCAGCAGCCTGAAAGCGGCATCACGCTCCGCCTCGCCCATGGTGGCAATGAACAGGTCCGGCTGACGTGAGAAATCTCTCTCACCCAGCAGCAGGGCCACACGCTCAACACCCATGGCAAAACCGATCCCCGGCACAGCCGGCCCACCCAGCTCGGAAACCAGCCCATCATAACGTCCGCCGGCGGCCACAGCCGACTGAGATCCCAGCAGACCGGTGACCAGTTCAAAGGTGGTGCGGGTGTAATAATCAAGCCCGCGCACCATGCGGGGGTTGATCTGGTATTTAGTGCCGGTCAGTTCAAGGTAGTGCTTGACCTTGGCAAAATGGCTATCGCATTCACCGCAGAGGTGTTCAATCATGGCAGGAGCGCCTGCCGTAGCTTCGGCGCAACCCGGCACCTTGCAGTCCAGCGCCCTGAGCGGATTGGTGCTGAAGCGGCGCTTGCAGTCTTCACACAGCGCAGAAAGCCTGGATTCGAGGAATTCCACCAGCGCAGCCCGATAGGCCGGCCGACACTGGGGGCACCCCAGCGAGTTGATGTGCAGCTGCGGCTCGGTCAGGCCGATCTCCTGGAAAAAGCTACAGAGCATATTCAGCACCTGAGCATCGATGGAAGGGTCGTTAATGCCGGTTACCTCGGCACCGATCTGATGAAACTGGCGGTAACGCCCCTTCTGGGGACGCTCGTAGCGAAACATCGGGCCCATGTAGTACAGCTTGGCCACTGCATCCTGAGCATAGAGTTTGTTCTCGATGAACGAGCGCATGACGCTGGCGGTTCCTTCCGGACGCATGGTGACGAGATTGCCGCCCTTGTCAGTAAAGGTGTACATCTCCTTTTCAACGATATCGGTGGCATCGCCGATGGAACGGCAGAACAGCTCGGTCTTTTCCAGCACCGGCACACGAATCTCAGAGAAACCGTTTAGCTCGAAAACCCTGCGGGCGGTCTGTTCAATATATTGCCATCTGCCGGTCTCATCCGGCAGAATATCGTTAAACCCCTTGATTGCGGTGATCGCCATAAAAACATCCCTTCTGAATCAATTCTCAACCAACTGAACTTTTTACAGTATTTACTGCCGGACTGTCAAACTATTGTGACCGCAGCAGATGGCTGTAAGGCGTTTTCACCTGCCACGAGCTGCCGTCGCTGACCATCTCGATGCTGCCGCTTACATCGGTCCGGTATACCTTAACGCCGTGCTGCTTCAATTGTTCGACCGTTTCCGGGGCTGGCAGTCCAAACCGGTTGTCCCTGCCGGCCGATATCAGTGCATACTGCGGCGCTACCTTTTTTAAAAAAGGCTCAGTGGTGGAATAACGGCTGCCGTGGTGCCCCACCTTGAGCAGGTTGGCCTCCAGCGGCACGTTTTGGCCAAGGATGTTGCTTTCGCTTTCAGCGCCGGCGTCGCCGGTGAAGATGATGCCGTTCCTGCCATGCCTTACCCTGAATACCAGCGACTGTTCGTTCAGGTCCTTATCAGCCGGGCGTTTCACCCTGTTTCCCAACGGCTTCTCCGGTGCATAGACCTGCATGTCCACGCCATCCGCCATAGGCAGACTGTCGCCGGCGGATATGGTTACAATTTTAGTTCCCTGAACAGAAAGTGCGCTAATCAGTTTGTCATATTCCGCTCCTGCCGGATCGGGACCGATCATTAGCCGCCCTACCCGCATGTTGCGGGCCAGATAAGGTAGCCCGCCGATATGATCCGGATGGCAGTGCGTCACCAGCATGGTATCGATATGTTTGACACCCATTTTGTAGAGCGCCGGAGCCAGCAGCCTCTCACCGAAATCCAGGCCGTTGTCATAAAGATATCCGCCGCCGTCAACCAGCATATTGCTGCCGTCCGGGAAGCGCAGCAGCATGGATTCAGCCTGTCCAACACTGAGCATGGTCAGGTGCAGGCGTCCATCTGCCTTGACCGCTGTCAGCCAATGGACAGCGGTAGCCGAGACGACCATGATCAGGGCCAGCACCAGTTTTTTACGGAATGAACCGAGCAGTGTCAGGGCGAGCATCAGCAGCAACAGCAGGGCAAAATCCAGTTCGGAAACACCGTAAAAGATGATTTGCGGCAGCTTGGCAAACATGCCGATAATCCAGTTGGACAACAGCACGACCTTTGCCGTCAGCCAGAACAGCAGGTGAGCCAACGACGGCAACAGCACAACAAAGGGCAGCGCGCAAAATCCGGCCAGCACAGCCACATACCCCAGCAGCGGTACAATCAGGAAATTAGCCAGGATGCCGTTAAGGGAGGTCTGGCCAAAATGGTACAGCACCGGCACGGCTGTGGCTATGGTGGCGGCACAGGAGGTTGTCAGCAGGATCAGCACAGCGCTTATCCAGCGATGCTTGACATGCCTCAGCCGCTCTGCGACTGGCGGTACCATCAGCACGATACCCCACAGGGCCAGAAATGAAAGTTGAAAAGAGACATCAAAAACCGACTGCGGATATACCAGCACCATCAGCAGCGCCGAGAGCAGCAAGGCATTGACCGGGTCCGGCTCACGTTCGGCATAGAGCACTGCCACAAACAGGCACAGCATCAGCACAGAACGGACGGTGGCCGGGGCGGCGCCGGTCAGCAGCAGGTAACCCAGCATCAGCGGCAGCGATAACAGCAGCACGCTGCGACGCAGATTGAAATGCAAGGCCAGGTATTCCACCCTGGTCAACAGCATCAGCAGCGCCTGCGATGCAAACAGGGCAATGATACTGATATGAAAACCGGATATGGATAGAATGTGTACCACCCCGGCCCGGGAGTAGGCATTGGCGAGATCAGACGGGATACGCTTCTGGTCTCCGATGATCAGGGCGCTAACTATGGAGGAAAGCCGCTGGTCTGCAATAGAGCTGCGGATAAACTCTCCCAGCTGCTTGGCCATGATATCCGCCCGCCTCTGAATCGAATCACGGGCGCCAAGCCGCATCAACAGCACCAGCTGCGGCGAACGGGCATAGGCTACGGCATGGATATCCTGATAGGCCAGGTGGCGTTGATAATCAAACTCGCCCGGCAGCCCCAGAGGCTGCGGCACCCTGACAACGGCCATCAGCCTGACCCTGTCGCCGCGGTCATGAGCAAATTCACCATTTACTGTGACCAGCACCCTGCCCTGCTGCGGCGTGAAACGTCGTTCCTCCACCACACCTTCCAGATCAAGCACAAAACTGGTGGTAAAGCCGCTGTCCTTCTGCCTGGCCGCCGGACGCGAATCAACCACACCTTCCAGAATGACTGTTCGCGGCGTTAAAAAGGCGGCGGCGTAATCCGGCAACGTCATCGGGCGCTGCCAGGACGTCGTGCAATACAACCCCCAGGTCAGCATCAGCAGGGCGACACAAATTACAAAAGGCAGTCTGTAACGCAGGAACACGGATGCAATCAGTAGCAGAAAACAGGGAATAACCGTTTGAAGTGTAAGGGAATAATTGAAATGAATCGACAGCGTCAGACCGGAAATCAGCGCAATAAAGGGGATCAGCAACGGACGTTCGTAACTGGACTTTTCGACGCTGTTCAGAATTTTTTCGATCATGTCTGTCATCTGGAGAATATGAGACTATCAAGCCGGGACGGCCCAACAACAAAACAGGGGGGTATGAACATCATACCCCCCTGCAAATATTGAGCAAAGTAAAAGCTGCTAATCGTCATCCCATTCTTCATCAGCATCTTCAAAGTCGTCGTCATAGCCGTCGTCATAACCCAGTTCATCGTCATCCAGGTCATCATCCCCGTCATCACGGCTGATACGGCTGGACCTGTCCACATCGGCGATGCGCTCGAATTTTTCGAGCAGTTCCTGATTGGTGCAGAAGCGATCTTCCTTGAATGAACAGCGGTCCAGCTCGCAAAGGTCAAACAGTTGTATCTCGCTGCACAGTCTACGTGTTGGACTGGCCGTTTCGCCAGACTCGGCCAGCTCATTATCCGTTTCTGTCAATGCTGAAACCATCTCAGTTACCCTTTAAAAACTGCCCGGCCTTGGCCACATCTTCACGGCAGCCGATATAGACCGGTGCGCGCTGATCCAGCTTCTCCGGAGTAATCTCGAGGATCGGTATTTCACCGTTAGTGGCAGCGCCGCCGGCCTGCTCAATCAGGTAAGCCATCGGGTTGAGCTCAAACAAAAGGCGTAGCTTGCCGTCCGGGGCATCGTCAAGGGCTGGATACATGAACAGGCCTTTGCCCTTCATCAGAATCTGGTTAATGTCCGGCACAAAGCCGCCTGAATAGCGCAGCTTGGAGCCTTTATCCTCCAGATAGCGGATAAAGTTCTCATTCTCCGGCAGGTATTTTTTGCGCAGACCGCCGGGGGAGTAAATGTCGCCGCTGGGCTTCATCCTGACATCCTCACGGGTCAGGGTGTATTCCATCAACTGGTTCATGGTGAATTCGTAGACCCCTTTGCCCACAGAGTAAACCATGGATACTCTCGGTCCATAGAGGATATACATGGCGCCGACCATGTGACGGCCGGACTGCAGTATGTCGCATCCCTGATAGATGCCAACGATGGTGCCGACAGCCAGATTGACATCCACCAGTGAAGAACCGTCCAGCGGGTCGTAGGCTACCGAGAACATGCCCTGGGGATTGCTGGTGACCTGGTATATCTCGTCCATCTCTTCGGAAACGATATTGCAGACCACGCCGGAATGGACCAGGCGTTTGCGCATGATACGGTCTGACAGCACATCCAGCTCCAGCTGTTCCTCGCCATACAGGTTGGAAGTACCGGCAACGCCCAGGTCACCAGTGCGGACAGCGTTAATGACATATTTACTGGCTTCGGCTATCTCACAAAGCAAATGCACCAGATTATCGCTGATATTCTGGTTACGCAGATGCTGGCGGAAATCAATCTGAAATTTGGTTTTACCCGGTTCACTGTACATGTCATCCTCCGCTGTCATTGAAGTTGCATTACATAAGCACTTATAAACATATAGAATAAAAAATACATAAAGGCAACCACCTCACCTGGAAATAATCACTCCACAAGGCAGAAACTTTTCACTTTATATACAGCTGTTGTTGAAAAAGGGGGGATTGAGGATGATTATAAGGCCAGCAATGAAATGGTGTAGGTTATCAGTGCGTCAAAAATAAAGACCGCGAACAGGCTCGACATGACTGCCCTGGTAGCGGCCTGCGGCACCTCGGTGGCGCTTTTGCCCACCCTCAATCCATAACGACAGCAGACGGCCGAAATAATCATGCCGAACACAATGCTCTTCACAAACGGGGCCAGCACTTCCTTGGGCCCCAGCGATGCCAGCACCCCCTGGATAAACTGGTCATAGGGGATATGCCAACCGATGGATGCGATCAGGAATCCCCCCAGAAAAGAAGTCAGGATGAAGTAAACTGTCAGCACGACCGATGAGGTGGTTACACCGGCAATCCTGGGGAGGATCAGGTATCGGTCAGCAGGAATGCCCATCATCTCCAGGGTATCAATCTCGCCATTGATCTTCATGGTGCCAAGCTCGGCGGCAATGGCCGTGCCGCTGCGAGAAATTATAATCAGCGCTGTCAGCAGCGGCGCCAGTTCCCTCAGCATGACCCACACCAGGATCTTGCCGGTCAGGGAACCGTTGTTGCCCACCAGGCTGACCACCTGGGTGACAATGACTGTCCCGATGATCACCGCAATGGTGACAATAATTGCAATCGCTTCCAGACCGGTAAAATATACCTGTTTGAAAAAGACCGTCCGCACCGCCGCCATCCCCTGTCTGGATACGGCAAGCAGGTTCTTCAATGCTGAAATGAGCAGCCGGGTAACTTCATCACAAATGATGAACCAGTTGATGGCAATGCGTCCAATTGCTGAGTACATAGCAAGTCCGCCTTCAGATAATGAAGGTCATGCCGTCATGCAGCAGTTCAATGTTGTCAACACCCATCCGGGCAACTTCACTTCTGATGAGATCATAGTACTGCGGCTTGGGATGGGTGATCAGGATACGCTTGGGTGGCACGGCAATCTTCTGTAGTTCCTTTTTGAGGAGTGAACAGGTGAGATGCTTGGTCAGCAGAGCCAGATCCGTCATGCTGTCCGGAAAGGAAACCTCGGCAATCAGGGTATCCACACCGGAGGCATGATGCCAGAATTCTTCGGTGGGACCGGTATCGCCGGTGTATGCCAGCCTGGAACCGTTTTGTGAGACGATGTAACCTACCGCCGGAACCGTGTGGTCTACTTCAATCGCCATGACGCTATAGCCGTTGCAAGCGATCTGATTACCGGTGGTTATGGTGTTGTATTTCAGCACCGGCTCCTGCGGATTGGGCAGGCGGGTAAAATCAGGCCAGATGGCATCATTGAAGAGATGGTCCCTCAGGGCAGAGATAACAGCCTCCGTACCATAAACTTGCACGCTATGACTGAGGTTTTTGATGATGATATTATCGGCCAGGGCCGGTATACCACGGATGTGGTCAAGATGAGAATGGGTGATGAAAATATGCCGCAAATTCCACTGTTCTTCTTCTGTAAGCACAGCACCAATTGTGCCCGCATCCAGCAGCAGATGGTCATCTATGAGAAATGCAGGTGGCCTGAAATCTGGAAACTCCGCACCGGCGCTGCCCAGAATCCTTAACTTCATGTTCCGCTCCTTTGATGACCATCAGCTACGTGAGATAAATTAATCTGATATCATGTAACAACCTATCGCATTAATGTCAAGGAAGCAGGGGGCGACAATTTACAATTTTTTGATAAAAAAATCAGTGCAATAGAAGCTAACTCTTTCTATTTATGCTAACTGACAATCTGGACAATAGTGTGTGCCGCGCTGCCCAACCCTGATTTTTTCGATGCGGCTGCCACACTTCAGACATGGCAGACCTTCACGACCGTAAACCCTGACCAGGTACCCCCCAGCCTTGAATACACCATCGATATTGGCCCCACCCGATCCAACTGCTTCATCAAGCACAGTCCTGACAGCCTGATACAGCCGTGCAACGTCATTATCGTCCAGCGACTCTGAACGTCTCAGCGGATGCAGCCCTGCCAGAAACAGACTTTCATCGGCGTAAATATTGCCGATGCCGGCCAGGAAAGACTGGTCCAGCAGCAGTGACTTCAGCTGCCTCCGGCTGCCCTGCAGCCGTTGCCTGAACTCTTCCGGACCAACAGACAGTGCGTCAGGCCCCAGCCCGGCGATAGCTTCAGCCGGGGTATTAACCAGCCAGACCCTGCCAAATTTGCGCGGATCATCAAACCTGAGTGCCCTGCCGTTGTCAAAACCGATGATCAGACGGGTATGTCTGCCAGGCTCAGTATCGGCGGCACAGATATGAACAATACCGGTCATGCGCAAATGCAGCGCCATGAAGATCGCATGTCCATCAGAGATCAGCTCGAAAAACAGGTATTTGCCGTGCCGTGACACACCTTGCAATATCCGGCCGCACAAGGTAGCCGAAAAAATATCGGGAGGGGTTCCGGCAACTACCCCGCCCCAGACAGCATCCACAGATACAACCCGGCTCCCCAGCAAGGGGGGACGGGCATTGCTGATGCTTCTTGCTACGCTTTCGACTTCAGGTAGTTCAGGCATGTGATCCCTTTACGCGTAATTCAGGTCTGTCAGCAGATTCAACTTAACCTGTTGCTTGATATGTGAAACCATAACTTCATGCTCCAAAAGGATTTTGTTGCCAACTACAGACTCTATTTCGATACCGGACTGCCTGAGCCGTTCAAGGTTGTACCGGCCATGCCCGACAACATCAGAAACCCGCGAAGGATGGCAGGAGATTTGAAGCGCCCCACCCCCCAGCAACTGAGGCTGCAGAGTCCGCAACAAATCAAAATACAGCTCCGACTGGACAAGTTGCCCCAGCGCCGGGTGCCAGCAGCCCGCCAGCACGTTGTCTGCATTCAGTCCGTCATCGGCCTGCAACCCAATGCGGATCACACCAACGCCAGCCTTGATGGCATACAGCAGCAGACGTTTGCTGACATCCACCCCTGCTTGCAGCGACAGGGGGCAATAAGCACCGGTGGTGTACATGTCTGCCAGTTTGGTACCTTTCAGCACAACTGTCGGGTAGATCCTGATCTGATCGGCGCCGGACCTGATTACTGCCCGCAGCGAAGCCAGCGAGCTATTCACGGTATCACCCGGCAGACCAGGCATCAACTGGGCAACCACGGTTACCCCATGGCGCTTGGCACAGCCAATGGCTTCAGCGGCCACAGCAGCAGTATAACCGCGGCCGGTCATTGCCAGTACAGTGTCATCCATGGACTGCACCCCCAGTTCCACCGTCCCTACACCCATAACGGTCAACCATTCCATGATGCGGTCTGAAATACAGTCCGGGCGTGTGGATACCCTGATTGACTCAACTTCGCCGGATCGGATCAATGACTGAAGAGGTTCGAGCAGCATTTGCTGCGTCGTCTCAGACAGGGCGGTAAAAGTACCGCCAAAAAAGGCCACCTCAAGCGGACGCCCATTTGCGTAGCACTGCCACTGGGCAATTTTTGAAAGTATGGATTTACTGTCAGGCAACTGGCCGCTGGAGGACGAAATGATACACTGATCGCAGAATACGCATTGATGCGGACAGCCTTGATGACTGATAAAGAAAGGCACTGTGACCTTGCCGGATGTTTTCATAACTATCTGGCCTGAAGTCCCTTCAGGGCATCCGCTGCCGCTGTCTGCTGGGCCTGTTTCTTGGAACGGCCGCCACCTTCGCCGGCAACGCGGCCATCCACCAGCACCTGAAAACGGAAACTGCGATCATGAGGCGGCCCAGACTCCTCGACCATCACATACTGCGGCGCAGGTAGGCGGCATGCCGACAACTGTTCCTGAAGTGCGCTCTTGAAGTCGTTTACCCTCAGCACAGACTCATCAACCTGCAGCCTGTCGCGGAACAGTTCCAGAATCAAACGTTTTGACGCCTCCAGACCACCGTCAAGATATACGGCGCCAATCAGCGATTCCAGCACATCGGCCAGAATGGAATCCTTGTCGTGTCCATGACTCTGCTCCTCACCACGCCCCAGTTTGATATACGGCCCCACCCCTTGAAGCCGGGCTATTGACGCCAATGTTTCCTGGTCGGCAATCTGGGAGCGGTAACGTGACAAGTCTCCCTCAGTGGAGGCGGGAAACCGCCCGTACAGCTCTGCTGCCAGCACCATGCCCAGCACGGCGTCCCCGAGGAATTCCAATCTCTGATAGTTGCCGGCAGAGCTGTCCGAATTCTCATGGGCATGGGATGGGTGGGTCAACGCCTGCAACAGCAGGCTTCGATCTTTGAAACAGTAACCGATAATTTTTTCAATATATGTGTAATCAGAAAGCAATGCGTTGTCCCTCCGCGTCCGAATATAATCATCCACCACTGCTTTGGCAATCGGAATCCTGAATGCGATAATAGGCAGAGCCTCTTGCAAAATGTCGTGAGGAAGCCGGGATACAAGGCGCAAGCAAGTGAAAAAGCGAGGCGTACAAGTATGTACGTTGAGCTTTTGAGCGAGCGGCAACAAAGTAGACCGGCTCCGCAATAGTTTTGCAAGAGGCTCAGGCATTGTATTGACTTGGCTGCGGTTATGGTTACTATATATCCCATGACACCGTTAATCACCTTCAGACAGGTCAGCTACAGACACCATTTTGACAAGCTCAGCTTCGAAGTTGAGACTGGCAGCAGAACACTGATCGTCACCGCTCGTATTGACGAGAATACGGACCTTTTCCAGATGATCTCCGGTCTGTTGCCGCCATCCAACGGTGAGATCCAGATCAACGGCCAGCCCCTGACGGAATTTACACAGCCACAACTTGCCCGTTTCAGACACTCCACCGGCATTGTGCCCACCAACGGCGGGCTCATATCAAACCTGAAACTGTGGGAGAACATCACTCTGCCCCTACTGTATGCCCAGGGCAACATATCCCTCGAACAAAAAGAAGAAGCTTACAATTACTTGAAAGAACTAAACTATTCTGGCAATATCATGGCACTTCCAGCTCACCTGACTACCATGGAAAAACGCATCGCTGCTTTTATCCGGGGGGCATTAAAAAAAGCTACCCTGATGATCTATAGTAATTGTTTTGACAGCAGTTCCCTGGCGGCCAGGAGCAGCTTCATTAAGGCTGTCAATGATTATCACCAGGCAGAACCGGGGCGCACCGCCCTGTTTTTATCCACATCTGGCGACATTGCCGATGAACTGCATGTCGACCGGATTATTCACACACACTGAAGTGCCACTCCACCCGGTACGGGAAAGCCCATGATACGCGAAGAAGACCCACGGTTTAAACATCTGGAAAAAAAAATCGGCCTCTTTATCGTTGTAGCGATAATAGGCCTCGCCATCTCATTCTATCTGTTCGGTTCCCAGAAAGATTTTTTCACCACCAAGTACAATCTCAAATTTACTGTAGACCGGGGCACCGGCTTTACCAAAGGCATGCCGGTCAAGCTTTCCGGTTTTCGGATCGGCAGAATTACTTCCATCACCCTCAATGACCAGGCCATGGTCGATATCACCGTTGAAATAGACAAGAAGTACAGCCGCTGGATACGCACTGATTCAACTGTAAAGCTGGTCAAGGAAGGGCTGGTGGGTGACAACATTGTCGAGGTTGCGGTGGGGTCCCCGGAAAAACCGGAGCTGAACGAAAACGAGGCCATCGTTTACATCAAGACCAAAGGCCTGGACGAGATGGCCGACGAGATCACCGAGAAAGTCAAGCCGGTGTTGATCGAGGTGCGCGATATCATCAGCTATATCAATGACCCGGAAGGCGACCTGAAAAAGACTATCCGCAACCTGGAGACACTAACACGCAACATGGAAACCACACGCCAGAATGCCGACAAACTGATGCTGAATGCCGGCGGCAACCTGGACCGGATCACCGAACAGAGCACCACTCTGCTGAAAACGACCAACCGCAAGATCGAGAGCATCGACCTGACACCGACACTCAACCGACTCAATCACACCATTGAGCAGATTGACAGGAAGCTCCCGCCGATCATGGACAATGTCAACGCCATCTCGCTACAGACGCGAAAGCTTTCGGAAAAGACCTTCCCCAAGGTGCCAGGACTACTGAACCAGGCCGAGGATGTCATGCTCAGTTCTGACAAACTGATCAACTCCCTCAACAACAGCTGGCTTTTGGGCGGCCCTGCGGACCAAAGCGGCGGGAAACGCATGTTCCTCAAGGGGGACAGTTATGAATAGGCAACCATGTACATCAGCTTTTGCGTACATAAAGCTTTCAGCGCTGACAATAAGCGCGCTGCTGCTGTCCGCGTGTCTGGGCGGTGGACAGCCGGTGCGTCCGGCAACGCAGATAAGGGCTGAAAACCTGCTCAACCGCGGCGTCAAGTCCGGTATAAACAACGACATGATCGAGGCAGACCGGCTGTTTTCGGAGTCACTGGCCTTGTCATCCTCCATCGAAGACAAGCCGGCAATGGCGATGGCGCTGATTAACAAGGCCCGCATCTGCAGACAGAATCAGGATTTGGGAAAGGCAGATAAAACCGTTGATGCGGCTCTGGCCCTGATTGAGGCAGACGACGCCATATTTGCCGAGGCAGCCCATGAAAAGGCGCTTGTAGAGTTGGGACTGGAAAGAGTGGACTCTGCAGAAAAATGGGCGTTGAAGGCGGTTCAGGCGGAAAAAGGCGATGAAACAGGCCGAAGGCTCAACCTGCTGGCCCGTATCAAGCTTGGCACTGCTAACAGATCAGGCGTGGAAACGTTGCTGAAAAAGGCGCTGGCTAGCAATGCAGGCCAAAATAACGAGGAGGCCGCCAACTCATTGCGCATGCTCGGCATACTTGCCAGGGATGAAAACAACTATGACGCCTCCTCCAGACACCTGACAGAGGCCCTTGAATTGGACAAGACAACCGCTGTCAGCAGCAAGATTGCCCTTGACCTGGAAGAGCTGGCCCTGACCTGCATCAAGGCCGGCCAGGGGGCAGCTGCCGTCGGATACCTGCAGCGTGCTTACAATGTAAATCTGGGAGCGGGCCGAACAGACAGGGCCGCAGACAATCAGCGGCAGCTTGCATCCATATTCGAATCAAACGGTGACAGAAAAAATGCGGACGCGGCGCTGAAGGCCGCGCTAGAATTGGAGCAAGGCAAATAATTCAGGCCAGCTCGGCCTCACCTCTTACAACCAGACCTTCCAGCAGGCCATAGTCACTGACCTTCATGTAGCTCAATGCGAACTTTTCCATGGTCTGCATGGTAATCAACATACCGGCGATAATCAGATCTTCCCTACCCTTCTCCAGACCCGGCGTAGTCGCCAGCCTTTCCTGCGGCGTAAGCGGCAGCAGCCTGGCGTAGATGGAGTCGATATCGTTCCTTGTAATAATTAAATTGTTTACCTTGCGGTAATCATAGTCCACCATCCGCATGTTGATGGCCGCCAGCGTTGTGGCTGTACCTGCCGTGCCGATCAGTACCGCCTCTGGATGCACGGCATGGCCGGATCTTTCGATAGCATTAGCCAGTGTGGCAAGCTCCCGACTGATCTTGTCGTGCATCGCCTCCACAGTCACCTTACCCTCGGTCAGCCTGACCACCCCCAGCGGCAGGCTGGCGGAAAACTCGATCTGCCCCTGGCGCACCAGTGAATACTCCGTACTGCCGCCGCCAATATCAAACAGCAGGATATCCGGATGCTGCTGGTCCAGTCCGCACAACACGCCTGCCAGGGTCAGTCTGGCCTCTTTTTCACCATCAATCACATTGAGCCGGATGCCGGTGGCAGAAAGAATATCCTCGACGAACGCCGCTCCGTTGACAGCATCCCTGACAGCGCTGGTGGCTACGGCATTGACCGAGTTCACCCCATACTGCCGCATGATGTCGCTAAACCTGGCGAGACAGGCCTTGCCCCGGGCCACGGCTTCGGGCGAAAGTCCGTTTTTCCTGCAGAAACCTCCGCCCATGCGGACAATCTCGCGCTCGATATGGACATGGGAGAAACTGCCGTCTGCGTGCATCTCGGCAATCAGCAACCTGGCCGTATTTGTACCGAAATCTATGGAAGCAACCATCCTGCCCACTATTGCCGTCTCCCCAATACAGCCAGAATATTCCAGCAAAGCTCGGAGATTCGGGCAAATCCTATTGAAATATCGTTAAAAATAATCGCTGCCCTCGAATTGCACTCGCCGGAACTCATGCGATCGTAATGGCGCTGTTTAACTTCGTCGAACAGGGCCCGGGTTTCAGATTTGATCTTACGGAATTCCGTTTTTTCCAGACAAACCCCATCCCTGAAACAGTTTTCCACCATCAAGATGCACTGCCCCACCCTGTCTGTCAGCAGCCGCAGATCTGCCATGGCATCATCGGAAAACATGATGCCGACCTCCTTGCGGGATACGATGCAGGCCAGCACCCCCTCACAACGGTCACCAATATGCTCCAGTTCAGTGACGGTCTGCAGAAGCTCCGGTATGGAGTTGAGAATATCCGGCTGGCTGGACGAATTGGCAAGGGACAGCAAGAATGAGGTAATTTCATGGTTAAGCGAATCAAGCACCTGTTCATGCTGCCTGATGGTTTCGGCACGGCGGGCGTCGTAGTCAAACAACAACTCCTTGGTATCTCCGAACATGAACGCCATGACCGAGATCATGCGCACAATCTCTTTTTTAGCCTGTTCTATGGCCAGCATGGGGGTATTTAGGATTCTCCTGTCCAGGTATCCAGCGCACGGCTGGGATACCGAACCGTTACCCATCTGCTCGGCAAACACACCTATCAGTCGGGCAGCCGGGCTGGCAAAGGCCATAACTGTTAGTGCTGTGATCAGGCCAGAACATGAATATATCCAGGCCAGCGAGCTGTAAGGACGCCCTCCGCTCAGTGAAACCGCCAGCTTCCAGAACAGGTCCATATCAAAGACAAAGTGGAAGACCGCCACCAACGTAAACACAACCAGAATATTGACCAGAAAAAAGGTCAGTGCCACGAAGCGCGAAACGGAGACACCGCCCAAGGAAACCAGCAGGCCGATCAGCGAGATGCCGATGTATCCCCCCAGCATCATCACGCTGGCGATTTCAGAGCTGACCGGATAGTTAGACATCAGGGAAGCGATGACACCGGTTAGTGAGGTGGAGGATTGTACAAAACAGGAGATCATGCTGCCAAACATGGTTGCCAGGGCCGGATTATTAAAGAAAATACCGTTGAAGATATTGTAGAATGGATGGCTTTCGTAGGGTCTGAAACTCCCTTCCAGCAACGTCAACCCCAAAAAAAGCAGACCGGCCCCCAGCAGAAGATCGCCGGCATTGGCCAGCCGGCGCCGGCGTGCAAAGAATTTCAAAATCACCCCGACAAACACCAGCGGAGTAGCCACCAGGCTATAGGGAACACCGGGAACATGCAGGGTCAAAGCGGCTCCCAGCACTACGCCCCCCAGGACGCTTAAAGATTGGAAGGGATTTAGTACACCGCCGTTGAGCAGACCGATGGAAAATATCACTGCAGCATTAACGGAGTTGAGGGAGTAAGACAGTACCACACCAAACAACATGGCAGAGAATCTATTGGAAGTTATGGCGGAAACAACCCCACGTATCCGGTCATCAGCCACCTTTCGGATGCCGTCTGTCAAAATGCGCATACCGAGTAAAAAGAGGCCGATACCGCCCAGGGTTCCCTCAAGA
>Ga0302250_1001053_pt1 | contig 22407 bp, 10 predicted proteins | sample AAG_RA_Asp_MG_FD_193536 | JGI IMG/M metagenome (GOLD analysis project Ga0302250, IMG submission 193536) | Enriched activated sludge microbial communities from anaerobic digester in WTTP, New Holstein, Wisconsin, United States - AAG_RA_Asp | ecosystem: Engineered > Bioreactor > Anaerobic >... | reverse complement strand
TTTCGCGAGCCACGGCGTTCTGGGCATGAGCGCGCTTTGCACTTGGTGGATGACCCCGGGCTTTCCGCTTCCTGCGCTCCACCCTCGGAATCACCGCCGCCCTCGCAGGACCCGAGGTCGTTCTCCTCGAACTCGACGACGATGTCTGGCTCGTCCATTTCCGTGGCCAGGACCCCGGGCTCTTCGAGGTGGGCGAGTCCGCCATCTCTCCCCTCGAGTCCCATCACCGCGAGCCTGCCCACCCATGCGGGGGCTGCAGGCCTTCCCCAACGGAGCAGGTGGAACGCATGTGCCCAATCTACTGTGCAACCCATGTTCCCGGCTGCACAGGTTCCGGTGCCCGGCGAGGTTCCCGGAACCCCCGGAAATCGCCTGGCGACGCGGACCGGGGTCGTCTAGTATTCCCCTGGCAACCGACCCGGAGGTCCTCGATGCGACGATTGCTCCTCCTGCCGGCGCTGTGGTGCGCCTGCGCGCAGCCGGCACCTGAACCGCCCCCGGTGGATGCCGCTTCGTACCCGGTGATCGAGGACCCGGCGCTGGCCCAGTTGCGCTGGGTGCTGGAACTGGCAAACCGCCCCCTGGACGACTTCACGGACCTCGAGGCGGCCAACCAGCGCGACCTGACCGCCTACCGCTACGCCATCGCCTTCACCGGCTACGCGATGGCCGCCGTGCAATACCACCTGTGGCCCGCGTGGTCGGAGGTGCTGCAGCCGGCCATGAACCGCCTGATCGAAAAACTGCTGCGACGACCCGTCTGGGAGTACTGGGCCGAGGTCAGCCGGGGAGTCCCGACCCTGGAGCCGGCCCTGGACCGGCCCTACCCCGAGGCCCACGACCCCGTGGGGGACAAGAACGTGATGTACAGCGGGCACCTGGCCCACCTGTCGGCCCTGTACGCCATGCTCTACCGGGACTTCCGGTGGGACCAGCCGGGCAGCATGACCTTTGAGTGGTCCCCCGGCGAGATCTACCGCTACGACGCCGGGTCCCTGACCGAGGTGCTGCACCGGCAGATGGCCCAGAACCGGGAGCCGGGCATCTGCTGCGAGCCGAACGCCGTCTTTCCCGAATGCAACCAGCACCCGATCCTGGCCTTCCGGCTCCGGGACGCCACGCACCGGACCTCGTTCTTTTCCATCAGCGAGCGGTTCTTCGATTTCTTCGTGCGCAAGGGGCTCACCGATCCGGAGACCGGCGAGACGGCGATGCTCTACCTGATGAAACAGGACTCGACGCTGTCCCAGTCGAACCCGAAGTACCACAACGCCAACGATCCGCTGATCGCGCAGTTGATCGAGGAGGGCATCATCACGCTGGAATCTGCCACCGCGAACGGCTGGACGGGAACCTTCATGCACGCCTGGAAGCCGGAATTCGTGGAGGCGCTCTACCCGGTCTGGAAGGCGCGGCACTACACGCCCACGGACGACGGGGCGGCGACGCTGAAGGACGAGACCTGGGAACCCAGGGTCCGATACGGATTCTTCGCCATGCTGGCCGCCGAGATGGGAGACCGGGATGCCAGGGACCGGCTGCTGGCCCACGCCGACCGCCACTTCCCGATCCTGCGGGGGAACGGGACCCTGCACTACCACTGCCCGCCGGTGTCCACCTCGCCCTGCACGAACCTGACGGACAGGCTGCTGCTCTTTGCCCGCGTGCTGCCCCGGCACGGATGGCTGGCCATCCACGAGCAGCCCTTCGGGGACGATCACTTCCGGTCCCCCCGCTGGAGCGGAATCGACTGGCCCCGGGTCCTGGTGCGTCGGGCGGTCTGGGACCCGACCCGGGAGGCCCTGGTGGCCTCGTTCCGTCCGGCGGACGCCGTTCCAGGTGCCGTGACGACCGTGCGCGCCGAGGGGCTGGACCCCCGCCGATCCTGGCGCGTCCTGCGGGACGGCGCCGAGATCCTCCGGGCCGGCCGGGTGGATTCCCTGGAGGTGGAGGTGCCCGTCGACGCCGACCACGACGTCGTGGTCCAGGCCCTCCCCTGAACCGGACGGGGCCCGCCGGGACCCCCGGGCCCCCATGACCCGCAATCCCCCGAAGTCGGCGCCCCGCCCGGGACCGGACCGGCCCTCTGCCGACGGGAGCAGGGATTCCCCGGAATCGATCACTCGGCGGGACCGGGAAACGGGGGCCGGACCGCCGGATCCGCCGTGGCGGATTCCCTGGGGACGGGCGGCGGGGCGCCCGATCGCACCGAGGCCAGCATGCCGCAGGCGGCGTGGACCCGGAAGCCGCCGGAGTATCGCCGGACCACGGGCCAGCCGCGGGCCTTCAGGGCGTCCCGGAACCGGTCCAGTTCCTGCCTCGGGGGAGGCCGGAACCCGCCCGGCCTGGGGTCGTTCACCTCCACCAGGTTCACCCGCAGGGGCACGTCCCCCAACAGGCGGGCCAGCCCCTCCACCTCGTCGTCGCCGGTGTTGACCCCCGAGATGGTGACCCAGGCCACCGTCACCCGGCCTCCCTGCATCGCGGCGTACTCCCGGACGGCATCGGCCACCTCCCCGGGAGACCAGCGGGAGGCCACGGGGAGCAGGGCCGCGCGCCGGGCGGCGTCCGTGGAGGTCAGCGACACGATCAGGCGGTAGGGGTGGCCCTCCCGGGCGTAGCGCTGGATGGCCGGCACCAGGCCCACCGTGCTGATGCTGACGTTGCCCGCCCGCACGCGTCCCCCGCAGGGGTGGGACAGGACCCGGGCGGCCCGCAGCACCTCGTCGTAGTTGGCGAACGGCTCGCCCTGTCCCTGGAAGACGGCCCCGGTGACCCGCCCCGGCGCCTCGGCGCGCACGGCCAGGAAGGCGGCCACCATCTCCCAGGCCCGGAGACTGCGCCGAAGGCCCAGGCGCCCCGTGGCGCAGAAGGCGCAACCCATCGCGCAGCCGGACTGGGAGGACAGGCAGACGCTGAAGGCCCCCGGGCGTTCCAGGGGGATCCGCACCGCCTCGGACAGGGCGCCGTCGGGTGATCGCAGCAGGTAGCGGACGAAGCCGTCGTCGGGGTCCTCGACCCGCTCCAGGACCTCCAGCCCCCGCCGCTCGGTGGTGGACGCCACGGCATCGGTCACCCGGGACGCCACGGGGCGCCGGTCCGGAAACCCCGGCCTGCCGTCGCTGACGACGTGGGCCAGAATGCGCCGGGCCTCTCCCTCCGAGCAGGCGACGCCACGGGCTTCCAGGTGCGCCACCAGGTCTTCGGGCAGCATCCCCAGCAGGTGGGGAACCTCCGCCGCCACGCCCGCCTCCTCCGGCCCCATCGCGCGTCCCTCCCCGGCCCGCGGCCGATTCTAGCCGAAGGTCCCCCCTTCCGGCCCGGCCCCATCGGCCCCCGACCGGGACGGCAGTCCCCGGGCTTGTCCCACCCCCATGCTAGACTCCCTCCTCGACGGCAGAGGCCCCGGACCGCATCGCTCCGGCCCGGTGTCCAGGGCCCTGTCCTCTTCCGCATCCAGGGAGGATCCATGCTGGTCATCCGTTCCGGCAATCGCGTGGAGACCCTGGCCCGGGATCTGGGGAGGCACCTGGCCCTCCACCCGCCCAGGGACCCGGTGGACCCGCTGTTCGTCGTGGTGCCCACCCGCGGCGTGGAGCGATTCCTGTCGGACCACCTGGCCCTGGAAAGCGGCATCTCGGCCAGGGTGCGCTTCGACTTCCCGGCCCGCGTGGTCCGCTCGCTGCTGCGATGCGCGCTGACCGGCGCCGACTGGTCCACCGAGGATCCGCCCCCGGACCCCTGGGACCCGGACCGCCTGGTCTGGCACGTGCTGGAGGCGCTGCCCTCGCTGCTGGACACGCCTTCCTTCCGGCCCCTCCGGGATTACCTGGTCCAGGCCGAGGCCCTGCCGACGGGCCCCGTGGGCCGCGAGGAGTACGGCCTGGCCCGGATGGCGGCCGACCTGCTGGACGAGGTGGCGATCTACCGCCCCCACTGGGCCCGGGCCTGGTCCCGGAACGACCCCCTCGTTCCCCGGGGCGCCTCCCGGCCCGTGGACGAGGCGGCCATCGGGGCCGCCTGGCAACGGGACCTCTGGAGACACCTGGAGCGCCGGATCGGAGAGCACCCGTTCTCCAGGATCGAGGAGGCCATCGCCCGGCTGGAGGACCCGTCCTTCCAGCCGGGGCTCCCGGACCGCATCTGCCTGTTCGGCATCGTGACCCTGCCGCCGTCCTTCCTGCAGGTCTTCCTGGCCCTGGGCCGCCGCCCGGACCTGGAAGTCCGCATGGACCTGTTGACCTGCACGCGGGGCTACTTCGGCGACACACCCCGGTCCCGGCGCCTGCGACGGGTCCGCCAGGGCGAAATCCCCCTGGAACCGGGGGAGGCCCACGAGGGACACCCCCTGGTCCAGCGCCTGGGAGACCTGCTGGCGGACTTCAACGAGATCCTGGGGGACCAGACGGGGGACGTCCCCGAGGACGCCTGCGAGGACCCCGTCGAGATGTCCCCGCCGAACCAGTTGCGGTGGCTCCAGCACCAGGTCCTGGAACTGGACCCGCCCTCCCCTCCCCCGACCCCGCTCCCGTGCCCGGACGGCAGCATCGAGTTCCACCGGACCCACACCCTGGTCCGCCAGGTCCAGGTCCTGAAGGACCGGATCCTCCGGGCCATGGACGAGGACCCGACCCTGCAACCCAGGGATTTCGTGGTGCTCTGCAACGACGTGGAGGCGACGGCGCCCCTGGTGGAGGCCATCTTCGCGGGCCGCGACGAACCCGGGGACCGCAAGCCGGGATCGCCCCGGAGCGACCCGCCGGACCTGCCCTTCTCGATCTCGGACCGCCGTCCCCGCCAGGCCGACCCCCTGGTCCACGCGACGTTGCGCCTGCTGGAACTGGCCGACGGTCGCCTGAAAGCCAGCGAAGTCCTGGACTTCCTCTCGATCGAGCCGGTCCGGGAAGCCGCGCGACTCTCCCTCCAGGACCTCGACCGCCTGTCGGCGCTGCTGGAGGAGGCGGGCGTGCGCTTCGGCTGGGACGAGGGGCACCGGGAGGCCCTGGGGCTTCCGCGGGATCGGACCTTCACCTGGGTCTTCGGCCTGGACCGGCTGCTGTTCGGGGCCGCGGCCTCGCCCTGGGCCACCGAGGACCCGGTGGACGGCGTCGCTCCCCGCGTGCTGGAGGACCCGGAGGACCTGCGGCGCGTCGGGTGCCTCGTCCGGTTCCTGGAGGAACTGGCAGACGCCTGCGAGGTCCTCCGGGGGGCCCCCCTCGGCGCCGCCTCTCCGCCGGAGGCCTCCGCCAGGTCGCTCGCCCGCTGGGCCGAGGACCTGCGGCGCGTGGTGCCCCGGCTGATCCTGGTCGAGGAACGCCAGTTGCCCCGCTGGTATCGCCTCCTGAGGGCCCTCCGGGAACTCGGGGAGAGCGAACCGGGCGAATCCAGCCGGCCGGTGGCCCTGGACGCCTTCCGGGAGGTCCTGGAGGCCCGCCTGGAATCCGCCGCCGGCGCCGCGGGCATCCTCCGGGGGCGGATCCATGTCTCGGCCCTGGTCCCGATGCGGGCCATCCCCTTCCGGGTCGTCGCCCTGCTGGGCATGGAGGAGGATTCCTTCCCCCGCAAGGGCCAGCGGCCGTCCTTCGACCTGGTGGGACGCTTCCCGGCACCGGGGGACCGGAACCCCCGGACCGAGGACCGGCACCTGCTGCTGGAGGCGTTCCTGTCGGCCCGGGACCGCTTCTGGGTCTTCTGGAACGGCCGGGGAGTCCGGGACAACCGGGATCGGCCCCTGCCGCCACCCCTGGAGGAGATGCTGGACATCGTCGCCCGGACCTTCCTGCCGGACGAGCCTCTGGACCGTGCCCGGGACCGGTTCGTCCACGGCCATTCCCTGCAGCCCTTCCATTACGGGGAGTACGCCGGAGAGGGCACCTCCTACGACCGCCACATGGTCCGGGGAGCCCGGGCCCTCCTGGGCGACCGGAAGGACCCCGGCCGCTTCCTGACCCCCGACCGGGCCCTGCCCTCCCTGGTCGGCCCTGACAGGGAAACGGTGATCCGGCTGGCGGACCTGGCGCGTTCCCTGCGCAACCCGAGCCGGGAACTGCTGCGGCGGCGGTTCCAGGTCACCCTGGACCTGGATCGGCGGACCATGACGGACCAGGAGCCCCTGGCTCGGAAGGAGGTGGACGAACAGGATCTGCTCGAGACGGTCTGGGACTGGGTGTCCCGGGGCCTCCAGGACCCCGAACGGATCCGGCAACGCCTGCTGGCCCAGGGACGGATTCCCCAGGGAGCCCCGGGCGAGATCCTGGTGGCCGAGGCCCTGGGCACCGCGTTGCTGCTGCAGCGGGCGACGAAGGAACTCCGGTCCCCCCCGGCCCGTCGATGCCTGGTGGACGTGGCCTTCCCCCGCCTGGGCCTGCGCCTGGAAGACGCCGTTCCGGGGCGCCACGGACGACACCTCGTCACCGTGGCGTTTCACAAGGCCGGAGGCGGGACCCTGCTCCGCACCTGGCTGCAGCACCTGGCCGTCTGCGCCACCGAGGAACCCGATCCGTCCTTCCGGACCTGGCTGGTGGCCACGGAGCCGGGGAAGGACCTCCCCGGAGAGTCGGAACATTCTTCTTCCAAGGCCCGATCCTCCATCCGGTACTATTTCCCAGCATGCCCGCGGGAAACGGCCCGTTCCCTGCTGGAGGAACTGGCGGAGATCCACGTCCGGGCGCTCCGGGAGCCCCTGCCCCTCTTCCCGAGATCGTCCTGGGCCTACGCATGCAACCCGGATCCGGGACTGCAGAATGCCCGGGAGGCATGGATTTCCTCCGAACACGACACCGAGATTCCCGGCGACGTGGAGGACCCCTACGTCTCCAGGGTCTTCGGGGACGCGGACCCCTGGGGTCCCCGGCGGCCCGACTGGATGCGGGTCGAGGCATTCGATCCCGAACGGCTGGCTTTCCGCGTCTATGGCCCCCTGCTGAAGGCTCTCAAACCGGATCGAGGACCGGAAGAAAAGGCCGCCGGCGTGCCGGAGGAGGCGACGCGATGACGAGGATCTTCGACCCCAAGGGACCCGTGGACTCCCGGTCGGCCCTGTTGGCCGCCAGCGCCGGGACGGGCAAGACGTTCTCCATCGCCCAGATCTTCCTGCGCCTGGTCCTGGACCCGGACCAGAGCCGGGGACCCGACCGGCCCGACGGCATCGATCCCCGGGAGATCCTGGTCGTGACCTTCACCCGGGCCGCGACGGCCGAGATGCGCAACCGGATCCGCACGGGCCTCCGGGACGCCCGGGACATCCTGAAGGCGCTTCTTCGGCAGGATTGGGCGATCGATGGCCCCGGTCATCCGCTCCTCGAGGGCTGGCCGGCCCTGGAAGGGTTCCTGGGCGTCCTGGCCAACGTCCCCGATGCCCGGCAGCGCCTGGTCCAGGCCCTCCATCGCCTCGAGGTCGCCCTGGCGGGCTTCGACGAGATCACCATCTCGACGATCCACGGTTTCTGCCAGCGGATGCTGATCCGCCATGCCCTCGAGAGCGGGGCGACGCTCCGGGCGGACCTCGCCGAGGACTCCGACGCCTGGACCGAGGAGGTGGCGCTGGACCGGTATCGCCGCTTCGTCCACGACCTGCCGCCCCTGCTGTGGAAGGTCCTCGAGTGGCGCATGAAGGCGTCGGCGTCCCGGTGGAAACGCATCGCCAGGGAACTGGCCTCCCATCCCGAGGGCAGCCTGTGGCGCCCTGCGACCAGGGTGCTCGAACGGGACATCGCGGAGTGGATCGGGAAGGTGGAGTCGGTCCTGCGGGCCGTCCAGGAGGACGCGGGCAAGGTGTCCCCGGATCTGCACGAGTCGGCCCGGCGGGCCCGCGACCAGGGGATCTGCAACAAGAATCTGCTGTCCGACAATCGGCTGCGTCTCCTCCAGGTGCTCCCGGAGGTGCTGTCCTCCCAGGCGTCCCTCCCGCCGGCCTCGATGGACCTCCAGACCATCGACAGCGCCCTGGACCTGCTGGGCCGGTGCCTCCTGCCCGGCAAGGGCAAGGTACTGCCTGCCGATCTGGCCGCGACGGTGGCGCACTTCCGGGGCCGCCTGGAGGAGTGGAAGGCCCTCGTGGAGGAGAGTCCGATCCCGCGGGAAGCGCTGATCTGGGGACTCGAGGACCTCGAGGACGCGATCCGGCGGGATCTGCCCCTGCGCAAGCGCCGGGACGGGGTCTTCACCTACGACGACCTGATCCATGCCTTCCGCAAGGCCCTCGAGTCCCCCCGGGGACCGATGCTGGCCCGGGCCGTCCGGGAGCAGTACCGAGTCGCCCTGATCGACGAGTTCCAGGACACCGACGGGGACCAGTGGGAGATCTTCCGGCGGCTCTTCCTGGAAGGCGGGGAACAGCCACTGCGGCTGTGGATCATCGGGGATGCGAAGCAGTCGATCTACCGCTTCCGGGGAGCCGACATCGGGTCGTACCTGAAGGCCCAGGAGGCCGTCGAGACCCGCTTCGAACTGACCCGGAACTTCCGGACCGACGGGCCTCTGCTGCGGGCGATCAACGGCCTGTGGTCCTATGGGGGCCGGGCCCGGATCCTGCCCTCGTCGTCGGGGGTCGGGAAGGTGCTGCCGTTCCTGGAACCCCGGATCCCGGCTCCCGTCGTCAAAGCGCACCACGAGGCCCGCCGGGTGCGTTTCCGGTCCCGAACGGGATCGAGGGCGCCCCTTCGCATCGTCTGGCTGTCCTCCGCCGGATCTCCCTCGGGACCCTCCCACGGCGACGGGGGAGAACCGGCGCCGGGAAGCGAGTCCCCGAAGCCGCCAGGCGCTGGCACGAACGCACCCTGGAACGCCGAGGGGGCCCGGGAGGCGGCCATCCGGTGGACCGCGGCCGACATCCGGGCCTTCCTGGACGCCGGCGCCGAGGTCCTGGACCGATCCGGATCCTCCACGGATGGCGGTGGCGAACGGTGGGTGGCCGTGGCCCCGAAGGACCTCGCCGTGCTGGTCCGGAGCCACCGGGAGGGGGCGATGATGCAGAGGGCCCTGAGGGACCTCGGCATTCCCTCGGTCCGGGGCGGCCAGGAAAGCGTCTTCGAGACATCCGAGGCCGAAGACCTGCTTCGGCTGCTGCGGTGCCTGGAACGCCCCCTCACGCCGCCGTCGGTGGCCACGCTGCTGTCCCTTCCGATCTTCGGCCGCGATGCCACGGACCTGGAGGCGCTCTCCGGGCCCTCCAGGAACGGCGACGACCCGGATCCGGCCGCGGCGGCCTGGAATCGGTGGATCGAACGCCTGGAGCGGTGGCAGGAAGCCTGGCGGTCCCACGGGATCTGGCGCCTGTGGGCCGAGATGATCCGGGAGGAGGAGGCCAACCCCCTGGACCTCCTGGAACGCTGGAACGGGGAACGGGTCCTGACCAACTGGTTCCACCTGGTGGAGTGGATCCAGGGGGAGTCGGTCCGGCGCCACCTGGGCCCCCGGGAGCAGGCGGACCTCCTGGCCCGCAGGATCGAGAACCGCGACGACGGCCCGATGGACCGCGAGGCCATGCTGATCCGCCTGGAGAGCGACCTCGATGCGGTCCAGATCGTCACGATCCACTCGGCCAAGGGCCTCGACTATCCCTTCCTGTGGATCCCGGGGCTCTGGAGCCCCTTTCAGGAAACGCGCGTGGAGGAGGGGATCTGGCTGGAAGGGGAGGACGCCGACGCCGGGGAACCAGGAGGCCGGGAATGGTTCCTGCCAAGGGGCTTCGACGAAGAACGGCAGAAACGGGCGAAGGCCCTGGCCGACCTGGCGGCCTTCCAGGAATCCCTCCGCCTGGCCTACGTGGCGATGACCCGTCCCCGGCACGAGATGACCGTCGTGACGGCCATGACCTCCAAAGGATTCCCGAACAGCCCCCTGGCGGCGGTGCTCCACGGCCATCACGCGGAATTCCAGGGGGACGATCCCCGGAAGCACCGGGAGGTCCTGGCCCAGGCGCTGAAGGCGATGCAACCTCGGGAGGTGCTGGCGGATCTCCGGAACCTGGAACGGCGGTTTTGGTCGGAGGAGCCCTCCGGGGAACCGGCATCGCCGGAAGGCACGGGCCCCGTCCAGTGCATCGAGGCCGGTCCCATCGACATGCCGCCCCGGTGGCAGCCTCCCGTCCGCGACATCCCCCTTCCCGAGGCCCGGACCTGGCGACGCCCCCTCGACACCCTCGACCGGCTCTGGACGAGGGCCAGTTTCTCCTCCCTCGCCCGGAGGGCCAGGGACCCGGACATCCCGGAACCGGACGTGGAGGAGGGGGCGCCCAGGGCATCGGACGAGGCCATCCGGTCATCGCGTGCCCCCGGAGAGGCCGAGGCGCCCGAAGATGTCGCCGTCCCGTCGGAGGCCCCGCTGCGGGGCTCGGGGAACGAAGCGGTCGCCGGGAGGCAGGAAGACGCCAGGGAGGCGCCCTGGGCGGACCAGCCCTCGCTTCTCGGGGGCTTCCCCGCGGGACCCCGCTACGGCGACCTGCTGCACGAAATCCTGGAGGCCCTGGACTTCCGGGAGGCCGACTCCGATCGGTGCCGGGACGTGGTCGTCGAGGTCTTCTCCCGCCATGACCAGGCCCCCGAACAGGCGGAGATGGTGGCCCGGGCCCTCCCCTCGATCCTCGCGACCCCCCTGGGCGGGGTGACGCCGGAGGACCCGGGACCGGCATTGAAGGACCTGCCCTGGCGGGACACGCTCCGGGAGATGGCCTTCGACATCCCGGTCCGGGGCGGGATCCAGGCCGTCCTGGGGCCCGGGTCCCTGGTGGGCCGAAAGGCGATCCGGGAGACCTTCCTGGCCGCCGGGGACCAGGATCCGGTCCTCCGGGCCTTCCTGCCGCGGCTCGACGCCCTGGACTTCCAGGCCTTCCACGGCTACCTGACGGGGGGCATCGACCTCGTGTACCGCTGGCGTCCCCCGGGGGCACCGGAACCGCTGTGGTGGATCGCCGACTACAAGTCCAACCGCCTCTGCGGACGGGACGAGGCCGAGACGCTGTCCCGCTACGGGGACGAGGCGATGCGGCAGGCGATGGTCGAACACCTCTACGTCCTGCAGTACCACCTCTACCTGGTGGCCCTGCACCGGTTTTTGCGGTGGCGCCTGCCGGGCTACGACTACGATCGCCACGTCGGGGGCGTGCGATACCTGTTCCTGCGGGGCATGGCCGGACCCGAGCACGCCGGGCGATGGGGGGTCTTCCGGGACCGCCCTCCGAAGGCCCGGATCGAGGCCCTCTCGCGTCTCTTCGAGGTCCGGGCGGCATCCCCGGAGGTGGCTCATGGCCTCTGACATCCTGCAACCCCTGGTCGATGGGGGCATCCTGGAACCGCTGGACCGGGCCCTGGTCCGCCGGGCGTTGCAGCGCATCGGGACGACGCCGAACGAGCATCCTGCCTGGGCCTTCCCCCTGGCCCTGGCCCTCCGGGCGCCCCGGCTGGGACACACCCACCTGCGAATCGGCGGGGAGTTTCCCCGCCATCCCCGGGAGATCCTGCGCGAGGGCGCGATCATCGGGGACCCCGAGGCCCCGGATCCCCCTCTTCCGGAATGGCCGGACCCGGGGACCTGGGCCGGGGAGTTGTCCCGCTGTCCCCTGGTGCGGGGGATCGAGGGACCGGGCGATCCCCCTCCCCGAGATCCCGAAGGCTCCCCCGAGGATCCGCGGGCCCTCTGGGTGCTGGTTCGCGACGACCGGGAGGCCCGGCTCTACCTGGAGCGCTACTGGGACGCGGAGCGGCGCTTCCTGCGACAGGTCGCCGATCGCCTGGCGACGGCACCCGGTCCGGGCCTGGACGGGGGGCCGTGCCCCGGCCTCGCGGTGCGCCCCCAGGATCTCCCGGCGATCCGGGAGGACCTGGAGGTGCTGCTGCCCATCCGGGAGCCGGAGGGGGCCGACGGCGTGCTGGACCAGCGCCTGGCCCTGATCCAGGGCCTTTCGGCCCCGTTCCTGGTCCTGACGGGGGGCCCCGGGACCGGGAAGACCACCACCATCGCCTCCTTCCTGGCCCTGTGCTTCCGGCAGGCCCGGCGCCTGGGGCTTCCCGGGGACCCGCCGATCCAGGTCCGGGCCATGGCCCCCACGGGAAAGGCGGCGGCCCGGATGACCGAGGCCATCCGGGGCCGGATCGAGGACCTCCGAAAGGCGCTGACGGACCAGCCGACCTCCGTCCGGGAGGACTGGGAGGATGTCCTGCGATGGATGTCCGTCGAGGCGGGGACCGTCCACCGACTGCTCCGCTGGTCGCCCCGGGAGGAATCCCTCCTTCACGGGCCGGAACATCCCCTCCCGGCGGACCTGGTCATCGTGGACGAGGTCTCGATGCTGGACCTCGTCCTGACCGTTCGGCTGCTGGATGCCCTGCCCCCCGGATGCCGCGTGCTGTTGGTGGGCGACCGGGACCAGCTGGTGTCCGTCCAGGCCGGGTCCGTGCTGGGGGACCTCTGCCGCTCCGGCCGGCCCCTGGACTTCGGGGTCGGGCCCGACCTGTGTCGCCTGGCGCGGGACCTGCTGCCCGGCGAGCCCTCGCGCCTGCGCCTGGGATCTCCGCCTGCCGGACCGCTCCCCGATGCCGTGGCGGTGTTGCGGCACTCCTTCCGGACCGGTTCTGACCGGAACCCGCTGACGCGGTTCGTCAGGCGGGTCCAGGACCTCGACGACCGGGCATCCCGGGAGGCGCTCCTCTCGGACGCCCGGGCCCTGGCCTCGGGGCTTCCCCCCTGGCCGGAATCCACCGGCGAACCCGGACCCGCCGACGAGCCGGGCATCTGGCTGATCGAGGCCGAGGAGTCCCTGGCCGGTCCTCGGGGAACCTCCCCCGCCGGCCGGACGAGGGCGGCATGGTCCCGGGAGATGCGGGGACTGGCCACCGGCCGCTGGGCCGCGATCCTCGAACCGGCCCTGGATGCCGTGAAGGCCGCCACCGGCGAACCCGGATGGAGCCGGGCCGCCGCCGCCGCGTTGCGGTCCCTCCAGGGATTCATGATCCTCTGCTCCCACCGCCAGGGCCCCCGGGGATCCGAGGAATGCAACCGAATCGTGCGGGAGGCGCTCCAGGCCAGGGGCCTCGGCGGGGATGGCCCCTGGTTTTCCGGCCAGCCGGTCCTGGTCACCGAAAACGACTACACGACGGGCCTGTTCAACGGGGATCTGGGCATCGTGCTGCCGGCCCACCCCGGGGATTCCTCCGGCCTGACGGTCTGTTTCCCCGGCGGTCCCGACCAGGGCGTCCGCACGTTCCCCCCGACGCGGGTTCCGGGCCTGGTCCCGGCCTTCGCCCTGACCGTTCACAAGTCCCAGGGCAGTGAGTTCGACGAGGTGCTGTTCGTGGGGCCCCTCCTGGACGACCCCTTCCTGACCCGCGAGATGATCTACACGGCCGTGACCCGGGCCCGGCGACGGGTCTGGATGGCTTCCAGCCGGGAGGCGGTGGCCGGGGCCCTGGCCCGCCGGACCCGCCGGGACTCCGGGATCCTGCCCGCCCTCTGGCCGGAAGCCTGATTCGATGCACCGAAGGTCTTTCGCGGTGCAAGGTCGAACGCCATGGGCCGGGATCGCGGCAAGGAACCGGGTCCCCGGTCATTCCATCCCGTTTCCGGTGAACCGGACGTAGATCACCGGCAGCACCACCAGGGTCAGCAGCGTGCTGGTGATCAGTCCCCCCATCACGACCACGGCCAGCGGTTTCTGGATATCCGCCCCGGAGCCGGTGGCGAAGATCATGGGCAGGTGCCCGATGAAGGACGTCAGCGCGGTCATCAGCAGGGGGCGGAAACGCAGGCGGCAGCCCTCCCGGACGGTTTCGGTCGGGCCGAGTCCCTGCTTCCGGAACTGGCGGAACAGCGCCACCAGCACCACGCCGTTCTGCACGGCGATGCCCAGCAGCACGATGAACGCGACGGCGGCAGACACCGACAAATCCATCCGGAAGAGGACAATCCCAACCACCCCGCCCACCAGGGAGAAGGGAAGGTTCAGGAGCACCAGCAGCGAGTCCCGCACCGAGCCGAGCGCCATGTAGAGCAGCACCAGGATCAGCAGGAGCGCCACCGGCACCACGATGGCCAACTGCCGCATGGCCCGCTGCTGGTTTTCGAACTGTCCTCCGAACTCGAGGAACGAACCCGCCGGCAGGCTCGCCTGGAAGTCCGCCAGTCTCGCCCGGGCCTCCTCCACGAATCCGCCCAGGTCCCGGCCCCGGATGTTGGCTTCCACCACGATCCGCCGGATGCCGTTCTCGCGCCCGATCTGGGCCGGAGCCTGTACGATCTGCACCTTCGCGATCTGTCCCAGGGGCACCCGGGCCCCTCCGGCCGCCGGGATCAGCAGCCGTTCCACCTCTCCCACCCATCGCCGGTCGGCCTCCGGCAGGCGGACGACCACCTGGAACCGCCGTTGTCCCTCGATCAGCGTCGTGGCGGTTCGCCCCCCGAAGCCGATCTCGATGGCCTCGTTCACGTCCGCGACGTGGATGCCGTACCGGGCCGCCGCCTCCCGATCGATTTCCACGTCCACCTGGTCCATGCCCGAGACCTGCTCGACCTTCACGTCCTCCGCGCCTTCGATGCCGCCCAGGACGGTCGCCACCCGGTCCGCCTCGTGCCTCAACACCTCCAGGTCGTCTCCGAACACCTTGACTGCCAGGTCGCTCTTCACGCCCGAGATCAACTCGTTGACCCGCAGGGCGATGGGCTGGCTGAACGACATCCGCAACCCCGGGATCCCGCCCAGGTCCTGCTGGATCGCCGCCACCAGTTCCGCCTTGTCACGGCCTGTCCCCCATTCTCTCCGGGGTTTCAGCATGACGAACACGTCGGTCTGCTCCGGCCCCATCGGGTCCTCGCTGATCTCCGCTCGGCCGCTCTTGCTGACCACCGTCGCCACTTCCGGAAACCGCAGCAGTCGCTTTTCGATGAATTCCGACACCCGGGTCGTGCCCTCCAGGGAGGCGTTGGGCAGGCGGACCACGTTGATGGCGATCGACCCCTCGTCGAGGGGCGGCATGAACTCGGTGCCGATGAGCGGGGTCATCGCGCCCGCCGCCAGGAGGGCCGCGACCGCGACGCCGACGGTGATCCGGGGATGCCGGACCGCGCGATCCAGGAGCCGCAGGTAGCCTCCATGGAACCGCCGGATGAAGCCGAACTCCCGTTCCGGGATCTGCTTCAGGGCCCAGTCGGCCAGGACGGGCACGATGGTCAGGGCCACCAGGAGCGATACGATGAGCGCAATCAACATCGCCGAGGCGAGGGGATGGAACATCTTCCCCTCGACTCCCTGCAGGGAGAACAGCGGCACCAGGATGATCCCGATGATCACCACGCTGAACGCCACGGGCCTCGCAACTTCGACGTAGGCATCGGCCACGATGCGGCGCCTGGCCCCCGGATCCGTGCGGTGGGCCAGGTGCCGGCGGATGTTCTCGACCACCACGATCGAGGCGTCCACGACCATCCCGACGCTGAAGGCCAGGCCGCCGAGGCTCATCAGGTTCGAGGAAATCCCGGCCCTCTCCATCAGGATGAAGGTGACCAGGAAGGTGAAGGGCAGCGAGAACAGGGCGATCAGGGCCGTCCGCAGTTCGGCCAGGAACAGGAACAGCACGAGGATCACGAGGAGGCCACCCTCCAACAGGGCATCCATCACGGTCCGGATGCACGCCTGGATCAGGCCGGTGCGATCGTAGAAGACCGACAACCGCACCTCTTCGGGCAGGGAGCCCTGGACCCTGGCGATCGCCTCCTTCGTCCGTTCGACGACATCCCGGGAGTTCTCCCCCTTCCGCATGATGACCATCCCCGCGACGACTTCCCCCTTGCCGTCCCGGGTCACGGCGCCCTGCCGCGGCTCGGCCCCAATGACGACGTCTGCCACGTCGCGAAGGAAGACCGGAGCCCCCTCGTGGGCTTTCAAGACGATCCGCTCGATGTCCGGCACGTCCTTCAGAAGGCCGACCCCCCGCAGGTAGACCTGTTCCCAGTCCCGGACCAGCACCCCTCCGCCGACGTTGGCATTGTTCCGCTCGACCACTGCGACCACGTCGGCCATGGTCAGGCCGTACTTGACCAGCCGGTCCGGGTGAACGAGCACCTGGTACTGCTTCACGAAGCCGCCGAAACTGTTGATTTCGGCGACACCGCGGACCGGCTTCAGGCGCGGAGCGACGACCCAGTCCTGCAGGGTCCTCAGTTCGGTCAGGGACAGGGTGTCGCTTTCCAGCGTGTACTGGAAGATTTCCCCGAGTCCCGTGCTGATGGGCCCCAGTTCCGGCTCGACCCCCGGCGGCAGATGGTCCCGGACCTCCATCAGCCGCTCGAAGACCACCTGCCGGGTCCAGTAGGTCTCGGCGTCATCATCGAAGACGACGACCACCTGGGAAAGGCCGGCGCGGGACAGGGAGCGAACCTGCCTCACCTTCGGCAGTCCGCGCATCTGCTGCTCGATGGGAAAGGAGACCCGCTGTTCGACGTCCACCGCCGCGAGGCCGGGCGCCTTGGACAGCACCATCACCTGGACGTTCGTCACGTCGGGAAAGGCGTCGACTGGGAGGTTCCGCCAGGCTGCCACCCCCAGACCGGCCAGCACGACGACCGCCAGGATCACCAGGATCCGGTGTTCCAGAATCCCCTCGACGAAGCGCCGCATGACGATCCTCCTAGTCCGCGCAACCCGCGCCCATCCTCGATCGCAGGACGTCGGACTTCAGGAGGAAGGCGCCGTCTGCGGCCACACGCTGCCCCGTCTCGATCCCTCCCTTCACCTCCACCCAGCCTTCCCATTCGCGTCCCGTCCGGACCGGCCGGCGGACCCAGAAGTCTCCTTGGTACGGCACGAACACGAAGGTCCGCCCCTGGTCCTGCATCACCGCGGATCGCGGAACCGCCAGGACCCGTTCGCCACCGGACAGCATCAGCCGGACCTCGGCAAACATGCCCGGCCGCAGTTTCCCCTCCGGGTTTGCCACGGTCAGTCGCGCCTTCACCGTGCGGGATTCCCGTTCCATCACGCTGCCGACCAGGTCCAGGGTGCCCGGGAAGTCCTCACCGGGATACGCCTTGACCGACACCGTGGCCGCAACCGGCCCGGCGGCCACCCGGTCCTGCACGGCTTGGAGGTGATCCTCGTAGAGGTCGGCGAACACCCGGACGGGGTCGATCTCGCCGATGACCACCATGCTCTCTCCGGCCCTGGCCGACTCCCCGGGCACCGCGTGCATGTCCAGGACGCGCCCGCCGGAAGGAGCCCGGACCACCAGGCGCCCCTGGGCACTTCCCAGACGGCTGGCATTTCCCAATGCCCGGAGGTCGGACGGATCCACGCCCAGCCGCAGCAGGCGTTCCGAGGCGGATCGGACACGGATGTCGGCGGACTCGAACTGGTTCCGGGCCTCGAGGGCCTCCCGCTCGGAGGACACCCCCTCCCGACGCAGCGCCTCCTGCCGGCGGAGCGTCCTGGATGCCAGGTCCCGCGCCGCCATCGCCTCCAGGTACTCGCCCTGGGCTTCCCCCAAGGCGACGCTGTCCACCTCGACCAGGACCTGGCCGGTCCGGACCCGGTCGCCCACCTGGATGCGGACGGCCCGGATCACCCCGTCGGTGCGTGGCGCCAGGTGCGTCACCCGCCGCTCGTCGAACCGGACCTCGCCCGTGAGCACGATGGGGGCCCCCACGACCCTTGAAGCGGCCTCCACCGTGCGCACAAGCCCTTCCTCGAGGACCGGCTGGGGTACCCGCACCACGCCCACCTCGTGGCGGCAATCGTCGCACTCGTAGGCCCTCTTCCCGTGCTCGCAGGCGACCGAGAACAGTTCCTTGACGGGACGGTCCAGATCGGACTCCTCGCCGCGTTCCGTCTCGGCCTGCTCCGGGCCCTTCTCCCGGGTCTCCCGGCCTGGCGCTTCCTCCGATGCCCCCCGGTGGGAGGGCGGCTTCCCGGCCGTTGGCGGGGGCTTGTTGTCACAGCCCGTCCCGAGCAGACCGACCCACAGGATCGCCCATCCGATCCGGCTCATCCCCGGCGTGTCACTGCGCATCTTCCTTCCCCCCGGTCAGCACGGCCAGAGCCGTGCACTCGACCCGAACCCGGAGCAGCGCCTCGATGCCGGACTTGCGGGCATCCAGGACCATCCGGCGAGCATCCAACACGTCGATCAGCGCGAACTCGCCCAGTTCGTACCCGCGTTCCACCGTGCGCGCCGCGGCTTCCGCCCGGGGCAGGATCTCCTCCCGGAACCGCTCGGCGGCAATCCGGGCCTGGCTGCATCGCTCCCAGGCCCCCAGCGTCTCGGCCAGCAGTTCCCGAGCGGCCGCCTCGGCGGCCCGTTCCTCCGCGGCCCGTTCCGCCTCGGCACGCCGGATCGCACCGGAGTTCCAGTTCCAGGCCGGAATCCTCACCATCAGGAGGCCGCCGGCACGCTCCCCGTCCCGTTCCCGCTCGAAGAATCCGCCCAGGGAGAACCCTGGGATCCGGCGGGCTCGTTCGGCTGCCACCAGGTCCTCCCGGGCACGGACCCGGGCCAGGGCAGCCTCCAGGCGCGGGTGAGCCCGGGTGGCCTTCGCGATGGTTTCCTCCCTCGATGGAGGTTCCGGCAGCGATTCGCCATCCTCCTCCACGGCCTGAACCGAACCTTCCGGAAGGCCCAGGATCGCCTCGATGGCAGCCCGATCGGCCCGGAGGTCCGCCAGCACCCGATCCCGCTCCTGTCGCACCTGCTCCAGTTCGATCTCGACCCGGGGCAGCTCGGTGGGCCGCGACTCCCCCTTCTCGACTCGGATGCGAACCACGGCGGCCAGACGGGCGGCCTGGGCCTCGGCCTCCCCGAGCGTCTTCAGGAGTTGTTGACCGTGGGCGATCTCCCAGAACAGGCGCGCCAGGCGACCGGTCACCTCACGCCGGACCGCCCGGGCCTCCCAGTCCGCCGCGTCGGCCTCCGACCGTGCGGCTCTCCTCTCCCCGCCCCGTGGGCCGATCCAGTCGAAGGGGATCGTCAGGGCGACGCCCCATTCCATCACGTCCGGACCTCCGCCAGCCGACGTTCCCCGGCCCAGGCGGAACTCGGCCTCGGGGTTGGGGATCTGCCCCACCGCATCGGCCACTGCCCGGGCCCCCCGGACCCGGTTCAGGGCCTCCTGCGCCTGCGGCAGCCCATCGATCCGGCGGATCACGTCGGACCATCGAAGCGCCGCCGGCTCCTCTTCCCGTCCGATCGCCTGGACGGACAGCATTGTCACCAGAACGGACCCGCAAAGTGCGCACCCGCGCATGGACCGCCTCCTCCCCAAACGCGCGAGGGGACGATCGCCCTTCGCACGCCATCCACGGTTTCCCTTGCTGACTCGAACGACGGTTCAGGATCGTGGGGGATGGAACGGGGCATCCGGCAAGCCCGGGGTCACCCGATCGCAGAGGGAAGCATCCCGCAGTTCCACCGGTGGATCCCGGGGAGCGTCCACGGGGGCCTTCACCGCGATGCCGGGCATGTGGCACATGCAGTCGCACGAATGAAATGGGGCGGGCGGATCCCGGTGCTGGTCCGACAACGGGCAGAGGATCGTCATGTCCGGAGAACAGGATTTCGTGCACCCGTCATCGTCCAGGCACGGTCGCATTCCCGCAACCCCGCCCAAGGACGTGATCAGAACGACGCTGGCCAACACCTGCCGGAGATTTGCGGGCATCCTGGCTCCCGCGGGACCTCGCAATGTTCTAGAGGATGCGGCCCCGGGCTGTCAACGGACCAGGCCGAACCTTTCGAAGTGAGGAAGGAATCTGGCGGGGCTTCTCACGCCCCGTGGCGCAGGATCCGGCCGGGCCGGGGCTCGGGGTGAAAGCCGTCGGGGTCCACGACCGCCCGGCCGTTGATGAAGACCGAGTGGATGCCCTCGGGGAAATGGACCGGGTCCTGGGCCGTGGACCGGGACGCCAGTCGCCGCTCGTGGAACAGGACGAGGTCCGCGTACCGGCCGACCTCGATCCTCCCCCGATCCCGGATGCCCAGTTGCCCGGCCGGCAGCGATGTGGCGCGCCGAATGGCCTCTTCCATCGACACGACGCCCCGGTCCCGGGCGTAGGTTCCCAGCCACCGCGGATAGGCGTCGTAGAACAGGTGCGACGGCAGCCCGAATCCCAGCAGGATCGTGTCCGTCACGATCGACACGTGGGGGTTCTTCAGGGCCCCCAGCACCGACCGCTCCACGAAGGGGTCTCCCGGCCAGGTCACCGTCTCGAACACCAGCACCCTCCCCTGCTCCTCGACCAGCAGGTCGCAGGCCACGTCGAAGGGGTGCCTCCCGGTCTCCCGGCCGATCTGCGCCAGGTTCCTGCCCTCCAGGTGCTTGTTCCTGGGCAGCGTCAACGACATGATGAAGGCCGCATCCCAGCCCATCACCTGGAAGGCGTTGAAGGACCAGGAATCCCGCCCCCGGTGCGGCCAGGCGACGTCGCCCTGCTCGATGCTGCGGCGGATGGCGGCCCTCTGGGCGGGGTCGGCCAGACGATCCAGCATGCCCCGGACGCCCCCCTGCAGTGCCCAGGGCGGGAAGAAGGCCAGCAGATGCGTGAATCCCGCCGAGGTGGGCATGGCGTCGAACCCGATGCGCTCCCCGGCATCGGCGGCACGAAAGGCCTTTTCCATGCGGCTGGCCAGCAGGCCGTCGATGGGGATCGGCAGCGGGAACCGGGCGTACAGCCGGCTGCCGGCGACCAGCGCCCAATGGGCCAGGCGGTCCCAGGGGAACGGCAGGTTCGGGATGCAGAAGAGGTGGCTGACCTGCAGCGGAACGTCGGCGGCACGGCAGACGCCCATCACCTCGTCCAGCGCCTGCACCATCGTGTCCGAGTTGTAGGACCGCAGGTGGGACGTGAAGACCCCGTGATGGTCGTGGACCACTCGGGCCAGTTCGGTCAGTTCGTGGGAATCGGAGGCGAGTCCCGGGAAGTACATCAGGCCCGTGGACATGCCCAGGGCCCCGGCCTCCAGGCAGTCGGCCAGCAGGCGCTTCATCGCCCGCAGGTCCTCGGGGGACGCGGTCTCGTTCCGGTCGCCCATCACGTTCATGCGCAGGATGCCGTGGGGGGCCAGGAAGGCCGCGTTCAGCAGGACTCCCTGGGTCTCGCAGACAGAAAGCATCTGGTCGAAGGTCTGCCAGCGGACCTTGTCCTCCTGCGGGGCACCCAGGAAGAAGTCGAAAAAGGTGAAGATCTCTTCGCGGTGTTCCGGGAACACGGGCGCCATCGCGACGCCGCAGTTGCCGCCCACGAAGGTGGTGATGCCCTGTCGGACCAGCGGCTCCAGAATCGCCGGGTGGTCGGGCCGCACCAGGGTCATGTCCGCATGGGAATGGACGTCGATGAAGCCCGGGCACAGGGCCAGTCCGTCCGCCCGGACGCGGCGGGCGGAGGACGATTCGCGCAGTCCCCCGATGGCCGCGATGCGGTCGCCCTTCACCCCCACGTCGGCGACGTACGGCCTGCGGCCGGAACCATCGTAGATCCGGGCACCCTCGATCACCAGGTCCAGCCGGGGAACCGCCTTCAGCGCCACGATGGCCCCCTTCCAGGGATGGGTCAGTGTAGCGGAATGACGCGGACAACGCGATGCGATACAGGCGGAGGAACCGGTTGTTGATGGCGTGCGGCCACCAGGGGAAAACGCTAGGATCGACCCGACGGAGGCCATCATGAACAGCGGGATCGCCCGGTCCTGCTGGGTGTTCCTTCTCTGCCTGGTAGCCCTGGTCGCCGGTTGCGGGCCCGGCGATTCGTCGACCGACCTGCCGACCCGCGATGTCGGCGAGGTCGCGCCGGACCCTTCCGGCAACCCGGACGTTCCCGGGGCGGACGTGCAGGACACCGCCTTGACGGACCCGGGCCTGCCCGGGGACGCGCCGGATTCGGGCCAGCCCGAGGTGCCGGTTCCACCGGACACGACATCGCCCGACCCCGCCACCGATGGCGACGCATCGCCCGGGGATCCGGGGACCGACATCGGCCCGTTCCCAGCCTGCCACGCGTCTGTTCCCCTGCGATGCGGGGACCGGATCCGCGGCGGGACGGCGGCGGTCGGGGTCCCGGACGAGTGGAACGGCTACGACTGCTCGGCCCGCCTGGAATCGGGTCCCGAGTCATTGCTGGCCATTGGGACCGACCGGGACTGCCAGGTGGCATTGCGCCTGGCCGACCTCGACGCGGACCTCGATCTCTTCGTGCTGGAGTCCTGCGATCCGTTCACCTGCTCCGCGAACTCCTCCCTTCCCCGGGACATCCAGGACATCCGCGGCGTCGAGTCCGTCGAGATCTTTCAGAAATCCGGGCAGTTCCGGTTCGTGGCCGTGGACGGGTACGACGACGCTGCGGGCGCCTTCACGCTGGAAGCGGACTGCCTCTGCGGCAGCGGCGCGGCGGGATTCGGCGACGGGTCATGGCAGATGAAGGTGGACCGGCGATGG
>Ga0302250_1001051_pt1 | contig 22445 bp, 17 predicted proteins | sample AAG_RA_Asp_MG_FD_193536 | JGI IMG/M metagenome (GOLD analysis project Ga0302250, IMG submission 193536) | Enriched activated sludge microbial communities from anaerobic digester in WTTP, New Holstein, Wisconsin, United States - AAG_RA_Asp | ecosystem: Engineered > Bioreactor > Anaerobic >... | reverse complement strand
GGTCTCTGCCGGTTCCGGGCCGTCCAGATTCGGCACCGGATCCGTCGGGCCTCCATCGGGTCGCTCCCGGGAATCCGTCTCCCGGAAATCCCCCCCTTCGCCCAGGTCGGCAGCCAGGTCCGATCCCGGATCCGGGCGGACGTCCGCCCCTCCCGATCCGCCTCCGCAACCCGCCGATCCCACCAACGCCCACACGACCACGAACCCGAGGCGCCGCCTCATCATCACGCCCCCCTTTTCGGGGGCAGTGTACCCGGTTGCTCGGGATCGGGGCACCGGTTTCCCGCCGGGAACCCACCCCACATCCGGGGCCATCGCCTCTGGCTGAAACCCCACGACCGCGGTATATTCAGGCGTTCCGTTCCCCGATGCTGGCAGTTCAGGAAGAGGCTTTTCTTCCAGGAAGGAGGCCGGGATGAGTCGCGTCGGATGGTCCCTTGCGTGCGGCATGGTTCTGCTGGGATGCCAGGGTGCCCCCGGATTCGAAACCACCGGGGATCGGCCAGAGACCCCGGTCGTCCACGGCCAGGTCGCCCGACCCCGTGCCCCCTTCAGTCGCCAGGACCTCCAGCGGGCACCGATCGGGATCCGGGCGGCCCGGGAGTCCACCCCCTGGGCCCGCCTGGCCGACGGGATCGGGGACCTCCTGTCCCAGGACGGACTGCCCTTGGATCCGGCGAAGGTCCGCCAGGCGGCCGGCTTCCGGGGCCTCCGGGTGGCCGACGACCGGGTGCAGGTGGTGATTCACCTGGATCGCCCGGCCGACGCCTTCCGGGGGGAACGCCTGGATCTCGAGGGCGTGGACGTGCTGGTGGACGCGGCCTCAGATCGACAGGTCCAGGGCTGGGTCCGCCTGGAGGACCTGGCCCGGCTGGCGGCAGCCCCCGGCGTCCGGGCCGTCACCGCGCCCAGGTTGCCCGAACGGACCGTGATGTCCGAGGGTGCGGCCCACGTGAAGGCGACGACGCTCCACGCCCTGGACATCCGCGGGCAGGGACGGAAGGTGGGCATCGTGGACGTGGGCTTCTCCGGCTACCAGTCCCTGCTGGGAAGCGAACTGCCCGCCTCGGTGACCACCCGGTCCTTCTACGGCGCGGCCCCCGGGGACATCACGGGAGGCGGGGAGGTCCACGGGGTCGCGGTGGCCGAGGTGGTCCACGACCTGGTCCCCGACGCCCAGTTGTACCTGGTGAACTTCGACTCGGAGGTCACCTTCCGGAGCGCCGTGGACTGGCTGATCTCCCAGGGCGTCCACGTGATCACCACCTCCACCGGGACCTACCAGTGGGAGGGGGTGGACGGCCGGGGACCGGCGGCCCGGAAGGCCTCCTCGGCCCGGGACGCGGGGATCCTGTTCACCGCGGCGGCGGGCAATGACGGAAATGCCCATTACCGGGCCACCTTCACCCCCTCCTCGGTCCCGGAGTACCACCAGTTCTATTCACAGGGAGGCAACATCCTGATCCTGGCCGACGACGGGACCGACATCTACTACATCCCCCAGGACGCCCCCATCGTGGTGGGACTGGTCTGGGACGACTGGGGCCAGAACGACGGGACGCCGAACTCCACGGTGGACTACGACCTCTACCTGGTCTATTTCGACGAGGCGAATTCCACCTGGGCCCTGGTGACCTCCTCGACGACCACCCAGAACGGGGCGGCCTTCCCCCGGGAGTGGATCGGCGTCTATGCTCCCCTGCAGGCGGTGTACGGCGTCGTGGTGGCGAAGAAGAGCACCGCCGCGCCGAACCGCCCCTTCGACCTCCACGTGGTGAACCTCTTCGGGGACGAACTGCCTCTGATCGAGCCCGCGCTCCGGACCCCGGCCCAGAGCGTCGTCAGCCCCTGCGTTGGGGAGCGGGTGATCTGCATCGGAGCGACCTACCTGTCGGACGCACTGGCCGACTACAGCAGCCAGGGTCCCAGCCATCCCCGCCCCGACGGGACGACCCTCCCCAAGCCGGAGTTCACGGCCCCGACCAGCGTCTCGACGGTCACCTACCCGAAGAACAGCACGACCCCCGACGGCTTCGGGGGAACCTCGGCCGCCACTCCCCACGCGGCCGGGGTGGCCGCCCTGTTCCTGCAACTGGCCGGCGGGAACCCCGACGTGGCCGAGACGCAGATGCGGCTGGCGGCCGTGGACCTGGGCCCCGCCGGACGGGACAACGCCCATGGATGGGGCCGGGTGCGCGCGGTTCCCTGCTGGACCGAACTCTGCGACGACGGCCTGTTCTGCACCGCGGACCAGTGCGACGAGGTCCGGGGATGCCTCCACGCCCCGGGACCGGCGGGCTGCCTGATCGGCGGGACCTGCTACTCCCCCGGCCAGCCGAACCCGGCCAACCCCTGCCAGGCATGCAACCCGGCGAACCCCACCGCCTGGAGCCCCGTCGACGACGGGACGCCCTGCGAGGATGACGGACTCCCGTGCACCTCGGACGTCTGCTCGGTCGGGGCCTGCACCCATTTCGTCTCCACCGGCTGCCTGATCGACGGGACCTGCCGGACCTCGGGGCAGGACAACCCCCAGAACCCCTGCCAGTGGTGCGCCCCGGCGAACCGGACCCGCTGGACCGACAAGCCCCCGGGCAGCCCCTGCGAGGACGGCCTCTTCTGCACGACCGGGGACACCTGCGCCGCAAACGCCGTCTGCCAGGGCGGGTCCTTCCGGGACTGCTCGGCGGTCGCCGACGCGTGCAACGGCGCGACCTGCGACGAGGGGCTGCGGGCCTGCGTGAAGGTCCCCCGGGAGGACCGGACGCCCTGCCCCGATGACGGCGACCGCTGCACCGAGGACTGGTGCCTGGCCGGGACCTGCACCCACCCGGGCGTCCCGAACACCTGCGGCACCCGGGTCTGCGGGACCTCCCCGGACGGCTGCACCCTCTGCGGGACCTGTCCCGAGGGCTTCGGCTGCACCGCCGACGGGCAGTGCTCGGATCTGTGCGCCAACGTCCAGTGCCCCGAGTGCCAGGCCTGCGCCGGAGGAACCTGCGTCGCCGCCGACGACGGAAATGCCTGCACCTCGGACGGAAATCCGTGCACGCTGGACGTCTGCGGGAGCGGGACCTGCCGCCACGACCCGGTACCGGGGGACCCGCCCTGCGACGACGGGAACCTCTGCACGCGCCAGGATCGGTGCCGCGCCGGGGCCTGCGTCGGCGAGGACCCGGTGACCTGCGTCGCCCAGGACGCCTGCCACCAGGCCGGGTCCTGCGACCCCGCGACCGGCCAGTGCAGCCAGCCCCCGGTGGAGGACGGCACCCCCTGCCTGTCGGACCAGAACGAGTGCACGCTGGACCAGTGCCGCGGCGGGGTCTGCGAGCACGTCCCGGTGGAGGACCAGACGGCCTGTGCCAGCGACGGCCTCTCGTGCACCTCCGACCGGTGCTTCCAGGGGGCCTGTGTCCACCCCGTGACGTCGGGATGCCTGATCGAGGGGACCTGTCACCCCGCCGATGCCCAGAATCCAGGCAATCCCTGCCAGATCTGCCAGCCCGGGAAGACGGCGGTCGCCTGGACCAGCAAGGAGGATGGCACCCGCTGCGAAGACGGCCTCTATTGCACCGTGTCCGACCAGTGCCTCGCGGGGGTCTGCACGGCGGGCGACCCCAGGGACTGCTCGGGTCTCACCGAGGAATGCCGGATCGGCGTCTGTTCCGAAACGACCCGATCCTGCATCGCCGAGAATCGTCTCGACGGGACCGCCTGCGGCGACGGCTACTCATGCAGGGACGGGCTGCTGGTCAGGCCGGATTCCTGCATCGACGGGACCTGCCGCGACGGGGGCACCGTGGACTGCAGTCCCTATGCGGGATGCACCGAGGAAAAGACCTGCCGGAGCACCTGCGACGACGGCCGGGACTGCATCCCGGGCTACCGGTGCGTCGGGGCGGCCTGCATCGCCAACCGGGCCCCCGTGGCCGACGCCGGGGCCGACCAGGAGGTCGCCGAGGGGACCGCGGTGCGGCTCGATGGCAGCGCCTCCAGCGACCCCGACGGGGATTCCCTCACCTTTGCCTGGGTCCAGGTCGCCGGCCCCGAGGTCTCCCTGGACGACTCCCGGGTCCCGGGCCCCTCCTTCACGGGGCCGTCGGTGGAGGCGGACACCGTGCTGGTCTTCCAGCTCGTTGTGTTCGACGGGATCGCGACCAGCGCGCCCGACCAGGTCTCCATCGTGGTCCGGGACGTCCCGGTTCCCCCCGATGCCGGGGAGGACACCGGGATGCCCGAGGGCGAGGACACGGGAGCCGGGGATGCGGCCCCCGGGGATCTGCCCGGCAGCGACACGGCGCCGCCGGAGGCCCTGGCCGAGGATCTCCCGGGAACCGACGCGACCCCGGGCCAGGATCTACCGGGAGGCGATGCCGTGCCGCCCGATCCGGGAACCGACGGACGGGAGCCGGGGGCGGACGCGGGAACGGACCGGGGGACCATTCCCCTGGACCTGGTGACCGTGGATGCCGGGGAGGACGCCGGGTCCCAGGGCAAGGGGGGAGGGTGCTCCTCCCGGGCGCCCCGGACCGCACTCCCGGTCTGGCTGCTGCCGCTGGTCCTGTGGGGATTCCGCCGGAACCGCGCGACCCGGAACACCTGATTGTTCACCCCGCTTCCCGCGCCCTTCCATCGACCGGTCTTTCGTCTTGACGACCGGACCCGCCTCCCGTAGAAAGCGGTTCGTCCGTGCCGGGTCGGCCGGGCGGACCACTCCGGACAGGGAGGATCTTGATGAACCGCATCTCCGGCAACGCCGTCGTCGGCCAGTCCGGCGGACCGACCGCCGTGATCAACCAGAGCCTGGTGGGGGTGATCGAGGCCGCCCGGGCCAGCGGGGCCATTCCCAGGCTGCTGGGAGCCCGTCATGCCATCCGGGGCATCCTGGCCAACGATTTCGTGGACCTCTTCGCGGAGCCCGGGGACGTGCTGGAGGACGTGGCCCGGACCCCCTCGTCGGCGCTCGGCAGCGTGCGCCACAAGCCCTCCCACGAGGAGTGCCACCAGGTCTTCGAGGTGCTCCGGCGCCAGGACGTCCGGTTCTTCTTCTACATCGGGGGAAACGATTCGGCCGAGACCGTCCACATCGTCCACGAGGCGGCCCTGTCGGCGGGCTACGACCTGCACTGCTTCCACATCCCGAAGACCGTGGACAACGACCTGCGGGTGACGGACCACTGCCCCGGGTACGGCAGCGCCGCCCGATTCGTGGCCTCGGCCTTCCTGGGCGATGACCTCGACAACCGGTCGCTTCCTGGGATCAAGATCGACGTCGTGATGGGACGCCATGCCGGCTTCCTGACCGCCGCCTCGGCGCTGTTCCGCCGGGACCCCGACGACGGCCCCCACCTCGTCTATCCCCCGGAACGCCCCTTCTTCCTGGACCGGTTCCTGGCGGACGTCGAGGACGTCTACCGGCGACTGGGCCGCTGCGTCGTGGCCGTTTCCGAGGGAATCGTGGACGGGACCGACCCCCGGGGCCGCACCGTCGCCGAGACGCTGGCCGAGAAGGCCGCGAAGCAGGTCGAGCGGGACACCCACGCGAACGTCCAGTTGTCGGGCAGCGGGATGCTCGGGGACTGGCTGGCGGACCAGGTCCGCCAGGGACTCGGCGTGGAGGGTCGCCTGGGCCGGAAACTGCGGATCCGCGCCGACACCTTCGGCTATCTCCAGCGGTCCTTCCCGGGCGTGGTGTCCGAGGTGGATGCCATCGAGGCCCGGGAGTGCGGTCGCCAGGCGGTCCGTTTCGCCCTCTCGGGGCAGTGGGCCGACGGGTCGGTGGTGATGATCCGGGACGGGGGACCGGCCTATCGGGTCTCTTACGACCGGACCGAACTGCGGAACGTCTCCCGGGAGACCCGGGCGCTTCCGCCGGAGTACCTGGATCCCGGCCGACCGGACGTCACCCAGGCATTCCTGGACTACGCCCGCCCCCTGGCCGGTCCCTCCCCGGTGCGCGGGCGTCTCCGGGGCATGTCCTGACCGCCTTCGATCCCCGCGAATCCAGGCGGGAAGCCAGGTTTCCGGCCCCCGAGTCCGCGATTTCCGGCCTGAAAAGAGAATCTTGCTCCCCGTTCCCGATGATGCTAGTTATTGCGCCAGGGCGGACCGGACCGGGATGCTGATTGTGCGAAGGGCGACGGCCCGCCAGGTCTTTCCTTCCAGAAGGGGGTGTCGATGGCTCTGGCGTCCTACCCGTCGTTCTTCGCGGACTGCGTCCTGTCCAACGAGGAGGCCCTTCGGCGGAGCGTGCGTTCCGGGATGACCGTGGCCTCGGGCTTCGCCACTTCGGAGCCGACCACCTTCTACGAGAGCCTGTGGGCCCACATCCTCCGGGAGGACCTCCACGACCTGGACATCCGACAGGCCCTGTTCATGGCGCCCTACCAGGTCTGCCTGGGGGATGCCCTCCAGGCGAAGGGCTGGATGGAGGGACTGGCGACCTCCTCGGCGGCCGACTCGCTGGTGGGAAGACTGGCCCGGAAGTTCCACCTGACCACGAAGAAACTGGACGGCCTCCGGCGCCTGATCGCCCACTACGAGGAACTCCAGCGCCGCCGGATCACCTTCACGTCCCCCTTCATCGGGCCGGCCACCAACGCGGTGATCCCGGACAACCTGATCACCCGCCTGCTCTACAGCGAATATGTCGGGCGCAACACCACCCGGATGGGCATCACGAGAATGCAGTCCATCCACTTCCCCGACGCCGTGGACAGCATGGGGTTCGACCCGGACAACAATCCCCAGGTGGACACCTTCGTGCTGGTGATGACCCCTCCCAACGAGGAGGGCCTCCTGTCCCACGGACTCGCCAACGGGGCCAACGGGGAGATCCTGGACAAGGCGCTGGAATTCCGGACCATCAACATCCTGCTCTACCTGAACCCCCAGTACCCCTTCACCCGCGGGTACGGGGACGACGCCCCGAACACCGTCCACATCCAGAAGTTCGAGGGACTGGCCCGGGCGGGGAAACTGTTCGTGGTGGAGGACCAGGGACGCCTCCCGGCCCTCCCGGCCAACTCCTTCGACAACCCGGCGCCGGCCGAGGTGACCATCGCGGAGAACGCGGCGAACCACATCGAAACGAACCTCCGCTTCACGGCCGGCCGGGCCATCCAGGTGGGATTCGGGGGGACGGGCGTGCTGGTGATCAAGCACCTGCGTGGATCCTCGTGGACGGGGCGCTGCTACACCGAGATGCTGGAGCCCTTCACCTGGGACCTCTTCGAGGCGGGGAAGATCGCCGGAACCCACTTCATCGAGCGGGACGGACGGCGCACGATGCTGGACGGCAAGATGGTGGCGACCTTCACCATCTGCACCGAGGGCAGCGACTTCTACCGGAAGCTGCACAACAACCCGGCCGCCATCGTGGCCCCGGCCTCCCGGGTCGTGATCCCCGAGGGTTTCCACTATGGCATGGGCATCAACAACTGCCTCTCCATCGACTTCCAGGGGCACATCAACGCCGGCGGCCGGGACCGGAACCACTTCTCGGGCGTCGGGGGCGGTGCGACGATCAACCGGGGGCTCTCGAAGGGCGGCGTCTCCTACTTCTGCATGAAGTCCACCCACACGACCCCCGAGGGCAAGTTGCGGTCGTCCATCTTCCCGTTCCTCCCCGAGGGGACCCCGATTTCCTACATCGGCCCAGACCTGATGGGAGGCCGGGACGGCGCCCGCTTCTTCCTGGTGACCGAGCACGGAGTCGCCCAGTTGTCCGGCCAGGACCAGCACCGGTTCGTCCGGAACCTGATCAGCGTCGCGGACCCCCGCTTCCGGGACGAACTGAAACACGCCGCCTGGAAGGAGTTCCGCATCCGAGTCTGATTCCCCCCTCGTTGCCGGACTCCCCTTTCGCTAGAATGCCCCGTCGGGAGGTGGTCCCATGAATCGCCTGGTGCCGTTGCCGTGGATGCTGGCCGTGCTTGCCTGCGGGGGTTCCTCGACTCCTGCGAACGAGGACGTGCCCCGGCCCGATCCGGGGTTGCTGCTGGACATCTGCTACTCCGAGTCCTGCGGGCAGGACCGGGACGACGGACCCGGGGACCGGGGGGGCGGGGACGGCTGGCTGCCCCCGACGGATCCCGGCGGAAGCGACCTGCCGGGCACCGATCCGGGGCGGGACCCCGGCGCCACGCAGGATCCGGGCGCCCCTCCCGTCGACCCCGGCGTCGTCGATACCTGGGTCGATCCGGGGCCGCCCTGCGAGTACCCGGTCAGCCCCTGGGGGATGCGGGACAACTGCGACGGCACCCTGACGGACACCCGCACGGGGCTCACCTGGCAGAAGGGCTACACCTCGAACTCCGACCTCTCGACCGCCCGGGAGACCTGCAACCTCCTGAACCAGGAGCAGTTCGCCGGCCGCAGCGACTGGCGGCTGCCGACGATCGACGAGCTTCGCACGCTGATCGTCGGATGCGATGCCAACACCGGTCCCAACGGGGCGTGCCCGGTGCATGCCACCACGATCGACCCACCGGACCCCATCCCCGATTCCTGCACCAAGGGGTGCGGCCTCAACCAGGGCCCGGTGCCGAAACCCGGAGATCCCGACAGGAAGTGCTACCTGGACAGTTCCTTCGACTGGCTGTGCAACCTGTTCTGGTCCAACACCCAGGTCCGGAAGACCTCCGCCTCGGACCTCCGTTCCTGGTACGTGACCTTCTACGACGCGGCGGTCAACGTCCCGCCCCCCGGCCAGGCGATGGGGAGCGCCGCGACCCGGTGCGTCCGGGGGCCGTAGGAACGGGGGGATCCCGGAACCGTCACGGCCGATCCCAGGTCACCTCCAGCAGGGGGCGATCCTCCTCGGGCCGCCCGTCCTCGACGCCGACGATATGCCGGGCTCCGGTGTCCCGATCCCGGTACTCCTGGGGCACGTTGGGCTGAAGGATCAGGGTCAGGGCATTGCCGGACTGCCACCCGGGCAGATCGACCACCTCCTGCACCAGGGCCTTCAGGTCCTTGGGGCACTGGAAGCGGACGGTCCGGTCCCAGCAGTCGCGCTTCCGCTGGGGGCAGTCATACTCGGTCACCTCGGTGCAGGAGGCGTTGCACCGGATCACCCACTGGTCGATCGCCGCGACGGTCCGAAGGCGCTGGTCGGGCCGTCCCTGCTCGTAGTCCGACAGGGACAGGGGCCTGCTGTCGGCCGACTGCTCGGCATGGATGGCCAGCCAGAGGATGTTCGAGGAATCGACCTCGTTGGTGGGAAGGAAAGACAGCGTGGCGGACAGGATCCGGGCCCCCCTTGGAATCGCCAGCCCAGGGAACCGGATGGCCGAGTGGTAGCCCACGTGCCCCATCTCCCCGTCGAAGTGCCGCCCCAGGGGCAGGGAATCCCCCCCGAACAGGTTCCAGGCCGACGGGTTCACGGACATCAGGTACGAGGCCACGACGTCCTCCCGTACGGCCGGCCGGACCCGGACCGTGAAGGGACCCGAACCCGGTTCCTCTCCTCCCGGGTCCCCAACGCCGCCGTCCCCGGGGGGGCCGCCTCCGTCTCCCAACTCCCCGTCCCCACCCGGGTCCGGTCCCGGATCTCCCGCCTCCCCCGGATCCCCGGACGGTTCCTCCCCGGCGGACGGGTCTCCGGCTCCCGGGTCCTCCGCCGACCCGGGATCGTCGTCGGTCCCCCCCGCCCCCGGATCCCGTCCGCCGCCGGACTCCCCGTCCCGGGAACCCACATCCTCCCATCCCGGATCGCCGGTCCCCGGGTCCCTCGCGACGACCTCTCCGGAAACATCCGGCCCCGGACTTCCCGCCGTCCCCGAACATCCCAGCACCAGCGACGCCCACAAGGCCGCCTGAATCCGCACCATCTCCCGCCGCATGGATCCTCCTCGAACGGTACCCTGATGACGATAGATCAGGCGTCCCGGGAACCCGAAGAGGAAAAATGCAGGGACGGGGATTGACAAACGCCCGTCCCGGCCCCTTTCTTGGCAGGCCATGAGCGCGACGGACTACTACCAGGTCCTCGGTGTCTCCCGCGACGCGGACCGGGAGGAGATCAAGAAGGCCTTCCGACGCCTGGCGCTCCAGTACCACCCGGACCGGAACCCGGACGATCCCTCGGCGGCCGAGAAGATGAAGGCCATCGCCGAGGCCTGGGACGTCCTGTCGGACCCGGAAAAGCGGGCCATCTACGACCGGTACGGAGAGGCGGGCCTGAAGGGCCGCGGCTACAACCCATCCCCCGAGGACTTCTTCAGCATCTTCGACCAGTTCTTCCAGGGCGAGGGCGGGCTGGAGGACCTCCTGGGAAGCCTCTTCGGGCGATCCTCCTCCCGGCGTTCCGGCCATCGGGGCCGGGACCAGCAGGTCCAGGTGTCGATCTCCCTGAAGGAAGCCGCCACGGGGGTCGAGAAGGAAATCCGGGTCTCCCGGGAGGTGGTCTGCGAATCCTGCAAGGGAAGCGGCGCGGCCCCGGGCAGTGCCCCGGAGGTTTGCCCCACCTGCCGGGGCCACGGTCGGGTGGCCCACAGCCAGGGCCTCTTCACGATCACCACCACCTGTCCCCACTGCCGGGGCGCCGGGCGCATTCTGCGAAACGCCTGCCCCGAGTGCCGGGGGACCGGCCGGGGACGCCAGGAGGATCGGGTCACGGTGCGCATCCCCCCGGGAGTGGACAGCGGCAACACGCTGCGGGTGCCCCGGGCCGGCGGCGCCGGGTCCGGCCAGGCGGGGGACCTCTATGTGATCTGCCAGGTCCAGGACGACCCGCGCTTCAAGCGGGAAGGGGACGACCTGCTGATGGAACTGAGCATCCCGGTCCACGACGCCGTGCTGGGGCGGAAACGGACGCTGGAAGGCATCCTGGGCCCCGTGACCGTGACGATCCCCAAGGGGAGCCAGCCGGGCGACGACATCCGGATCGTCGGCGAGGGGATGCCCCGCCTGGGTGGCGGCGGGCGGGGAGACCTCTGGGTCCGCCTGAATGTCGTGGTGCCCCGGGACCCCTCCCGAGCCGTCCGGAAACTCTACGAACAGATCCGGGACCTGGAAGAGTCCCACTGAACGGGCGTTCGGAATGCCGTCGCGAGCCCGCCGGGCGTCCCGGCGGGAAGGCGCCGCGACCGGGGAGCGGAATGGACCACTCGGGAACCCTGGATCCGACCCTCCTGCGGCTGTGCCACCCGCTCTCCCTGCGCCCCCGTTGCGAAACCTGGACGTGCACCCTCCGGGGACGGGTCCTGGTGGTCCGGCGACACGCACCCCGGCGCCCAGGAGACCCGTGGCCGCCCCCTCCCGAGGTGGAAGGCATCGCCCCCCCCCATCCCCGGGTGGAGCGGCTGGTGGCCTGGGGAATCGACTCCGAGGGGGCGACCTGGCACCTGTTCCGGCAGGTTCCGGGGCGGTCCCTCCGGGATGCCCTGTCGGAGGGCCCCTTCCTCCCCTCCCGGTGGATCCCGGTCCTCGCGGACCTGGCCGAGGGACTGGCGTGGATCCACGAGGACAGTCCTGCGGCCCCGAGGCTGCACGGAGACGTCTCGCCCGGAAACCTGATCCTGACACCCCGGGGGCGGGCAGTGCTGGTGGACCTCCGGGGCGACAGACCGGGGGTCGCGACTCCAGAGGATGGAATCCGGGTGGGAACGCTCCCCTACCTGGCGGCGGAGGTGCTGGAGGGAGATGCCCCCACCCCCGCCGCGGAGGTCGCCTCGATGGGGTGGATCACTTGCCGGGCCCTGGGAGCGCTGGAACTCCCCTCCGGAGCCGCTCCTCCCAGGGAAGTGGCCCGGACCCGGCGACCGGACCTGGGCGCGATCCGGTCCCTCGACCCGGACCTCGCGCCCCTGGTGGAGGCGATGCTGGCCCCCCATCCCGAAGCCCGGCCCTCCGCCCGGGAGGTCCGCCGGCAGGTCCGGAGGATGCTGCGGAACCGGGTCCCGGGAGGGGTCTAGGATCCGCCGCCCATCTCCCCCTCCCGCTCCAGGCGGCGGATCACCTCCCAGCGCTGCCGGTCCTTGTATCGGGGGTGGCTGCCCTCCCCCTCCTCGTTCCAGGCCCAGGTCTGGCGGTCGAAGACCTGGAACTCCACCGGCTGCATGACCAGGAATCCCAGCCGGTCTCCCAGGGAATGAGTCCGGGTCAGGTCCGTCACCGCGATGGGCATGTCCACCACGAAATTCACCATGCGGAAACCCGCCGCCGAGAACCGGTTCCAGTCCTGCCGGTCGGCCGCATCCTCGACCGCCAGGCGGATCCACAGGCGGCGCCGGGCGTCGGGGTCCGCCCGCAGGGCCTCCACCAGGGCCTCGTTCCGGACGATCTCGTTCCGGGACTGTCCCGGCACCACGTAGTTCCAGGCCAGCAGGCGGTCCTTCAGGCCCGAAAGCAGGGGGACGATGTCCCGGGCGTTCTCGCACACCAGGCGGCAGCGGACCCGGTCGTAGATCTGGGCCGCCACGGTGCTCTTGCGGCCGAGAATCTTGGTGAAGAGGCTGTGGGAGGACTTCCGGCTCGACCGGTAGGAGACCAGGGAGATCCCCTCGGCCTGCAGTTCCGCCACGGCCCGGTCCAGGGCCTCCGAAGCCCGGCGGAACAGCACCTCCTCGTCCAGGGGCAGGCGGGACCGGAGTTCGGCCGCCTCGACGTGGTTGATGATGTGCATCGTCTTCAGCAGCACGCAGGCCAAGCGCTGCCAGGGATTCCGGATGTCCGAGGCGACCATCAGCAGTTCCGGGATCGAGTCCGATCGGGTCAGTTCCCCGGGGAACCGGTAGTCGAAGGTCTTTTCGAGGTATTCCACGGATCTCCAGAGCAGGTCCCGGAGGCGCTGCTGGGCAATCGCCTCCTCCAGGTCGTAGCCGTTGACCCGCAGGAAGGAGGCGGCCTCGGCGAACGTGCTGAGGTGGAGCCGGGGCCAGTCCACCACCGACCCGCCCCGGAGCAGCAGGCGCACCGCGTCCACGTCCGCGAGACTGAGCCCCGCCTCCCACCTCGGCCGACCGATCGAGTCGATGTCCCTCTCCTGCCCCTTCGATGCCCCGAGTCTATCCCTCCCGGGAGGGAAGTCCAGGGGCGGCCGCCTTTACAAGGGCTGGACCCGGCTTCATAATGGACCTGTCCGGGCCAAAGGAAGGGCCGGCGCGACTGAAAGAACTGGTGGCGATGGAAATCCGGCAGGAGCAGTCCCTCAAACTCCTTCAGAAACTGGTGCTGACCCCCCAGTTGCAGATGGCCATCCGCCTGCTGCAGCTGTCCCGGATGGAACTGGTCGAGGAGGTCCGGCAGCAACTGGAGTCGAATCCGGTCCTCGAGGAGGACGGGATCGACGAGCAGACCCTTTCCTACGACGATCCGACCCGGGAGGTCTCCGAGGGGGAGCCGTCGGTGGCACCGCCCCGGTCGGAACCGGAGGAGGCGGTCGGCGAGGAGGCGGACCGGCGACAGTCCTCCCAGGACCAGGAGGTCCAGTGGGAGCAGTTCGTCGAGGACTACGGACGTTTCAGCAGCGGACCCCAGGTCCGGGTCTCCAACGAGGAGTATCCCTCGGTCGAGGCCACCGTCAGCCGCAAGGGCAACCTGACGGACCACCTGCTGTGGCAGCTGCAGCTCTCGGACCTCCGGGAGGCCGACCGGGAGATCGGGGCCTTCCTGGTCGGGAACCTGAACGAGGACGGCTTCCTGAAGGACCTGACGGTGGAGGAGGCGGCGGCCCGGCTGGGCGTGCCCGAGGAACGGGTCCGGGGCGTGTTGCGGCGGATCCAGACCTTCGATCCCGTGGGCGTCGGCGCCCGGGACCTCCAGGAGTGCCTGCTGATCCAGGCCCGCACCCACCACCCGGGCAACGAGCGGCTCCAACTGCTGCTGGAACGCTTCCTGCCGGACCTGGAACGGCGGAACTTCAGCGCCATCGCCCGGGGACTCCGGTGCTCGCTGGACGAGGTGAAGGCCCTGGTGGAGACGGTGTGCCGGATGGACCCCCGACCGGGCCGGGCCTTCAACCAGGACGACATCGTCTACGTGCAGCCCGACGTGTACGTGTTCCGGGTCGGGGACGAGTACGTGACGGTGCTGAACGAGGACGGGCTGCCGCGGCTCCGGATCAGCGCCTACTACGAAAGCGTGCTGTCGGGGCAGTCCCACGGGGAGGCCCGGGACTTCGTCCAGGACAAGCTGCGGTCCGCGATGTGGCTCATCCGGAGCATCCAGCAGCGCCAGAGCACGATCCGGAAGGTCACCGAGAGCATCATGCGCTTCCAGAGGGACTTCCTGGACCACGGCGTCACCCACCTCCGGCCCTTGGTGCTCCGGGACGTCGCCGAGGACGTGGGCATGCACGAGTCCACGATCAGCCGGGTGACCTCGAACAAGTACGTCCACACCCCCCGGGGAATCTTCGAGCTGAAGTACTTCTTCAACAGCCGGATCGGCAGCGTCCAGGGGGAGGACCAGGCCAGCGAGGCCGTGAAGGCCCAGATCAAGGCCATCGTGGAGGCGGAGGACCCCCGGTCCCCCCTCTCGGACCAGGACATCGTGGAGCGTCTGCGGGCGGTCAACGTGGTGATCGCTCGGAGGACGGTGGCGAAATACCGGGAGGCACTGGGGATCCTCCCCTCCTCCCGGAGGCGCGCCCTGGTGTAGCCCCGGAAGGGGGCTCCGGGGCCTGGCGGACTTTGGCAAGGAGGATCGCCGGTTCGGCAAGCCGGCTCCGGGAAAGACGTTCCGGGGATGGCCCCCGGGGCGACCTGCGGGAGCGGGGCGGCAAGGCCGCTCCGCGGAAGGGAGAAAGCCATGGAAATGACGTTCGTCCTTCGGCAGTTCGAGGCCAGCGAGGAATTGAAGTCGTTCATCGAGCAGAAGGTCCGGAAGCGCCTGGAGGGGTTGCTGAACGGGAGCAGCGAGGTGCGGGTGATCCTGGCCACGGAGAAGGCGTGGACCACGGTGGAGGTCGTGGTCACCCATCGAGGCGAGGTGTTCAAGGCCTCCGAGAAGACCACCGACGACATCGAGCCCGCGGTGGACGGCGCCCTGGACAAGGTGGAACGGCAGGTGCATCGCCACAAGGACCTGCTGCAGGAGCGGCGGAAGGCCCGGAACTGAAGAACGGGCCGATCTCCTTCCTCCGGGAGCCATCCCGATGAACCTGTCGCACCTGGTGATCGTCACGGGCCTGTCGGGATCCGGCCGGACCACGGCGATTCGCGCCCTGGAGGACGCGGGCTTCTTCTGCATCGACAACCTGCCGCTGCCGCTGCTGGACACCTTCCTGTTCCTGGCGAAGGACCATGACCAGGTGCGCCGGGTCGCCCTGGGAGTGGACGTCCGCGAGAAGTCCTTCCTGGCCCATTTCTCCGAGGTCCTGGCACGGGTCCGGTCCCTGGGCCAGTCCGTGGACGTGCTGTTCCTGGATACCCAGGACGAGGAACTGCTACGGCGCTTCTCGGCGACCCGCCGGCGGCACCCCCTGGAGGCCGAGGCCGGGTCCCTGACCGAGGCGATCCTGCAGGAACGGCGCCTGCTGGATCCGATCCGGGACCAGGCGACCTGGGTCATCGACACCACCGACCTGAACGTCCACCGCCTGAAATCCCTGATCCAGGGAGCCTGGGGCGGTCCCCGGAGGGAGATGGGGATCCTGCTGACCTCGTTCTCCTACCGCACCGGGGTGCCCCGGGAGGCCGACTACGTCTTCGACTGCCGGGGCCTCCCGAACCCCTTCTTCGAGGAGACCCTGAGGCCGCTCACCGGAAGGGATGCCCCGGTGCGGGAATGGCTCCGGGCCCGTCCCGAATGGTCCGCCACCCGGGAGCGGATCCGGGAACTGCTGGACACCGTGCTCCCCCTGCACGAGGCCGAAGGGCGGCCCGTGCTGACGGTGGCCTTCGGTTGCACCGGGGGACAGCACCGTTCGGTGGCGATGGCCGAGGAGGTGGCCGAGGACCTGGGCCGGTCCGGCAGGACCGTCACCCTGAACCACCGGGAACTGGCCTGACCTCCGCCCGGAACATTGTCGTTTCCTTCCGGTCCCGGATGCATCGCCGATAGAATCCCCCAGGGATGCTGCCCTTTGCGAGGACGCCATGACCGAGGACCCCGTCGTGAACGAACTGCTGGAGGAGGCCGAGGACGACCTCCGGGACGCCGAGGACCTGGGACGCAGGCCCGGAAGTCTCTCGATGGCCCTCTACCAGGCCTCCCAGAGCGCCGAGAAGTTCCTCCGTGCCCTGGCCCAGGCCCGGGGCCGCCCGGCGCCGCTGCACTGGGATCTTGGAAGAGTCTTCGATGCCTGCGGGGACCTGCCGGACCTGGCGCCCCTGGCCGAGGCCGTCGGGAGGCTCGCGGGACATGCGACCCCCGGCAAGGCCGGAGTGGCGGGAGGGATGGTGGCCGAGGGGATCCGGACCGCCCGCCTGGTCCGCTACCATGTCCGGACGGCCATGGGGGAGGACCTGCCGCCGCCCGAGGCGGCCCCGGTGCTGGAGGAGGCGCGTTCCCCGGATCCGGCCCAGGCCCCCGCCGAGCACGATGGACCGGCCGCGGAGACCCCGGAGGAGGGACGCCGGAGGGGACCCCCGGGACCGGGCCCCTACGTCCGGCAGGTCTGGCTGTGCGAGCGGTGCGGGGTCCGGCTGCCCCGGACCCGCCAGACCGGGCGCGGAGCCCCCTGTCCTCATTGCAACCGGCCGATGCGACTCGTTTCCGGGAACTGAGGGAGGGCGCCATGAGCATCTCCGAACGGCTGCTGCGCTGGACGAGCCGACTGACCGAGGACACGTCGGGTGCCACCGTGCTGGCGGTCGCGGCCCAGAAGGGAGGCGTCGGCAAGACGACCACGGCCGTGAACCTGGCCGTCGCAATGGCCCGGTTCGCCCATCGCAGAACCCTGCTGATCGACCTCGACGGACAGGGCCACGTCGAGCGGTCCCTCCGGGGCCTGCTGAAGACCGGCGGAGAAGGATGGGGATTGACCGAGGTGCTGCTGGGAAGCAACCGGGCCCTCCGGCCCCTGGTCCGGGCGACGTCCGAGGAACGGCTCTACGTCACCCCCTCGGACCGGAACCTGGCATCGGCCGAAGGGGTGCTGGCGGGGCGCATCGGCAAGGAATTCCTGCTGCGCCAGGCCCTGCGCCCGGTGCGGCCGGACTTCGACCTGATCGTCCTCGACTGCCCTCCCAACCTGGGCAACCTGACCCTGAACGCCCTGATGGCCGCGGACGGCCTGCTGATCCCCTGCGAGATGAGCGTCCTGGCCCTCGCGGGCGTGTCCGACCTGATGGAGGTGGTGGAGACGCTCCGGGACCGCCTGGACCACGAGGTGCGCCCCCTGGGCATCCTTCCGACCCGGGTCGACCGGAGGAACTCCCGGGTGACCGGGGCGGTGCTCCAGGAACTGGAAAGCCGGTTCGCCGGCCTGGTGACCCGCACCCGCATCCCCGTCAGCACGGCCCTGGCCCAGGCCCAGATGGCCGGCCTGCCCGTCTTCGACTTCGCCGCCGATTCCCCCGGGGCCGGGGCCTACCGGATGCTCGCCGGGGAGTTGTCGGCCCGCATCGAGGAGATGTCCCGGGCGGCCTAGGGGCCGACGTTCCCGCGAAGCCGCAGGCGGCCTCGAGGGTTTCAGAAGTCTTCCAGCCGGTAGATCACGCTCGGATTCGAGTCCCCCCGGACCTTCAGGCGGGCCACCTCGGGAAAGGCCGGAACCGGGGGCAGGCGCCGGCGGGAGACCTCGTCCAGGAGCGCCTGGCCCGGGAGCGCCATCCGGCACAGCCGCACGGCCACGTCCAGGCGGGATCCGCGGACGCCCAGGTCGGGCGCCGTCACGTGCACCAGGTGTCTTGCCAGGGGACCCGATGCCACCCCGATGCGGAGGTTCACCGGGAAGCCCGTGTCCCTCCGGAAACGGGCGACCCGACGCCCCAGGTCCCGGGCCGCCCGGATCCCCCGCTCCACGGGGTTGTCGGTCGAGTCGTAGAGCCCGTGCACGAGGCGCAGTTCCCTGCCGTCGTCGAAACAGAGGCAGGCCCCGCCAGCCATCGCGGCTGTCTCGAAGGCCTCGATCTCGGGACGGAAGATGTCCCGGGCCTCCCGGTCCGCCTCCCCCCAGTCGAACTCCGCGTGGACCAGGGTGGCGAAGACCTCCCCGGTCCTCGGGTCCTGCTCGGGTTCCGGGGCCGGGAGGCAGCAGAAGGAAGGCGTCTCCCACTCGGCCACGGATCCCAGGGAGACCAGGCGCACCCGGGGCCCGGGAGCCGGAAACGGCATCGGCCCCGGGACCTCGGACACCGCGACCATCCCGATCCCGTGCCCCCCGGCCCCGGGGGACCATCCCGTGGCGGGGACCGCCGCCAGGTCCAGCGTCGGTCGCTCGTGGAACGGGATCAGGGAGCGGAGGGGAGCCAGGGCGTCGGCCAGGATCCGCCCCTCGGAGGCATCGACCTCCTGGAGCGTCAGGGCATCCAGGATCCTCCGGATCCGATCCCGGACCGCGACCGCGTCCCCAGGCCGGAGGACCGGGTCCTTCCGGGTCAGGTCCTCGACCAGCCCCTGGAGGTCCTTCCGGATGGCGTAGTCGAGGGTCAGGGCCGGCAGCGGCGGGATGGGGTCGTGCAACTGGCGGCGCATCACCTCCACGGGGGTGGCGCCCTCGAACGGAGGCCGCCCCGCGACCATCTCGAAGATCAGCAGGCCCAGCGAATAGAGGTCGCTCCGGGGGTCCACCACGTCTCCCCGGACCTGTTCCGGGCTCATGTAGGCCGGGGTTCCCAGCACCTCGCCCCGCTCCAGGGCCCCCCGGACCGGGACGTCGGCGATGGCCGCGATGCCGAAGTCCAGCACCTTCACGTTGCCGCCGTCGGGATCCTGGCAACCGATCACGATGTTTTCGGGTTTCAGGTCCCGGTGGACGACCCCGTGGGCATGGGCATGCACCAGGGCCTCGGCGATCCCGTGAGCCGCCAGCAGGGCCTCCGGCACCGGCAGGCGGCCGCGCCGGGCCAGCCGGACGGCCAGCGTCTCCCCCTCGACCCGTTCCATGGCCAGGAACAGCCACCCTTCCAGGGATACGCCGAAATCGAACAGGGCCACGACGTTGGGATGGGACAGCCGTCCCGCGGCCCGGGCCTCCCGGAAGAAGCGCTGGGCGGCGGTTTCCTGGAGCGCCAGCGTCGGGCGGAGCACCTTGAGGGCCACGGGGTACCGGCGGTGACTGTCGTGGGCCAGGAAGACGACCCCCATGCCCCCGTCGGCGATCCGGTCCTGGACCAGGTACCGCCGGTTCACCCACTGGCCGATCCGGGGGAGTTCCCCCGGAAGGGGTTCCAGGGACCGGAGGTCCAGGGGACAGGTCTCGACCCCCCCCCGGTAGGTTCGCCGGCAGGTCCTGCAATACCGCGCCGCTTCCAACGATCCCCCCCGAGACCCCGGGACCATTCTAGGGGGACGCCGGGTCCAGGGACAAAGAAACGTCCGGGGATCAGCGGGTACCGACCAGGCGACGGGCGAGGGGACGGACGATCCGGTTCCCGACGAAGGCCCGGGGGCCGGGAGACCGGGCGAGCCACCGGGCCAGGGGCGGCGAGCACCGGTAGTAGAGGCGGACCAGGGTCCGGCCCCACCAGCGGGGCAGCAGGCGTTCATCCCGGAAGGCCCGGAGCACTTCCAGTTCCGGGGCATCCTCGGACAAGGCGGCCGTGGCGATGAAGCACCGCCGGTCCTTCGCCAGCGGAGAGGCCTCCTCGATGGCCTGTTCCAACGCCTCGACCCGGGCCCCGAGGTCCTCGCCCAAACCCGCCTCTCGGACGTGGCGCACCAGGGCCCTGGCCTCCCCCGTGTCCCCCTTCGCCAGGCGCAGGTCCGCCAGGTCGAGCATCGTGGCCGGATCCGCCTCGATGGTCAGCGCCTCCTGAATCGCCACGATGGCATCCAGCAGGGCGCTCTGCTGCTCCGGGGTCCCGACCCCCTGGCCCCGGACCGGCGGTCCCAGGCGATCGGCCACCGACCGGTGGATCGCCGCTTCCAGCAGCCAGGCCTCCCGGCGGCGCGTGCGGGCCGGTTTGCCCGAGACCGGCGTCCCGAGGATGGCCTCGTCCATCTCGGCTTCCTGCAGGACCGATCGGGCCTCCTCCAGGGACTCCACCACCGGGTCCACCAGCCGGTGGAGGTCCTCCTCGTTGCCGGGACCCCCGGGATCCTCGAGGCGGGACAGCAGGGTCCGGGCCTGTTCCAGCACCGCGTCGGTGCCCCGGACCCGATCCTCCAGGTCCGCCGCCGGGGCCTCGCCCCGCTCGGCCATTGCCCCGATCACCTCCTGCCGGTGCCGGCTGACGAATTCCCCGATGCACAGGGCCAGGGCCTCGATGGTCGCCCGAGAGGCCTCCGGCTGTTCCTCGACGACCCACTCCCAGAGGGGACCCGGATCCTCCCGTTCCGGATCCGGCGCCTCGGGAACCTCCACTCCGGCAGCGGCCAGCCGTTCCCGCATCCGCGGGGCCAGGGCCTGCCCAAGGAATTCCTCCAGTTGCGGCCGGAGGGGGCCTCCAATCGCCGAGGCGACCCGCGAGTCCTGCATCCCCTCCAGCAGCGAATCCAGCGTCTTGTCCCAGGGCGACCCCATCGAAGACTCCTTCCCATCCGGGCGTGGCATTCTACCCCACCGGACCCCAGGAGGCAGTCCTCCAGGGATGAATCAAACGTTTGTTTGACACGGTCCGGCCCTGCCGATACCATCCAGCCATGAGCGATCGGCCCGACGACGCCTCGTCCGTCCCCCAACCGGACACCCGAGAACGGCTGCTGAAGGCGGCGGAGCACCTCTTCGCCACCCGGGGCTACCGGGGTGCCTCGGTCCGGGAGATCGCCCGGTCGGCCCGCTGCAACGTGTCCCTGGTGGGCTACTACTTCGGGTCCAAGGAAGGCCTGCTCCGGGAGGTGATGAGGCCCCGGATCCGGCGCCTCCGGGAGGTCATCGAGGAACTGGGCCACACCCCGACGCTGACGGAGGCGCACCTCCGGGCCTTCCTGGAATCGCTGGTGGCCCAGGTGGAGGAGCAGCGCCCCTTCTTCCGGCTGATGTTTTCGGAACTGCTGCGGGAGGACAGCCCCCTCGGCGAGGAGGCGATGGAACCCGTCTGGGACAACCAGCGGGCCGCGATGAAGGTTCTCCGGAGGGCGGCCCGGGAGGGCCTGGTGCGCAGGGAGCTGGACCTCCGGTTCGTGCTGACGACCCTCTTCGGCGCCATCGCGCTGCCGATGCTGGTGCCGCAACTGGCCCGGGGGGTCCTGGGAGACCGGACGCCGGAGGCGATGGCCGGGTCGGGAGTCGGGGAGGTGGCCGAGATCCTGTTCCGGGGAATCCTGGAACGGGACCGACAGGAGGAGGCATGAGGCGCTTCGTGGGGGTGCTGGGGGTGCTCGCGTTGCTGCTGTCGTCGCTCCTCGCCTGGCACATCCACCGCCAGCGATCGGCCGACCGGGCCCCGCCGGGATCCTCCGGGGTGCTGGAAGGGACCCGGGTGGCCGTGACCGCCCGGATCGGCGCCCGGATCGAGGCCATCCGGGTCCGGGAGGGAGACCGGGTCCGGGAGGGGGACGTGCTGGTCGAACTGGACTGCCAGGAACCCCTGGCGGCGGTGCGGGAGGCGGAGGCCCGCCTGGAGGCGGCCCGGGCCCAGGTCCTCGCGGCGGAGGCCCAGGCGGAGGCGGTAGCGGCGAGCACCCGGGCGGTGCTGGGCCAGGCCCGGGTCCAGGAAGCCCAGGCGGGGTCGATCTCGGCCCAGGCCCGAAATGCCCGGCGCCAGTCCGATCGGGCGGTCCGACTGGACGGGGCGGGGGCCCTCCCGGCGGCCCAGCGGGAGACCCTGGAAACGACCGCCGAGGACCTGTCCCTCCGGCACCGGGCCGCCCTCCAGGGACTGGACGCCGCCCGCCAGCAGGCCCGGGCCGCCGAGGCCCAGGCCCGGGCGGCCGAGCGGCAGGCCGAGGCGGCACGGCAGCAGGTGGTCGCGGGAGAGGCCGCCCTGGACCGCCTCCGGGTCGCCGCAGGGGAATGCCGCCTGAAGGCCCCCAGATCCGGGTTCGTCACCCTCCGGGCCCGGGAGCCAGGGGAACTGGCCCTGCCCGGAACCCTGATCCTGGAGATCACCGACGACGAGGAACTGACGGTGACCTTCTACGTGCCGAACCGGGACCTGGGCCGGGTGGACGTCGGGATCCCCGTGGAGGTCCAGGCGGATCCCTGGCCGGGGGAACGGTTCCAGGGAACGGTCCGGCGGGTGTCCCGGGAGGCCGAGTTCACCCCCAGGACGGTCCAGACCCGGGAGGACCGGGACCGGCTGGTCTATGCCGTCGAGGCGGTGATCCGGGATCCGTCCCGGAGGCTGCGCCCGGGAATGCCCGTCGAGGTCCGGCTGGCCGGGCCGTCGGAGCCGGCAGGAGGCGGGTCTTGAACGAACCTGTGCTGGAGGTCCGGGATCTCCGCCACCGCT
>Ga0302250_1001049_pt1 | contig 22480 bp, 20 predicted proteins | sample AAG_RA_Asp_MG_FD_193536 | JGI IMG/M metagenome (GOLD analysis project Ga0302250, IMG submission 193536) | Enriched activated sludge microbial communities from anaerobic digester in WTTP, New Holstein, Wisconsin, United States - AAG_RA_Asp | ecosystem: Engineered > Bioreactor > Anaerobic >... | reverse complement strand
GTGATGGGACAACGTCCTCGGTTGTCATTGCCGGCGAACTGCTGAAAAGCGCCGAAGGGCTGGTTGCCCAGGGCGTCCACCCGACCGTGATCACGGAAGGGTACCAGATGGCCGCGGAGAAGGCGCTTTCAATCCTCGATGGCATCGCCGTCACCGTGAAGCCGACCGACACAGCGATGCTGAAGAAGATCTCCATTACTGCCCTGAGTGGCAAGAACGCGGAAGTACGGAAGGACCTGCTCAGCGATATCATCGTGAAGGCGGTAACGTCCGTCACCGACGCCGATGGAAAAGCCGACCTTGCCCACATCAATGTCACGAAAAAGGTCGGTGGCTCAGCTGATGACACAACCCTCATCGAAGGGATGGCCATCGACAAGGAACGGGTCCACCCGGCCATGCCCAAGTCAGTGACCGATGCAAAGATCCTGATCCTCAACGCGGCGCTGGAGTTCAAGAAGACCGAGGTGAACGCGAAGATCAACATCTCCACCCCCGGGCAGGCCGCAGCATTCCTCGATGAGGAGGAGCACATGGTGCGTGCCATGGTGGACAAGGTGGTCAAGAGTGGCGCAACTGTCCTCTTCTGCCAGAAAGGGATTGACGATCTTGCCCAGCACTACCTGGCAAAGGCCGGCATCTTTGCCGTCCGCCGTGTCAAGAAGAGTGACAGCGAGAACCTGGCCCGGGCAACCGGGGCAAACCTCGTGACGAGCCTTGATGCCATCACCAAAAATGACCTCGGGTCAGCCGGCCTCGTTGAGGAGAAGAAGGTCTCGGGCGACGACATGATCTATGTCTCGAAGTGCAAGAACCCGAAAGCGGTCTCGATCGTTGTCCGGGGCGGCACGGTGCATGTTGTCGATGAACTCGAGCGGGCCATCCACGATGCCCTGATGGTGGTCTCGGTTGTTATCGAAGGGAAGAAGGTCGTTGCCGGTGGCGGAGCCCCCGAGGTCGAGCTCTCGCTCCGGCTCCGCGAGCATGCCGCAACGGTCGGTGGCCGGGCCCAGCTCGCCATCGAAGCGTTTGCCGCATCGGTGGAGATCATCCCGCGGACCCTTGCCGAGAATGCCGGTGTTGACGCAATAAACATCCTTGTTGCGCTGCGCTCGGCTCACCAGGCCGGGAAGAAGACTGTGGGGCTTGATGCCGATGCCAAGAAACCGGCTGACATGCTGAAGGCGGGCGTTGTCGAGCCGCTCCGCGTGAAGACGCAGGCCATCTCCAGTGCGACGGAGGCAGCCGTCATGATCCTCCGCATCGACGATATCATCGCAGCCCAGAAATCCGCCGGGCCGGCCGGAGGGATGCCTCCCGGCGGCATGGGCGGTATGGGTGGCATGCCCCCGGGTATGGGCGGGTACTAACCAGCCAATCTTTTTTTCTTTGAAAGCGGGTGTTACCCGGGTACCTCTTCTTAGTCTCTCTCTGCCTGAAAACTATCTCTTTGATTTGGGCTTATTTTTCGGATCGGAGCCCATTTTGAAAAACAGGTTTTTGGGAAATTGCGTTTTTTGGCGAATTACAGGGTGCGGATTTGGAACGGATGGTGAATTGGTGTTATTTTCTACAGTTGGGGGTTATTTCAGGCTCCAAAAATTGCTTAATCGGTGCCTTTTGGATGAGCTCTTACTGCCCCAAGGGCAGTAAGCGCTGGAGAATGTTGAAGATCATCAGAATTGAGATAGGAGAAAAACGAAGTTTTCGATGGAGCACCGTGAGGTGCTCTTCGACCCGCGCGAGGGAATCATGCCGGGCTTCCAGTAAACCGTGCCCGGTCAGAATATAAAACATTTTTACCTAACAAAATACAAAAGTAAACTAATAAATAATAACTATTGAGAAATAGTTATCCCATGGATAAGAAAATTTCCGACCGCCTTCCGGTGATCTTGCTGCTGCTTATCGGGATTATCCTGATCGCGGATATCATCAATGTATTTGCCCTTGGCGGCCCGTCGTTGTTCACTCTTCTCGTCAAGCCGGCCGGAGCCGGCTCTGATGTGAAAAGCTCCGCATCATCAGCATTCACCGGCACCGCCGCCCCGGGCAACGTATCGGCCAGCGGGGCTGCGGGTTCCGCAATCTTCGTCCCAACGACTGCGACCCCGGTACCGGTTGTGAGTTATGTTTCTTCGGTCACACCCGTCATCAATAGCGATGAGCAGCCGGTATACCGGACCCTGGCTGCACCTTCCGAGACACCGGATGAGAGTTCATATGCGTATATCTATTCGGGAGATCTGTCCTATCATCTCGGCGAGGCCCCGACTGCCATGAACGTGAACGTCAGGGAACCGCCACTCGTGATCGAGTACGAGGTCACCCCGCTGATTGTTCACGACAGTAAGATCGGGGGCAACAAAACAACGTCCGCAAAAAAAGCGGGAATAACCGATGATCTTCTCAATATCACCTATATCTGCCCCCAGTCGGAATTCACCGTCACGATCTATGATCCCCGCTCCCATCAGGAGATCATGCAGGATGGGTTCGGTCTCGAATACGGTCATATCACGAAAAAGACGTTTACCATCCGGAATGCCGGGGAGTATATCGTCCAGTTCGACGGCAACCAGGTGGACGCCCATGTCGACATGAAGATCAAGCGCGAAGGAAATATTATCTGATCCCTCCTTTTTTACTCCCGGGCATTTTTCCGATAATTATGTTTCCTCTATCGCGAATAGATCTCCCCGTCATTCAGGAGATATATGTCAATGTCTTTTTTGATGAGTCGTCCGTGGATCCGTTCCGTGTTCTCGGAGCGGAGCCGGTTGATCAGCTCCATGGGATCTTCGGGTAGCGGGATACCCCGTTTGGCCATCTCTGCATAAAATGCCGCAGTCACGTCCATCAGATCCGATCCCTGTCTGAATGTACAGATAGGAGTCACATCGAGAAACCGGAGTGCGTTCAGGGTTATCATTGCCTTCATGATTTTCTGCCGCGCCCGCTTCTCGGTTACGCAGATGTCTGCCCGGCTTGTGCCATAGATCTCTGCGATCTGCCCAAGCGTCATCCCCTGTTTGCGGTACCGCAGGACTTCCATCATTTTTTTGGAGAGTATCGTGTGTTTCACGTCCCTGTCCTTTTTTGCCCGGCGGGCTCTCTTCTTATGAGAACGACGGAGACTGTTCCGGCCCGGGCGGCGAGCGAATCGTTTCTTTGGGGAAGGCTGCAGCGGCATCATCCCCCTCCCGGGATCCCCGTAACGAGAATGAGCACGAGCACAAGGACTGCCAGTCCTGCCACCATCCCTGCATCCGCCCGGCTGAACTCCTGCGACCGGCAGCAGGCCGGGTTCTCCGACTGGCGGAAGCCCCGGGCCTGCATGGCATCGGCCGTGTATTTCGACCGCTTGAGGAGGGAGACGGTGACCGGGGCAAAGAGCGCCACGAGCCGGTTGCTGTTCCCAACAAGGCTCCCTTTGTCCAGCTCGAATCCCCGCGACCGCTGGGCGTCGATGATCTGCCGGGTGTCATCGGCAAGTGCGGTTGTTGACCGGAGGGCATACCCGAGCGAGAATGTGAGGATCGGCGGGGCCCGCATGCCCCGGAGGCTCCTCACCAGGTCATCGGGAGAGGTGGTCATGACAAAGAGGAACGATATCCCGGCGAGCGTGAGGAGCCGGAGGCCCATCGAGAGGGCGAAGAGGATTCCCCCTGTCGTGACTTCCGGGTGGAGGATGCCGATTTCCGCGGAGAACCAGACTGTGCCGGACGGTGCCTTTGAGAAGAAACTGTCGAGCACGATCACGAGGAGGAGGAGCGGGAGGATGAGTGTAAGCGCTTTTCCTAGAGCCGTCCCCATCCGCGAGGTGATGGCAAGGACCAGCAGGAAAAGAAATACCAGGGCCAGTGCAGAGAGCGAGCTGAACAGGAGCGCCGCGATGCTCACGACAAGGACCATGAGAAGTTTCGTACGGGGGTCGAGGCGATGAAGGAAGGAGGTGCCCGGCCGGAAGCGGAGGAGGGCGAGCCTCCTGGCTTTCTTTGTCATTCCTGTCCCGGCCGGCGGGTCATGGCACTCCAGGATCGCCACCCCCGGCAGGGATCACCCATTCTCCCGGGGAATGGGAATTGTCATGCGTTTCCGTCACTCTCCGGTAATCTCCTGCAATGCGCCCGCCGGCAATCCGGATGAAACGGTCGCCGCACGATTCCGCGAACTCCTCGTCATGGGTTGCGAGGATGACGCACTTTTTCCCGGCGCATAACGTCCGGAGCAGCGAGGACAGCGAGTGTTTCAGCCCGGGGTCGAGGCCGAAGGTCGGTTCGTCGAGGACGACAACCGGTGTCTCCATCGAGAGGATACCGGCGAGTGCGACCCGCTGCTTCTCACCACCGGAGAGCCCGAGCGGGGGCGTTGCCGGGTCGATGTGACTGAGGGAGCACATGTGTATGGCTGTCTGCACCGCCTCGTCGAGTATGCTGCCGATCTTCCCGAGGTTTCGGGGGCCGAACGACACTTCGCCGGCGATAGTGTCCTCGAAGAGCTGGTGATCCGCGTGCTGGCCAAGGAGCCCGACCGTCCGGGCCGCTTCCGCAACGGTCTTTCCCGCGAGCGGACTGGTGCCGAGGAGGACGACCCCCCCGTCGGGAACTAGGAGGCCGTTGCAGTGTTTTAAGAGCGTTGTCTTCCCCGAGCCGTTCGGGCCGGTGATGACCGCAAGTTCCCCGGGATAGAAGTCGAGGCTCACCTTCGAAAGGGCCGGTCCTTTCTGTCCCGGGTAGGTGTACGTCACGTTCCGGAGCGAGAGCACCGGAGCCGGATGAATGGCCGGGATCTCCCGGCGGCCCAGCTGGAACCGGGTGGCAGCCGGCCCCGGTTTACCGAAGGCATCCCCCCCGGCGGCCGGCCTGGTATCGGAGACGACCGTCCCGTCCTGCATGGCGATCCAGCGGTCGGCAATCGCATGGAGCCAGGTTGTGCGGTGCTCGAAGATGACAATCGTGATCCCGGTCTCCTTTTTGAGGTCGTGCAGGAGGCCTGCCAGTTCTGCCGCAGCAGGGGGATCGATCCCGGAGAAGGGTTCGTCCATGACAAGGACTTTCGGGCGGGCAGCGAGGACGGATGCGATAGCGACCCGCTGCCGTTCCCCCCACGACAGGTCGGCTGTTGTCCTTCCCAGCAGGTGCCCGATCCGGAGGAGCGAGACAGTCGTTTCGATCCTCGTCTGGATCTCTTCTTCCGGGAGGTTCTGGGCTTCAAGCGCAAAGGCGATCTCGCTCTCGACATCACTGGTCACGATCTGGTATGCGGGGTCCTGGAAGACGAGGCCGACCGTCCGGGCAAAGTCGGGGACATCGTGCTCCCGCGTGTCCAGCCCGGCTGCGACAACACGGCCGTCCATGGTCCCCCGGGTGGCATGGGGGATGAGCCCGTTCAGGCACCGGGCAAGGGTGGACTTACCGGAGCCGCTGTGCCCGGTGACGACCACAAATTCCCCGGGATCAATGGAAAGGCTGATGGTGCGGAGGGCAAAGCCGGCCCTTCCTGAAATGGATGGCGGGTACCGGAACGAGAGCCCGCGGATCGTAATAACGGGATCATGCCCCGTCACGCGATACCACCCCCGCCCTGATGAGCCGGGCAAGGACCAGCGCTGCGACAATGCCCCCGAGCCCGCCGAAGATGAAGTGCGTGATGGACGCAGTCCCGATCCCGATGACGATGAAGGCTGCCGGGATCCCGAGGAACGTCTGGAGGGCGTAGTTGACTGCCATCTTGGCGAGGTTCCCGCAGGCCCCGGCAATGAACCCGGCGGCCGGGTGGTCGAGACGGTAGAAGAAGAGGAACCCGAGGAGGTCAATTGTCCCGCCCAGCGCAACGTAGATGAAGATATTGAAGATGTGGAGGGTGTTGAGCCCAAAGAGGGTCGCGAGGATCCCGGAGATGAGCCCGATGAAGGTCCCTGCCCCCGGCTTCTTCACGATGCCGACGCCGATGATGACCGGGACCACCCAGTAGATTCCGGTGTGGCCGGGGATCTTCAGCGGGATGGTGAACGCCGTGTTCAGGACCACGATGAGGGTGGCGCAGAGCGAGAGCAGGGCGACCTCGTGCAGGGAGAAGTAGGGTCTCTTTACCGGCATTTTAACTCGTCCTCACGAATTCTGTCCTGATCCTGAGGGCGAAATCGTCCGGCTGGGGGTGATCGGTTGCGACGAGGAGAAGCGTATCGTACCCTGCATCTCCACCGGTAGCGGTGATATAGAACGTCCCGTTCAGGTTTGTCGTGTCCGTGATCCCACCCATAGGCTTCGTAAGATTTGCCGCAATATGCAGTGCCCCCTGGCCACTCAAGGGCCCGCTGAACCACATCTGGCGGGTTGTGGCGGTCATGCTCCGGAGATCTGCGACCTGGTTATTGGAGACGGCGACAGTATACCCGTGTGTGCCGGACACTCGAAGAGGGGAAGCTGCGGGCATGGAAGAACCCGCTGGTGCATCTCCCGTCACGACATAAGCGCACTGCCGGATCCCCGTCTGGCGGTTCGTCCGTGTTGGCACCCCGGTTCTGTTCGTCAGGCCATAGACATGGAAGACGGCCCTGCCCGAGAGGCTGGTAAAATTATATGTTACCCTTACTATCCCAAGCCTCTTGACCATGGGATTGCCGCTGACCGGTGTTGTATTGGCATCAATGAACATCAGGAACCAGCTCTCGTTATCAAGGACGTCCTGCCCCGGGTCGATGCCCAGAGGGTTGTAACTGGGACGCCATGGTTGTGGACCGTACAGGAATCCTGCTTTGGTGAAGACCTGATCGGTGAATACACCCGGCACCAGTTCTGTTTGCCCCAGGGAAGTCGGGAACAGGGTGTCCCCGACCATGTCGAGTATGACCATCCCCCCGAGAAAGCAGCCGATAAGGACGAATACCAGTCCGACCCGGGCACGGAACTCCATATTAATCCCTTTTATCGTCTACCAGGCGGTCTTTTTCCTGTTTCACGAAAACGACCGTCCTGCCGCACACCGGGCAGAAGCGGGGGGACTTGCCCGGACGGAAGTACACGGTTCCGGTGGTATACTGCGTGCCGTCAAGGGAACAGACTTCATCGACTCCTGCCTCAAAAAGCCGTTCCACGGTGCAGGAGTCCAGAATGCTGCGGACTATCCCTTTCTGGAGGTATCGCCCGTCGCATTTCAGGTAGGCGAGCCCAAGTCCGGCCATGGCGCCGATGACCCCGTCCTCAGTGCCCCCGAGGCCCTTGAGCCGGATATGCAGGTTCTTTGCAAGCGTCCTGGCCCGCTCCTGGGTGAGAACGGAGCATTTTGCGTCCTGCCCGTACACGATCAGGGAAGGCGTAATCTGCCTCTCGGATGCCACGGCCAGGCCGGGATCGCTGCCTTCCAGGAAATCGTCGAGCATGACCTGTTCGGCGATCTCGAAGAGGTGATCCATGGCATCGTCCGCGTCTGTCTCCACGTGGATGACGGCATCGCTGTTGTGCGAGGTGTACGGGATGTCGGGGTGGACGTAAAGCTGGTGGCGAGTGACGCCGAAAACCGGGTAGTCGCGGGCGATGGTGTCGGCGATGGCACGCGCCAGTTTCCCGGTCCCCCTGGGCCCGGTCAGCGTGTCCGTATCGTCAATGCAGATGTAGATCGTACGGGTTTGCTCCTTTGGCAGGTGAGAGATATGCTACTGTTTTGTTTAACCTTTTGCAAATGTTAACAGGAAAGCCTGAACGGGATTTGCAGTGAGTTCCTTAGCTGACCGGACTATCCCGCCACCAGCTCCTCTTTCAGGAGCACCCGGATATCCTTTATCATTTTCCGGAGTTCCGCGGGGTTCGGCGTTCCCCGGGCAAATCCTACGATCCTGCACCGTTCAAGGATATATCCGATACCAGCGGAATCCGCTGAGGGTCGTACAAAGCGTTCTACCTCGGTGCTGGTCGTTTCCCTGCCATCCCCCCTCTCGTGCGATACGAAGACCCGTACCGCCCGCCCGGTCTTCCGGTACGCTTCCGGCCAGGATCCCCCTGCGGCTTCCCGCTCAGCCTCGTCAAGGAGCCGGCTGGCAATCTTCCTGTACGACTCCTGCGGTTCCGGCCCGGGCGGTAAAGGTGCCGGTAACGGGACCCCTCCATTGTGCGTCCTGGCCAGGTACCAGATCCCTGCGGAGATGAGGAGGATTGCCCCAAAGGAAATGACGGGAAGGATGGGGGCTAGCGGGTCTTCCGGGCTCTCCCCCTCCGCAGCAACAACGGTCCCTCCTTCAACCTGCGCATTGAAGCGGACGATACGGCCCCCCTGGTTTGTATAGGACAGGTTGATCGTATCCCATCCCGGCGTGACGTTGATCCGGGTCCGGCTGACAGTGAACCCGGCCTCTGCCATGCTGTTGCCATACTGACGGAACGTTGTATTGTCTTCAAGGGGTTGTGGCAGGGGAACTGCACTATTTGAGATCTCCTCGGCAAAACCAACCCGGGTATCCTGTACCGGGCCGGAGACCTGAACGGTTTTTGTTCCGGATTTATAGGTGAGGGTAAAGGAACCGGAACTGGCTGATACCGGTCTGAAGTCGGCGTTTTCCAGAGAGAATCCCGCACCGGCCAGGGTCTGGTTTATCGACAGGACAATCGGATCCGAAAGGACATACGCCCTGAGGGAATCGGTATCACTGCCTGAAACATTCCTTTCCTGCCCGAGGGTGTTTTTCAGCAGGGCTATATCCTGCGGCATCTGGTTATTTTGGAGTCTGGCCTGCAGATCCTGGTCTGGTGATTTTGTTGCGGGAGCAGGACTCCCTGAAGGTGCCCCGGCAGATGTAATTCCGTTATCGGTGCTGACCAGAGTGTCCTGGTTGTTGCCAGTATTCCCTGCGTCCATGACAAAATGGACCGCTATCCCCCCCAGGCTGGAACGCCGGTCTCCTCCTTCCTGGTAATCAAACGATATCGTGAGGAGGTACTCGGCCGGGACGTCCGATGTTCCAACGGGAAGGGAAACGGTGCGCATTTCCGTGAACGCGGAGAAGGCCTGGGAATGGACGCCCGCTGTCTGCGCTCCGCCATTTTCGGGCCCCATCAGGATCTCCGTCCTCGTCAGGGTCCCGGTGATATCGTGGTCGTAAGTACTTACAATGGTAAAGGGGATGACGGCTTCCCTGCCGGTCGGAAAATAATATTCACTCTGGGGTGTTGTGAGGGCAACTTCCGAGGCACCGGCTATCGGTACGCAAAGGAATATGATGAAAATACCTGCTATGGTGACGAAAGGTCTCATGAATGCCGCCGCTTTGCGTTCCTTCTTTGTGACATTATCTCTTATGCTTGTATTTTCCCGCAACAGTGCTGGTTGTTCCGGATAGTGCCGGTGAGGAAACACCGTCGGGTGACATACTGGTTTCCCGGGATATCAAATAAAAATGATTATCTAACTTTGAAATTAAAGATATATTATTAACTTCTTGAAGGGCCCCGGAGCACACGAATGAATGAAAAAATACAAGATTTCCCTATCAGTATCAGGAAATTATGGATACTATCCCTTCTCGTACTCTTCCTTGCTGCAGCGGTCACTATCCCGCCTGCAAGAGCGGATGATTCTTCCACTGCGCTCGGTATCTTCCCGGCAAAACACAATGTCGACAACCTTGCCGTAGCTAATCCCCCGGCGCCGACCGGCATGGATTATTATTTCAAGTTCAACCAGTCCGGGGGGGGCGGTATCAACGCAATCCATATCTCGTCGACATCGGCGCTCGATTCAACGGGTCGCAACTTCGGGGATGTTTCAACGACGACTTCCCAGTCCGGGACGTTCTATATCACGCAGACCGGCGGTCGTGGGTATGATGACAACTTCATCCTCCTGGTTGCTGTGAAAGGTGATATCCCCAGCAATTTTGCCATCCATATAAAATCGAGCGGGTATATCTGGGTGCCGAACGGCGTACTGAGTTACCAGCCAACACTCTCTGAGATAACGTACCGTTCCGGTGCCGTTGACCAGACGTTTACCCGATCCAACTTTGTATACGGACCGCAGACCTGGAAACCCTGCGGGAACAACCAGCCGGCAGACTACCCCCTTTATTATGGGCAGGATATGTCCGATACCACGAACCTCTGGAAGCTGATGTTCGTGGATCTCAAGAGCGGGAATCTCGGCCCAAACGGGGATCTTGATCATACCTCCCTGAAAGACAACGGGGCGATCAGGGTCGATTACACGATAGAGAACTTGGATACAGTCGTTACGTTCAACGTGTACGCCTGGGCCGATAATGCACCAGCGGGGCACGGCATCTCCTGGACTAACGGCGTTACATCCCCGTCTCAGAACAGCAACCCGTCCATGATCAGCGGATATACGGTGCTCGGGCCCCAATACGCCAGCCGGGCATCGGAATTCCCGACCTATAGCGGCAGTACCCCATCCTACCGCGGGCCCGAGACCAACTTCACCGCGGCTCCCGTGAGCGGTCCGGCTCCTCTTACGGTGCATTTTAACGACACCACGGTCCAGACAATTTCCCTCTCGGCATGGGATTTTGGGGACGGGTTTTCTTCGACCGAAAGGAACCCGGTGCATGTCTACACCAAGGAAGGGACTTATACGGTTGCCCTCACGGATGCCAATAACCAGGGTATTACGACAACAAAAACCCAGACAAACCTTATCATAGTCACGGCACCGACGGGTGGATCCGCGGCAAACAGTGGCGGAGCAACCGGCACCGGGAACCAGAACGGCAGCTACACGAACCCTCTCACCGGTGTTTCGTATCCTGTCAATTTCACTGCCAGCGTTACCTCCGGCGTAGCCCCGCTCTCCGTCCAGTTCTCCGATGTCTCGGGCATTCCCGGGACGATTGCCTGGGCATGGGACTTTACCGGTGACGGCAAGCCTGAGAGTACTGTGAAAGATCCCGCCTATGTATTCAAAAGTCCCGGCACGTATTCCGTGAATTTAGTAGTCACTACCAGCGATGGAGGGAGGTTCTCAGTGAACCGCACCGGTTACATCCACGTCGTCGACAAGGTGTCCCTTGACAGCGATATTGGCTGGATATCGTCGGATAAGGCTGAGGCCGGGCAGGGCAATCCGGGTACCGGGAAAAGAGAAGCAGCAGCAGTCTCCACCAGCTCGTTTGCCTTCAGCGGTGTCCGGGCCGGGACGAACGGAGGGAAGCAGGACGTGACGATCGATACCCGGCAGGCGCCCGCCGAAACGTCCGGAAGCGTTGTCAGGCTGAACAGTGCCGGCGGGAGCTGGGAGAATGTTGCCATCACATTTGCCGCCCCGCCGGTAAACGATGGGACGACTCTTTCCGGTACGATAAAAAGCGTCCAGGCAGAGACAAAGCCGGTTACGGTCCCGTCAGTATCGCTCGGGAACCCCTCGGTCACGATGTCCCTGGGCCTTGCAGGGCTTCCCGATTCGGCGGCATCCATCACGAGCACTGCTGTCTCCGGGTGCGGGCCTGCCGGGGAGACCGCCTTCCGGGATGCCGTGAAGGCGAACGGCAATGACCTTTCGGCAGTCGCGTACACAGTGGCATACAGCAAGGACGGTATCGCAAATGAGGAGAACGGCGGGATCATCCGGGATGCCACCATCTCGATGGCGGTCAGCCCAGCCTGGGTCGCTTCACAAGGCGGAACCGGGCAGGTCGTGATCATCCACCGTGCTGACGATGGCAGGACAACGGTGCTCCCGACGCGGTACCTGGGGACGGACGAACGCGGCAACGAGCTCTTCACGGCCGATTCGCCAACCGGCCTCTCGACATTTGCCCTTGCGGCCGTTACGTCGGGTACCCCGGCGCCGACACCGGCGGTAAACCAGAGCCCGGGTGCAGCCGGGGGAACCTCGCCGCTGGGGGAGAAGATCGCCGGGCTCCTCTTCGATGCCATTATCGTGGTCGCCGTTATCGGGGCGGGTCTTGTCATCTGGAGGAAGATGTGAATGACAAAGAGAGCTCCCCATGAAACGGGACAGCTACCGTGTCGGAGAGTATCATCCCGTGACTGCCCGGAGATCCCGGTCCGGAACCTGAGGAGGAGTATCCGTACATGCCTGATGAGTCCAGCGAGATCCAGACGATAACGGTCCTGCCCGGCAAATCAAAGGACGGGAACCGGGAGTCATTTACCGAGATTACGATCCGGGCAGGCGATCTGGTCTCGATCGTCGGGCCGACCGGCTCCGGTAAGACCGCGTTCATCAACGACATCGAGGTCTTTGCGAGCGGAGATACCGTGACCGGGAGGACCGTGCTCGTCAACGGCGAGGTGCCCCCCGACGAGATGGTGCGGGACCCGGCAAAAAAACCGATCGCGCTCATCACCCAGAACACCAAGTGTCTCGCGGATCTCACGGTCGGCGAGTTCCTGGAGATGCACGTGAAGGCCCGGAAGATCGCCGATACCACCCGCACGGAAGAGACCATCACGCTTGCCAATCGCTTCACCGGAGAGAAGATCGACAGCACGATGCGCATGACCGCGCTCTCGGGGGGGCAGACCCGCTCGCTCCTGATTGCGGATGCCATTGCCGTGAGCAGCGCCCCGATCATCCTGCTTGACGAAGTGGAGAGCGGGGGGATCTTCAAGGAGAACGTGATCGATTCCCTCCGGAAAAACAACAAGGCTGTCATCTTCGTCACCCACGACCCCCTCCTCGCGCTCCTCTCGGACCGGCGTATCGTGATGCGGAACGGTTCGGTGGAGAAGCTCCTCGAACCGGGCGACCGCGAGCAGGCGGTCCTCACCCGGATGACCTGGATCGATGGCGCCTTCTCCCGGGTACGGGAGAAGATCCGGGCCGGGGAGATCCTAACCGAGGAGGCTGATACGAATTGAAGCTCATCATCCTTGCCGGGCCGCCAAGCGCCGGTAAGACTGCGGTTGTCCGGCAGATCATCCGGCAGCTTGCGGGAGAGCACCTGATCGCATTCTTAAAGATCGATGTTGTCCGTGCTTTCGAAGACGAGGAGCTGAAAGCGGAATTTAAGATCCCGACGAAGAAGGTCTATTCCGGCGATGTCTGTCCCGACCATACCGGGATCCTCGTGCTCCGCGATGCGATCTCGTGGGCAGAGGACCTGGGTGCCGGCATCCTCATTGTCGAGAGTGCCGGTCTCTGCCTCCGCTGCACGCCGTACACTACCCAGTCGCTCGGGATCGCGGTGCTCTCTGCAGTCGGGGGAACGAACAGCCCCCTCAAGATGGCGCCCATGATCGCCCTTGCCGATATCGCGGTCGTGACGAAAGTGGATTTGATCTCGCAGGCGGAGAAGGAAGTATTCCGGGAGCGGGTGCGGGAGGTTGCCCCCCGTGCCGACATCATCGAGACGAACGCGGTGCACGGGACCGGGCTACGGTTCCTGATGAAGGCGATCCGGGCGATGCCGGAGATCCTCGACCCGGATGCAATCGTGCTCCGGGGCATGCCCCCCCTTGCCGTGTGCACGATCTGTGCCGGGAAGAAGGAGATCGGGTGGCAGCAGCACTTCGGGATCTTAAAGACCCTCGATGGCGCCGACGACCTGTACCGGGGAGAGTGAAACGGGATGGCATGGGAACCTCCCGGCCGGAACTGCGGGGCCTGCGGGGCCGCAAACTGCAGCGATTTCCTGCTCCTGGCCCGGCAGGGGAAAAAAGATCTTCCGGACTGCCCGTACTACGAGCGGCCGGAGAAGCGGGACTCACTGCCGGCTGCCCGACCGGGATCCGGCCGGGACCTGCTGGGATTCGATTACGATTTTGCGATCCACCCGTTCCCGAACGAGCCTTCGGCCCGCCGGCATATCCAGCTGCTCCGGCCGGACCTTGCCGAGCGGTGGGATCTTCTTCCCGGGGACATCCTGCGGGGACGGCCGGTGGAGCCAAGTTGTCCCATCCAGCACGTGCTCAGAGTATTCTCGGTCGATCCCGTGACCGGCATCCTCTCCTGCCATACGGTCGGGCCGATGGCAGCCCGTACGGATACGAAGGTGTTTGACATACGGGCCTACCATGAGATCGGGTTCGAAGGTATTGCGAGGACCGTCCGGCACGAACCGGTGGTCGGGTTCCGGATGCGGTTCCTCCCGGCACACTGCATGCGGCAGCTGGTCCACTCGGGCGTTGTGCAGATGGTGCTGAACAAGTCCTGTGGTACCCACGTGCTGGTCGAGGACCTCCAGATGCACGGCAAGCGGGAGAAGTTAAAAGACATCACGATCCGGCCCGGCGATTCCGTCTCCATCCAGGATGCCTCGGGAGAGTGCAAGACGGTTCTCATCGATGGAATCCGTGTCCACACTTCGGAAGGCGGGGTACTGGAGCGATCGTGGCAGGATGAGAACCATGGTCCCGGCGGGCACGTGCCGGGGTCCGGCCGGGGCCGGTGCCACGGCCATGCTAGGCACGGGCACGATGACGACGACTGACCGGTTCCGCAACATGCCATCCAACGACCTCGGGAATACCGGCTATCAACTAAAAATTGTTGATTTTCTTTTTAATTAAAGTGAAATAATTAACTATTTATACGGCTCCGGCCTATCAGATGGATGATAACGCATTTCCAAAAAAGATCCATCGAGCCATACGGCAATCACACACCAGGTGCCCAAGAGATTGAGATGCGTTGTCAACCGAACGGACAAATGAACAGGATAAGCTCACAACAAAGAGTCTCATCAACGATCAGGATACGTCTGGAAGCGAGCCGGTCCGTGGTCAGGACCGGTTCCCGACAGGAACCGGTAATCCCTGCATGCGTTCTCGTTCTTATGACAAACCATCGCCTTCGACAGATTCCTCCAGACGGGCGAAAACTCCGCTGCAGGGCCTGCAACCGGGAGTACCCGGCAGGAAAAAAGCCCGACACCTTTTGTATATGCCCGGCCTGTTGCCCCATCGTGTATATCGACGATGACGATTAGGACGGACCCCGCCCCTCCCGGCGAAACCGATGCTGTCCTTCCCCGGCTAGCGGGCACCGGTATCTTCGGAAACGTCCGCTGGCATTAAGTCCCGGGAACCATTACCTATGGTTGAAGCAGATGACCTCACCGTTCACCGACCCGGTTCCCCCGTTCCCCGGATGGACGCGCCGGATGTACCGGCTCTCCCGCCCGGTTACGGACGAGGACATCGAGGCGTTCCTACAGGACCAGGAACTGTATATCCGCGAGACGCCGTCCGGCACACGGGCCATCATCCACAAGTTCGGGCTCGTGGAGATCAACCTGATCGTGGGCGAACGGGAGGCAGAGGTCTGGTTCGCGCCGGAGCAGGGGGCGTATCCTTCGGAATACGTGGATGCGCTGTTCGGGACGCGGTTTTAACCGGGATCTGATGATGCACGAACACATCGAAGAGCCTTGCGGCTCTTCTCGTGTTTCAGGTCTGAAGACCCTCAATAGTTCGAAGAACCTTTCAGGTTCTTCTCGTGTTTCAGGTCTGATGACCCTCGAATAATTCGAAGAACCTTACGGTTCTTCTCGTGTTTCAGGTCTGATGACCCTCAATAGTTCGAAGAACCTTTCAGGTTCTTCTCGTGTTTCAGGTCTGAAGACCCTCAACAAAAAAAAGAGATTAGTCTACTGCCACCATCACTTCGGAGGCCTTGACAACTGCGTAGACCTTGGAGCCCTCTTTCAGCTTCAGGGACTCTGCCGAGTGGGTGGTGATCGAGGAGACCATCTCGTGGCCGCCGCCAATATTGATGACGACTTCCGTACTTACCGGGCCCTTCTTGATGGACTTGACGGTGCCCGCAATCTGGTTTCGTGCACTGATCTTCATGGTTTTCACCATGACACAATCTACCGTGTTGGTATAAAAGGATAGCTTTGGTTTTCCTTTTACCATGTAGAGTATCTCGGGGGAGGTGCAGGTAAACAGTTACATTGAGTGCATTTCCTGTCCGGCACAACAGGTATCACAACTCATTTTTACCTGAATGCGAACAGTACGCGATCCCTGCTGCAGTGATCCGGTATGTGTTCCCCAGCCGCTCGCGGCCCGGGCGTGCGTTTTCGATCAAGCCGAGATCGAGCAGGACGGAGAGGTGCCGGACGAGGACACTGACGTCCATGTCCGTGAAGGAATGGTGGATTGCGCCGATGGTGACCGGGACGGTGGGGTTGCCGGTACTGAGACGGAAGATAGTGGAGAGGACCCTTTCCTGCTCGTTGTTCAGTGTTATCAACACCATATCTGTGATGGGTTTATTTACCCTGATGTCCGGAATCTATCTCCTCCATCGATGAACCGGTATCCGGTGTCGTGTCTAGTACGCGACTATACTCCGGTATAGCAATTTTTCCTAGACTATCAGGTTTTCCTGTTTTCAATGATCTATGTAGTACTTATTTAAACAATGCATGTTTAATTATATATATTGACATTGCCATTGAATTTAGTAACATTATTTACCTTATACTGCTGTACCTCATCAGCAGAATCCGGTGTTTATTTTGATAGATGACAGTGATTGGACCTTGATCGGGCTGGAGTTTTTCCAGAATTGCCGATATAACCGGGCAATCACTGCTTGCAGAAAAGCGCTATTACAAGATCCGTTAAATGCTGTTGCCTGGCTCATTATTGGAGATTCACTCTATAAACTCAGCCGGTACACGGAGGCGATAAACGCCTACGACAATGTACTGCAAATCACCCCGAAAAATGAGAACGCCTGGTTCCATATTGCGAATGCATATTACCAGTTGGGGCAGCACAAAGTCGCCCTTGAGAATGTGAACAAAGCATTATCGATAAATCTCTTTTTTTCCCAGGCATGGCTGACGAAAGGGAGGATTCTCCGGGATCTCGAATACTATGAGGAAGCAATCTGGTGCTATGACAGGGCTCTTGAAATCGACCCGACTATTAAAGGGGTCAAGAAACTTGATTGTATCCTCAGGCTGGGTTCTTATAAAAAAATCCAGATCTCCTCGAAGTAATCGTCCCGACCCGGTATAATATCCCCCACGGGTTCTTTCCTGATTATCCGGCCCGGCTTCAGGTATGAATGCGGCTGATGTTATTCCAGCGATTCCGGATGGGGGATTCCCCCGGGATGTCACATAATCAGATATGCTGTGCCGGAACTTCCTCCATCCGTTCCCGGCTTGGCCGGACGTTTTCTATCAGGCCCCGTTCGAGCAGGACGGAGGGGTTGCCGGTACTCATCCGGAAGATGGTTTTCAGTACCAGTTTCTGCTCACCGGTCAGTGTCATCAACAACACTTATTTCCGGAGTATATTTGTGTTGGTACATATGATATTTCGGGATCTTCGGAATGATTACTAACGATTATCCTCGCATGGTCCGGTGAAAAACAGCGATCTGATGCGATCGTATGGCATTTACCAGCAGGCTGCCGGGAAAGAACTGATCCGGATTGTTGAGAACAACGTCATCAGGATCGATGGAAAGGGACGTGCGACGCGGTACGTGATGGCCTAGGCAGGTTGTCGATTCCGGCGCACCACTCCGGCCGGTAATCCGGCTCGCTGGTGTGCACGGGTTCCTGGCGCAGCGGAATTCCCGGCAGACCCTTTTCCGAGAGTGCTGTTCCTGATATTCTCATTCTCCGCTTAACGGGATCGCGTTTCGTCATGACAGAGAACAGGTATTGCCTGCACGACCAAGGAATGATCATGCAATATACGGTAGTGCTCGAACCGCAGGAAGAAGGCGGGTGAGTTTGTCGCCATCGGCATTCCTCGGCAGTTTCATACTGCTATCAGTTCCTCTTTTACCATGTGGAGCCGGATCAAAGCGGGCCCGGTCCTTACCGGTGAAATGGCAGGAGACCGCATCGTGAACCATCTCTTTGAGTTCGTCAAAGGTATCTGTTTCCGTGAAGATGGAATGGTTCAACGACCGGGCTTCGTATCCGCCTTCCGGAGATTCTTCGACAATAAAAATAATCTCGGTGTTCTTATATTCCGCCATGTCAATCACTCAGCAGATATAGTATTGTCGTGGTCATCAACTTTGTGAGGAAAATCCCCCGCCGACCCCCGCCAGGTCTCTCCCTTTCTCCTGCATCTTTCTCCACCGCCCGGTCCGCTTTCCCGGTTCGCCTGTGTCCCGTCTCCAGTTCCCGTGCGGCTGGCCTGCGCCAGGATTTGTGCTGCCGCCCGGCCGGATCTATGGAAAGGCGGGGCCCGGATCAGGCCGGTCCCGGTCAGGTGTCTGATATCTGGATCGATCCCAACCCTATGAAAAACATTTCCCTGCCGGCCATCCCCGGTGCAGTGTGGCGCGCCACCTTTGTCGGAAAGAAATCCGGGTTTGATTATTCTCAAATTTCCAAAAAGGAATTATATTTACAATTTTTATCCAATCGAAAGATATATCAGTTTATACGCGATCAATTAAAATTAGTTGATAATTTGCAAGAGTTTAATGCAAATTATTGACGCATGCAGGGCGGAGCCCTGCATGGAGGTTTTCGTATGAGAAAAGAACAAACACACATGAACAGGATGTGGTGGATGGCCTCGGCGGTCGTCCTCCTCTTTGTCGCGCTGGCGGTGGTGCCGGTGGCGGCGGTAACGTGGCCATCGAACAACGATACCTTCATTATTCCCGCAAACGGGATCCGTACCCACGGGGATAACCTAGGCAACGACCATGATTTCAGTTATAATGGTAACGGAAGCTATTATTTCTGGATGGTGAACGGGACGCAGGGGATGAACGCGATCCACATTACCACGAGTCCGTCATCGCCTTACGGCCAAGCTACCGTAACTGATGCCACTGAAGGCACGTTCTACGTATCAAGTACCGGTGGCCATACCGGTGATGACGCAGTCCTTCTCCTGATATCGGTCTATAGTCCCACTCAATCTGACGTTGACGATTTCCAGGTCCACCTTGATGCGAGCGGATACAACTGGGATCCCCAGACAGGTGCGGCCGCACCAGCTTGGACGAATATCACGCATTATAACAGTACCTACTTCAACAGCTCGACGCTGGATGCAACATTCAATGTGTCAAATTACCTTGAAACCTCCGGATCCGACGTCCTCCAGACATGGAAGTTCGCACCGCTGGATAATTACGCAACGTACGAGAACCAGGTTATGGGAGACGAGAATTTCAAGCTCATCCTGGTCGACCTCAATGTAGGGACCATCTCAACCACGTTCGGCCACACTTCCGACCTGGATAACGGCGGATTTGCAAAAATCCATTACAATATCACGAGCAACCCGTCTACCGATGCCAAGATCGCATTCAATGCCTATGTCTACAACTGGGATGCCCCGCAGGCCAAGAAGACCATCCACTGGCTGAACCGGGTTAATGCTTATGGACAGTCCGCACCGGGAACAAGCGGATATCTGGTACAACCCTCCTGATGTACTGATATCCTGAGCAATGCCGGTCCGCCGGCAGATAATCTTCTATTTTTCGGAAAGATTACTTGGAATTATATCATGTCCGGCCCGGATAACGCAGAGATCATTTACTGGAGGCTTTTTTGTTAATAAAATATTATTAACGTATATAGAAAATAAATTAGAAACATTTTACATATCTTCCGGTTAACAAAACTATAATGATGTACTTCAGGAATTGTCTGCCTGCCCAGTTCCCGGTCCTTTTCATGTCGGATTGGATCCTTTTCAGGAAATTACCGGTTGGAACAGGAGACGTACCACATTCTGATGTCCCTTCCAGCAAACCGGTGTGGAGTACCGCATGACCCCGCGGCTCTTCCGGGCCGGGATGCTGGCACTCCTGCTCTGTCTCGTGCTGATGGTAATACCGGCAACGGCCAGCCTCGCAAATACCCCGTGGCCGAAATACGGCTTCGATATCAACAACACCGGGCGGTCACCATATGTTGGTCCGCAGACAAATACGGTACAATGGATATTTTCCAGTCCCTATCAAGGAGTGAGTTATGGCGGCCCGGCAATAGGTTCCGACGGAACGATCTATTTTGGAATAGGGGCCAGTTCCGGTAACGGGATTCTGAATGCGCTCTATCCCAACGGAACCGTAAGATGGGTTCATGTAGGCCAGAATCCAAATAGACCTGTTTATAGTACACCTGCGATAGGTTCCGACGGAACAATTTACTATGGGGATTATTCAGCTACCCAAACCTGTTATCTCTATGCAGTGAATCCCGACGGGACCGAGAAATGGCGTAATTCGACGGGAGGTGGAATTTACAGCTCCCCGGCAATCGGAACTGACGGCACCATCTATGTAACCCGTTATGACAAAAAACTCTACGCGTTCAATCCTGCGGATGGAACCGTAAAATGGAGTTCGGCAGCAAGGACAGGAGCGTATTATTATCTCAGCCCTGCAATCGGAACTGACGGCACTATCTATGCAGGAAATGGCGACAAGAATCTCACCGCATTTAATCCGGTTGATGGAACAGAGAAATGGTCGAATACCACAGGAGGTGCTATCTATGGTTCCCCGGTTATCGGCCCGGATGGCACCATCTATGTCGCCAACCAGGGCAGTACGTACAAATTCACAGCATTTAACTCTGACGGGACGATAAAATGGCAGAATACCACCGTCGGATCCACTTATGGATCCGCGGCAATCGGGCCTGACGGATCCATCTATGTTGGGTCCACGGATACTAAGGTCTACGCATTTTCCCCGGGCGGGGCATCGAAATGGGTCACCGTAACCGGCGGGGCTATCCGCGGTTCACCCGTAATCGGGAGGGATGGCACCATCTATATCGGTAACTATGGCGATGCAAAGCTGTATGCGCTGAATCCAAATACCGGGGCTGAGAAGTGGACGTACCAGCTGCAGGCATCGAACGGGAGGATATTTGGTAGTCCGGCGATCGCACCCGATGGCACGCTTTATGTGGGACTTTGGCAGGGAACCTATACAGCAGGCTCCAAAGTCAATACGTTATTTGCTTTTGCCGGCCCGGTGAATTTCACCGGAACCCAGAACGGTGCAACGTCTGTCCAGTTCAACGACACCTCGGAGATCACAGCGAGTGCATGGCACTGGGATTTCGGCGACGAGGTAACCTCTACCGAAAAGAATCCCGTGCACACGTATGCATCGACCGGGACATACTCCGTTACCATGAGCATCACGTCAGGTTCCGGTAGCATCAACAACCTGACAAAAAGCATCACCATCTATTCCCCCCCGTCAGCCGGTTATACGGCAAATGCCACCGCGGGAACGTATCCGTTCGCAGTCCAGTTCACCGATACGTCAACCGGAAATCCGACATCGAGATTCTGGGACTTTGGGGATGGCAGCAATTCGACTGTCCAGAACCCGGTGCACACCTACACGGCAGCCGGGAACTACAAGGTCAACCTCACGGTATCGAATTCAGCAGGCTCGAGCACGGTCAGCCCGGTCACGGTCACGGTCGAGACCCCGGTCGTACCTGTGGCATCTTTCACCGTCTCACGGTATGTCGGCATCGCGCCGGTAACAGTCCAGTTTAACGACACGTCAACTCGGTCCCCGACATCGTGGACCTGGAACTTCGGGGACAGCAGCAGCACGTCGGCGCTGAAGAACCCGTCGCACACTTATACTACGGCAGGGAACTACACAGTAACGCTCACCGCTTCCAATAGTGCGGGGACCAGCACCAACACCAGCACGTATCCCGTCACGGTCCTTGCGGCGGAGGCCCCGCTCTCCAACTTCCACTTCATCAACATCTACACAGCCAACGACGAGGGTGTCAGGTTCGATGTACCGAACGGCGTGTTTAACTCCGGCGGCGCCTATACCTACGTCCCGAACACCTACTGGGTCATGTTCCGGAACGCCGGCGGCGGGACGAACCCGATGCGCATCTCCGCGCTGAGTTCGAGCTGGAACGCTGCCGATCGCACCACCACGTCCAGCCAGTCCGGCCACTTCTGGATCTCGCAGAGCGGCGGGCAGCAGACCATGCACAACGGCATCCTGATGATCGCCGTCAACGGCACCATCCCGGACGATTTTAAGGTCCATATCAAATCGACCGGCGAGATATTTGACGTCGGTTCACCGGACATAACGAACATCTGGCAGTTCGCCGCCCCGGGCGAGACCCAGCGCGTTACCGGGGTTGACCAGACCTTTGACAAGAACGACTTCATCTACGGCACGCAGAGCTGGAAGCCTGACAGCACCGCGGACCGGCCGATCTTTTACGGTGAGGACCAGACCGACCCGATCAACCAGTTCCATATCATGTTCGTCGACCTCCGGGCCGGCACGTGCCAGAACACGAGCCTGCCTGACAACGGCCAGCTCCGGGTAGACTACAGCTTCACCAACCTCTCCGGCCGGGCGGTGTTCAATGCCTATGGCTGGTACATGCGGTCCAACCACGGCACCGGCGTCATCATGACGAGCAACAATGATGCCTGCGGGTATACCGTGGACCCGGTCACCAGCCCCCCGGCCGCGGATTTTGCGGCAAATTCAACATCTGCACCGGTCGGTTCCGCAGTCCAGTTCACCGACAAGTCGACGAATG
>Ga0302250_1001043_pt1 | contig 22557 bp, 20 predicted proteins | sample AAG_RA_Asp_MG_FD_193536 | JGI IMG/M metagenome (GOLD analysis project Ga0302250, IMG submission 193536) | Enriched activated sludge microbial communities from anaerobic digester in WTTP, New Holstein, Wisconsin, United States - AAG_RA_Asp | ecosystem: Engineered > Bioreactor > Anaerobic >... | reverse complement strand
CGCCGGGGGTCTCGTCGGGCTACGCCCTCCTCAACCCCCGGCCCTTCCCCTCGCTTCGCTCGAAAGCCCCAATTCCCTGGGACTCCCCCTCGTACACCACTTCCGTGGACTCTACTTTCGGTTCGACCTGGACCGTATAGCAACGCTCCTGTCCCGGCTGGATCACCTGTGTGGGAACGAGAGTGAGGAAGACCGTTTCGTACGTCGAGAGCCCCCGGATAGCCGCCGAGGCCAGCGGCGCGCCGGCCCCTCCCGAGCAGGTCGGGTCCTCGTGGAGCGTCGCCGTCGCGAAATCACCCAGTTCAGGCTTGCCGTCGAGCATCACCCCGAGTTCCCGCACCTCGACGGCGCTGGTGGCGGCCGCCGGCAGGGAGAGGCGGAAGTGCAGCAGGTCGAAGGGAGCCGGAGGATCGGGCAGGACGCCGGGAAGGTCCTGGTTCGGATGGTTGCCGGGTGCCGACTGGAGCACGAGTCCCGGGGGGAGCACTTCGGAGAATTCGTATTCGCCGAGCACCTCCTGCGGCCAGGGAATCTTCGCGAGGTCATTGGGGTCCGATGAGAAGGGGTACGACCACGCGCCTCCTTCGAAGGCGAAGATGTAGGTTCCCGGCTGCAGATCGAAGTAGCGGGTGTGGACGACGACGTCGTCCACGGTGCTCCACTCGACGGGAGATTGAGGAAGATACTGGTTGTAATTGGCCCCCTCGGCCCACCCGACCAGTTCCGCGCCGGGGGCCCACCCCTGTATTCCGTAGAGGTTGCGGACCTTGGTCCAGTAGTCGAGACGGATGACCACCCGGATCTTGACCGGGACGGAGGTCGTATATTTGAGGAACTTCATGGTCTCCCGGAGGTTGGTCGGCGTGACCGTGCGCTTGTACGGGAGCGTGATCTCGGTGGTCTCCGACCACGCTCGCAGGCAGTTCACTTCCATCGAAGCCGAACTGGTGTATGCATCGTCCGCGATGCAGCACCCACCGACGGCGCCATACTGGAGACGACCCACGAGCCCCGCAATGTTATTGGTGACCATGTATTGGAAGCCGGTCATCCGGAGGGTCCCAGGGCCGGACAGATCGAAGGACTTGTAAAATTCCCCGATGGTTCCGTCCAGGTAGATCGGCTTGATGACCAGGGTGGCAGCGTCGCCGGACGACTGGCACCCGTTGAGGTTCGCCACCCCGTCGTAGAAGAAAAGGAAGGGTTCCTACTTTCCCGGGGGAATCGAGCAACTGCAAAGAGGAATGTGCTCCGGGTTCTTCCAGGTGCACTCGCTCAATTCCGTGGGGAGGACCGCGGCGGGTGCCAGGAGCAGCGCCAGTCCGACCAGGACACGACCATACCCGTTGACCATGGCTCTATTCCTCCATGTTTCTCGACCGTTCCATCCAAACGGAAATCCTCGGTTCCCAACAGTCCCTGGCGGCGTCGGGGCGGACGGGGCTATCATCGAGGGCATGAATCGCTCCGGCCCGCCGACCCGTTTCGCGCCGCCCCACCTGATGGACTTGCTGCTCCAGATCGAGGAATCCCTGGAGCACCCGTGGACCCACCGGGAGATGGCGGAACGGGCGGGATTCTCGATATCGCGGTTCTACCAGGTCTTCCTCGACGGGGTCGGGGAGCCGCCCATGCAGTATCTCGAGCGGCTGCGCCTGGAGCGGGCGGCGGTTCACCTGGTCTATTCCTCCTGGAATATCCTGGAGATCGCGCTGCTTGCGGGGTTCCAGAGCCACGCGGGATTCACCCATGCCTTCACGGCCCGCTACGGCGTCTCCCCGTCGACATTCCGGCAACGCCACGGGGTCCGGGGGCCGCTGTTCGGGGTGCCGCGGAGACGACCACCGGCCTCCCGGGGAATTCCTCCGGGGACGGGGGAGGCTCCGGCCCCGGAAGTGCTTCCTGTCCCGGGTTTCCGGATCGCCTTCGTGCGGCAATGGGGATATGACCCCCGGGGGGTTCCCGCCGCGTGGTCCATCCTGGCCCGGTGGGTCCGCGAGCGGGGCCTGGACCCTGGCGTTTCTCGGCCCGTGGGTTTGCACTACGACGACGTCCGGTTCACTCCGGCGGAACGTTGCCGCTACGACGCGGGCATCGAGGTGGGCCCCGATTTCGATCCCCGCGGGGAGGTGGCCGTTCGGGACGTTCCGTCGGGATGGATGGCCTGCCTTCCCTACGAGGGTCCTCTGGGAGGGCTTCCGGGGGCCTGGCAGTCCTTCACGGACTCCTGGCTCCCGCACAGCGGGTACGTGCCCCGGACGTTCTTCGTTTTCGATCGGATGCCGGGATTCCTCCTGTCCCAGGGTATCGATTCGGCCTTGCCGGAACGTCGGGCCTCGATCCGTGCGACCCTCTGGATCCCCGTCTCCCCGGCCCCGGATTCGCTCCCGAACGTCTGGGTCCGGGGTCCTCTGGATTCGCTGGAGGACGACGAGTGAAGCCATTCGGCGACCCCCGCACGGTTCTTTCGGGTGCGACGCTGAGGGACATGCTATGGAGCCGAGACGTCCGCTGCTTGTCGGATTTTCCGATCGGATGCCGGTCCGGGAGGAAGGCCAGGGATGGTTCCCGGCGAGGAGCGGATCGGCTCGAGACCTCTGGACCCCGAATTCTTGAGTCCTCGAACTGGGATTTCGTGCCAGGCACGTCGATCGGGCGGGGACCGACGGGATCTTCGGTGACCTCTTTGGGGGGCCTCCGGTCACTGTTCGGGAAGCGCCACGAATCGAACCGCCTGCCCACGGCCCCCATCGTCCAGCCCGTGTTCCGCACCAGTGCCATCCTCGAGTTTGAGGCAATCGGTCCCGTTGGGCGTCTCATGTTCGACCTCCCGACGTTCTCGGACGACGATGCTCTGATTCGCGCCGGACGTCCTCGTCACCGGGACCCTGGGCGTCGGTCGGTTCGACCTGTGGGGGATCGCCCTGCTCCCGAGAGCGTGTGGCCGGGACCGTGGGTCGGCGTCCGTCGCAGGGTTTCCCTCGCGAGCCAGACCCGCAAGGGCACGGCCCGGTCCCCTCGGTGGAGGAGGTGCTCGCGGAGATCCGCAACCTCCGGGAACTGGTCGCCTCGGACCCCCTGGCGGCCCGGGAGGCCCTGCGCGCCCGCCTCGGGGACGGCCGGCTGACCGTGCACCTGGACGCTTCCACCCAGCAGATATGGGTCAAGGGGAGGCTGATCCCGCCGGGGATGGAGAGGCCCTTCCCCGCCAATGGCGAGGCCGGGACCGCTGTTTCCACCACGAGTAGCGGGGGCTGGATTTGAACCAGCGACCTTCGGGTTATGAGCCCGACGAGCTTCCGGACTGCTCCACCCCGCAGCCGAGGACCCCCGAAGGGGCCGTCAAGGTGAACGAAGTATCGCCGGTCAGGCGGGACTTGTCAACCGCTTCGAGGCCGAACGGAAGAAGGGAATGGCCGCGACCTGGGTGGCCACGGAAAAGGCGACCAGGACGGGCACGGAGACGTCGTAGAGCCAGCCCATCAGGGCGCTGCCCAGGAACCAGGCCAGGCCGTAGGCGGCGTTGAAGAGGCCGTAGGCGGTGCCGCGCCTCTCGGCCGGGGCGAAATCGGCCACGGCGGCCCGCAGGATGGACTCCTGGGCCCCCATGCCGATGCCCCAGCAGACCATGCCGGCCACGACCCAGGGAAAGGAACCCAGGAAGGCCAGGGGGGCGAAGAGGGCCGATGCGGCCACGGCCCAGGCCACGACGGGAATGCCCCGCCGGTCGAAGAGACGGCCGAAGACCAGGGCCGCCAGGGCGTCCACCGCCATTGCCAGGGCGTACAGGCCGGGAATCCAGGCCTCGGGGGCCAGGGCCTCCCGCTGCATGCGGTAGGCAATCAGGGGGAAGTCCGCATACCCGCAGGCCACCAGGGCGGCCCCGGCCAGGAAGACCCAGTAGGTGCGCCGCAGGCCCTGGGGGGACAGGGGCACCCGGCGGGACTCGAGGTCCTGGGGCGTGGGGTAGGTCCACCGGGCCAGCAGCAGGGTCGCCAGGGCCAGCACGGCCGGAACCGCCAGCCAGGCGAAGGCGGTCCGGTGGTCCCCCCGCATGGACAGCACCGTCGCGGCCCCCAGGGGCCCCAGCACCGCGCCCACCTGGTCCATCGCCTCGTGGAGGCCGAAGCCGAACCCCCGCCCGGTCCGGCTGGCGGCGTGGGACAGCATCACGTCCCGGGGCGGGTTGCGGATGGCCTTGCCGGTCCGCTCCAGCACGATCAGGGCGGCGGCCAGCGGCCAGTGGCCCGCCAGGGCCAGCAGGGGCACGGCCAGCAGGTTCAGGGCGTACCCGAAGAGGGTCATCGCCCAGTATCGCCGGGTCCGGTCGGCCAGGTACCCCGAGACCAGGCGCAGGCCGTAGCCCGCCAGTTCCCCGAGGCCCGAAACCAGGCCCACCACGGTCCCGCTGGCTCCCAGCATGGCCAGGAAGGGACCGGTGATGCTCCGGGCCCCCTCGTAGGTCACGTCGGAAAAAAGGCTGACGAACCCCAGCAGCACGACGAATCCGAAGGCCCGGCGTCTCAGGGCGTCGCCCTGGGCGGGGGTCTCGGGACGATCGGGAGCGGCCATGGCCCATTCCCTCCTTCGATCGGCCACCGCGTCCATACCAGAAAGTCCGGCCATTGTCGCGGGGGACACTGCCACGGTAGCATCCATTGCCTAGCGGGGAGGAGACAACGATGAGCGCGGTCCCGACGAACCTGCCGCCGACGGTCACCGTGAGGGTCCAGGGCCGGGAGTTCCGTCCCTCCCGGGGAACCCGGGTGAAGACGTTCCTGCGCCATTTCCTGCCGGAGATCGAACCCGAGACCCTGGGCGCGGTGATCTCCGGAAGGCTGGTGGACCTGGAGGCCCCCATCGCGGCGGACTGCGAACTCACCCCGGTGACCTACGCCAGCCGGGAAGGGGCCCGGATCTACCGGGCGACGCTGACGGTGCTGCTGGCCGAGGCGGTGGCCCGGCGGTTTCCCGGGTCCAGGGTGCAGGTGGGGCAGTCCTTCGGGGACGCGGTCTTCTTCGATGTCCACAAGGAGCCGTCGCTGTCCCCGGCGGAGGTGGACCTGCTGGAGGCCGACATCCGCAGGATGGTGGCCCAGAAGGAACCCCTGGCGGTGATGCGGGTCCCGAAGGCCCAGGCGGTCGAGGAACTGTTGGCCTGCGGGGCGGTCGCCTCCGCGCACCTGCTCCGGACCTCCCGGCGGTCCTTCGTGCCGCTGATCGCCACCCGGTCCCGGATGCACCTGTGGTTCCAGCCGGTGCTGCCCACGGCCGAGGGCATCCGGAACTTCGCCCTGCGGCCCTTCGCCGGGGGGCTGGTGCTGTGCCTGCCGCCCGCCGGGAGACCCCAGGACCTGCCGGAACCGATGCGGGGCGCCGAGGGGCTCTTCCCGGTGTACCGGGAAACCCGCCTGTGGAACGCCCGGGTGGGGATCTCGACGGTGCCGGACCTGAACGACGCGGTGCTGTCCGGGGCCATCGGGGAGGTGATCCGGGTCGCCGAGGCCCAGCACGAGCGGAAACTGGTGATGCTGGCCGACGAGATCCTGGGCCGCCGGAACTGCCGGCTGGTCACGGTGGCCGGGCCGTCCTCCTCGGGCAAGACCACCTTTGTGAAGCGCCTGCGGATGCAGTTGATGGCCGCGGGGCTGCGGCCCAAGGAACTGAACCTGGACAACTACTACGTGGACCGGGACCGGACCCCCCTGGGCCCCGACGGGCAGCCGGACTTCGAGTGCATCGAGGCCATCGACCTGGCCCTGCTGAACGACCACCTGCTGGCCCTGATGCGGGGGCAGGAGGTGGGGACCCCCCGCTACAACTTTCAGAAGGGACGCCGGGAGGAGAAGACGACCCCCCTGGCCCTGGGCCAGGACGAGGTGCTGCTGATCGAGGGCATCCACGGGCTGAACGACCGCCTGACCGAGGCGGTGCCCCGGGAGCAGAAGTACCGGATCTACGTGTCGGCGATGACGCAACTGGTGATCGACGACGAGAACCGTCTGTTCACGTCCGACGGGCGCCTGATCCGGCGGATCGTCCGGGACCGTTTCTTCCGGGGATACAGTGCCGCCCAGACCCTGGCCATGTGGCCGAAGGTCCGGGCCGGCGAGGAGCGGTGGATCTTCCCGTTCCAGCCCCTGGCCGACGCGGTCTTCAACAGCACGCTGGTCTACGAACCGGCGGTGCTGAAGGTCTTCGCCGAGCGCTTCCTGCTGGAGGTCGAGGAGTCGGACCCGGCCCACGTGGACGCGGTGCGGCTGCTGGAGTTCCTGGACCTGTTCGTGCCGGTCTTCGCCGAGGACGTGCCGGCGACCAGCATCCTGCGGGAGTTCCTGGGGGGGTCGGCCTTCAAGTACTGAGGGGGGCGGGATGAAACGGACCGGGACACGGCCGGGATGGTTTCTGGTGCTGGGGATCGCCGTGTCCTGCGGCGGCGGGGAACCGGCGGACCCGGGAGGGCTCCGGGACGTGCCGCCGGAAGCCGCGGACACGGAGGACCTGGCGGGGGACGACGCGGCCGATCCGCGCCCCCAGGAGGTCGGACCGGCGGACCCAGGACCGCCGGAGGAGGTCCCGGAAGAGGCGGGGTCGCCCGAGGACGCCGGGACGGAGGATTCCGGGGCGGTGGAAGTCCTGCCGGACACCGCCGGGGAGGACTTCGGGGGGGACGAAGCGGGGGAGCCGGAGGCCGATCCGGGCCCCCCGACGGACCGGGACGGCGACGGCCTGTTGGACGACGAGGAGGCCCGCCTGGGAACGGACCCGGACCACCCCGACACCGACCGGGACGGGATCGGGGACGGGCAGGAGGTCCGGGAGGGCACGGACCCGACCAATCCCGCCAGCGCCTCGGCATGGCACCCGGAATGGACCGTCCGGCCCAGGCTCTTCTTCGGCCCGGAGGACATCGGGGACCTCCAGGGGCGCCTGGCGGCCGCCGACGGAGGCCTGAAGGTGCTGGCGGACCGCCTCCGGGCCCAGGCGGCGACCCCGGCGCCGGTGCACCCCGAAGGCCTCTACGATTCGCGGATCACCCAGTCCCAGGGCTGGCTGGCGGGCACGGCGGCCCTCCAGGGGCTCCTGCGGGACGACCCGGAGGCCGTCGACAAGGCCCTGGCGCTGGTGCGGGTCGCGCTGCCGGACCCCTTCGACGGCACCGTCGAGGGGACCAAGTACAACCTGGAGGAGTCCGAGGCCCTGGTGCACCTGTGCACGGCCTACGACCTCCTGGCGGCCAGCCCCCTAGTTTCCCCGGAAGCGTTGCAGGAGGCCCGGGCGGCCCTGGTCCGGCGCATCGACACGTTCCGGGAGATGTGCCACGACGGGCCCTCGACGATGATGCTGCTGACCTCCCGGAACAACCACGTGATGAAGTTCTTCGCGGCGCTGGGGATCTGCGCCCTGGCGGTCAACGACCGCCCCGAGGCCGCCCGGGACCTGTCGGAGGCGATGACCGGCCTGGACTGGATGCTGCACCGGATGTCCACCCCCGAGGGGGCCTGGGGGGAGGGGTGGAACTACCTGGTCTACGGCGGGCAGTCCTGGGTCCCCTTCTTCCTGGCATGGCACCGCTACGCCCGGGGGGCGACGCTCCCCTTCTTCGGGGTGCCGGACGTCCAGTCGTCGGACTCCCCCCACGCGGGGTGGGTGGTTCCCATCGAGGATTTCGCGGTGCAGCCGAGGACCCGGGCGGTCTTCGAGACGGCCCTGTGGGCCCTGCAGCCGGACCGACGGACCCCGCCGACCGACGATGGCAACCCGACGGTGCTGTTCGGGAACCTGGTGGCGCATCTGCTGGACGACCCGCGCTTCCTGTGGGCCTGGGCGACCCCGGACCTGGGCTGGCCGGTGAACGGGCCCTTCGCAGCGGCGCTGGCCTCCTGGGACGGGACGCCGCCCCCCGCGACGCCGGGACTGGCGCTGGAAGGGTCCAGCCCGGGGGCGGGCTTCGCGGTCTTCCGGTCCTCCTTTGCGGCCGACGCGACCTGGCTGCTGCTCCAGGGGGAACAGGGGGCCGCCCGGGAGGCCGATCCGGGGCACGAGCACGCCGACGAACTGTCCTTCATCCTCTGGCACGGGGGTCGCCCGCTGCTGATCGACCCCGGCTACATCTACTACGCCGAGCACGACCGGGTGAAATATGCCAAGGATCACAACACGATCCTGGTGGACGGGGAGGGGGCCCCCTTCACGGAACTCTTCGGGACCGCGCTGTCGGTGGGAGCCGACGCGTTCCTGGACCCGATGGAACACCAGGGGCCCTTCTCGTGGACCACGGTGGCCACCCGCTACCGGAACACGGACTTCCGCCGCCGGGTGATCCGGCTGCCGGGGCCGGCATTCGTGATCCAGGATCACATCACGGGGGACGGCGGGGACCACCGGTACACCTGGCTGCTGAACGGCATGGGAGGCGGGCAGGTTCCCGACGGGGAATTCCGGCTGGAGCCTCCCGTCGCGGCCTGGCGCAACGGGCCCGTGGAGGTCCGGGTGGCGGTGCAAACCCCCGAGGGGGAGACGGTCTTCGACCACGCCCAGGAGGAGCACTGCCCGGGATGGGGGACCTGGCGCCTGCACGAGCGCCTGTCGGTCGAGGCGACGATGGGGTCCCGGGCGGGATTCCTGGCCCTGGCGATCCCGGGCCGGGCGGGGGAGGCCGCGGGGACGGTGGAGGCGGTTCGCCCCGAGAACGGCGTCGTGGCGATGCGCTGGATCCGGGAGGACGTCGAGGTCCTGGCGGCCTGGAACCGCACCCCGCTGGACCGGACGGTGTCCCTCTGGGGGGGGCCGGTCGTGCTGCCGCCGGGGATCTGGATCCGGGTGGCCGGGAACGGGGGGGGCGCAGAGGAACTGCGCCTTCCGTGACGGGGACCTCCCGGGAGGCCGCAACGGCGTCCTGGCGGCGTCCCAGGACGGGGGCCGGAAGTGTCAGTCGCCCGGGATCAGCACCAGGGACCCGGCGGTCGCCCGGGACTGGAGGTCCCGCTGTGCCCGGGCCGCCTCGGCCAGGAGATACCGGCCGCCGATGGAAACCGCCAGGGTCCCGTCCCGGATCCGGTCGAAGAGGGCACCGGCCGATGCCAGCAGGTCCTCCCGCCGGGCGGTGTAGGTGAACAGGGTGGGCCGGGTCAGGAACAAGGACCCCTTCCGGGCCAGCACGGCGGGATCGAAGGGCGGCACGGGTCCCGAGGACTGTCCGTAGAGGGCCAGCAGGCCCCGGGGACGAAGGCACTCCAGGGAACCCTCGAAGGTCTCCCGGCCCACGGAGTCGAAGACCACCGCCACTCCCTCCCCGGCGGTCTCCCGGCGCACCCGTGCCACGAAGTCCTCCTCCCGGTAGAGGATCGGGACCTCGCACCCGTGGGCGGCGGCCAGGCGGGCCTTGCCGGGGCTCCCGACCGTGCCGAGGACCCGCAGGCCCAGGTGCCGGGCCCACTGGCAGAGCAGGATCCCGACGCCCCCGGCGGCGGCGTGGACCAGCACGGGGTCGCCGGGCTGCAGGGGCCACAGGCGGCACAGCAGGTACTCGGCGGTCATGCCCTTCAGCAGCCCCGCGGCGACCGTCTCGAAGGGAATGTCCGGGGGCAGGGGCACCAGCCGGTCCGCGGGCACGTTGCGGGCCTCGGCGTAGGCTCCCGGGAGGCCTCCGGCATAGGCCACCCGGTCCCCCACCGCCACGCCGGCCACACCGGGCCCCAGGGCCTCGACCACCCCCGCCGCCTCCAGGCCGAGGCCTGAGGGGAGCGAGGGCAGGGGATAGAGGCCCTCCCGGAAGTAGATGTCGATGAAGTTGACGCCGACCGCCCGGTGGCGCACCCGGACCTCCCCGGGGCCCGGGTCGGGCAGGTCCAGCACCTGCCAGCGGAGGACCTCGGGGCCTCCGTGGGCGTCGATGACGATGCCGTTGGTCTGCATGGGATTCCCCGCCAGGGTCCGGGCCGGATTGTAGGGAGGCTTCCCCTGGAAGGAAAGGAGGACTACCATTCCGCGGCTTTCCGGCGCGAGGCCGGGAGGAATCGGAGGAGGCGACGATGATGCGGTCCGTCGGTCGGTTGCTGGCGCTGTGCTTGATGGGGGCCTGGCCGCTCCCGGCCTGGGCCTCGGCCCCGGGCCCCTGGGTCCCCGAGGTTTGGTCGGTGATCCCCTTCGGCCTGCTGCTGCTGGCCATCGCGGTGCTGCCCCTGGCGGTGCCCCACTTCTGGGAGCCGAACCGGAACAAGGGGATCGTGGCGGGGCTGCTGTCGGTTCCGGTGCTGATCCTGACGCTGACCCAGGCCCCGGGGGCCCTCCTGCATTCCCTGGAGGAATACATGGGCTTCATCGTGCTGCTCTGGAGCCTCTACACCATCTCGGGAGGCATCCTGCTCCGGGGCAACCTGGTGGCCACCCCGAAGGTCAACACCGCCTTCCTGGCCATCGGGGCGGTGATGGCGAACGTCTTCGGCACCACCGGGGCCTCCATGCTGCTGGTCCGCCCGCTGTTGCAGACCAACATGGAACGGCGCCACAAGACCCACACCTTCCTGTTCTTCATCTTCCTGGTCTCCAACGTGGGGGGATGCCTGACTCCCCTGGGGGACCCGCCCCTCTACATGGGCTTCCTCCGGGGCATCCCCTTCACCTGGACCCTGAACCTGTTTCCCGAGTGGCTGTTCATGACGCTGGCCCTCCTGGGGGTCTATTTCGCCTGGGAGACCCGGGCCTTCCGGAAGGAGCGGCCGACGGAGATGGCCGAGGAGGTGCTGGACTACGAGCCCCTCCGCCTGGAGGGGAAGATCAACCTGCTGCTGATTGCCGGCGTGCTGGCGACCATCGTCGTGTCGGGACAGGTGGACCTGGGCCCGGCGACACCCTTCCTCCGAGACGGGGTGATGGTGGCTCTGGGGCTCCTGTCGATGGTCCTGACGCCCCGGAAGGTCCGGGAGGACAACCGCTTCACCTTCGGGGCCATCATCGAGGTGGCGGTGCTCTTCCTCGGGATCTTCATCACGATGGTGCCGGCCCTGGCGCTGCTCCGGGCCAAGGGAGCGGACCTGGGGGTCACCGATCCCTGGCAGTTCTTCTGGGCGACCGGGTCCCTGTCCTCCTTCCTGGACAACACGCCCACCTACCTGACCTTCCTGGAACTGGCCCAGGGGACCCTGGGGGCCGCCCAGGCGCCGGACCTGCTGGCGACGGAGGCGGGGGCCTTCGTGCTGAAGGCCATCTCGCTCGGGGCGGTCTTCATGGGGGCGATGACCTACATCGGCAACGGTCCGAACTTCATGGTGAAGGCCCTGGCCGAGGAGCGGGGGCCGACCCGGGTGCCGATGCCCTCCTTCGGCGGCTACCTGGTCTATTCCTGCGCGATCCTGCTGCCCCTCTTCGCCCTGACCACGGTGTTGTTCCTGATGCCCTGGTCCCCCCTGCGGTTCTAGGTCCCCCGGCACCCGGCGCTCCGGCAATCCAGGCCCGGGATCGGGCGCCTCTTCAGGGAGCCGGACCCGGGCCCGGAGTTCCGGGGAACCGGTGGTGCCCCTGCGGGATGCATGGTAGATTCGGGCCTCCCAATCAGGGGCATCGAATGAACGGGACGTTCCGCCGCTGTTCCCGGGCCGTGGTCCCGACCCGGGACGTGCGAACGACTTCGCCAGCGTCCCGGGCCACCGGGATCCTCGGCCTGATTCTTGTGGTCGCAGGATCGGGTTGCTCCGGGAAACCCCAGGCGAAACCCGCTGCCGACGACGGGGACGACCCGCCGGCAACGGGGGCGACCGCAACCGTTCCCGCTCCGGCACCGGAACCCGTGCCGGTGTCCGCCGAGGAAACGCCTCCGCCTGCCGACCGTCGAAGGACCGACCCCCTGTTTCGGCCCCACACCTACTGGGAGTACCAGGCCCGCACCGGGATGTCCGCAGCCGAGCGCGTGGCGACTGCGGAGCATCTGAGGGGACCGGTCGTCCGGAACATGTTCCAGGACGCCCACGTGGCGTTCCCGCCGGCCCATCTGCTGTTCCGGGTCTTCAAGGAAGAGAGGGACCTGGAGGTCTGGGCGGCTTCCCGGCCCGAGGATCCCCTGAAGCACCTGGCGACCTACGAGATCTGCTACGCGAGCGGCGTCGCGGGACCCAAGAACCGGGAGCATGACCGCCAGGTCCCCGAGGGCTTCTACCAGATCACCTCCCTGAACCCGGCCAGCGCCTACCACCTGTCCCTGCGGGTGAACTACCCGAACGCCTGGGACGCCCGAAGGAGCAGGGCCTCGAGGTTGGGAGGCGACATCATGATCCATGGAAACTGTGTGTCCATCGGATGCATGGCCATGTCCGACGAGCGCATCGAGGAGATCTGGGTGATGGCCCAGGCCACCAGACGCAACGGCGGCGTGATGGACGTCCACATCTACCCCGGTCGTGACCTGGACCGCTTCATCGGGAGCGTCCAGGACAGGGACCCGCGTCTGGCCTCCTTCTGGCGGTCGCTGAAGGCGGGCAACGACCTCTTCGAGAAGACCCGGCGGGTGCCTCGCCCGGGAAACCGCGACGGGGAATACGTCTTCTGACCTGAAGGGCTGGTGTCCGGTCGCCGGGCAACGGGCTGTCCCGGCCTGCAACGCCGACGGGGATCCATCGGACGGGCCGGGAACCCGGCGTTCCCGGACCGGGCTGCTGGGGCATGTCGTGTCGGCCGGGCGGGTCAGCGGGGCCCTTCGTCCCCGCGAACCGGCGTGGTCTGGTCCGGGAGTTCCGAGAGCGGGGAGCCGCCGGTGTCGGAGGGACGGGATCGTCGCCGGGACCCCGGCGGCGGAAGGTCCTCGGGTTCGCGCCACAGGCGGACCACCGGTCCCTCCCGCCGGGCGATCACCCGGCCGGGAAGGTGGGCCTCGGCGACCCCGGATCCCGACCACAGGCGGACCAGGGCCTCGAGGTGGGCCCGGGACAACCCCCGGACTTCTCCGGTGAGGGCCACCCAGGCATCCCGCATCCGGTAGGCCCGCAGGGCCTCCGGCAGAGCCGGATCCAGGGGAACGGCCACCTCTCCGGGACGACCCAAGGCGGCGTCCGAGGACGGTCCGCCGGGCAGGGCGAGGGCCTCCAGGTCCTCGGCCAGTGCCTCCAGGGCGAAGTCGATGCGGGGGTTGAGATCCCGGAGCAGGGGAAGCACCTCGCCCCGGACGCGGTTGCGCAGGAACCGGCGGTCGGAGTTGGAAGGGTCCTCCCGCCAGGCCAGGCCCCGGGACCGGAGGAAGTCCCGGACCTCCTCCCGGGTGGCGCAGAGCAGCGGCCGCACCACCCCCTCCCGGGTGGCCGGGAGGATCCCCGCCAGGCCCAGGGGGCCCGAGCCCCGGAGGAGGCGCAGGATCACCGTTTCGGCCTGGTCCGTGGCCGTGTGTCCCGTCGTGATGCGGGTCGCTCCCGCCTCCCGGGCCATGTCGTGCAGGGCCTCGTAGCGCTTCTCCCGGGCAGCCTGCTCGGGGGACTGTCCCCGGGCTTCGCAGCGGATCTTGCGAAGCAGGAAGGGAAGGCCCAGAGACCGGGCCAGGTCCCCCACGAACTCCGCGTCCTCGGCCGCCGTGGCTCGGAGACCGTGGTCCACGTGCCCGGCCACCAGCTCCACGGCCAGGACCCGCCGGAGGTCCGCCAGCAGGTGCAGCAGCGCCACGCTGTCGGCGCCCCCGGAAACCGCCGCCAGCACCCGGTCGCCGGTGCGCAGCAGTCCCCGGGTCCGGCAGTACTCCGTCACCCGTTGCGGCAGTTGACGCTTCCGGGTCATCGTGCGGTCCCCTCGGCCGGGGCCCTGGCTGGGGTCTCGGGCCGGGGCAGGCAGGCATCCGCGGGGGCCGCCAGGGAACGGTCGGTCCGCTGGGGATGGCCCCGGACGACCAGCCCTGCCAGCGCGCCGGCCTGGTCGAAGACCAGCGTTCCGGACGGCAGGCGCCCGGCGACGGCAAAGAGGCCCGGGAACGGGGAGGCCTCGGCGCCCAGGGAGACCGTCGGGCTCAGCACCGGTTGGTCCGGCAGGCTCGGCAGCACCAGGAAGAGCCCCCGTCCCCGTTCCCGCGACGACGCCGGGGCTGTTGGGACCCGTGGCCAGGTCCTGCAGGGTCCCTCGCAGGGCAGGCGGGCCACCAGCGCATCGGCGTCCCGATCCTTCACCGCCGCCGTGGTCTCCCGTCCATCGGGGCCCGTCAGCCGGGCCACGGAAGCCCCCTCCAGGAGCAGCATCGCCGTGCACAGCAGGTCCCCGTCCACCCGGAACGCCTGGCCGAACTGCGTCGGGGTCAGCCCCGGCTCCTCCAGGTCCGAGGCCCGGGGCCGGGACTCCAGCAGGATCACCCGGCGCCACAGGAGTTCCCTCAGGCGGTTCTCGTCCTCCATCGTCAGGGGCATCCAGGGGTCCAGGGAGGTCGCCTCCAGGGGGTGCGCCTCCCGGGGACCCGCCTCCGGGGCGGGGGCCGGTCCTCCGGCCGGTGGCTCCGGGGAGGGGACCTCGCCCCCTGCCGCCGGTGGCCACCCGGCCAGTCCCAGGCATAGCATCGCCAGGGCCATGCGTTTCATGGGCGACAGCGTAGCCGATCCGGTCCCGAATGGGGACAGTCACCCCGAAGTTCAACCCGATTTTGCGAATTGCCGGAACGCGGCACTGGAAGGATCGGGAAGAATCGCGGTGACGAAACCTTCAGGTCCCTTCCCAGAAGAACTCCTCGTAGGGGTCCTGGAGCACCTGCTGGACCGTGTCGTATTCCCCCGACAGGCGGGCCGCCGCCGCCTCGTCCACCACGACGAAGACGTGGGGGTGCATCTGGAGCACGCTGGCGGGGCACTGGGCGGTGACCGGCCCTTCGACCATCTGCTCCACCGCCCGGGCCTTCGAGGACCCCGTGGCGATCAGCAGGATCATCCGGGCCTCCAGGATGGTCCCGATCCCCATCGTGATCACGTAGCGGGGCACGCTGTCCGGGTCCCCGAAGTCCGGCGTGTTGGCCAGGATGGTGTCCTGGCTCAGGCGCTTCACCCGGGTCCGGGAGGCCAGGCTCGACCCCGGCTCGTTGAAGGCGATGTGCCCGTTGCGACCGATCCCCAGCAACTGCAGGTCGATGCCCCCGGCCCGGCGGATGTCCTCCTCGTAGCGGGAGCAGGACTCCAGGATCGGCTCGTGGTTGCCGTCGGGGATGTGGACCCGTTCGGGCGGGATGTCCACGCCCTCCACGAAGTTCCACCGCATGTAGGAGTGATAGGAGGCCGGGTGATCCAGGTTCAGGTTCACGTATTCGTCGAGGTTGAACGACGTGCACCCGGCGAAGGAGACCTCTCCCTTCCGGTGGCGGTCCACCAGGTCCCGGTAGAAGCCCAGCATGGTCCGTCCCGTCGCCAGGCCCAGCACCAGGCGGGGATTCGCGGAAACCTGGCGCACGACGAAATGGGCTCCAAAACGGCAGGCCTCCGTCTCGTCTCTGGCCCGGATGACCTTCATGGCGCTCCCTCCTGCCTTCTCTGGGTGAAAGGGGATGCGGCCGTCTTCCGGGTCAGGCCCGGGCCGCCGCCCTGCGCCGGACGACCCGGTCCAGCCACAGCGTCAGGGGCGCCGCCACGTAGATCGAGGAATAGGTCCCGAGGACGATGCCCAGGGCCAGCAGGATGGCGAAGTCCCGGATGGTGCCGCCGCCCAGGATCGCGATGCTGAGCACGACGATTTCGGTGGTCCCCGAGGTGATCAGCGTCCGGGACAGCACCTCGTTGATGGACTGGTTGATCACGTCCCGCAGGTTGCCGACCCGGCCCTTCTTCAGGTTCTCGCGGATCCGGTCGTACACGATGATCGTGTCGTTCACGTCGTATCCGATGATGGTCAGCAGGGCGGCCACCACCGGCAGCGTGAACTTGATCTTGAACAGCACCATGAAGCCGAACACGACCGCGACGTCATGGACCAGGCAGAGGATGGCCCCGGGGGCGAACTTCATGTCGAACCGCAACGCCACGTAGATCAGGATCCCGATGATGGCGTAGACCAGGGCCAGCATCGCCGTCTGGAACAGTTCCTTTCCGACGGAGGGGCTCACGCTGGCGGTCGAGAGGACCTCGACGAACCTGTCCCCGAACTGCTGCCGGAGGGCGTCCTCGACCTGGAGCTTGATGGCCTCGACCTCGATGGTGAACCGGTTGTCCCGGACCGCCGCGATGCGCCGCTGGGCCTCGGCCTCGACCCGGGCCGCCTCGGCCTTCACGTCGTCGTCCTTGGCCGACAGCAGCAGGTCCTTCTCCCGGAGCATGTCCGCCCGGATGCGCTCCTCCTTGTCGGACCGGACGCTGATGTGGGGGAATCCCGCCTGGGCGAAGACCCGCCGGATCTCCTCGCCGGCGGCGTCGAGGGGCCACTCGTCGGGCAGCGACAGGTAGAACTTGTCGCCTGCCTGCTGGGGGCTCTCGGCGACGGCTCCCCGGCCGAAATGCCGCTCCATCGCCCGGGCGATCTCCAGTTTCGTCAGGGGGGTCAGCAGGCTCGGAAGTTCCGTGAAGACCTGGAACTTCACGGTGTCCGCCTCTCCGCTGGCGCCGACGTCGAAGTCCTGGACCTCGACCTGGGTCCCCTTCTGGCGGGTCTGCTTCTCCACCAGGGCGTTCACGGTGGTCTTGATCGTCTCCCGATCGACCCCCTGTCCCGCCTTGAAGGCCACGATGATCTTGGACCCGCCCTTGAAGTCGATGCCGCTGTCGAACCCGAAGATCAGGGCCGCCAGGATCGAGATCACGGTGAGGGACATCGAAAAGGGCACCCAGAACCTGGCGGCGCCCATGAAATCGAACCTGGTGCCGGGCTTGATGAACTCCATCGAGGCCTCCCGTCAGATGCCGACGCTCAACCGCTCGGGGCGGAACTTGTCCAGGTACCAGTTGAACAGCACGCGCGTGAAGTAGAACTGCGTGAAGAAGGTGACGGCGATGCCGATCAGCAGCGTCACCGCGAAGCCGTAGACGGGGCCGCTGGAGTAGTTCATCAGCACGACGCCCGCGATGGCGGTCGTCAGGTTCGAGTCGAAGATGGCCGTGAAGGCCCGGGAGTAGCCTGCCTCGACGGCGGACCGGGGGCCCTTGCCCGACCGGATCTCCTCGCGGATGCGCTCGGTGATCAGCACGTTGGCGTCCACCGCCATGCCGACGGTCAGCACGATGCCCGCCAGTCCCGGCATCGTCAGCGCCGCGTTGAACCCCACCAGGATCGCCAGCGTGAAGAGCACGTTCAGGAACAGCCCGATGTCCGCGATCAACCCCGAGCCGCGGTAGTAGAACAGCATGAACAGGAAGACCAGGGACACCGCCACGACGAGGGAGACCACGCCGGCCCGGATGGTGTCCCGTCCCAGGCTCGGGCCGACCTCGAAGTCGTGGACCTTGTGGACGGGGGCCTTGTAGGCCCCGTGGGTCAGCACCGTCACCAGCGCCTGGGCCTCCTTCAGCACCTCCCGGGGATGGCGGGCGCCGCCCAGGGTGATCTTGGCCCGGCCGCCGCCGATCCGCTCCCGGATCACCGGGGCGCTGTTGACCTCGTCGTCGAGCATGATGGCCATGTACTCGCCGGTGTTCTTCTCGGTGACCTCCTCGAAGAGGCGGGCGCCCACTGAGTCGAACTCGAGGCTCACGTAGGGCTCGCCCTGGGTCTCGAAGAGGACCATCGCCCGGGTCAGGTGGTCGCCGGTCACGTCGGCCCGGGACCAGAGGTAGTGGGTCCGGTAGAAGCGCTCCTTCAGCAGGTTGTCCTCCCGGACCTCGACCAGTTCGTAGCCCACCATGTGGTCGTCGTCGATCGTCAGGGACTTGATGAAGGAATAGAGGGCGTTCTTGGCCAGGGCGTCGCCGGTGCCCCGGGCGATCCCGGCGTCGGCCCGGACATACCACTGGCCCGTGGAGGCGTCCCGGTCCATCTTCAGCAGGGCGCCCTTCTCGGGATAGCGATCCCGGAAGGCCTGGAGCGCCGCTTCCTGGCCCTTGAAGAAGTTCTGGGCCGCGGGGCTCCGGTCGACGATCCGGAAGGCCAGGCGGGCGGTCTGCCCGATGCGTTCCCGGACCTGGTCCACCTGGGCGCCCCGGACGCCGGGCATCTGGATGTCGATGTCGGTGTCCCCGTTCTTGCGGACGTCGGGCTCCACCAGGCCGAAGGCCTCGATGCGCTTCCGGATGACCTCCAGCGTCTGGTCCACGATCTCGTCCCGGACCGCCGCCACCCGCCGTTCGTCCAGCCGGAGGGCGACCTTGTTGCCCGACGGGATCTGGCGCCGGAGGTCCCCCCGGAGATCCTCCACCAGTTCGGGGGTCACCACCTCGACGTCCGCCTCGTCTCGGAAGGTCAGCAGCAGGGTGTCGAAGTCGGTCCGCTCGCAGGTGAAGCGGTCCCGGAGGGCCTTGCGGTCCTCCTCGGAAAGCCCCTCGGGGTCCTTCCCGTCCTTCCGGGCGAGGGCCTCGACGACCTGTTCGGTCACCGCCTCCCGGGTGCGGAGCAGGTTGTCGGCGATGGCCCGCTGGTAGTCCACCGTGTAGCGCAGTTCCAGTCCGCCCTGGAGGTCCAGGCCGAAGGCGAGGCGCTTCTGGAAGGGGTACCAGGACGGGGTCTTCCCCTCGGGCAGCAGCGTCGGCAGCACGTAGAGGAACGACAGCAGGATCAGCGCCAGCAGTGCAATGGGTTTCCAGAGGTTCTTGCGGTTCATGCCGGTCTCCCAAAAGCCGATGGTCCAGCAGCCGGGCGGGTCAGGATCGGGCCTCGCCGGGCTCCTGGTACTGGGTCGCGATCTGGGACTTCAGGACCTTCACCCGGACGTCCTTGTCCAGTTCGATCACCGCGATGTCGTTCTGCAGACTGGCGATGCGGCCGATCAGCCCCGAGGCCAGCACGACCCGGTCCCCGGCCTTCAGGGCCTTCAGGAACTCCTCCTGCTTCTTCCGCTGCTTCTGCTGCGGCCGGATGATCAGGAGCCAGAAGACCAGGATCATCACGCCGAAGAAGATCAGGGTCTGCCACATCTGGCCCTGGCCGGCCTGGGCCGCGGCATCGTGGACCGGGGCGGCGGCGGGGGCGGCCTGGGACCCGGCTGCGGGGGCCTGGGCCTGGACCGCGGCCTCGGCGCCGGCCGGGGGCGTCGCGCCCGGCACCGCGCCCTCCTGGGCGATCAGCACGAAATTCAGAAGACCCTTCATCGTTCCTCCGACAAGGAGCGGACGCGCGTATGTAGCAGAAAGGAGGTTCGGGGTCAAACCCTTTGGTGGAACCCTTGCCTTTTCCCGGCGGGGCTTTCCGGCTAGACTCGCCCCGATGCGGCGGTGACGCGGATGGGCAGGATCCTGGGCGTGGGAACCGACGTGGTGACGATCCCGGACTTCGAGCGGCGAATGGAACGGTCCCCGGGCCTGGAGCAGAGCGTCTTCGCCCCCGAGGAGTCCGCCTACTGCCGGTCGATGGCCCGTCCCGCCCAGCACTTCGCCGCCCGGTTCGCCGCCAAGGAGGCCGTGCTGAAGGCCCTGGGCACCGGGTGGGCCGAAGGGGTGGATTTCCGGGACGTGGTGGTGGTCCGGGACGCCAGGGGCGCCCCCTCGGTGCGGCTGGAGGGGGGGGCGGCGGCCCGCCTGGAGGGACGGAGTGCGAGGGTGCACCTGAGCCTGTCCCACGCCGGCGAGACGGCGATGGCGGTGGCGGTGCTGGAAGCAGGGGAGGATCGCGATGGCGGAGATTCCTGAGGACCTGGCCGGGGAGGTCAAGAAGGTGATCGTGGAGTGCCTGAACCTGGAGGTCCGTCCCGAGGACATCGAGGACGGAGCGCCCCTGTTCGGGGAGGGCCTGGGACTCGATAGCATCGATGCGCTGGAAATCGCCCTGGGGCTCGAGAAGCGCTTCGGGATCAAGGTGCAGCCGGACAAGGAGACGAAGAAGTACTTCTTCTCGGTGGCGACGCTGGTGGACCTGATCCGGGAGCGTCTTCAGGGTGCCTGATTCCTCTGCCGGGGAAGGGGCGAAGGTGCGGGGTCCCGGGGCCCGGAGGGGTGCCTGGGCCTTTGCCCTCTTCTGGGTTTCCTGGCCGCTGTGGATCTGGCTGGCCCTGACCCGCTTGGGACCCCGGGCCGCCTCGGGGCTGGTCCTGGGGTGCCTGGCCCTGCTGCTCTGGAGGGGACGGCGCCGGGGCCTGGGCATGCTGGCGGTCCAGGCCGGGGGCGGCGCGGTGCTGTCCCTGGCCACGCTGGTCACGGGGCACCCGGCCTTCCTCTACCAGGCCCCGGTGCTGGTCAGCGCCTTCCTGCTGGGCACCTTCCTGTGGACGATCCGGCGACCCCCGCCGATGATCGAGCGCTATGCCCTCCTGGTGAAGCCGGACCTGTCCCCCGGGGAGAAGGCCCACTGCCGGGCCTTCACCTGGATCTGGATCGCCTTCTTCCTGGCCAACATGGCCGTCACCGAGTGGCTGGCCCTCCGGGGAGACCCGGCGGCGTGGGCCCTGTGGTCCGGCGCCCTGGCCTACGGCGCGATGGGCCTGATCTTCGCCGCCGAGTGGGTGATCCGGCAGGTCCGCTTCGGGGACCGGCGCCGCTGGCGGACCGCGTTTCACACCGTCGCGTTCTACGCCCCCTGGGCCCTGGTCAGCGGGGGCTTCACGCTGCTGGCCTACCTGCCCCTCCGGCTGCTGTCCCCGGTCTTCCCGTCCCTGCGGAAGCGCTTCCGGCGGTTCGCCCAGGGCTTCTACCGGTTCCAGATGACCTTCCTGACCTGGACCGGGACCATCCGGATTGCCTCCATCGAGGGGGAGGAGGACCTGGCCCGGGCCGATCCCCGGGTGATCGTGGCGAACCACCGGACGCTGCTGGACGTCCTGATCCTGATGTCCCGGGTCCCCGAGGCCACCTGCCTGCTGAAGCCCCTCCGCCGTTCCGGGGCGGACCCCGGCCGCCACGCGATGCCGGATTTCTGGAAGCCGTTCATCCTGGGGCCCTTCTCGCTGCTGGGCTACATCCCGATGCCCGAGGACTGGCGGGACCCCTGGGGATTGCGCAGGGTGCTGGACCTCTGCCGGGCGCAACTGGCCGAGGGGCGGCCGCTGATCATCTTTCCCGAGGGGACCCGGTCCCCCGACGGACGCCTGCTGCCGTTCCAGGACCTGCCATTCCGGGTGGCCCGGGAGGCCCGGGTGCCGCTGCAGCCCGTGGCCATCCACACCGACGTCCGGTTCATGCCCCAGGGGACCGTGGGCATCGACGCCGATCGTCGGTGCACGTTCCGCATCCGGGTGCTTCCCTGCATCGATCCCCGGGACGACCTCCGGGCCCGGGACCTGTTGGTGGAAACCCGCCAGCACCTGGTCCGGGAACTCCGGCGCATGGAGGAGGCCTTCGGTCCCCTCTGGAGGGAGGGATCGGATCCCGGCCGGGAGGGTCCCTAGTCCGACCAGGCGGCGGCCAGGCGTTCCAGGGAGGCCAGGTCGCCGACGCAGTGGGCCTCGTAGGCCGAGGCATCGGGCCAGATGCGCCGCAGGGTTCCCCGGAGCACCCGCCCGGGTCCCACCTCGACGAAGCGCGTCACGCCCTCCCGGCGGAGTCCTTCGACGATCTCGACCCACCGGACCGGCCGCTGGAGCTGGGCCACCAGGGCCTCGCGGACCGCCAGGGGGTCCTCCTCCGGGAGGCCGGTGGCGTTGAGGTAGAGGCGTCGTGCCGGCGGGTGCAGGGCGATTCGCTCCAGGGCCTCCCGGAAGGGCGCCTCGGCGGGTGCCATCAGGCGGCTGTGCCAGGCCCCCGAGACGGCCAGGGGCACGCACCGGGCCTCCCGGGACTCGAAGTGCCGGGCGGCCCGATCCATCGCCTCGACAGTCCCCGACAGCACCGCCTGGTCCGGGGCGTTCAGGTTCGCGACGCCTCCCTCGGCCGGGTCCAGGAGTGCCTCGGTCTCACGGAGGACCTGGTCCAGGGGAAGGCCCACCACGGCGATCATGGTTCCCGGGTGCGCCGAGGCGGCGTCGTCCATCGCCGCGCCCCGGGCGGCGGACAGCCGGATCGCATCGTCCGCGGAGAGACATCCGGCGCACCGCAGGGCCGCGATCTCCCCCAGGGAGTGGCCGGCGGTGACCTGGGGCTCCAGGTTCCGGGATTCCAGCCAGGCCAGGCATGCCAGGCTGACGGTGGTGATGGCCGGCTGGAGGACCCGGGTCCGGGAGAGGGCCTCGAAGGGCCCCCGGGAGCAGAGGGCCAGCAGGTCGGTGCCCGTGCAGTCGGAGGCCGCCTCGAAGAGGCGCCGGGCCTCGGGATCGGACCGGGCCAGGTCGGCGCCCATGCCCACGACCTGGGATCCCTGGCCCGGGAACAGGAAGGCCGTCCTCGCCGCCATGCTCCGATCCTCCGGTTTCAGACCAGCAGGGAAGAGAGTCCCCCGTCCACCACGAGCGCCTGGCCCGTGATGTAGGACGCCTCGTCGGACAGCAGGAACAGCGCCGCGTGGGCGACTTCCCGGGCCAGGCCGAACCGGCGCATCGGAATGCGATCCTGGAAGGCCCGGCGGCTCGGGGAGGGCATCACCGCGGTCATCTCGGTGTCGATGAACCCC
>Ga0302250_1001042_pt1 | contig 22571 bp, 16 predicted proteins | sample AAG_RA_Asp_MG_FD_193536 | JGI IMG/M metagenome (GOLD analysis project Ga0302250, IMG submission 193536) | Enriched activated sludge microbial communities from anaerobic digester in WTTP, New Holstein, Wisconsin, United States - AAG_RA_Asp | ecosystem: Engineered > Bioreactor > Anaerobic >... | reverse complement strand
ATGAGCCAGAGGCTTTCCGGCTGCGTCTGGGACAGATACACAAAAATTAAATCCGGCACGTGCATAATGATGACCATCGGCCACAGCCAGAATTTCAGTCCGTTGCGGTAAATGACGTAGCCGCCTAGAAGTCCGCCCAGCATCAGCGCCACGACGCCGATCGTACCGTAAATCACGCCGACGTTTTCCGTGGTCAGTCCCAGCCCCCCATCGGCGGGTGAATCGAGTAAAAAAGGCGCAACCATCTTTACCAGCTGCGCTTCGGCCAACCGGTAAAAAAGAAAGAAGCAGATGATCACGACTATGTCCTTGCGCCGGAAAAAAAGGGTCAAAATGCGGAAATATTCGGCCAGCAGGTTTTTTCCGCGCGCCAATGTAGCGCTGTGGTCCGATGCGGGACAGGGCAGAACAAAAAAATGATAAATACACAGCGCAAGAAAAACCGCGGCGGCGACCAGAAAGGTGATCGACCAGGCCGAGGCAACCGGATAGCCGGATTTTTGCAGAGCACCGGCCAGGATCACCAGACCGCCCTTGGAGGCGATGGTGGCCACGCGGTAAAAAACGGTGCGCACGCCGACAAAAGCCGCCTGCTCAGGCGTGCTGAGCCCCAGCATGTAAAAGCCGTCGGCGGCAATATCATGGGTGGCGGAGGAAAACGCCATAACCCAGAACATCGCAAGCGTGTAGCGCACAAAATCCGTCGCGGGTAAAGTCAGCGCTACGCCGGCAAAGGATGCGCCGATGGCCAGCTGCATGAGCACCACCCAGAAACGCTTGGTGCGGAAAAGATCGACAAAAGGACTCCAGAGGGGTTTGATTACCCAGGGGAGATAAAGCCAGCCGGTGTAAAAGGCGATTTCTTTGTTGGAAAGCCCCAGGTTTTTATAGAGCACAACGCTGACGGTCATGGCGATCATGTAGGGAACGCCTTCGGCGATGTACACGGTGGGCACCCAGAACCAGGGATTCCGGTTTTTTTCTTTCATTTAAAACCTCTTGGAGGAATCATGGGCTGCAAAAAAATATAAAAACCAACTTTACTTTTTGCTCCTCGGTTTTTGAACCTGCTCCTCGTCACCCGTCACCATTCACTCGTTACTCGTTACTATTTACTATTTACTTGTCACTAGTCACTTCAATCACCGTTATTTCGGGCCGGTTGAAAAAGCGTATTGGAACGTGCGTGGTAGCGATTCCTCGGTTCACATACATCTTTGTTCTGCCCCGCACGAAGAGCCCTCTCATAAAAGGTGATTTGTTGGCTTTTTTGGATTTTTCCACCAGAAAGGGGATGCCGATCTGACCTCCATGTGTGTGCCCAACCAAAAGCAGGTTCACCCCAGCCTCAATAGCCTCGTCAAAATTGTCGGGATCATGGGCGAGCAAAACGACCGGGACATCAGGCGGGATGCCGCTGAAAGTCTTCAACTTTTCGTTTTTTCTACGGCAATAACCGAACCCTGCCAGATAAAGGGTCTTGTGATTGGGCAAAGCCACTGCCCGGTTTTCGTTGATCAGAATGTCTATCCCGGCAGCTTTAATTTTTTTCATGATTGCAGGGTTTTTTAAGGGGCTGTCATAATTGCCCGGCACGCCAAAGATGCCCTTTGTTGTTTTAAAACTCCGAATTAATTCAGAGAGCGCCGAGACTTCAGTAGCCAGTTCCATCTTCTGCTTGTCGCTGAAAAAGTCGCCGGTGATGAAAAGAAGATCCGGTTTCAAGGCATTAATCTCAGCAATCAGGTTTCTTTCCAGATTTCCTAAACCGCCTTGAAGATGAATATCGGAAATCTGCACAACCTTAACGCCTTCTAAAACCTCTGCCAGCTCCGGGTCGTGAATCACTACGTGTTCAGTCTTGAGCCAGTTTGGTTCGATCCAGTAGGCATCGGCAAATGATACCATCCCGGCAAGAACAAGAAGTAGAGTCACTTTGCCAAAGAGAGAGAGTCTTTTCTTCCGGTACCAGGAAAGAGCGATCAAAAGAAGAATCAGCACCGAAAAAAGATTGAAGGCCCATGTCACTATACTCAATTTGTCGGCCGTTGTAATCATACCTGTCACAATTCACTATTCACTTGTTACTCGGGATTGTAAAGATACGAGGAATCATTCATATAATTTCTGCAGTTCAGCGCCTGTAAAATAGTGAGCCAGGATGGCCTCGGCGCTGAATCCTCTGGCGGCCATTACCGCAGCCCCGATCTGGCACAAACCCACGCCATGCCCCCAGCCGCCGCCGTGCAGAATAAAACGTTTAACCACGCCGTCTTGCGCTCGCTCAATCTCCACAACAAAAGCACTGCTTAAGAGGTGAGTGGGAGAAAGCCAGCTGCGAATTTCCAATTCCTTGCCGACGGTGACGGTCTGTTTTGTGCCTTCTATTCTCAATTTGCTGATTCTCCCGGAAGGACCACGCCGGACCGCGACCAGATTCTGCAATGCCCCAAAATCAATGCCGGACTTTTTCCGCAGAATTTCTTCCAGTTCTTCACGGCCGTAGCTTACCCGCCAGCGGTAAAAATCTATGGTTTCCTGATCGAAGGATGGTAATATTTGGCGGAGCAACTCTTTGTCCGCCGTGTTGCAGTAAGCCGCCGGTTTACTCTTCAACCATCTTTCCACATCCTCCTCGGAAGCAACCGCGGCATAACCGCCTTCATAGTCGGCGACGCTTTGAAGGTAGGGAAAGGCTTTATCTTCCCAGGCCGAGGAAAAAACCTCGGTGAGGCCGCCGCAGGATTTATAATAACGGGCATCGCAGACTTTATTTTCGTGCACCAGATACACGCCCCGCGTTGCGTCAATCGCCGCTTTAACACCGGCGGAGGTGATCCGTGATATCCCCTGGTAGCGCTGGCAGTGGTCATCGGCGCAGACATCAAAGCCGCAATGGTCGTTGGTATCGTGCCAGCGGATTATTTCATCGGTGTCTGTCTGATCAACCCGGAGAGCATTGGCGTTTCTCTTTTTCCGCATGAGCATGGCGACCAGCCAGCTGCGGGCGGTGATGGCCTGGGCCTTTAAAAATTCCAGCGGGGCGTTCGCCGACATCTCGGAAGAAATGACGGAGGTCAGATAATCTTCGAGGGGTATTTCATTGATGAGATGAAAAGATGAGTCGGGATTGGCCCGCAGGATAATATTGCCGCGAAATGTCTGCTGCAGGATCCGCTGCCAGTGGAAGCCGATGCCTATTGTAACATCAACGGTAAAATTTGAATTTTCACCGGCGGTTAGAAAAATTTTTTTCCGCGAGGCCACTTTCTTACCCGTATCATCGCTCAGATTAATTCTTCCGGCGATGCTCCGGACATGGAGAAATTTTCCCGCCGTCTTTCCACCGGGAAGATAAAATTCTCCGTTTAAGGTTATTTTAGATTCGTAATATCTTTGCAGCAGAGCAACTTTAATTTTCGGTTCGCGATCAATCATCACCAGTCCGCAGTTTATTTAAATTTATAACAAATGTTATTAACGGCTTCTGTTTTTATGGATAAACCATGCTAAAGTCAAGCAAGTAATCTCTTCGGGTTCGTCTTTGCCTGCATTTAACATAATACTTGAATATTATTAACATATCATATATACCCCCTTAAAAAAGACAATGCGGATGATTTATGGCGTACATATGGCCTATAGGCGGAGGGAAAGGCGGCTCCGGTAAGAGTTTCTTAACCTGCACCCTGGGAAGGCTTCTGGCCGGATGCGGCAAGAAGACTCTTCTCATTGATCTTGATCTGGGCGCGGCGAATCTCCACACCTTTCTCAACGTTCCTTATCCCACCAGAAATCTATCCGATTTCATTAGAAAAAAAAGTTCATCTCTCGAAGATATCATCCTGGAAACGCCCACTCCCAATCTTTTCCTGATCAGCGGCGCCAATGATACGCTGGATATCGCCAATCTGCCTTATGAAAAAAAAATGAAGACGATGAGATCCATCGCCAAGCTGCAGTACGACTGTATTTTTCTCGATCTCGGCGCCGGAACTTCCTTTAATACTCTGGATTTTTTCCTCATCTCGCAAAACGGCATTTTTATCGCCACACCGGAGCCAACTTCTATCGAGAATATTTACCGGCTGATACGGTCTATTTATTTTCGCCGGATCAGGCAGTACTTCACCGCCGCCACCTTTAGGGAATTGGAAGATCAAGCCGAGCAGGATTTCGGCAGCGAAGCTTATAACAAGCCGGAATGTATAATGCAGACGGTTCAAAGGTTATATCCGGAAACCGGCGCCAAACTGGAAAATGATTTTAACTCCTATAAATTCAAGTTCATTCTTAATCAATTGCGGAAACAGGACGACGCCGGATTAGGCCCGCAGATGTGCAGGCTGATTGAAAGGCATCTCGGTCTGAAGATTGAGTTTGTCGGCAACGTTGCCTATGATGAGCATGTGCATGACGCTATCTGCCGCCGCATATCATTTCTGGACCGTTATCCTTATACCCGGGCGGCGTGCGATTTGCGCCGGCTGGGCGGGCAAATCACCGATTCCGCAGGCGAACACTTAATGTTTGATATTGATTAAAAGGCCTGACAATCTAAACTTCAGGGGTTGGCTATGGGAAAAAAATTCACCAAATTGAATTACTATGAAATGCTGGACATAAAACCGGATGTTCCATCCTTCGAGGTGCGCAACGCCTATAATGCCGCCGTACAGATGTATCAAACGGATTCCCTTCCCAGTTATTCCTTCTTTTCCCCGGAAGAGAGGAAAGAAATACTGGCTTGCCTGGAGAAGGCTTATCTTACGCTGATCAATGAAAAGAAAAGGGAAGATTACGACAGCGAGCTGATCGAACGGGGCATTCTTGATGAATCCGTCAGGAAACCGTCGGCCAAGAAGTCGGTAAATATTTTTAACATCAACAGGGTGCAGGTCAGGCCCGACGCCGCCAAAAATGCCTCTGCCGGACTGCGCGCCAAAGTTCTGGAAAGTAATTTAATTCCCGAAATAATTTCTCAGGAAAAGATAAGCGGCGCAGATCTTCAAAAAATACGCAACGAACTGGCTGTCCCGCTGGAAAATATCGCTCTGGAAACAAAAATACGCCTCAATTATCTGCACGCTATCGAAGGAGACGATTCGCAGACATTTCCGGCGGCCATATTCCTCAAGGGGTTTATCAAGTCGTATTTAAAAAGCCTTTGCCTGGAGCCGGCGGAAGAAATCTGCACGAAATATCTGAATCACCTGGCTGCTCTTGCAAAAAAGACATGATTCAGCAAAGATAATTTTATGGTGATGTTTCTTTTAACTTTTTTTCTGTTGTACGGCGGGATCCATCTTTATGCCTTGATCCGGCTGGACAGCGTCTTTCATTTTTCCGCGGTCTATAAAACACTTATTATCATCCTGATGATCTTCCTGATCTTTGCTCCGATACTGGTGCGTATTGTAGAAGCCCATCAAATGGAGGCGGTGGCGCGAATTATTGCGTTCACTGGATACCTCTGGATGGCCTTCATTTTCCTGTTTTTCTGCCTGGGCATAGTCTTTGATGTCGTCCGACTCCTCTTCCGGTTTTTCCCTGCCGCAGTTAATCCTGCTGCTTTAAGCGGCATTGCTTTGGCTCTGGCAGCTCTTTTCTCTCTTATTTTAGTTGTTTACGGATACTTTGATGCCCGGGAAATCAGAATAAAAAAACTGGAGATCGTCACCGGAAATCACCTGCCCAACAACGGAAAAATTCGCATCGTCCAAATATCCGACGTCCATGTCGGGATAGTCATTAAGGAAAAGCGACTGCAGGCGCTGGCGGATAAAATTAAAGAAGCCCAACCAGATATCCTGGTTTCCACGGGAGATCTGCTCGACGGTGAATTAAACAACGTTCTTCCTCTGGCGGAGCTGCTGGCGCAGATTAAACCGCCGTTCGGTAAATACGCAGTCACCGGTAATCATGAATATTACGCCGGAATTGCCAAGTCGCTGGCGTTTACCAGACAGGCGGGTTTTGAAATTCTCCGGGATGAAGTAAGAGAGGTGGCGGGAATAAATATTGCCGGCATCGATGATATTACCGGCAGAAAGCCGATATTCGCCCGCGAGAATCCCCGCGCGACAAGAATAATGCCGGCGACGGGCAAAGATAAATTTACTTTGCTCTTGAAGCACCAGCCCGTTGTCAATTCCGCCGATAATTTTAATTTACAGCTTTCCGGTCACACTCATGGTGGTCAGCTATTTCCTTTCGGGCTGATCACCGGCCGATTTTTTGAAAACAACTATGGTTATTTTGAATGGGGAAAAAACAAGCTGCTCTATGTCAGCAGAGGCGTCGGCACCTGGGGGCCTCCGGTGCGCGTTTTTGCCCCACCGGAAATCACGGTTATCGATCTGATTGGAAGGAATCAAAAGCAGTGAAGAGCCCGATAGTTACGCTGACCACGGATTTTGGGTACGCCGCCCCCTGGGCCGGTATAATGAAGGGGGTAATGCTCTCTATAAATCCCGCCCTTGTCCTGGTCGATCTTACCCACGAAGTTCCGCCTCAGGACATCATGAGCGGCGCTCTGGCTTTAGCCGACTCGCTGCCTTTTTTTCCTCCGGGAACAATTCATTTAGCCGTCGTCGATCCTGGAGTCGGCTCAAAGCGGAGGCCGATAGTGGTGAAAACCGCCAAGAGTTATTTTGTCGGCCCCGACAACGGTCTGTTCTGGCCGGCCTTTGAACGCTGGGGCGGGTTGGAAAAAGCCTGGTGGATAACAAATCAGGAATTTCTGCTCCAGCCGGTAAGCGCCACCTTTCATGGCCGGGACATCTTTGCGCCTGTCGCCGCCCACCTGAGCCGGGGAGTGCAACCGCGAAATTTTGGACCCGAAATTGATGACTTAGAGAAACTGCTGATACCCCGGCCGTTGCGTAAAGAGAAAAAAATCCTTGGCGAGATCATCAGCGTGGACACCTTTGGCAACCTTATTACCAACATCACCGGCGAAATCCTCAGACCTTATGATACTCAAAAGCTGACCGTCACGATTAACGGTATTGCCATTTGCGGCCTTTCGGCGGCCTACTCGGCTGTTCCCGCCGGTAATGCCCTGGCTATTGTCGGCAGCTCCGACCGGCTCGAAATCGCCTGCTTTCGGGGAAGCGCAGCCGGACATTTTGACGCGGCCCGCGGCACGCCTGTGGAGATAAATTTCTTATAATCCTTGTTTATTATGGGGTCGCTAAAACTTGACAATCTTAAATTGATGACCATTATAACGCCGCAACAGCGGCTTATACCAAGTCACATTCAAAGCATAACGCGGCGGCAAGGAGGAGGCTCCGCAGGCGTATTACTAATACGTTGAGGAAGACGACGACGCAGCCAACAAAGTTAGGCAAAGAATGCGACTTGGTATTATCTTTACAATTACCTGAATACAATTCACAACATATGTTTGGAGGCATCATGGAAGGAAAAGTTGAAACCCGTCAATTTAAAACTGAAGTTCAACAACTCATGAACGTCATTATCAATTCACTCTATTCCCACCGGGAAATCTTCCTGCGGGAACTTATCTCCAATGCGTCGGACGCCATTGACAAGCTTCGATTCCAGGCGCAGACGGAGCCGGAACTCCTCAGCGACGACACGGAACTGAAAATCAAGCTTACCCCCCATAAAGAGAACATGACTCTGGAAATCGCCGACAACGGCATCGGCATGACCCACGAAGAAGTCATCGAAAATATAGGAACCATCGCCAGGAGCGGGACGGCGGATTTTCTCGCCTCTCTCCACACAAACGATAAGCAGGGTGCAGTGACGCCCGAGCTCATCGGTCAGTTCGGTCTGGGCTTTTACAGCGCCTTTATTGTGGCCGACAAGGTAACGCTGATCACCCGCGCCGCCGACGGGGAGCGGGGCACAAAGTGGGAATCCGCCGGGGACGGATCATACACCATCGAATCCGTGGACAAGCAAAGCCGCGGGACAACCATCATCCTGAAGCTGAAAAAACCGGAAAATGACGAGCAGGATTTCACCGACGAGTGGACGATCCGCAGCATCGTGAAGAAGCATTCCGATTTTGTCGCCTATCCCATAGTCATGGATGTGGAAAGAAATGAACCGGTTCTCGATGCGGAAGGCAAGCCGGATGAGAGCAAAACCCAAAAAGTAATCCGGGAAGAAACCTTAAATTCCATGAAAGCAATCTGGACGAAGGACAAAAAAGAGGTCACGGAAGAGGAACACAGTGAATTCTATCAGCACATCAGCCACGACTGGAATCCCCCTCTCGCCCATCTCCACCTGAAGCTCGAGGGCACGACGGAATACAATGCGCTTCTGTACATTCCTTCCCAAATTCCCTTTGATCTCTTTACCCACGAGCAGAAGCACGGCATTCAGCTTTACTCCAGGCGGGTTTTCATCATGGAGAACTGCAGGGAGCTCATGCCCCAGTACCTGGCCTTCGTCAAGGGTGTTGTTGACGCCCCGGATCTCAACCTGAACGTCAGCCGGGAAATTCTTCAGCAGGATTCCCTTGTCCGGAACATCAAAAAGAATCTGGTCAAAAAGATACTGGATCTCCTGGCAGGCCTGGAACAGGAGAAATACGAGACCTTTTATAAGGAATTCGGCCATATTTTAAAAGCCGGTATTTCCCAGGACTTCGAAAACAGGGATAAAATTGCTTCGCTGCTGCGCTACAAGACTACGCATTCCGACGGCAAATACTCCACGCTTGCCGATTATGTCAGCAGGATGAAACCGGACCAGAAGGATATTTACTATATTACCGGGGAAAACCTGACTTCGCTGTTGAACAGCCCCCATCTGGAGCGGCTGAAGGAAAAAGATCTGGAAGTCCTCCTCATGACCGATCCCATCGATGAATGGGTTATTCGCGACCTGCACGAATTTGAGAAAAAGCCCTTCAAGAGCGCCGAAAAGGGAGATCTCGAACTGGATACGATGGACGACAAGAAAAAAGAGGAATTCTCCGCCCTCTTCGATTTTATCAAAACCAGCCTCGATGAACAGATAAAGGAAGTCAAACCTTCCACCCATCTGAAAGATTCGGTGGCCTGTCTGTCGGGAGACGCCTATGACATGAGCGCGTACATGGAAAAGATCCTGAAAGCCAGCGGCCAGAACGTTCCCCAAACAAAGCGGGTGCTGGAACTCAATATGGATCATCCCCTTCTCACCAAAATCAAGGCCCTCTATGAGAAAGACAAGGAAGCGCCTGAACTCAAAGAATACACGAATTTGCTCTTTGACATGGCGGTCATCTCCGAAGGCGGCAAGCTGGATAACCCTTCCCGGTTCAGCAAAGTTATGGGCGATTTACTGGCCGGGGCCATCAGCGGTTAACCAACGAACGGCATCTTTCCGGGCTACGGTGGAAAAGTGTTGAATTAAAAAACATTGACAATGACAGGGAAGAACAATATTTTGTCACATATTTTCGCCGACCGCACATTAACTGTATAATAAGGAGGACTCAAATGAAGCATTTTCAGTATTCTTTAGCGTTGATAGTTGCTCTTGCGTTTACTTTAATGATCACAGGTTGTGCCAAGCCCCCCGAAGCGGAGAAAACCGCTGCAGCTGCAGCCGTAACCGCAGCTTTAACCTCAGGCGCCGACAAATACGCCCCCGCCGATCTGGAAGCAGCCCAGAAAATTATGGAACAGGCCGAAGCGCTGATGCAGGACAAGAAGTATAAAGAAGCCAAAAAGGCTTACATTGACGCCAAGGCAGCCTTCGACAAGGCCGCCGTTGCTGTGGCCGCCGGCAAACAGGCTGCCGCCGCGCAGGCCAGTTCTGCTGTGGCGGCTCTGGAAGAAGCCTGGCAGCAACTCGACGCCACCGCCAAGAATCTGGAAACGAAGATGCTGGACAGAAAAGACGCCTGGATCGCCGATGCCGCTCTCTTTCCCGAACGGGTGAAAGCGACCAAGGATGCAATTGCCGCTGATCCGGCCGGCGCCAAGGCAAAAATTGACGAACTGAAAGCCATCGTCGATAAATGGGATGCCACTTTTAAAGAACTGGCCGCCGCTCCTGAACCGGCAGCACCTGCAGTAATCAAACCGGCCGCGAAGAAAAAATAATTACTTCCCGGCGCATTGTTCATAAACCGGTCAAAAAGGCGTTGCCGTCCTGCAGGGCGCGACGCCTTTTTTCCTCCGGTGAAACTTCCCACGAAAAGCCGGCAAAGGCTCTATTTCCGCACCCGAATTGCAGATAAAACAATTGACATACCAACACAATTTCCCTATATTTCCTCAACCTGAAAAGCTGTGCTTCACTAAATGAACTTAACAATAAAAGAAAGGATTATTATGCGTAAATTAATGTGTGTTGTTTTTGTTGCTCTGCTGCTCATGATGGGCTGTTCCAAGGAGCCAAAAACCGATGAACAAAAGGCCTTCTATTCTCTGGGCGTCAATATTCAAAAGCAACTTTCCATTTTCGACATGTCCCCGGAAGAGTTGAAGTATGTCCAACAGGGCATGGCCGATGCAACTACAGGCGCTAAGCTGGCGACGGAACCGGAAGCCAGCATGCAGAAGCTCAATGAGCTGGCGAAGGCCCGCCTGGCCCGCATCACGGAGAAACAAAAAGCTCTGGCCAAGCCGTTTTTAGAAAAAGCTGCGACGGAAAAAGGTGCGCAAAAAACAGCGAGCGGCTTGATCTATAAAGAAATCAAGGCTGGCACGGGCACTCAGCCTCAAGCCACGGATGTCGTCAAAGTTCACTACACCGGCACTTTTATTGACGGCAAGGAATTTGACAGCTCCGTTAAGCGCGGTCAGCCTGTGGAGTTTCCGCTGGGACAGGTTATTCCCTGCTGGTCGCAAGGCGTAGGCATGATGAAGGTAGGCGGCAAAGCCAGAATTGCCTGCCCGTCTGATCTGGCTTACGGAGACAACGGACGTCCGCCCATCATTCCGGGCGGCGCGACTCTGATCTTTGACGTGGAATTGCTGGAAGTGAAAGTTGGCGCAGCATCCAATTTCCCGGCGCCCGCCGCTCCCGCGCCCGGACAAGGGGCGAAAAAAGAAGAGAAACCAACGCAACAGTAATTCATTCATCACTGCCGGGGGGCGGGATGCAAACCCGCTCCCCCGGCGCTTTTCTCATCATCAGTTTATCAATTTAGATACCTGTCAGAATTATACCAAGTCGCATTCAAAGCATCAGCTTCGGCAACCACCCCCAACCCCCGCCAGCGGGGGACAGGCTCCCCGGCATCCCCCGGGTTGGCATCCGGCGTATTATTTATACGTTGAGGAAGCCGACGACCCGGCAGGAACTCCGGCGAATGCCGGATACGCCGGGCAAGCTACAGCCCCCCCTCTTTTGAGACTGTGTCATAATGTCATTGCGAGCGAACACAATAAGCGAAGCAATCTCGTAAGCTCTTGAAAATATTAGATTGCCATAACGCCTGAGAGGCGTTTCGCAATGACAATCAGCTATTGCGACACAATAAAAATCCCCCTGTATCCCCTTTTACGAAAGGGGGATAATTTCTTAAGGCAATGACCTTGACTTGGTATCAGAATTCTTTGCTGCGAATAAAGTTCACAGCATTGCGGAAAATAGCAACGCCCTGTCCTTCTTCGGGCAGATCCTCGCGCGTCCAGCGGGGGTGATTGGTGCGATGCAGATAGGCCTCGGGGTGGGGCATTAAGCCGCAAAGCCGTCCTGTTTCGTTGCAGATGCCGGCAATAGCTTTAGCCGACCCGTTGGGATTGGCCGGATAATCGATCGTCGGAGAACCGTCGGGCAGGCAGTAGCGAAAAGCGACCAGATTCTTCTTCTCGATTTGTTCGAGAATGCCGTCATTTTCCGGTACAAATTTTCCCTCCCCGTGGCGCACGGGATAATAGGCCAGCTCAATATCACGGGTAAATACGCAGGGGCTTTGCCTGTTGGCTTGCAGATACACCCACCGGTCTTCAAAACGTCCCGAATCGTTGAAGGTCAGCGTCGAGCTTTGTCTGGTGAAATTACCATCCAGCGCCGGCAGCAGCCCCAGTTTCACCATCAGTTGAAACCCGTTGCAGACTCCCAGAATCAAACCGCCGGAATTGATAAATTGCAGCAGCTCTTCGATGAGCATCTCTTTTTCATCGTCAATCCGTGCATGCAAAAACCGGTTGGCGCCGGCTTTGGCCGAACCCAAATCGTCGCCGTCAAGAAACCCGCCCGGCAGATTCAAAAACGAGTATTTCGACAAGCGTTTTTCTCCATAGAGCAGTTCACTGATGTGGACAATATCAACTTGATCAGCGCCGGCCTGCTTGCAGGCATGCGCCATTTCCATTTCACAATTGGTGCCGTTGCCGGTCAAGACAATTGCTTTCACTTTGCGATTCATATTTTCATTCCTGTCTAAAAATCGAGCGGCGTCTGCCAGGCTTTTTTCAATTTACCGATTTTTTCATTAATAATTAACCGGTCTTTTAATCCGGTGATCCGAAACAATTCATCACCGGTAACAAAACCGATTTCACTTAGGACATTTCCGGCCAGAATCTTTTCAAATTTCTTTTGGTCTTTCGGGTGAATGGTTACAACAAAACGGCTGGCCGTTTCGGAAAACAAAATATAATCGTTTCTCTTTTTACCCCGATAAGGCACATCCTGCAAATCAACATTCATCCCCAGTCCACCGGCGAAAGCGGTTTCGATCAGCGCCACAGCCAGGCCGCCGTCCGAGCAGTCATGGCATGAGGCGACAAGACCGGCCTGAATTGCCTTGTGCAGCGCCCGGTACATCTTTAAAGCGTCGGCGGCGTCAACCCTGGGAACCTTGTTGCCGACAGCTTTGTGCAGGGCAAACCATTCCGAACCGCCCAGCTCGTCTCTGGTTTCTCCAAGAATATAAACCAGATCCTGCGGCCGCTTGGCATCCATCGTGACGGCTTTGCGGACATCCTTTATTTTACCGATGACCGAATAAAGCAGCGTGGGCGGAATGGAAATTTTGGTTTTACCTATCGAGTAGTCGTTCTTCATGCTGTCCTTGCCGGAAATGCACGGTACACCGTAGGCGGTGGTGTAGTCAAAGATGGCCATATTGGAACGCACCAGCTGAGCCAGCTTGTATTCGCCGTCGGGCGTTTTGGCGGACTTTACCGGGTCGCACCAGCAGAAGTTGTCCAACCCCGCCAGGTGATCCAGGTCGGCTCCGACCGCCACGGCATTGCGTACGGCTTCATCAATGGCGCAGGCCGTCATGGCGTAGGTATCGATATCGCTGTAACGCGGACAAATACCGTGCGCGACCACCACGCCTTCCATGGAATCGAGCAGCGGCCGGATTACGGCGGCATCCGACGGACCGTCGTTGGCGACGCCGATGAGAGGCTTGATTACGGAGCCTGCCTGCACTTCATGATCGTACTGGCGCACGACGGATTCCTTCGAACAGATATTTAACCTGGCCAGCATCTGCTCCAGCGCCTTGTTGAAATTTGCCGGTTCGGGAAAATCCGGCTCCTGGTATTTCGGCTGTTTCCATTTCGCGGCCAGTTGTAATTGCGGGACGCCTTCATGCAAAAATTCCATGTCGAGGAAGGCAACAGTCTTTTTGCCGTAAAGTACATGGAATTTTCCAGTGTCGGTAAATTTGCCGAGCACCGTGGCTTCCACATTCATCTTTTTCGCCAGCGCCATGAATTGTTTAACTTTTTTGGGATCAACCGCCAGCGTCATGCGTTCCTGGGCTTCGGAAACAAGAATTTCCCACGGCTGCAGGCCGGAATATTTCAAGGGAGCGCGGGCCAGATCAATCTGGCAGCCGCCGCAGTACGTGGCCATTTCACCCACCGAAGAAGAAAGCCCGCCGGCGCCATTGTCGGTCAGGGCGCGATACAGCCCCCGATTGCGGGCGACAAGCAAAAAGTCGGTCATTTTTTTCTGGGTGATCGGGTCGCCGATTTGCACCGCCGTGACCGGCGATCCTTCATGCAGCTCTTCCGACGAGAAGGTGGCGCCGTGAATTCCGTCTTTGCCGATCCGGCCGCCCGTCATGATGATGGCGTCGCCCGGTTCTATTTCTTTGGTATGGGTCGGCTTGCCGTTAAGCTCGGCGGGCATGATGCCGCCTGTGCCGCAGTAAACCAGCGGCTTGCCTAAGAAGCGGTCATCAAAGACAAGGCTGCCGTTGACCGTGGGAATGCCGCTTTTGTTGCCGCCGTGCTCGACGCCTTCCCGCACGCCCTCGTAAATACGGCGCGGATGCAGAATCCGGGGCGGCAGCTTCTTTTTATAAAAAGGGGAAGCAAAACAGAAGACGTCGGTATTGAAAATGAGTTTGGCCCCGATGCCGGTGCCGAAAGGATCGCGGTTGACGCCGACAATTCCCGTGAGCGCGCCGCCATACGGATCAAGCGCCGACGGGGAATTGTGCGTTTCAACTTTAAACACCAGATTATAATCATCATTGAATTTGATTACTCCGGCATTATCGACAAATACGGAGAGGCAGAAATCCTTTTTGCCTTTATTTTTGCGGACCTGAGCGGTGGAGCCTTTGATGTATGTTTTAAAAAGCGAATCGATGGTGAGTTTCGCGTGGGAGGTAGTATAAGTAATCCGGCTGCTGAATATTTTGTGTTTGCAATGCTCCGACCAGGTCTGCGCCAGGCATTCCAGCTCAACATCCGTTATGCTTTCGTTCAAGCCTGCCTTTTTGCGGTTTTTAATCACATCCGGATTTTGATAGTAGCGCTGCAGCTCCTGCATCTCTTCCAGATTGAGGGCAAGGAGTTTTTCCTGGCTGATTTTAACCAGCGCGTCAGCGTCCAGCGAGGCCAGGGGAATTTCTTCCACCAGTATTTCGTCTTTGCCCGCCACCTGCGGAATGTAGGCCGGCATACCGCGGTTAAAATCAAAATCCTTCGAACCGACAACCTGATAGCGTTCGATAAGATCATTGGCCAGGACGCCCGCGGCGATTCTTTCCGCATCCGCCGGAGAAATTTTACCGCTGATTAAGTACTGGCGGGAGGTGTAAACGTTGATTTTGCGTTCGCCGATATTTTCACCCAGCAGAAGAGTGATCGCTTCGCGGGCCGTTTTGCCGACATTATCGGTAACTCCGGGACGAAAGCCCACTTCAATGAGCCAGTCGAAATTTTTCGCCAGCGGCCGGTTGATGGTGTATTCCTGAATAACCGGGTCGGAAAGCGGCCCCGCGGCGGCATCGTCCAATTCCAAATCGCTCAGCTCCCCCGCGATTGTATAAACTTCAATGGTTGCAACTTTTGTCACTGCCAGCGCCAGGTTGTCGATAATACGCTTTCTGGTCTTTTCGCCCAACGCGTCGCGAATGCCTTCTTTAAAACCGACTTCAATTCTATCCGCCATGAATTTACCTTAGATTATATTCCGATATTTTGATCTGTCTGATTCCACTTTGCATTCAAGCGGCGCCTTTGTTGGCGTCGTCATCGGCTCCTCGGAGTACGAAAAGAGAACGCCTGCGTCGCCTCTTCCTAGCCGCCGCGGTGTCATCTTGAATGCAAAATGGAATGACCTGGGTCAGACGTCGGTGCGTTTATACCCAAAAGCTCTAAATTATGCAACTTGCAAATAATCAGCGATCTTGGAGGTAGAGAAATATTACAGTGATGAGGAATGCAACACAACGCCGTATCCGGCCCCTTTTCAGGAGGTCGTCATTTATTGAATTCGCATGAAAAATAGATATAACAACAAGTTGAGCCGGAACAACACGGTGCGGAAGTAAACAGCAATGAAACAGGAATAATGGAATAGAAGTTCGAAAACAATGGGATATATTCAGTGTCCGATGTAATGCCTTGTCCGCTTAAAAGATTTTCTTCAAATCTTCTAAAGTCATCTCACATTCACGCATGATGCGAGATAAAAGCCCTCGACCTATTGTTTCCCCCGTATGGACAGGCACCACTGTGCACCTGCCGTCAGGATGTCGAAGGAAGCAGTGGCTGCCTTTACTACGAACTTTTTCAAAGCCAATCTTCTTGAGAGATTTAATAAGCTGCTTACCAGTAACAGCAGGAAAGTTGCTCACGAGGAAACCGCCACTCTTTGAACTCCAACAAACTCGGTAGGTGCGGGCTCCTCCACTTCGAGGCAAAGTTCAATTGCTTCCTTAACTCTTTTCATAAGTAGATCGAGCGATCTGGCCTGCGTGTGGCACCCGCGCAAACCGGGGACGGAGGCTACAAAATAGCCGTCTTCGTCTTTTTCAATGACCACACTAAATTCCAATTCTCTACTCATCCCATTAATCCTCCTTCGTTTACAAAATATCACAGAGAAAGAATTGCTGCATCTTTTATTTGGAGATCAGCGCTCTTGGAGATCGCGAAATATTATCTGCCCTTTATTGTGGTTTATCTTCGCTCCGAGATGGTGAATGTACGCGAGTTGTTACTTTGTCCTAAAAAAATCACCTTTGTCTGGCCGAAAGCATCGATTGATCTCATGACATGTTGCATGGTTACCTGGTAACTTCCAGGATTTATATCGGCAGGTATTCGCGCCCGAATCTGTCGGTCAGTAGAGGACTCAACCATCATCCTGTGCAAACGGGTGACGCCATCACTCACAGAAACAAGTGAGGGGTGCGATACCACCGTTGAAGTTGGCGTCCATGCCAGGGCTGGCGGCACAAAGCTGACAGTAACATCAATCCAACCTCCGGGATATGCATGACTGGTATCAACTCCCTCTATGGTAAGATTCCATCGGCAGGGACGGTGTCCGATTGATGATCTTTCATACTTCCCATCCATCCGTTGACTGCGGACTTCGCACTCTCTCTGCATAATGCTGTATTTCAACTCCTCAACCGATCCACCTTTCACTGCTGGCGGCGGCGGTTGGGTTAAACTTACGTGAGGAATTACCACCAGGGCGAGACCTGCAAGCATGCTGGCTATCATTAAATTGACTTTCATCTTCCTGACGACCTCCTCTAAGGTATGCGTTTAAAAGTGTTTATTCTTTATACGAATCGATGTTAATGCTGCAAATGTTGGCAGAGCGGCCTAAGATACCCACAAATGCACTTTAGACTGAAGGGTGGCTGAAACTTATCACATCAGCCTGATACATTATAATTTGTTGGAACCGCTATGCTTTTTCCATCCTATGGACTTTTTGGAAAAGATGCCTCCTGCGTAGACTGTTTTGTTTTTATCTTCTGAGAAGGATGAGATTGGACCTCTGTGCTTTTTTGTTGATGAAGCGGCGATTCTATTACTTGTTTTTTTGTTGTTCATTTTGCGGCCAAATATTTTTCATAAAGTTAGGAAGTAATGCTCCGATGGCTGATCCACAAATTGCAGCAAGAATTGTAGATATAATAAGAACCTTTGTTAGGTTAGATTGCTTAGCATTAATTTCACGAGTTAGAGCGGCTTGCTTCTCAAATATTTCTAAGTTGAACTCATGCTGTTTTTTAAGGTTCTGTCTATTATATTGGTCTTGAATCTTAATAAGTTCAAGCGGAATTTCCATTTGTTTATGTTTTTCTTGAATGGCTTGACGCTGTTTGTATTTATCGATTGGAGATGTCATAGATTTTTACCATAACGAAAAAATCAGCCGTAGCGTAGCCTTCGGCTGTATTGCTTTTAGGCGCACTTATGTGCGTACTACTGCGATAGGACTTTCGCTGATCGTATACTAAACTGCTGGTGGATTCGATCTGCTCCTTTACCCTTGGTAATAAACAGCTTATCGCCGCTCTGCCATATATCCAGAAACTCCCCAGGGCGTGTCTGCAAGCGATTCGGGACCAAGTTTTGCCCGACAATGAGATTACAACTATCCGGGCCAACCACACTCTCGTGGTTGGCCAATTTGTAAAAGTCACATACTGCAGTAATTTTAACACGACTATGTTCTTGTTTGTTTTCACGGATTATCACCCACTCACCTGAGGAAGCTTCATGGCTAATGATTTGGTAAAATTCCACCGGTTCCTGATTTGCCGTACAAGCCAGTTGAAATAGTGGGGGCAGGAAGATAATTAAAGCACGCTTCATGTAGTTCTTCATATTGTGTGCCTAAAAGTATTTATATGAAACCGTGTGAATACTGCAAACGCCGACAGTGCCGTCGGCATAAAACGCCCTGTGAGATAATTCATTATCATTAAATAATAATCTGATTCGATTGCATTATCAATCAATTTTGTATTTTTTCAGCGGGGACATGCCTGGATTCATATAACATTACAGGTAATGTCAGGGAAACCAATTATTCACGGAAATGCATGAAGAACACGGATATTGATTCTCTTTGTTCAGAAAGTACGCAGGTAGGCGGTATTAGTTTTCCTTGACACTTTCCTCTCTTGACCGCTATGTAATTTCGTCATTTAAGAGTTAATAAAATAATATAAGGATAAGACTTGCAAAACCGTATAAACTTGGCTGTTTTGTCATTCCTGCGAAGGCAGGAATCCAGCAAAAATGGTTTGGTTCCCCGCCTTCGCGGGGACGACGCCTGGATTCCGGGGACACCGATCATACGCCCGGCTAGGAGCCCGGAATGACATACAGGGGAATTATGCAGGTCTCGGGATACCGACCGAATGGAAATAACTCTGATTATAGTTTTAATCCTGCTTGCGGTTGTTCTTGTGCTGCAGATCTGGCAGTTGAAGAACAGCGCCGTCGATCTTTCTCCGCTGCTCGGCAAGCTGGAAGCTCTGCAAAATCTTCAGGAAAGAACCGACCGTTCCGTGCGGGATGAGATTGCGAAATTTCGCACCGAGATGCAAATCGGGGCTCATCAGGAAAGAGCAGAGTTAACGCAGGCACTGAAATCGTTTGGCGATTCCGTAGAGGCGCGCATGGCGCAAAGCGCCGGACTGCAGCACAGTCAACTCGAAGGATTTGCCGCTCAGCTGTCCATGTTAACTACAACGAATGATCAAAAGATGGAAGCCGTGCGGCTGGTTATCGATGAGAAACTGAAGCAAATTCAGGAAGACAACGCCCGCCAGCTCGACCGGATGCGCGAAACCGTCGATGAAAAATTGCAGGGTACGCTGGAAAAAAGACTGGGCGAATCTTTCCAGCAGGTATCCGAACGCCTCGAACTGGTGCATCAGGGTTTGGGCGATATGCGCTCCCTGGCGGCGGACGTGGGCGACCTGGGAAAAGTTTTGAAAAATGTGAAACTACGCGGTACCTGGGGTGAAGTGCAGCTGGGCGCGCTCCTCGAGGAAATGCTGGCCCCGGACCAATACGCCAAAAATGTAAAGATACACGCACACGGCGGCGAGTTGGTGGAATTTGTTATTAAACTTCCCGGCCAAGGGGACTCGCTGTCCGATCATGTGTTGATTCCGGTGGACGCCAAATTCCCGGTGGAAGATTATTCACGGCTCCTGGACGCCCAGGAAAAAGCCGATACGGCGGCGGCGGATGATGCGGCCAGGCAATTGGAAGCCGCTATTAAAAAGGCGGCCCGGGACATATCCCAAAAGTATCTGGCTCCACCCCGAACGACTGATTTCGGGATTATGTTTTTGCCCTCCGAAGGACTTTATGCCGAAGTAATCCGCCGAACCGCCCTGATTCAGCTTTTACAGCGGGATTATCACATTGTCGTGTCCGGCCCCTCCACTTTTGCCGCGTTTTTAAACAGTCTGCAAATGGGTTTCCGCAGCCTGGCGATTCAGCAACGATCCGGCGAAGTCTGGAAGGTGCTCAGCGAAGTAAAAACCGCGTTCGGCAAATTCGGCGATACGCTGGACGCCGTTCAGAAGAGGCTGGAACAGGCGGCCAATTCGGTGGACGACGCTCGTCGAAAATCAAAAACAATTCAAAATAAATTACGCTCCGTGGAAGTCCTGCCGGGCACTTCCGCCGCCGTTCTTCCTGAAAATAGTAATGATGATGAAATCTAAAGATAGCGCCCCCGCTTTTTTGAAAGGAATCACCGGCTTTGACGCCGTCCATTTTTTTGTTTGACACGGTGGCATATATGTGATTTACGGTTGCACTCAATTATTTAAACATATCAAGTAGTCTTGAGTGGCAGGTGATTGGCGGAAACGATTCCAGTATGAATAGCAAATTAAGCCGGACATATTATGGCTATGGTAATTACTATTATTATACTGCCCTACATCGATTTACCCGACACTGAGACAACTCAAAATAGGTTGCAAAAAAGCCACGGGTAGATCGAAACCGTGGCTTTTTGTTTGTAGCGGACCGTATGAACATGCAGTTTGTTGCCGGGAAGCTGGTCAAGAAGTAATTTTCTTAAAAAGGAGGGATTTATGTCAAAAAAATTTTTTTGGATTGTTCTTTCAATGTTGTTTCTGTCTTTTACGGCCGGATCAGTGTTTGCCGCTCCCCCGATTAAGATCGGAGCGCTCTTTTCCGTGTCCGGACCGGCTTCATTTTTAGGAGAGCCGGAGCGCAACACCGCCAAAATGATGGTGGATGAAATCAACAAGGCCGGCGGAATTCAAGGCCGCAAACTGGAATTAATCGTTATCGACACCCAGGGCGACGCCACCAAAGCGGTTCAGGGAGCCAATAAACTGATTAAGAACGATAAAGTTGTCGCCATCATCGGCCCGAGCATAACCGGCGATACCATGGCGGTAATCCCCGTAGTGGAAAGAGCGCAGATACCCCTTATTTCCTGCGCTGCGGGTGTCAAAATTACCGAACCCGTAAAGAAATGGGTTTTTAAGACTGCTCAAAACGACGCCCTGGCGGTGTTAAGAATATTCGACTACATCAAAAAGCAAAAAATCAGCCGGATTGCCATCCTGACCGTTTCGGACGGTTTCGGTTCCTCCGGGAGAGAACAGCTTGTTGCCAAGTCCAAATCTTTCGGTATTCAAATAGTTTCCAATGAAACATACGGCCCCAAAGATACGGACATGACAGCCCAGTTGACTAAAATCCGCGCCAGCAATGCCCAGGCCATTGTCTGCTGGGGAACCAACCCCGGCCCGGCGGTTGTAGCCCGAAATGCCAAACAGTTAGGCATTAAACTGCCTTTATACATGAGCCACGGTGTTTCCTCCAGGAAATTTATCGAACTGGCCGGTCCGGCCGCGGAAGGCATCATTCTTCCCTCGGGACGCGTTATTGTCGCCAATCAACTTCCCAACAGCGACCCCCAGAAAAAAACGCTGCTGAATTATGTCAATAACTACAAGAAATACTATAGAGTGGAAGGCGATCATTTCGGCGGTCATGCCTATGACGCCATTATGCTGCTGCAAAATGCCATCGCCCGCGGTGCGCAGACACCTGCCGCCATTCGCGATCAGCTGGAAAAAACCAATAAGTTGCCCGGCATCGGTGGAACTTTTACGTTTTCGCCGACGGATCATGCCGGTTTGACCAGCGACGCTTTTGTTCTGGTGCAGATTAAACAGGGCAACTGGAAACTGATTAAATAAGACTGTATTTTTAACAAAGCGCAACGCCGGCCTGCCGCCTGCGTTGCGCTTGCATTTCAGCTCGACGACGAAATAAATGGATAATTCTCAGCAACTCTTTCAGTATATTTTATCCGGTCTTTCCAACGGCGCTATTTATGCGCTGATCGGTTTTGGCTTCGCCATCATTCATAACGCTACCGGAATCATCAATTTCGCTCAGGGTGAATTTGTCATGCTGGGCGGGATGTTTACTATTTTTTTTCTGTCTTTTTTTCATCTACCGCTCATTCCAGCGATTATTTTGTCTATTCTTTGTTCCACCATGGTCGGCATCGTCTTTGAAAGGCTGGCGATCCGGCCGCTGAAAAACGCCAAACCGTTGAGCATGGTTATCATAACTATCGGCGCCAGTATTCTAATCCGCGGCATCAGTATGGTGGTCTGGGGAAAAGACACCCATGCCCTTCCCGCTTTTTCCGGCAATGAACCGCTTTATATCGCCGGAGCGACTATTCTGCCCCAGCATCTCTGGATATTCGCCATTACCGTTTTGATTATCATCGCCAATAAAATATTTTTCAATTTCACCATTGCGGGCAAGGCCATGCGAGCCTGCGCCTACAACAGTCAGGCGGCCAGCCTCGTCGGCATCAATGTCAAGACGATGGTCCTTCTTTCTTTTGCCATCAGTTCGGCTATCGGCTCGATGGCGGGAATCATTATTGCGCCACTGACCATGACTTCTTACGACGTCGGCGTTATGCTGGGGTTGAAGGGTTTCTGCGCTGTGATTATCGGCGGTATGAGCAGCGGTTTTGGAACCATCATGGGCGGCTTGCTTCTGGGATTGCTCGAATCACTCGGTGCGGGATATATCTCCGCCAGTTATAAAGACGCCATTGCCTTCATAATTTTATTATTAATTCTCTTTGTCCGCCCGCAAGGCTTATTTGCAACCAGAGAAACGGAAAGAGTTTAGTTGACGCAGGGAATATGTCAAAAGAAAAACGCGAAATAATAATGTTTTTGATCTTCACGCTGGCGGTGCTGGCTGTGCCGCTCTTCCTCCATGGCAGTTATTTTATGAATGTCCTGGTGTTTATCGGCATTAATACCATGCTGGCTGTCGGCTTGAATCTTCTGATGGGCTATGCCGGTCAGATTTCACTGG
>Ga0302250_1001041_pt1 | contig 22573 bp, 15 predicted proteins | sample AAG_RA_Asp_MG_FD_193536 | JGI IMG/M metagenome (GOLD analysis project Ga0302250, IMG submission 193536) | Enriched activated sludge microbial communities from anaerobic digester in WTTP, New Holstein, Wisconsin, United States - AAG_RA_Asp | ecosystem: Engineered > Bioreactor > Anaerobic >... | reverse complement strand
CGAGGATTCTATTGGTTTTGTTGCTTCTGGCAAAGCGGGCAATAGAATGTAGCTCTGCCCGCCTGCACGATGCGCTTCACTTCATGGCCACTGGGGCAGGTGTTTTTCTGATACACTTTCAGGTAGTTCTGAAATTCGCCGGTTTTATCGTCTATGCGCCTGAAGTCCGAAATACTGGTTCCGCCCAAGGCGATGGCTTCGGTAAGGACTTTTACGGTTTCGGCTGCAATGCGTCTGACCTGCTTTTGGCTAAGCTCAGTCGCTGCTGTCATGGGGCAGATCGCAGCCCGGTAAAGCAACTCGCACACGTAGATATTGCCCAATCCTGCCACGATGCTTTGATCGAGTAGAGCGGTTTTTATTGGCGCTTTCCTGGCATTCAGCTTTTGGCCCAGGGTTTGGGGAGTGAACTCGCTGGACAGGGGTTCCAAACCAAGTTTTGGCAGATAGTTTGGCACATTATCAGTTCTACAGAGTACGATTTTGCCGAAAGTCCGGATATCGATAAAATGCAGCAGGCAATCCTGATCCAGGTTTATCCTGGCTCGCTCGTGCTTCAGAATTTCGCGGTCGGCTTGGGGCAGGGTCGAGTCCAAAACCAGCTTTCCAGTCATCCGCAGATGGATAATCAGGCTTATCCCGCTGTCCAAGTGAATCAGCATGTATTTACCCCGCCGGACAAAAGAGACCGGCCTGGCGGGAAAAGGATCAAAGTCCAGGGAGGGGTCGATGATCACGGTTCCCTGATAAAAGCACTCCAGAGAGAGAATTGTCTTTCCCTGCAGGGCTTTTTCCAGGCCGTTCAAAACGGTTTGCACTTCCGGCAATTCGGGCATTTAGAGGCTTTCCCTGATCTTGGCCAAAAGCATTGCTTCCGGGGCTGCGCCTTCCATGAAGCTGTCTTCATTGATGATGGTGCGGGGAACGCCCTGCACGCTGTATTTCTGAGCCAGATGCGGAAATTCAGTTACTTCCACCATGTCCGCCTTCACCAGCGAACTGTGATATGCCATCTGCTGCGCCAGGATTACCGCTTTGGTGCAATAGGGACAGGTGGGCGTAACCATCACTTGCAAGTGAACTGGTTTCTTTAGATTTTCCAGAAAGCTCATGGTATCAGGTTTCAGCTTGGTTATGCCGGTTGAAACGGTCATGATCGCCGAAAGCAGCGAAGAAAACTCATAGCCTGCGGGAATCCCGAAAAAGCGGATGCCGTAGTCCTTTTCTCCTGCAACTGCAATGGCAGGTATCTTGTCGATGCCATATTTTTCCACTGCTTCCTTATCAGTATCAAATTGATGTACTTCCAATTTCAAGAGCGGATTGGCAGCGCTCATTTCTTCCAAAAGCTGATGGGTGTCCTTACAATATCCACACTCAAAGGGCTGGGTAAAATAAACCAGGGTAACAGGCTTTTGCATATTGGCCAAAGCCTTCATAACTTCTTTCATTACTTTATCATCGAGAATCGGCATGATTCCTCCCAAGGGTTTTTACTAAAGAAGTTAATTCATAAAAACGAAAAAGCAAACCATTTTTAGCAGTCAAATAACTGGATTGCCAATAAAGCTGGTATGGTTCCTCTGTTCCACAGTATAAGCCGAGCTCCTCCCAAGATTTCACCGTTAGCAAGCTATTCGAAAATTGGCGGATCTGGCCGGCCGATTGTCCAGGCCCGGTGTCCTGATAAGCAGAGCAGTGATCCAAAAACATTTAGGGAAGCTTGTCCCAAAGACCTTCAAACATCTGCCACTGGCCTTCTTTCTTGATCAGGGTAATGCAGCGCAGGGCATTTTGGGATTTATCTTTCACCATTGCTTGCCAACCCGGGTTAACTGCATAGTTCTTAGGTGCTTGGTTGCTATCATTGTAGCCCAACCAAAGGAAGTTCTTTTCGGCAGAGAACAGCTTATCGGCAATCCGACGGCTGTTTTCCTGATCCAGGCTACCGATCAGGATCAGGCTATGTTCATTGAGGGTTTGTTCATCTAACAGCGCAATGATATCCTCATCGGCAGCTTTCCAACTGCGGGGATACTCTGGCAGTGCAAACTGGTAGCTAAGCGAATCCCCTGGCTCAGGCCAAACTGGCATCAGGGTAAACATCGTCTTGCTGTCGGAGGAACGGTATCCAAGCTGCAGAAAGCAATCCGAAGCGGGGAAAACGCCTTCATAAATCCCTGAGCCAAGGTATTGGAAACGGTTGTTCAGGGGGTAGAAAGTCCCTTCCAGATAGCGGCAAAGGCTAAGCTGCTCATCGCTTATGCGCACCGGAAGCTTATTTTCGTCGTTGAGCTGCAGGGTTAGCTTAAAGGTTTTGGTTTCCTGGTTGCTTGCCCGGTCTTCCCATTCCAGTTTTTTCAGGTTCACATACTGCCAATCGCTATCGATGTAAACCGAAACCAGATCAGGAATGCGGGAAAACTCTGCAGGGAAGCCATTTGCCCTCAAAGCGCTGCAAGCCAGAAGGCGATATTGAACCGGACTTAGGTGTTTCTGCCTGGCTGCCACGTCAAGCCTAAGCAATCCGGAAAGGGCTTTGTCGGGATTTATCCTGTATTTCTTTTGCAGCTTGGCAAGAACTTCGATAACCCCTTCTCTGCCGCTTTTTGAGGTAAGATCAAAGCTTTCAGGATAAAGCCTGACTTGCTTGTTTTTAGTTAAAAAAGGTTTGGGAAGCTCTTCATAGAAAACAGCAGGGGACAGAAGACTGAGGAAAGCCTCTTCCTCATAATCACGGTGCCCAAACCTGCTGAAATGGTCATACAGGGCTTCAAACTGCTCTGCGCTTGCTTGCCACAGGAACTTTGGATCGTGGATCAGCAGGAATTCCAGAAACGAATCGTCAACCGGATAATACTTTTCCTCAAATGCCAGATAAGCATCGAGATTGCCTCTGCAAAGCGCTGCAACTTCTCCTGCCAGGCTATCCGGCTCTGTGGCATGCATCGCATCGTCTTCATACAGCTTCACTTTCTCTTGCCAGAGCTGCTTTTCCCGGTTTACCAGGTCCTTGTAGCTTTCTGGCTGATTGTCCCAATGCATGGGGTTCGAAGGATATTCAAGGCTGTGTAAGCCAGAGCTGAAAAGTTCTGTGCTTAGAGATGTTTTTACATCCACGGTTTGATCGGTGCCGGAAGGAACATATTCCAAAGCCATCATTCCCTCCTTGAAAACAGAGAGGAAAAAGGCTCCCCGTCCCGCCGAAAACTCCAGATATCCATTGTTATCGGCATTCAGATAGGTAATCGCCCGCAGCGAACCCCAGTTAAAAACCATGGGGATAATCCTGGCCTTGGCTGCAGGATTTCCCTGCCCGTCCAGAACCTTCACTTTGATGGTGCGGGTTCGCTCTCTGGCGTAGTTGCGCGTGGAATTGATCAGCGTTTCATATTTATCCGTGGCCAGGATTTCATCGTTTTCGCTGGCCAAACTGCCGTCTGCCAGGATCATCACAGTTTTATCGATCATCCCGCTGAACCAGGTTTGATCGGGAAACCAGGCTGCATCCATGTCGCCGGTGTAGTGCCAGGCTCCATCCAGAAATACTTCCGCCCAGGCATGGTTATTATCCATGTGTGCCCACCAGGGTGTGGAAGCTGCTCTGGAAGGCAGTCCAACCGTTCTGGCTGCCGCTACAAAGAGTATCTGCATCTCTTCGCAGCGTCCCACCAGCGATCTCTGTGTGATGTCCAGAGGGCTTTGATCGCGTCCACTGGTTTGCTGAAATTTTAGCCGTGACACGCACCAAAGAGTGGTGGCACGATAGCGATCCAAGTCATTGTGGGTAGTGTCGATAATCGCTTGCAGGCCGTTATCTAAAAGTTCACTGCGATATGGCGTAACCGGCTCATCGGAAACGGTCTGGTCTGCCACATAGGACAGGAAAAACTCCGGCGAATAGCGCAAGCCTTCTTTGTCCAACAGCTCGATGATGGCCTGGTAGTTCTGCAAAAAGTTCTGGGGCTCAGATTCTGCCAAAATGGCATCACTCTCGTAGGCGATCAGATAGGCCATTACAGCATCGGGGTGGGCTTTCAGAAGCTGTTTATAAGCTTTTGCCTGGCTGGAGGGCAGCAGCTTTAGGTTGGCCTTGGCCAGGCGATTCAGCTTATGGTAAAGCTGGGGATTTCCTGGTCTGGTCAGCTTTGTCGGTATGGAAAACAACAGGCTGGTCAAGATCAACAACAGCAGTAAGGTAAAGATCTTTTTCACATTCAGTCCTTTGGAGATATTAAGTATAGCGCTGGAGTGATGGAATGATGATACAACAAGGCAAAATCCGTGTTAATCCGTTTCATGCGTTCAATCCGTGTGATCATTCTTCGGGGCATTCAGTGTCCTCGGTGGGAGATTATTCTGTGTCTTCAGGATTCTCAGTGGTTAAGACATATATCCGCTTAGCTAATCCCAGTCCATGACGGTTTCTTTCATGTCTCCGGGTTCCATATAGCGGATTTGCCGCAGTTCCAGTTCGTACAGCACAAAATCCGGATCACTTGCTTCTTTCCAATAATCGTATATGAACTGAGCCCAGTCGGCGACTTCTTTCTTTTCGGGCATACTTTGCACCTTCTTCATCTGTCCGCTGCCGCGCAGATAGCCAGTGTTATTGCCGGAAGGAAGCAGCAGGCAAAACTCCGCTTTGTTATTGCCGTCGATTTGTCGGGTTTTTTCGTCTGTGGAGCCGGTAGCGAAATAGAAGCGGCCTTCTTTTACGATCAGGGTCATTGGCCTGAGGCGGGGTTGATCTCCCTCCACCGTGGCCAGGCTAACCGCCTGCCTTTTGTTCAGGATGGACAGTATGCGTTCTTTCATAGCCTTATCCTTGGTATATTGTTGGTTGCTATCTGGCATGAGAGGCCCAGGCTGTCAAGCAAAACCGGATTTTTTGCATCCTGAACGTATCTTGGCGATTCACGGGCAATTATCTCTGTTATGGGGAGATATCTTTTTTGTATGCCAGGTGCTGTTGAAATATTTCCACGCACTCTGGAGAAAATGCTAAGGTGCATCATTGACAATAATCTGTGCCTGAAAATTCTAGCGCTGTGTCTGATGATCAAAGCACACGTTGTTTTGTTTGGGGAAACAGCAGTTTGGATCAGGAAGGGGCATCAGACGCAGTAAAGCTAGTTAAAATCATTACGAGGTTTGTATGAGCAGAGCAAACTTGCTTATTGCCATAATCATTATGGCCGTCGTGTGTCCTGGAATTGCCATGGCCAGGACATCGCTGATCAATCCCACTTCAGAAGGTGGGTTTGAAGCGGGGACCACCTTTTCAGCCAATGGCTGGACTGCAGTGGGAAACAACCAGAATCAATACTACGTAGGCACTGCGCCAGGCCAGTATGCCGGCAGTCGCTGTGCCTTTATCTCAAATAGTGCAAGCAGTTGGACGTCTGCAAATCAGGCGGCATACCGGCACATTTACCGCAATGTCTCCTTTCCGGCCAACTCTGAAGACATCGAGCTTTCCTTCTTTTACAAGCTTTCCGCCCTGGATTCCACCTACGACGGCTTCAAGGTTTATCTATGCGAAACAAGCTATACGCCAACTACGAGCGGATATCCAAGCGGCACTCAGCTTGGGCTGACCTGGTATGATGACTATACTAGCTGGACCGAAGTATCCATCGAGCTTGATACCTATTCCCTGGCCGGTACAACCAAGCGCCTGGTTTTCACATGGAGAAATGATGGAGCAACTCCCAGAGCTGTAGGTGCGCTGGACAATATTTCTCTCAGTTATGATGATGCTGTCTCCAATCCGGGCTCATTCCTTGCCACAGCCTCCAGTTTTGATCAGATTGATCTTTCCTGGGCTTTGAATTCAACTCCGGACAATATCCTTTTGGCCTGGAACACCAGTAACACCTTCGGAACGCCTTCCGGGTCATACAGCCCGGGAGCCACAATCAGCGGTGGGGGTACCGTTTTGCTATACAACAGCAGCGCCACCAGTTTTACTCATTCTGGCCGCAATCCGGAAACAACATATTATTATAAAATCTGGTCTTTGCACGGAGCCGACCCAAGCTATTCCAGCGGAGTAAGCAGCAATGCCACTACGCTCTCTATACCGCTTTCCACCTTTCCCTGGACGGAGACCTTTGAAGCCGGCTCCACTACCAGAAACAAGTGGATTCAGATCCAGGAAACCGGAAACCATAGCTGGACTTTCGCAGCCGGTGCAGGGGGAGGCTCCATCACCACAGCTCATGGCGGAAGCCTCAATGCACGGTTTACTGGCAGTTCGGGCGGTCCACACATTACAAAATTGGTCAGCCCTATTTTGGATCTGAGCAGCTTGAGCTCTGCCCAGCTCCGTTTCTGGTATGGTCAGGAATTCTGGAGTCCAGATCAAAACGAACTAAAAGTTTATTACCGGCAAAGCTCTGCCTCGGCCTGGTCTCAATTAGCGCATTATACCACAAACATAGCCAGTTGGACAGAAGCTACCCTGAGCCTGCCAAACCTCAGCTCCACCTATCAGATCGCCTTTGAGGGCATCGACAAATATGGCCGTCCCAACGTTCTGGATGACGTAGTGGTGGAAGTTCCCACTCCCCTTCCAGGTGTTTCGGAGGCCTCGCTTGCCTTTGGCGTAACCGACCTCAGCAGCGGCTCAAGCCCCAGGGAATTCCGTTTTTACAACCTGGGATACGGGGTTCTGACCGTACAGGGAATGGCGATACTAAATAATGACAGCGACCAGTTCATTCTGCAAGATGGCAACAGCTATCCTGTGGAACTTGAGAACAACGAATACATCAGCGTGCAGGTATCCTTCAGACCCAGCCTGGTGGGAGCGAAGACCAGCAATCTATATATTCAGGACAACCTCGGTAAAAACATTTATGCCATACCATTAAGCGGGCATGCAGCCATTCAGAGATTCAGGGACGGGTTTGAAAGCAATACAGATTTCAGCCTCAGTCTGAATAACTGGACTCAATACGATGGCGATGGCAGCGCTACCTATACCATCAGCGGCACAAGCTTTGCCAACCAAGGGTACACGGGTTCCTATCTGGCCTTCAATCCTGCGGCCACGACTCCTGCCATGAACTCCCTTTGGAGTGCTTACAGTGGTAGCAAGTATGCTGCTTGTATGGCAGCCAGCACAGCTCCAAACAACGATTGGCTGATCTCATCCCCATTAAACCTGGCAGATAATCCGGTGATCAGTTTCTATGCCAGATCGATCACCAGCGCTTATGGTTTGGAACGCTTCAAAGTTCTATATTCCACTACGGGAAATAATTATACAGATTTCACAAACTACCTGGCTGGCAGCGCAACCACCTATCTGGAAGCTCCAAGCTCCTGGACAAACTTCAGCTTCGTGCTTCCGCCAGCATGTCAGAATACCACGGTCTACATAGCGATTCAATGCGTTTCCAACAATGCTTTCAGCTTTCAGGTGGACGATTTTGTGGCTGGCGATTATGGCCTGCCCCAGTTTTATGTAAGCCCATCCAGCTACGACTTTGAAGAATTCTACATCAATTATAGCCGCACTCAGCAGTTCACTATTGCCAATAACGGCGGGGGAAGCCTGGAAATTGCAGAGGATGGAATCAGCATCAGCCCCTCCGACGGATATTTCAAACTTGCCGGATTGCCCAGCCTGCCTTTGACCTTAACTGCGGGTCAAAGCATATCTTTCACCGTCAGCTATAATTCCGACCGGGAAGGGACTCACAATGCCATTCTCAGTATCACCGACAACCTGGCAAAAACTACTCACACCGTAGCCCTCAGCGGTATCACTACAGACAATACAGTCAGCCAAAAACCCTATATGGAAGGTTTTGAACCTAGCTTCGAGGGGGGAACTGAGTTTCAGGTGCAGGGATGGGTTCGCCGGGACAGCGATGCTGATGGTTATCCCTGGATATTGGTAAATAACTCCGCCATGGCCAAATCTGGAAATTGGCTGGCTGCTTCCCAATCCTGGGTTTCCGATGCCAGGAATCAGGAAGAACAGGTGACGAAACTGACGGCCAGGAATGGATCACTTGCTTTCGAGAGCCAGAAGGCCGCCAGGTCTCATCTAGCCAAAGCTGCTCTTACCCCTGATAACTGGCTTATCTCACCGCCCATTACCATTAGCGCCGGCGACAGCCTTAGCTATTGGATCGGTGCATATAGCAACACCTGGTTTGCCGAACACTATGCCCTCGTACTTTCCACCACCACTCCCGATCCAAACCAGTTCACTACCACTCTCATCGAGGAAACGCTAAGCACAGATGCCTATAGCTATCGTGCGGTATCTCTGGATGCTTTCGACGGCCAAACCGTTTACTTTGCCTTCCGGCATTATAACTGCTCAGATGAACTGGCCTTGCGCATCGACGACGTGAAGGTGAAAGCGCAAAATACAGAAATATACCAGGACTATGTGGGCGATCCCGTGGAAGGGGACAATTATTTCAAGATCAGCATGCAGCAGCAGATTCAGGATCTGGTGAATCAAAGCCCCTTGCTGGTAGTGGCGGAGGGTTGGCTTTCCTCAGCTAGCAATCTCCTGATCAATGGCAGCGTAGCCTATGCCAGGCCCTTGGTTTATCTCGAAAATGCCGGACTTTCGGTTGTCCTTACCGGCGTGAACCTGAGTGGCGCAACTTTGAGGATAACCCATAACCTGGGATTTATTCCTTCGCACCTTGCTTATCGAACCCTGAGCGGTAACTATGCCTTTCTGTCTTCTGAGCAAGCCAGTCTGTGGACTGCTTCCCAGGTAGAATTCATCATGCCTGCCTTGAAGGCGGGGGAAGGCATGGAAATTGTATTTCCAGACCGGGTGGATTCCACTCTGCCTGTGGAGCTGTCCAGCTTCACGGTATCACTGAATGCCTACAACAAAGTTCAGTTGATCTGGGTGTCGCAATCTGAAACCAACCTCCTGGGCTATCGGGTTTACCGGGGAAGAAGCCAGGATTATAATCTGGCTAGCCAGGTCAGCGATTTGATAGCCGCTACAAATAGCTCTCAACAGCAAACATATCTTTTTGAAGACAAAGAACTTGCTGAATCCGGAACCTACTACTACTGGCTGGAACATCAGGAATTGGAAGGTAGCTGCCATTTGCACGGCCCGCTAACCATCGATTATCAGGATGCCCTGGGTGAAACTCCGGAAATTCCCGTGGTAAATGGCTTTGCCTCTGTCTATCCCAATCCCTTCAATCCCAGCACCCGCATTAGCTATGGCCTGGCCAAAGCATCCGATTTCAGCCTGAAAATCTATAACCTGAAAGGCCAGGTAGTAAAAAACCTGGACGGCGGCAGCAAAAATAAAGGCTATTATACCGCCACCTGGAACGGCAAAGACGACAATAACCTTACTTGTGCCAGTGGCATCTACTTCCTAGTCCTGCAGATAGGAGAAAAAACCTTTACCCGCAAAGCGATCCTGGCAAAGTGACGCTGAGGTGAGATCAGGGGTGGAGACGTCGTCGTCGCCACAATATCCTGGTAGTCTATCCTGATCAACCATCCTTCCTTGCCACTGCTGTTGCTCCCCTTAGCCTGGCGAAACCCACCCGAATCCGGTTCGGGTGGGATTCGCGTGGCATCCGGGTGGCATTCGGGAGGCGAGCAAGGTACCTTCCAGACAAGGTAGCTCCGTCATCTTGACGGAGAAAGATGCTTCACCTTCCAGACAAGGTAGCTCCGTCATCTTGACAAGGCAGCTCCGTCATCCTGACAAGGTAGCTCCGTCATCTTGACGGAGAAAGATGCTTCACCTTCCAGACAGGGCAGCTCCGTCATCCTGACAAGGTAGCTCCGTCATCTTGACGTAGAAAGATGCTTCACCTTCCAGACAGGGCAGCTCCGTCATCTTGACGGAGAAAGATGTCTCGCCTTCCAAGCGGAGTTCTGCATTCTTGGGTCGTTGGAACAGCGAAAAGGTGAAACAAAGGTTGATTCTGGAGGACGGTTAGATTGATATGAAAAGAATCCGCGTATAGCTGTAGAAACATCCTTCAGAACTTTCTGTGTACCCGCTGGTTAAACTCAAACAAGTTCCCTGTCCCTGGAATGCCAGTGTCTCGCTGGCAAGGTTTTACCAGCCTCTGGCTGGTTTTTTATGCCAGCGAGACGCTGGCAGACCTTTCCGGTGAGACACCGGAATTCCGTGTGCTGGAACTCTACTGCATTATCTGGGTTAAAACAAAAATCAGAGCGACTATTCCTCTCACACCAGTTCCATCAGGATGGCGACGGCTTCCTCTTTAGCCCCCAGTCCGTTTTCTGCCACGGGACCAACGCAGGCTGGGCAACCGCTTTCACAGCCGCAGCCTTTAACTCTGTCCAGCGCTGCATACAGCAGACGGTCGTGCAGTTCATAGAGCTTGCGGGAAAGGCCAATCCCGCCTGGAATGTTGTCGTAGAGGCAAACTACGGGATTTCCCATTGCCAGAGGTGATTTGTCCTCACTGAAGACTCCCAGGTTTTTATTGTCGCACATCACAAAAAACGGCGCAAGATTGCCTATCAGATATGCCAAAGCAGCCAAACCGCTCTGCATGTGCACCCGCTGTTCAGCCAATCTGTGACAGCGTGGGCACAAACTGATCAGATTATCTGGAGCGTTGGCTTCAAAGGCGTCGTCAAACCTGCGAAAAGGCACTATGTGGTGCACTTCCAGTTCGCCGGAAACATTGCAGTTACGACATTTGTGGCCATCCCGCTCCAGGATTGTGGCGCATATCTGGTTCCAGCCTTTGCCATAGTTATTGGGATCGTTGTTCCAAAGGCCTTTTTCCCGGATTCTATTTACCGTATCTTCGCTCAAACTGAGCCACCAGGCTTCGGTTTGCATTATGCTTGGAGGCAGCTCGAGACCTTCCTGGCCGAGCACTTCCTGAGTGAAGAAACGCAGTTTTTTGTAGCCTACCACCTCTTTGGTGACGGTCACCCTGCCAAAATGTCTGCGGCCTCCCGGCACAGGGGAGATTTGCAGCAGCTCATTCAGGGCGATTTCAGTGTGCTGGATGGTTTGAGTGAAATAGCTGGCCTCGATGGGCTGCAGCACTACTTTTTTATCCTCCAGATCGAGTTTTTGCACAATCCAGGTTTCCCCCTGATGCAGATAAATGGCTTCGGGGTGGGTCATCCATTTTACGCTGTCCGAATCCACCCAACCGATCAGTTCGTCCTCTGCCAGGATTTGAAACTGGTTACCTGCGTTTCGCAGCGAAACATCCTGAGCCGGATAACTGCTTACAATGCCTGAATAGCGGTTGTTGGAGTACTTCAGGCTTCCTTCATCCACCAGGCTGTTCAGGTGTCCCACAATGTTTTCGAAGCTTAAGAAGCCAAAGTTTTCGCCATTCTTCAGCGCCATTTCACTTACCGCGCAAAGCAACTGCTGACGCAGGATTTCGCTGTTATTGGGATCGATCAAAGCATGCTCTGGATTATTGTCAAAAATGAACTCAGGATGCTGGCAGATATATTGATCCAGCGGATTTGCCCCTGCCACCAGAATACAAAGGCTGGTGCTGCCCTTGCGTCCCGCCCTTCCGGCCTGTTGTCTGGTTCCGCAGATGGTTCCCGGATAGCCATTCATAAAGATGGCGTCCAGACCGCCAATGTCAATTCCCAGTTCCAAAGCATTGGTGGAGATCACAAGCTGTAGTTTGCCTTCTCTGAGGGTGTTTTCCACTTGCCTGCGATCATCAGCCAGGTAACCGCTGCGATAGGTTTTTACTTTGTCGGCGGAGCTTTTATCGTCCAGGAAGTAACGGTATAAAACCTCTACACTGCGCCGGGTTTCGGAAAAGAGGATTGCCTGCAAGCCGGTCTCCAGAAAGCGTTTGGCGATGCCCGCAACTTCCAGGTATGAGCTCTTCCTGATTCCCAAAGCAGGTTCGATGAGCGGCGGATTGCAGATCAGGAAATGCCTCTGCCCGTGCGGCGAACCGTCATATTCTATCAGTTCTACAGGCTCTTCAGCCAAAGCCTCAGCGTGCTCTCTGGCATTGGCCAAAGTGGCTGAAGTGAAGATGAATTGGGGTTCTATGCCATATACTGCCGTGATGCGCTTCAGCCGCCTCAGTACGTTGGCCACGTGGGAACCGAACACCCCGCGATACATGTGTACTTCGTCGATTATCACATACTTCAGGCGCGAAAAAAAAGCACCCCAGAGGCTGTGATTGGGCAAAATCCCCAGATGCAGCATGTCCGGATTGGAAAAGAGGATATTTGCCTGTTTGCGCAGCTTGCCCCGCAGCTCATTGGGGGTGTCGCCATCGTAGATTCCGCTGTAAATGCTGGGCAGTCTTGGGTTTTGCTTGCTAAGTTCCGCTGCCAGAACTTGCATCTTTTTTGCCTGATCCTGTGCCAGAGCCTTGGTGGGAAAAAGCAAAAGGCTTCTGCTGCCGGGATGGGACAAGATTGAATTCAGAATGGCAGCCTGATAACACAGGCTCTTGCCACTGGCCACTCCGGTGCTCAGAACTACATTTTTGCCCTGCAGAATCGAATCAAGGGCTGTTGCCTGGTGCGTATAAGGCGTTTCTATCCCCAGGCTGCCGAAAAGCTGCATAACAGGTGGAAAAAGGCTTTGGGGATAGTTATCCGTTTCTGCTTGCTTTTCGCTTACCACGGAGCTTGCCACTATGGTTTTTGAATGACGCAAATCCTGCTGAAACTCAGCGATGAATTCATCTATGTTCCTGGCTTGGGAGTGTTTCAATTTCGTCCTCGAAGCTGTTTTTGGCAGTTGATTTCGTAGCCAATGTCAGGTCAAGGAGTTTCTGGGATTGATGTTTATTGAACCCAATGCGATAGGTCCTCCAAAGGACTGGGCAGATGGAACCTACTCAGTATGATTTCAAGAATTCTATCTAGTTAACGCGATCATCTCGTAAATGTGAAGCGTCACTTGATGTTTAAATTTGTGATAATTACGCGTACATTACCATACAATGAGTAAGGGTACGAACTACTGCTATGAAGGTTGTTTATACTGCTACCTAAGGTGCCGACCATAAGATAATAAATCCCATAGTACACAATATGCATTATTGACCCAGACTACTAAACTTTCATTTATAGAAAGCAACTTGAGAAAAAAACATCAAGTAAGCATCAAATTTTTCAGCAAATGAAAAAAGTGGGGAATGCCGGGCTGTCTCTCCACGACTCAGGGGGGGGCATGTGGAGTCTTTAAGTAAACAACAAGGTTATATTTTGAAATGCCACCAGGTCATCAACCCCGTCTCCATTCAAATCACCGGCATAGGCCAGACTGTAGCCAACGCCTCCGCTTATCGAAGGTGGTCGCGTGATTATCTGGCTTGGAACTGCATTGCTATCTGGAATGCTGTGGTAAATATATACAATGGCGTCGCAATCATTAGGCCCATTCCCTTGGCAACTAAAAATCAAATCAGGTCTGCCATCTCCATTAACATCACCCCCGGCATCCACATTTCTCACGAAGCTGTCATTTACAGGAATGTTAAACCTGGTTATCTCCTGTAATGAGGCTTGAGCTGAAAGCTTTGGAGTGCAACAGAGCAGGAGAATTCCACTAAAAAGAAACAAAGCACAAGGTCGATTACGTTCGCCTCGATGAGATGAGCTGAATACTCCCTGTATTATACCCATCATGTTTGAAACAAGTTCCATACAATTGTTCATAGCCATATTGTACACCTTCAAAAAGATAGTTTGTTCTTTATAAGCCCGAACAAGTGGTTAACATTCCACCTCATTGATCTTAATACACTTATGTAGACCGGCCGACAGGTCTTCGTCATTTACTGTCTATGCAATGCTGCTTCCCGGTAGGGGGAGGATAACAATATACATAATATCATGCTATTTTAAACATAAAAAAATACAAGTCCAAGTACAAATCATACAAATGCGGTGAAATATTTTTTTTCTTACCTTGTCAAGGCTAATTTCGAAATTGCCCGATTTGATTCGAAATTTTGAATATCCAGACACAATCACTCAATAACGTTGCCCCCAGTAGAAGCGTCATCTTGTCGCTTGAAAAAAAATCTTCAGCCTCAAGATGAAGCTTCCACAAAAAACTTCAACGGTGTTATGTATGTTTTTAAATAGACTAAAATTGGGTACAAAGTGCCGTCAAGCCAGCTAACAAACGATTTGCTTGACACAGACGCCTGTCCCCGGCTTTTTACCCAAAGCAAAGGAAACATGAGAATAGCTATGCAGCAAAGGAAGCTCCAGCCTGATAAAACCGCAGGAAAGGACAAACTGACCACAATGGTAAAAGCCAATGCCACTTGCAAGGCAACCCGGAAGCCAGGAGTAAACGGATGATAGCCTATCATTTCCGCCTGCAAGCCACCAGGATTCACAGGATGGTGTGCAGCATGGGCTTGCACCCACTGATAAACTACTTTATAATCCTGGCTTTGTTTGGAGGTGCCTCTTTCAGCCTGTTTTCACATAACGCCAAAATCCTGGTAGCCTACGTATTCATTGCCCTGCAGGTGCTTAGCCTGCAAAGCAAGCCTGCTTACCACGATTTTCTGAAGCAGAATTACTCCAGTTCGGATCTATCCAAAATCCGCTTGCTGGAGAATCTGCTAATTGCGCTTCCCTTTGTTCTGATGCTGGCAATCAGCGCCAATTACTATGCTAGCCTGGGGGTATTGCTTGCTTCCGTGATCATGGCGCTGAATACGCATAGGTTCGCCTGGCAGATAGTGTTGCCAACTCCCTTTTACCGGCATCCCTTCGAGTTTACCGCCGGCTTTCGCCTTTCCTTCTTTCTGGTTATTGGGGCTTACTACCTTGCTTATATCTCGATCAGCTTTGCAAACCCCGGGATCGGCATTTTTGTGATCTATGCCCTGGGAGTACTGGCTGCGTTGTATCACAGCTATCCGGAAGATCAATACTATGTATGGATTTTCCATAGAACTGCCACCAGCTTCATTTTCTACAAGCTTCAAACAGCCTTGGCCTATGCTGCGCTGCTAAGTTTGCCGGTTGGGGCAGCTTTGGGCTTGGCCAATCCGGATAAACTGGGCTTGATAGTTGCTGCCTTGGGGCTTGGACTGGCGGTTTGCACGGTGGGGGTTTTGGCCAAGTATGCGGCATTTCCGCGGGAGATGAGCTTGCGAGAGGGTTTGCCATTGGGGTTTTCCATCATGTTTCCTCCCCTTTTACTAGTGCTCATCCCCTATTTCTATCTTAGTGCCCAGCGGCGTCTAAAGGAGATTTTGGCATGATAACGATCACGAATTTGAGTAAAAGCTATGGCTTCACCGATGCCCTGATCGAGGTAAATCTGGAGATCGAACCCGGCAAAGTATATGGCGTTGTGGGACCGAACGGAGCCGGCAAAACCACTCTGTTCAATTGCCTGGCAGGATTGACAGGCTACACAGGCAGCATCGCTTACAAACAAAATGACATAAGGAACTTCATGGGGTTTCTGCCCACCGAACCGTATTTTTTATCGTGGATCACTGCGCGTGAGCACTTGCAGCTAATCTGCAACGCCAGAAAGATCAAGAATATAGACCTGGATAAGGCAAACATCTTCGAACTGCCCTTAGACCGCTTTGCTTCTGGCTATTCCACGGGCATGAAGAAGAAGCTGGCCTTGCTGGGAATTCTGATTCAGCAAAACCAATTCTTCATTTTGGACGAGCCTTTTAACGGCGTGGACATTCAAAGCAATCTGCTGATTTCCGAGATAATCCTGGCTTTAAGGGCCAAGGGCAGGACCCTGATTATCTCTTCGCATATCCTGTCTTCGCTAACTGAAATCTGCGATCACTTCATCATTTTAAAGGATGGCAGAGTGGTTCAGCAGGCTAATCGAGACGAATTTGCCGATATCGAAAGACAGATGAAGAAAGCGGAAATCGGAGACAAACTTCAGAGACTGCACTTGTAACAGGTGACGGTTTAGTTTAAGTTCTTACTCACAGTTTATCAAATCAAGTTCAGCTTGCAGTCCGCCTTGTTATGAATGAAGTATGAGACTAATCTGGAGAAAAATGGTTGGGGGAAATTGTGAGTCGATACTTTAATCAAAATACGATATCCTTTTGCACATATTGTGAATACATCAGCTTTGCTACAGCCAGATAACTGAGTTTGAAGCGAATCACATCCCCGGTTTTGTAATTGCCTGGGTTTTGCCCCAGGTCATAAACGCTGAGGTCGGAGCTATTGCCAAAAAAAGTAATGTTTTCGTCTTCCGGGATCAGATAGTCCGCATCCACATCCAATATCCCGAAATCCAGCACGGCTTTGAAGCTTGATCCGCTTTCTTCCATGGGCAGGCTGCTATGCCCCACTGCAGCTTCGCTCAGTTCCCCGTCAGGAAGGCTTTCTTTGCGGTAAAGCTCTACAATTGTGGCTTCAAAGGTAAATGCGCCGGTATTCAGATTCAGAAACTGCCGATTGGTCAAGGGAGTGGTTCCCAGAAACACCGCTTCGCCGATTCGGAAATGGTTCACTCCCATCGGAACCTTATCTTTCTCCAGAAGTGGCAGGGTAATGGAACTGGCTCCCGATACCAAATCCAGATTGTGGTCAAACTTGGCTTCCAGAAGCTGCTCATACAGCACAAGTTGGATCAGCTTGTCATAAGTTGGCTTAATGCCTGTCATGCACCCCAGATTAGTGCCAATTCCCACCACTTCTATGTTACTTAGCCTGAACACACTGCGGTAAAAGGGAATCAAGCCTTCCCGTTTAATCCCTTCACGCAGTTCGCCCATTTCGATCATTACGATGATTTTATGGATTTTATCCTGTTTTACCGCTGCTTGATTCAGAGCTTTAATGGTAGCGATGGAAGTATTTAGCGAATAATCGGCATACTTCACGATGGCTGAGGCATTCTTCAGATTTGGAGGTTTGATAAACATTGTCCGGATTTCCGGGTTGATTTCCTTGATCAGTTTCAGGTTGGCCACTTGGGTAACCGCAACGGAATGCAACTCCGCAATCACCGCATTTGACAGCAGCACCGAAAGCACCTTCCTGTCGTTGCCTAATACCTTCACAACCAAACTCCAGATTTTTCCTTTGTTCATCATATAGGTATTGATAATCTGGATGTTCTCTATGATTCGGTCGGCATGAATCTTCAAGCGCGCCATCTATGCTTCCTTTTGCCAGCGCATTTCCGCATACTTGGTGCTAAAGCCCAATCTCTCGTAAAGTCGTTTGGCTGGATTATCATATTCCACATGCAAGGCAATACTTCCCTCCGTATTGGCAAGCACTTCCTTGATGAGTTGCGCTCCCAGTCCCTTGCCTCGTTTACCATTATGAACTGCAATATAAACCAGGATGTTTTCCGGAATATATCCTTGCATCCCAGTATAATTCATTACCACCGCTCCCACTATTTTTCCGTCTTCCATGGCCAATAACAGGTATCCGCCCTTTCCAGCATCAGTGGAAAAACAATAGTCAATAGCCCGTGAAATGGAGGTTTTTGTGTCCCGGAATCTGTCCAGATGCTCATAAAGGAAGTCCACCACTTCTGCTTGTCCGATTCCCTCAGGAAAATCACTCCTCTTGGTGATCTTAAGCGTATAATTCATCTCGTCCTCCTCTAGGCGTTTTCAATTGTTATCTTCGCTAATCAAGCAGGTAACTATATAATAATCCATAATTTGCGCATTGTCAAATATCATTTCCCCATCACTTTTGCTGATTAAGATGGAAGTGAAAGTGCTAAAACCAGTTACCACGATCCTCTCCAGAGTATTTGAACTGCAAATCCGGCTACTATACTGCTTGATACTCGAGGGTAAAATCACTATTTCTGAATGATGAATTTTCCCGTAATCCAGGCTGCTTTAGAACCGCTTTGCTGCAAACGATACAGATATAATCCCGTTGGCAGGTCCAGCTCAGGCAGAACGAGTTCTTTGCCCAAATATAACTGCCTGAAAACCAACTGGCCTTTCAGATTGTAGAGGCATAGCTCTCCAAACACGGATTCTGAACTGCTGAATCGAAGCTTTTCGCTCGGCCGCAAAGGATTTGGATACACGTTCATCCTGTGAGGATGCTCCACCTGATCTGAGCTTTCCGAAGGCTGGGTATAGAGCTTCAAATCTGTTGGCATCATGGCTACGGAATACTGTTTCCAAAGGCTAAAGTCGGGATGACGGAGCTGAACGATGCCATTTCCGCCCCAGTTTGGCTGCAGGATGGCAAGATAGCCGGCTGTTCCCACAATCTCTGTGCCGCCATTGGGCAGGGGATTTGCCGCACCATTCAGAATCTCATAAGTAGTTGGATTGTAGCTATAGAGCATTGCGCCGCCACTGTCGGCAACCAGGGCCAGGGCGTCATCCTTCATCCAAAGGCAGCCAGGGGTTCCGCCCAGAGCAAGGGTGTGCACCACTTCATTGCTGGCAGGATCGATTATACAGACCGAGCCGGGAATGTCATCCCAATTTCCTGTGCAGGAAACATGCACTTTGCCAGCGTGAACGGCCAGGTATTGCGGATTGGCGGGAAGGGGTAGCGTAGTCTCGGTGCTGAAGCTGGCCAGGTCGATTATTGATATTGAACTGCCCGCATAGTTTTGCAGATAGTTTCCGGCATTGGCCACATACAGCTTGCCGGCGTGCACCAGCATGCCTTCTGGAGAGGTTCCTACCGTGGCAGTTGCCACTACGCTGTTTGTATTGGCGTCCACCTTGTAAACCTTGCCGCTAAAGAGACCACTAACGTACAGATGGCCTTCAAACTTCACTGCGTCCCAGGGATTGCTGCCCAGGCCAATGAAGATATTTGCCAGGCTGCTGCCATTCAGTCTGGAGAGCTTTTTAACCGTATTATCGCCAGAAAGCACCACCCAAAGGTAGTCTTCATCCACAACTACTTTGTTGGGAACGTTTCCCAGCAGGGCAAAGCTATTGTTCACAGCATCGGTTTGGGTGTCGATTTTGCTGAGGGTGCGGGATTGAGAATTAACTACAAAAAGCTCGTCGGCGTTGGAAATGGAAAGGTTCAGCAGCATAACTACCAATGTCAGGATCTTGGGCAGACCTGTTAAAAGTTTGTTTTGAGTCATTTTGTTCACCTCTATTGATTCTCGTGACTTGAGATGAACGCAGGTTGGCGTTAGCCCTTGCTCCGTGGGCGTGAGTAGCCAAACTTGTGGCAGGTTTCCTGGCTTGCAGCGGTTGGGGCTATTCCCCTCAAAAGGCGTCTTCCCGGCTATCCAGTGACGGCTTTTACCTTTGTGCTGCTTACAGTGGCGGAGACCGCTTTCGCTTTTCACGAAATTCCCTATTACCTTGATTTAAGCACCATCAAGTCACGGGGGCAGTTTTTTGGGGAAGAGGTAATAGGTCAAGGGAATTATGAACCGCGAGAGCTTGACCTTCAGAGATAAGTAGCTCTGTAGATTGGGTTTGGCCCCGATTTCCTGCTTATGAGCCTTACTCTTTTTTCAGCCAAGGATGGGATCGCTATAAAGTGTCCCGTCCCACTCACTTGCGACCTCGATATTACCGGGAGTTTTTTACATTTGACCGGGGCGGTAAAGCCGGGTATAATATCAGCAGGACTATGTATCCAGAAAAGCAGTCTGAATCATTTGTGATATTTAATAGCAAGGAGATAAAAAGAATCATGAAGGCACTGAAGCTTAGAGAAGGCATCTATTGGGTTGGGGGTATAGATTGGGATTTGCGGAATTTTCACGGTTATCTTACTCAGCGCGGTTCCACCTACAATGCTTATCTGATTATCGACGAAAAGATTACCCTTATCGACAATGTGAAGAGCTATCTTTTCGAAGAGCTTATTGCCCGCATCAGCGACATCATCGATCCCTCGCAGATAGATATTCTTATCCAAAATCATGTGGAAATGGATCACAGTGGCGGGCTTCCCAAAACCCTGGAACTGCTGCCCAATGCCACCCTTTACACAAATGCGGCCGGAATAAAGGGCCTGAAGCTGCATTATAAAAAAGACTGGAACTTCGCCGAAATCAAAAGCGGCGACACGCTAAAGCTGGGCAAGCGCAGCCTTACTTTCCTGACCACTCCGATGGTGCATTGGCCGGATAACATGGTTACTTACTGCCCCGAAGAAGAGATACTTTTTTCCAACGATGCCTTTGGCCAGCACATCGCCTCATCGGAACGTCTGGCCAGGGAACTCCCGATCGGGATCGTGCTGGAAGAAGCCAAAAAGTATTATGCCAATATCGTGCTGCCATATTCCAAACAAGTGCAGAAAGTATTGGATGCGGCGGCTCCCCTTAGCATAAAAATGATCTGCCCCAGCCATGGGGTTATCTGGACTGAGGAAAACATCCCGCTCATCCTGAAGGCATACAAGGATTGGGCTTACAACGTTTCCGACGGGCATAATGGGCTGGTGATCTATGACACCATGTGGAAATCCACTCAGATGATCGCTGTGGCCATCCATGAGACCTTTGAAAAGCTGGGAATCCGCTCCAAACTGCTGAATCTGCAAACCAATCACATTTCCGATATCATGACCGATATCATCGAAGCCCGATTCATCGCAGTGGGCTCACCTACATTGAACAGCTCGATTTTGCCAACCGTGGCGGCTTTTATCTATTATCTCAAAGGGCTTTCTCCCAAAGACAGGATTGGCCTTGCCTTTGGCAGCTACGGATGGGGTGGGCAAAGCATTCCGATCTTGCAACAGCTTTTGGGCGACCCCAAGGAATGCGGATTTGAGATGCTGGAGCCGATAAAGGTGCAATACATTCCCAGCGCAGAAGATTTGGAAAACATAAAACAAAAACTAAACGAAGAACTAAAGACAAAACTGGAGGAACAATGATCAGCAAAAAAATGCAAGACGCCATAAACGAACAGATTAACCGGGAACTTTTCTCAGAATACCTGTATATCAGCATGCAGGCTTGGTTTGCAAACCAGAATCTGGACGGAATGGCAAATTGGATGGACGCTCAGGGCAAGGAAGAACGCTTTCATGCCATGAAGTTCTTCAATTACCTCATCGAACGCGGTGGAAAGGTAGTGCTGAAAGCCATCGATAAACCTGCAACCGATTTCGGAACTCCTCTGAAGGCATTTACCGAAGCGCTAAAACATGAGCAATTCATCAGTAAAAGCATCAATGAACTGATGGATTTGGCCATTAAGGAAAAAGATCACGCCAGCCGCAGCTTTTTGCAGTGGTATGTGGATGAACAAGTGGAAGAAGAAGCCTCTGTGGACAAGGTGATCCAGAAGCTGAAGATGGTCGGCGACAACAGCCAGGGCCTTTTCATGATCGACAACGAACTGGGCACCAGAGTTTATACTCCGCCTGCCACAGAAGCATAGAGCGTATATCGTGCCGGTGAGGGCTTCCGGGTTCTCACCGGTTTTCATTGCGGACATTCTTTTCAAAAGGCTAAAGGATGTGAGTATGGACTTTATTGATAGCCAAAGCTTGTATTCCAAGATTTTTGCGAGTGCGATCGTGGCGATCGGGGTGACAGATCACGAAGGCAGATACGTGATCGTGAATCCCACCTGGTGCCAGCTTCTGGGCTATAGCCAGGAAGAGGCTGTGAAGCTGCATATCAAGGACGTAACTCCCCGCGAGGATTGGGATACCAGCATTGTCAGTTTCGATTATCTAATCGCTGAAAAAGGCCGGCAAATGCGCAAGCAGCGCCGATATCAACGCCGGGATGGCTCCATCTTTTGGGCTGATTTGTATGCATCTTCCATATTTGACGACAATGGCAACCCCATGGGCATCCTGGGAGTTTTCGTGGATATCGACAAACAGGTGATCGCCGAACAAATCCAAAGAGAGCTTTACCAAAACCTGGAAGAACTAAACACCGAACTAAGCAAAGCCAATACCGATCTGAACCGTCTGGCCCGGCACGATGCCCTTACCGGACTCTATAATCGCAGAGTGATGGAGGAACTGCTGCAGAAGGAAAGCAGCCGTTCGATAAGAACTCAAAGAGGTTTCGGGGTAGCTATCGCCGATATCGATAACTTTAAAAGAATCAACGATACCTATGGTCACGACTGCGGAGACCTTGTGTTGAAAAAGCTGTCCTCTCTCTTCATTTCCGGGATCCGTGTAACGGATATGGTGGGACGCTGGGGCGGAGAAGAATTCCTGTTTGTACTAACGGAAACAACCTGTCAGGGTGCGATGATCGTGATTGAGAGAATTAGAGCGGCCGTGGAAGACGCAGAAATCCGTTGCGGCGATCAGCTATTGAAAGTAACCATCACCATTGGCCTCAGCTTCCACATGGGCGACGAAAAGGGCAGAGATATGCTAAATGAGGCTGATTTGGCTCTTTATAGAGGTAAAAAAACAGGAAAAAACCAGGTTTTATGCTATCAGGAAGGATGCATGGAGGGGGGCTGAGGTTTCCTGAGTCCGTAATTGATGTTTATAAACAAACGGGAGCATAGAACCAGATTGATTAAGATCAGGTTCCATGCTCCCTCGATTTATGTAGGGCGACCGGTAAGCATGTGGTGAGACCCACCTGCTTCGGGTCAATCATCGGGTTTCAATAAGCTAGAATTTTGTTTGCTGCTTT